>Ga0268288_10080_pt1 | contig 60768 bp, 49 predicted proteins | sample BraspS3V5C_FD_191349 | JGI IMG/M metagenome (GOLD analysis project Ga0268288, IMG submission 191349) | Soil microbial communities from Anza Borrego Desert, Southern California, United States - Bradyrhizobium sp. S3-V5C | ecosystem: Environmental > Terrestrial > Soil > Desert | place: USA...
CACGATCAGCATCTCCGACCACCTGCTTTGTTAAGAAGCAGGCAGCGCAACAGACCAACATTAGGGGGTCAATTTTGGACGCCGATCCCCCGGCTTAGGGGGTCAATATTGCAGGCCGAATGACAGAGGAGATAGTCCGCGACCTTGCTGGCCTGGGAAGCGGCCCGGATGATTGCACGATTGTCCTCGCGCAAGACTTCAAGCCACGAGCCGACATAGTCGGCGTGGCGCACCGTGGGCACTATACCGAGTGACGCGCAGCCGAACGCAGAGGCGATTTCCGCAACCAACTCCTCAAAGGCATACTTCCTGGTACCAAAGCTGCCCGACAGGTCACGGTTAAGACGTGACGGATGGCCGCTGGCATGCGCCAGCTCGTGGAGGGCCGTTCGATGCCAATTGATCGGTTCGAAATAGGCCTGCGGTGGGGGAACCTGCACATAATCCTCTGTGGGCACATAGAAGGCGCGGTTGCCGCCGATGCGGAAGTCGATGCCGGTCGCCCTGATCAGGTATTCGACCTGCGGCTCGATCAGGCCTGGCGGCGGAGGCGGCGCCGTCGTTGCGATCTCTGGAGGCAGGCCTTCGCACTGATCGGTGTTGAAGACCGTGAAGCGCTTGAGGAATGGAACAGCTTGTGCCTCCTCGCCGGTCTCGCCCGCGCGGCGCTTTTCGCCAGCCGGCACAAACCGGTCGGCATACACGACGGTCGTGCCGCGCTCGCCCTTGCGGACATGACCACCGAGCGACAGCGCCTGGCGGAAGGTGAGCCAGCTCTGGCCTGTAAATGCGCGCTCAGTGGTGGCTCCCCAGAGGATTAGAATGTTGATGCCGCTATATTGACGGCCGGTGGCGGCGCTTTTCGGCATGGCCAAGGACGCCTTCGCGGCGCTGCCCCAAGGCTGCACCCATGGCACTCGGCCGGCCTCTAGCTCGGCGATGATCTTGTTGGTGATGTCGTCATAAAGGCTTATCCGGTCCTCACCGGTGCGCGCCCGAAGATAATGTCTGGACATCGCGGATCTCCGCGACGGGCGCCGCGAGCCTCTCTCGCAGCCTGTAACCCGTCACGGCAAAACCCCGACGGAACTCTTACTCTCAGCCTCCTACGCGAGGCGACGACGGCGTGTGACGCCCCGCCGCTCGCTCGCAAGTGAGAGAATGCGACAAACTGCGGAGCGCCCCCTTACGTCCTATTTCTTCATGAGATGTGGCCTTGACTGCTTAGGGCCGCAGGCCCTGATCAGGCGTGCGCCTCCGGCGCATCGCCCTACTGAAATGGCACCCGGAGAGCGTGAGCATAGCGACCCGAAGGGGCACGCGGGTCCGAGTGCAACGACGAGACCGGTTAACAGCGGCACCCGGGAACGGGGCAGTGGTAGCGGTCGCCGAAGGCGAGCCCCTTTCCCGAGTGCCCCCGGCGAGGAGTTCCGCAGTGTTTGCGCGAGGGATCGAAGCCGGACGGCCGAGACGCAAAGCGGCTCGGTTCATATGTGGACGGCCCCCGACTTGCAAGGATTGGCTCTGGCAGCATGCTCGGACCGCTTGCGCTCATATGTCCGGCCTGTTTTCGGGTCTTGCGACCACCGGCCAAGATGGGCTTCGCGGACAGTGAGATCCAAACACGAGAGCGGCATTTTCTGCCGGTAAACCGAGCGGAGCATCTCACATGACCGGCTCGCGCCGAACGTACCACCTCTTCCTATCCTGCAAGTTCCGCCGTCAGCGTCAAACCTAACGGTCTAGCGCCAAGCTCTGCATTTCGTTTAAGCCTAGACCGGCGTCGGCATCGGTATGACGCTGCCAGCAGGTCGGTAATGCTCGCCACTGACCATCAGTTTCCAAGCGATCCGCGCCAGCTTGTTTGCCAATGCTATGGCGACTAGCTTCGGCGGCTTGCGCGCGATCATGTCTTTCAGCCAGGGCCAGGAGCGACTCTCGCGTCGCCGCACATCTGCGATCACAGCCGTCGCGCCAGCGACCAAAACGGTTCGCAACATGCCGTCACCGGCGCGCGTAATCACGCCGAGCCGGTTCTTTCCGGCCGTTGAATGGTTCTTTGGTGTCAGGCCAAGCCAAGCAGCAAAGTTTCTTGCCGACTTGAACCCACCTGCATCCACGACCTTGATTGACAGCAGCGTCGCGCCAATCGGACCAATTCCCGGAATGGCCGCCAGTCGTCGGCTCATCTCGCTACTCCGGTGCAGGTGCATGAGCTTCTTGTCGAGCTTAGCGATCTGATCGTCGACGCGCGCCAGCTCTGCCGCCAACGCTTCCACGAGCTCCAGCGCCAAGTCGGGAACCGTCTCATCAGCCCGAATATCGATCAGCAACTGATGGAGGCGCGAAAGCCCCTTAGGCGCGGTAAAGCCAAATTCCGCGGCGTAGCCGCGGATCGAATTGGCGAGCTGGGTACGCCTGCCGATGAACTGACTGCGCACGCGTGTTAGCATCTGCGCACCCTGCTGCTCGGGACTCTTGATCGGCACAAAGTTCTTGCGCAGTTTTGGCCGACTCGCCGCTTCACAAATCGCCTCGGCGTCCGCGGCGTCGGATTTCCCGCGCTGCACATATGGCTTGACATATTGCGGTGGGATCATCGCCACCTCATGCCCGAGCGATCGTAGCTCCCTCGCCCAATAGTGCGATGCTCCGCAAGCCTCCATCGCGACAAACGCAGGCGGCAAACGCCTGAAGAACTCCAGAACCTGGCTGCGCCTCAACTTACGCCGCAAAACCAGCTGCTCCATCCCGTCAACGCCATGCAACTGAAACACACTCTTTGACGTATCCAAACCGATGCGAACAATCGTTTCCACGGGCGGCTCCTTCATTTGAGGTCAGCGACCACCTCAGTCTAGCCACGCAGAGTGGCGGAAGGGGGCCGTCCACCCCAACACGAGAGCCCGGTGCGGCGAAGCAGCGCGCGCCCGAACGAAGAATCAGGAAAAACAAGACGAGGAAATCCGCGACCTGCCCGCGAACATGAGTCCACGAGATTCGAATCTGAAGCATCAGGAAACGCTTTACAGCTCTTCTATCGCCGCGGCGTCGACAAGGATCGCATCGGACTTCAGTCGGCCGTTCACGTCAGGCACGTAACCAGAAGCGTGGCGAGGTACCACGGACCGGCGCGACCTCAATCCCTCATGCGGCCCGACGCAGAGCGGCACGGCTCGTCCTTAAGTCGCGGCCTACAGTGAGATGTTACCGAAGTCGTCAGGCTCGAAGATTGCCACGTCCTTGAAAGCGACGCCGACCAGATCGGGCCAGTCTGATGGCGGCTTATCGCGCAGCGCCTCGGTACAGACTTTCAGATCCGCCGCCGGGATCGCGTCGTAGGAAATGATCACCTCGCGGCTTCGAAGGACCGAGAGGAAGACCTGTCCGAGCGGCGCGCCATTCATGTATCGGTGATTGCTGATGGTCAAATCCCAGGTACCACCGAATGACCAGTCGACGCCGACGCGCGCGGGCAGCTTGTTGGCGGGCACTGCGAGCTTGAACGCGGACTTGCCGCCCTTGTTCAGCAGAAGGAGCGTCTTTTTAGGATATGGCGACAGGCAGATGATGTTTTTGCCGTCGTCGCCTATGGCGTCGATCACCTCCTGCGGCGTCATGTGCGACTGGGGCCACGTCGGCTTCAGGCCTTCCTTCTGGATCGTGTCAAACTGGTCCGTGGTCCGGGCATGGGTGAACCAGCCGTAAGCGCCAATCGCGGCGGTTCGGGCTTCGGTCATTCCGGCAGGGGCGAGCAGGTCGATATGGACATTAGTCATTGAAATTCCTCGGCGGGGAAAAGGCACCTTGCGGCCCGGTATTACAGTCATATGTATATAGCCAGTCACCCGGCGCGCGCCCACGACGCCGATTTACGGGACTTGGGTCTAGGATCAAAAAATCTACCGGGGTGATGCCCCGTCCTGCCGGACGTTAAATGGCGACATGATCTCTGGTGCCGTGACAAGCACCGCGCCGCGGGCCTAGGCGACGCAAAGCGATCCCCGCAATTTGCAGCGGCCAGCTACTGGCCGGCAGGGATCGTGTATGAAGTCCGCAACTTGGGCCGCCATCATCATTGTTGTAAACGACGTCTGGAGCCTCGCGGCTCTCGCGCTGCTAATCGTCGGCGAAATCACCACGGCGTATCTGAACGCAAAAAAGCCGAAGCGGTAATCCGCTTCGGTTTCCTCCTTGTTGTTCTTCATCTTCCTCAGACGGCGCTCGATGAGCGCCGGCCGCGCGATTCTAATGGGTCAGCAATGGAACGCTGGACGTGGAGTCTGTAGTCTGGGCCTAGGCCGACTTCCGCTGGGGTCTGGCCGCCGGCTTCTTCGCCGCGGCCTCTTTCGTTGGCTTCTTGCCTGCGATCGGCATCAGCATTTCGTTCTGCCCGGCCACCGCTTTGCGCGGCTTTTTACCTGGCTTCTTGGGTGCCTCTGTCGCGGCAGCCACTTCTCTTCCAATGCTCTTGCGCAGCGCGTCCATCAGGTCGACGACGTTCTCGCCTCGAGGGCGCGCTTTCGCCGTGGTGGGTTTGCCGGCGCGCTTTTGGTTGATGAGATCAATGAGGGCAGTTTCGTACTGGTCTTTGAACTTGTCCGGCTCGAAGTGACCCTTCTTCTGATTGACGATGTTCTTGGCGAGATCAAGCATGTCCTTGGTGACTTTGACGTCCTGGATATCGTCGAAATATTCCTCCGCGGACCGGACCTCGTAGGGATAGCGCAGCAAGGTCCCAATCAGCCCCTTGTCCAGCGGCTCCAGCGCGATGACGTGCTCGCGATTAGTCAGCACCACACGACCGATCGCGACCTTGTTCATTTCGCGGATGGTCTCGCGGATAACGGCGAACGCGTCGTGCCCGACTTTGCCATCTGGAGTCAGGTAGTAAGGGCGGATCGCCTCGCAAGCTGAGCGCGCACGGGCCGAAAGAGCTATTCGTCTCTCTCGTTCGAGAGCCGCGGGGTGCGCAGTCTCCCCCCGCGAGAGGATCCATTGGAGCGCCGAGGGCTCCCCAATGGACGAATGGTGGATGCCAGATATAGTCCCCAAATCGGCAAATTGAGCTCATTGAGCGGAAACGGTAATATTGCGTTCTGACTCGCCATCAGAGAGCCAGGAGCAAGACGGGTAATCGGTGCCAACAGACCTAGGCAGAAACGCGATATTTACCCCCGGCGGGCCCAGCGATGGTCCACCCGTTGGGGATGCCGAGCGCGAGGCGATCGCATCTCTAGGTGGGTACACCTATCAAGTCGCAGCGGCGGCACTTGCTTGGCTCGATCTTCCCGATGGCGCACGCCTTTATCTGGAAGTAGCCGAAGATTACGCGACGCTGGCGGAACAAGTGCTTAGTGCAGTGCAGGTGAAAGACACCGCTGGCAGCGGGTCCGTCACTCTCAATTCAGAGAACGTGCGCGACGCGGTGAATGCGTTTGTGGGTCTTGTGGCCAGCAATCCGGGACGACAAATTGCGTTTCGCTATTTCACAACTTCGGCGATCGGAACCGAACGCAAGATTGAAGACCGTCCCGGCGGCCAGCCCGGTCTGGCATACTGGCGGAAAGCTGCCGCGGGCGCCGATGTCGCGCCTTTAAGGGCGATTTTGCTTTCGGGCAACTACTCTGAAGCTGTCCATACGTTTGTTGGGGCGTGCGACGACACGGCGCTAAGACGAGATCTGCTGCAAAAAATTCATTGGGATTGCGGCAAGCCCGATCTCGCTGCCGTGACCACCGAGCTGCAGGAACGACTGGTCGTTCTCGGCAGGGATCGCTTTCAATTGGCGGCTCCCGAAGCACGCCGACTGGCTGATATCGTTATGGTTCATGTGCTGAGGAAAAGCGTCCTCAAGAAAAGCGATGATCGTGTCCTGACGCGCGCAGAGCTTTACGCGGTGATTGATGATGCAACACGCGTCTCGATGCCGCGAGGTAGCGTGGACGCAATGGCGCGACTGGCATCGAGCCTGTCGAATGCTTTTGCTGGCACTGGCTCAGCATTCTCTGTTGATCAGGTTGGCTGGATCGTATCGGGCCGGGATCTCGCTGCGCCGCGTGGCGTCATCGCGCGTCATGCGTTGCAGCAAAAGGCGCTTAATACGCTGACCCGCTGTGGGGCATTGGTGCTTGTCGGTGCCAGTGGTTTAGGCAAATCGCTTGTTGCACGGAATGTTGCGCACGCGCGCGATGTTGACTTCACCTTGATTGATCTCCGTGATCTCGAAGCCGACGAGATGCGACAACGACTTGATTATTTTTTCGGGCGGATCGGGGCGTCGTTATCGCAAGTCACAATCTTCGAAGATCTCAATCATCTCGAAGACCCCGGTGTTTCGCTCTCTTTCGGGCGGGTTATGGCGGCATTGGGACGCCGTGATCGCACGGCGGTTGTCACATGTTATCGGAAGCCGACCGTCAGCTCACTGAGCAAAGTCGGGTTCGATCCGGCTGCGATCGCGGATGTTCCTTACTTCTCGGAAGAGGAAACGAGGCAGGTGGTGCGCGAGAACGGCGGCGATCCGGAGGTATGGGGTAATGTCGCGCATGCTGCCGGAGGTTTTGGACATCCGCAGCTGGTGCACGCGTTTGCCGTCGGCATGGCGGTGCGCAACTGGCCCACAAGCGACCTTCGGGAACTCGTTTCCCGTGGTCTTTCTTCCGACGATATCGAGGCCGCCAGGGAAGCCGCGCGGCGGCAGTTGGCTGCGCAGCTGCCGGAGCCCGCGCGCCGCCTTCTCTATCGCCTCAGCCTTGTGACCAATCGCTTCGACCGCCCACTTGCCCTCCGTATTGCCTCGCTGCCGCCTCCGGTGCCAAGCGCTGGCGATCATCTTGATATGCTGGTTGGTCCCTGGATCGAAGCGGCCGGCGATCATCGTTATCGCGTTTCGCCCTTGGCAGGACAGTCCGGGCACAATTCGTTGACGGCCGACGAACAGCGGGAGATCCATGCGGCGATTGCATCGCACATGCTGCAACAGGGCCAATTGAACGTATCGGATGCAAATGCCGCCTTCCTTCACGCGCTCGCAGGACAATTCGAGCCGGGCCTCAGCGCGTTAAGCCGAAATGTCATCACGTCGAGAGACGCGCCGCGCGCCCTCTTGGCCGAACATTTCTTCGCCTTGCGTGTTATACGAACCGATCGGCCGATTTATCCCAGGAATCCCACGCTCTCGATCCTCTTGCGGATGGCACAATTCCGGTTGGCCGCGGCGTCAGGTGATGGTGATGAGATCCGATCCACGGTCGGAGCGATGCTTGAAGAGGTGAAGGCTGCAGCGAATATTGAGGGCGGAACGCGATTTGTGTCGCTGATGTACTCGATGGTTCTCAATACGATGGGGATCGCAAACCATCTTCCAAATTGGTTCGAGTTGTTAAGGCAATTCCGTGCTGCCGTTGAAAACGACACCGAGATGCAGCACCTGAAGAATAGGATGGAAGGCGATACGGACGGGAAGCCCGTCAACTTTTATGGCGCGCTCTTCTCCGTAGGTGCCACCGGCCTATCGAGCGTGGAAGGGCTCGAGGAGGTCGTCAATGATCTCATGGGGGTGGATGATGACGAGCGGCGGATGTGGCTGACGGGTTACGAACAGGAACAGCTCGGCTTTAGCACGTTCGTCAACGGTCCGTGGGCGGCTGAGCACAAGCGAGACGCGGTGAATGCCCAAGATGCGGCGGAGCGTTTCCGGCGGATGGCTGCGGCGACAAGAGATTGGGGGCTTCGAGCCCTCACGGTGCAATTTCACGTCGCGCGCGCGGTGATGCTGGATGAGTACGGCCGTACCAAGGAGGCAGCCTTAGCGGCTCTGGACGAAGCCGAGGCCGCGTTGGGCCCCGATATTGCTCTCGATCGGGCTCGCGCGAAAATCTATTGGCGCGACGATAGGTTCGCCGATGCACTTGAGATCTGGCGGCATATCGCCGATCGGCTTCCGAAGGAGAGCGCGGTTGAGCGAGCCTTTTCCTTGCGGGAGGCCGCTATCAACGCCGCGAAGACCGGCGATTGGGAGCAATCTGAAAAGTGGTTTCTGGATGCGGAAAGCAGTGCTGCGGTAAGTGAACTCGACGGTATGGAGTCCATGTCGATTGGACTCGCCGCTGATGCGGCGGTGGCGGCGTTCCACGCGGGCTCACCTGCGCGCGCTCTCACCAGTCTGGCAAGGGCGCTTCAGGGCTTAGGCCATCTGGACCCAAACCAGTCGTTGAAGGCAGCCTATTGTCATCGGGTGGTGCGGCACGCGATCCTCTGGTTGCAAACTCAGATTGAAAGGCGTGAGGCCTTCATTGACGGTGAGCCGATCCAGATGATGCCGGGTACCTGCAGCAATCCAGAACCGCCGGATGCGACGGCCTTGCCGCTCGGCCCCATCGATATGGCGTGGTACCTGTTGGCCGAGGCGGAAATCGCGTCGGACGTGGATGTTGGCATCTATGCGTCGTTGCGCAATAGGCTGAAGGACGGCCCGATACCCGTGCTTGAGGTCGGTGTTCGTAACCATCTGATGACGAGGGACGTTGAAAGACAGGATGCGGCCGGACTTGCCGATCATCTCGTGGGTTTCCTTGAGGGGTTGGCATTTACGAAGGCCGGCGGAGAGGCCTTGCGGACTAATTGGGATGTCTTCGCGCCTCCGCGTGGCGAGCTGCCCGCCTTGCAGCAGGATGAGACTACACTGGCTTGGGCGGATACTGTCGCCAGTGACTGCATTCTTGCGTTTGGAATGCTAGCCGCATTGTCCGGTCATGAAGATGCCATCACGGCCTTGGAAAAAGCACTTCGGTCCAAACTGGGCTCACGCTATGCAGGAAAGGCCGTGCTAGAGAAGTGTCTCACTGACTCCGGTGCGCCAACCGAACTGGACGAAGCCGTAGCTGGTCTCTTGCGCGAAATGAACGGGCGGGCACATATCGAGCCTCAAGATGTGTGGGGAATAGGTCTCCGGTTTTTCGAGAAGGCGAGGCATTCAAATTTCAGGAAGCTTTTGGTTCCTAAGATCGCGGGATGGCTGCGCGCTGCCACACAGCGCATTATTGATGAGGAAAGCTTTCGCCTCACGCGCCCGAGGCAGGCTATTCCAGAATTAGAAGCTGTACTGGCAAACAAGCAGGATGACGCGGCATTTGTGGCAGCGCTTCTCATCACACTGTCGGATGCCGTCGGAAGTGCGCTGGGCTCAACCTACCGGTCAGAACTCAAGCATATTGCAGACGGTAATTCGGCAGCCAAAGAGTCTAACTGATAATCGCCGCTTGGTGAGGAACGCTGATGCTTGTTATTGAGAACAAGTTCATTGGTGACTTCAAGGTTGGGCGGGTGAGCCGCTCGAACATGACCGAATTGGCGAGGGCCGCCTAGTCGTTAGGATTGACGTCGTGTCGGCGCCAGGCTTCCAGAAATTCGCCGAGTGCAACGGCGTCTTCATCGCTCCCGTTGCGTGCGTCGAGTTCTTCGACGCGACTGCGAAACGCCGCGATGTCGAGCACAAGATCGAGCGAGCGGACGCCCGCACGCGTATGGCGCTTGGCGACGACGTCGCCTAAGCCGGCCATGCCCATGCCCTGGCTCCACGAGTAGGTCGTGAACGCGCGCGAGAAAACAATGATAGCGGTATCCGACTTGAATTGCTGCGCGGTCCAGGCTTTGACTTCGGCCCCATCATCCTTTGCGACATTGCGCCACACAAAGAGCATGCGCGCCAACCGGCGGCTCTTCAGCAGGTCGCCCGACTGAGCGGCGACTTGGATACGCTGAAGGGTGAGCGCCTGGAGCGCTTCGGCGTCGGCTTCTGTCGTGAGGCAGCGTTCCTCGGCCTCGCGCGGTTTGTTGTCGTATGGATGATAATCGCGATAAGCGGACCCCGCGAAGTCCGCAAGCCAGGTAAGGCTGGCACCGGCGCAGGCTGCGACGAACAGCGCTGAACGTGTGGCAAGGTCAAAGCGCTCCAACGTCAGCGCGCGCAGAAGCCAATGAATGCGCAGTTGATTGTCGCCGATGCTAAACCCACCCGCTTCATCGGTCTTGACGTCAAGCTCATCCGCGAGCCCGAACACCGTAGAAAGGAGTGGACCGACGTCTCGATCGGCGACGTCGGCCGCATGCAGCTGAAGCGCTTCCAAAAGGAGGGCAGCCTTGGTTGTTCCGTCCTTTCGCTCGGTTGCAAGCGCGCTGCGAAGCCGGTTCTGAACAAATGCCTGATCGCTCGCATGGGCGATGACGCTTTGGATTTCTTCGCGGAGTAAGACGCCATCGCCGAGGGAAAATCGGAAGTAAGCATCGAAGTGATCCTCGGCACACACGCGCCGTTCCCGCGCCCACTCGGTGGCCGAGTGCTCGCCGTAGTGAAGATTGCCCCAGACGCTCTCCAAGCGCGGAAAGAGCCGCATCAAGGCACGGCGGAGCCGCTCACGATCTCTTTCCCTGATGCTCCCCAGAAGGAGTGTTTCCATCGGAGCGGCTTCGTCGCGCCCGGAGCCGCCCATGCGGTCGCCGGTGCCGCAGAGTTCGTCTTTATGCCCGCGAAGCGCCCGGTACACATCGCCGCGAAGCAAGCGCAGGACTTCAAGCGCCACGAAATCCGCGCAATCGACTTCGGCTCCGATGGCAGGCCAGGTGACGTTGAGCGCGTTCATCAGTCGGACCAGGTCGCGCGGGGTCCGTATCTCGGGCGCGATCACTTCGTAGAAGATGTTCATGAAGCGCTTGAGCTTGTCTTCCGGCGGAGTGCCACAGAGCGCGTCGATTTGGCGAAGCAATTCCTGGTTCAGATCGAAGGCTTGAGGCTGGGGCAGATCGAAACCGGCTTGAATGATCTTTTCGAGATAATGCGGGCCTTCCGAGGGAAAGCGTTCCGCAACGATGGCTTCGGCGAGTTCGCGGTCGAAGACCAGAAGGTAGACCACGTTGGGCAAGCGTCCCACGGACTTGACCAGCCGAAAGATCAGCAAGGCTTCATCGGGCGCGAGCCGGTCGATGTCATCGATTACGATCAGGAAGCGTTTCTTCTGCGCGGCAAGGGCGGCGGCAAGTTCAGCGTGCAGCTTCTCGACCGTGTCTTCGATGTGAATAAGATCGGCCATCCAGCTGAACGACGCTTCAGCGGCTTTGCCTGCGCCCTTGTAGCCGGCGAGATCCGCGGCGGCGCCGACGAGCGAGCCCGCACGCAGCAGATGCGCGCCAATCTTCGGCAGCGCCTTCTTGAAACGATCGCCGAGCGATGGGCCGAGCCCGGCATAAAGCTCGCGGAAAAACGCCAGCGCCAGCGCTTCCTCGCCGCGAAACCACCAGCAGGCAAAATTGAGAATCTTGATCTCGCCGGTCGCAACCGGCTCTTTAAGGTGGTGCTGGATAAGATTGACGGCGCTGCTTTTGCCGGAGCCCCACGGCCCGTTGAGTGCGATGACCGTGCCTTCCGGCGCCTTGATGTTGCGGATGGCCGTGGCAAGCGCTTGCGCGAACGTATCCATGCCAAACCGGTCTTCATCCGGCTGCGTGATTGGCTTATCGTTCGGGGAGGATTCTTGCGAGTTCATGGTTGGTTTTAAGTCGGCGTTCGGCGGCAAGCGCGTGCATGATCAATATGCATCTCGTCGATGCGGTCCCTCATACGTTACCCGACACGTCGATGACGATAACGGCGATGCGCTTGCGCATGTCTAGCGGGATGAGATCGATCAACATCTGCTCCATCTCCGCCGCCGTTTGCGGACGGTTCCGGCCGCCGGGCGGCGCGGGTATCGGACTTGATCTCTTGTCCCCGAACCAGAAGACGCCGTAAACGCCAAAGCCCTTGGCGTCCGGATCGGGCGTGTAAAATCGCTCGAGCTGCCCCTCGATCGCCGTCCAGACCTCGGCATGATAATCGCGCTTCAGCTCGCACAGGATTTTGACCGACGGAACTGTGACGGAAATGTCCGCCCGTTTGTCGGCGACCATATGCCCTTCCGGTTCAACGGTGATCCCGAGCGGCTGCAACGATGGGCGCATGAGATCGACGAGGTGATCCCGGCAAGCTTCCTCGGGTCGCGGGGCGGAAGGGCGTGCATAGTGATCGAGATTCCAGAAGCCCTTGAAGATATCGGTGTTGGTTCGCGCTATGCGACGTTTTAGGTCATGGAGGTGCGCGACGAGAAGCGCATGCAGATCGGCCGCGGTGGCCGGGCGTCCATTCTCCAGGGCGGCGATCGTTTCGCGCCAGTCGGGCCGGTCGTATTCGGCGTCCCTGCGGCGCTGGCGCTGGTTGGCCAGCGCGTGAAGAAGATGGGGCCGATAGGAAGCAAGTGTGCTATTGGCGATCAAGCGTTGCAGTGCCTCGGTTGCCGCGGGGCTGGGTGAAGCAGAAAGGGTGCTGATGAGATTGCGAACCCACTGGGCGGCGTCCCAGGGATTCTGGTCTCCATTCCACCCCTCCGATGGGAAAGGCGCTTCGGGATAACGGGAGCCCGCAAGTGTCGTGAGAAATTCCAACATCGCCAAGGGCGTGTGCGACGGCTGCCCCTGGTCCGCGAACCCGGATTTATCGCGCAGATCGAAGATGAACCCGGATTGAACACCGGCGCGCTGCGTGACCGCGGTTTCGAATTCGGAAGGAGAAAGTACATAGGCGGTGGCGAGCCAAAGATCGCGCTGACGTTCGCTCAACGCCGTGCTCGCAAGGAGGCTCCGGGCTAAGGCAAGCATGCGCGCATGGGCTGCGGGCCTTTTAGCCGCGGCGTTCAGCAATTCATCGACACGATACGGATCCGCGTTAGGAAATTCACGCAAAAGATCGAGCACGAGATCAATGCGCTCGGGCTCGAAAGCGTCTTCGGTCAACAGCTCGTGGATGCCGTCCGCAATCTGCTCGTTGCGCGAAAGCCGGAGGCGCGCTGCGGCAAGGTAGGCTTCCTTCGCGAGATCAGGCCGGTGCTCCGTCACTTCCCCGCGCCAAGGCTGAACTTTTGACCGGCTTGTGTCCTCCTCATTCTTGGGCACGGGACTGGTAAGGTCGAAGACCAGCATGCCCTTCAGAAAATCATCCGAAAGTCCGGCAAGCCCCTGGCCGGTGGAGCAGCGCTCGTTGAGCCCGGCGGTCAAGGCGTACCACCAATCGTAACGCTTATGGTCTGCAGTGAGCGCCATCACATCCGCAAAACTGGGAAGGTCGTTGCGCGATAAGGATGCTATCAGGGCCTCAAGCGCCGCTTCGCGCCGCTGCTCGCCGAGCCATGCGACAAGGCGCGCGTGCGGTGTGGCGTTTCGTTCGGTGTCGTTATACAGCGCAAAATAGATCCTGCCGAGGTGGGCAAGCCAGCCTGCGTGCGCGCCGCTCTTAATCAGGGCGGCATCCTGATCGAAGTCTTGCCGCTGCTTGTCGCGTGCAGCGCCTTCGTCGCGATGGCGCCTTGGCAACCGGGAAAGATAATTATCGGGAAGATTCGTGACGATGCCTTTGGCGCGGACTTCCGCCAGGCGCGCGTCGCCATCGGCCAGTGACCAGAGGCGCGTAAATACATCGTCGGCATGCGGCTGAGTTGCGTGAATGCAAAGCGCAAGCGTGAACTCGAAAAGGAGAAGCTGGCGGTCACTGCCTGCTGCAGCCGCGCCGAATTCCTCCATCAGCAGATCGAGCAGGGCGTCGGTGCCGATCTCAAACAAGATGGCTTCACGGAATGTGTTGAACGCGTACCAGCGCTGTTCATCGACCGGCACGGTGCGGAAGAAATGGCGCGCGATCTCGGCTAGCCGCTCGGGAGTGGTTTGCATCGCGACGCGTAATCCGCGCGCGCGGCCTTCGCCATCCTTGAATGCGGCGCGCTTTCTCAACCAGCGGAGCGCGCGTTCGGGATCGACAGTGCCGGGGGCCTCCCAAGCGCGAACAAGAAGATGGGCATAGAGCGAGGCAACTTCCCAGCGGCGGCGATCAAACCCGCCACTCTCGCGGTCGGGGAAGTCAATTCCGTCCAGGATGGTTGGCAGGACGGTGAGCGGCAGATGATCGTGCAGAGCCCAGAGCGTTCCTGTGCCCGCCATATCGCCACTTTCAAAGCAGTCATTGACCAGGGCGATGACGTCAGTAGCACCATACGGATCGCCGTAAAGCGCAAGCAGCGCTTCGACCCGAAGACGGATATCGTTCACGCTCTTGCCAAGCTGTCCATAAGCATTGCGCAGAGCTGCCTGGCCTGCGGGCCCGAGGCGCAGCAGCGCGGCGAGCGCGTGTGCCCGCTCGGCGTAAGGTGATGCTTGCCTCCTTACGACCGCTTCGAGATCGGGCAGCATCTCCGGAAGCGGCGTTCCAAGCGCGAGCGCGTCCACCACGACCGAGCGAATGCCAAAGCCCGAAGCAGGATTATCGAGAATGGCGCGGAACTCCCCCACCACATCTTTCCGCGCGAGCCCGCCGATGGCTTTGGCCTGCCAGGTGCCCGACCGAAACCATGGATTTTCGTTCGACAGCCGGTCGAGAGCCCGGATGAGGCAGGCGCAGGCGGAAGGCGACAAGGAAGCGGCATCACCATAGGTGAGAACGCCATAGGGGTCCGTCTCGATTAGTTCGTTCGCGCGCTCGGGCAAATGAACCGCGAGCCATGCATGAAGACCGCGGAGTTCGGATGCGGGATGCCCATCGACCCCCATGAGGGCGGTGACCCGACCGAACGGGAGGCCCTTGCGAATACGTCCGGCGAGGAATTCGGCCGCAAGAAATTCGGCGGTGGTGCGGTGCGCGTAGTCGACGGTCTCCGGTTCGGCCCCAGCATCGAAGATCCGCCGGCCAAGCGCGGCCTGCACCCGTTCCGGCTGGAAAAACGTCACCGTGCGATAGCCCGGAATTTGTTCGGTGCCTTCCTGATCCGTGAGACTGACGGCCTCGACATCGCTGATCAGGCGGGCGGCGCAGACGCCGCCAGCTGCGGGCCGCAAGTCCTCGACCGAGAACGCGCCGCTGCCGGTACGCGCGCGCTCCTTGTCGAACTCTTGCAGCATGAGCTCGGTCGACATCTCGAAAAGTTCTTTGCGCGTCGCGGGCCAGCTCCCGGTCTGGACGGCACGCCGAAGCATGATGAGATTTTGTGGGTTTTCGAGGAAGTCATCGAGGTTTCGCTCGGTCGCTTCCTTCAGGAATGCCTCTGCAGCCCCGTGATCGAGACTCTCCGCCGCAAGCACGGCCAGTTGCTCGTCGCGGGAAAGACTTTGGAGTAAGAGAACCGGCGGCTCGCCTTGCTGCTCGAAATACGGTTGAAATCCAGCAAGGTCGCTCTCGCCCAGCCAGTCGGCCACGCGGCACGAGATCCTGACCTTGCCGGGGTCCACGGTAAAGAGCTTCTCGACGATCTCATCGACGGTGTCGCGGTCGGCGCGCCCCGCGCGTTTTTCATCGAGGCCATCGATGAAAAGCGCCTGGCCGCGAAGGCGATCGCCGGGAAGGCTCAAAAACGCGCGTGCCTTTAAAAACCGTCCGCCTTCACGCTCGGCCGCCTGTTTAAAGACATGGGTTTTGCCTGCGCCGGGGTCGCCAAGCAGAACGAGGTTCGGACTGGCCGCAAAGTCGGTGAAGGGCCGGGTGCCGGCATCTTGCGGTCGGTCGGATTTGAGGTTGAGTTGGCGAACAATGCGGGTCATGGTGGATCATGTGGGCTGCAAGGACGGCCGACTCGCCCAAAGAGGTCTGTGAGCTTACCATTTCTGAAGACATCAGGAGCTTATCGTCAGGGGCCTCGATCAAAAATATGGTTGCGGTGCGGGCCAGCGAGGGCCGTCGCCCGCTTGGCCAACGGATTGCTAGTTTTTGCCAAACGGGGCAGCTCTTCGGCCCGCCGCCGACGCCCTTGCTTCGTGTTTGCTGGGAACGAAAGCCAGGAATTGTTTTAGGATGAAAGCTGAATTGTCGTAGATTTCCTGAGCCATGGCGTCTTTGCTGAGAAGGCCATCGAAAGAGAGCGCCTGAGCGACAATGCTGGCATCGATGATATCATTGCGGATGCGATCTTTCCCTACTTTCTTAGCGCCACCGACCGCGATCCAACGCAAGGCGTGCATGGTGGCGCAAATCGAGAAGCGAAAAATGTACGTGTGCATTAGTTCTTCCCAGGATGGCAGGGGCATTCCCTGTGTCGCGAAGAACCCCGCTGCGAAGTGGAGGAGACGATCATGAATCTTTCCGATCATGTCCTCCGTAAGTGGCTCTTTATTGCGGAGCCGGCGGAGCTCCTCGTCGGTGAATTGTTTCGCAGCCTCTTCAAGGTCGGCAGCAAAGCCGTCCGCGCCTCGCTTGATAGCTTCCAAATGCTCAGTAGCGCCTTCGCGGGCGCGATCGAGGCGCGCCTGCTCGACCACGTCGCCGCGTTCGAGCTTGCCCCGGCCTCGCTCAGCCCATCGTCGGAAGGCCCTTGTTCGCTTACCATCCGAGAAGCGCTTTTTAATACCCTTGCGCCTTCCGCGCATGGTCGCGAGAACACTTGTTTGTTTACCCAGCACGACCTGCTTCGGGTAGTCGGCGAGAATGCTCGTCGATTTGATGATGTTGTCTTTCCCCGCCGCAACCATCTCGACTTCGGTGTAATCGGGCACGATGGCAATATTTGAACGTGAGGCGGCAAGGTACGCACGCAGGTCCTCGTCCTGCAGAAAATTAGTGTCGATGACCTTGCGCATGGATATCCCCTGGCGACGTGAGCCGATCAGAAACCGAGCTAATTGAGAACAGCGCGTGCGTGAACACATTTGTGGTCTCGCCACCTTACGTGGCGAGGGGAAAGGTTACGGTCTTCCTTATCCGCGCCGTGCATGACTTCGATCAGCCGCTCGTCGGGCAGGGGCTTCTGCAACGCGGCGGCCTTGTCCCACGGGGCGCGCGTCCACACATCGTATTCTCCCGAAGTCAAGGATGACTGGCATGGCTTTTGCGTGAACGGGAGCGACCACGCCATTCGCCGGACAAGTTAGAAACGCACAGAGTAAGGTGAGTGCCTTCGATCGGGTTGGATTTGGTGCCGCGCGCCCTACTCCATTCCGTCCATATCCCCGCGAATGAGAAGACCGGCCGCGATCTGTCGAGCGCAGACCAGACCACGTCCCTCTTTCCAGCCATTGCGTGCTTTTGAGCCGTCGGCGATCTTCAAGGAAACCGGATTGGGCTTGTCGTTGTACTCCGAAAAGCTGGTCGCGGGCACGAGACAGTGGTTACCAGGCTTCAGCCATCGGCGCTAATGGGGCGATGTTGGATCGCGGATATTCGTTTTGGTACCGCCATGCCGCGGCGGGTAGGCATCCCAGAGCATCTTGATGAGTTCGCGCTCGCCACCCGCAGCACGAACGACCGGCGCTTTGCAATCGGGAAACACCGCTGGCATATTGCGTAGATTTCCCGCCGCGTCCCGCGTCACCCTGAATAATGTTTTGATGGCGTCCTGATTGGTGGTGATGCTGTGGAGTGTGCCCATGTTATTGCAGATAATCCTTCTTCAGTCGGTTCAAGTCGCCGGCGGCGACTTTAAGTTGGGCCGTGGATGGCGGCGTGTCGTCATGCGGGCCGGGCGTCACATAGCCATAGGCGGCGTTGAGTTTGCCTTTGTGGGAGGGATCTTGCGTGAGAAGTGCGAGCGCCTGGGCGCTGAAATCGCCGTAGGCTTTGCCGTCATAGTCCGTGATCGACGCCATCGCATCGCCATTGGCATGACGCGATTTGACGATGAGTTCCTTGCAGAAGCGCTCGATAATCCGTCGTAGCCGCGTGGCGCCTTCTTTGCGTTGGTCGCTGTCTTGCGAATTGATGAAAGTGCGTGCTTGCGCAAGCATGGTAGCGAGCGCATCGCCTTGGTCCCGGATCTCGCTTCCGGCAACGGGGTTTTCGCGCACGATCTGGAACTGAGTGGCACCGCGGTGTTCCCAGCGATGGCCAATGTCCTTCCAGCTCTTATGATCCTGTGTGATTACGATGACTTGCAGGCCGGCATCCAGCAACGCCTCGATGACGGAGGAGGCAAAGTTCGGACGGAAATCATCATCGCTGGTGAGAACGGGGTCATCGAGCACGACGAAGCCCGCCCCGCCATCAATAGCGCGCGCGAGAAAGAGCGATAGACCTAAACAGTGGAGTTGCGATTGGCTGAAGACGGCAACGGCGTCGCGAAGCTTGACGTCACTGCGGTCCTCCTTGGCACTGAGCGCCACTTTGACGTCGACCGTTCGTCGCGTCTTGGCGCCCCGGCGTTGTACCCCGCTGAAGAAGGTCGGCTCGCCCGGACGGAGCCTCTCCCACCAGGCGAGGACATCGGCGCTAAGATCGGTGAATTTTTCGTCGGCGACCTTACCGCTGGCAGCGTCGATCTCACGCAGAGCCCTTTCCAGCGCCTTGACGGTTTGGTGATGCTGCCGGAGCGCATCGAGCGCCTGAAGCGTGCCCGTGGGATCGCGCGCGAGGGCAATCAATTCTTCCCAGCCGCTGGTATGGCTGCTCTGGTCGACGGCCGACTTCACGCCACCACTGATGGCATCGATGGCCGCCGTGTAAGCCGCCGCGGCCGTTTCAAGTTGGAGAAAATGGTTGGCGGCCTCCTCGAGGCCGCGCAGGAGTTCGGCGCCGTCGTCCCAGGTCGCGATATTCTTGACGGCGACCTCGATCGTAATACGCAGGGCGGCGATGCGATCACTATACCGCTTCGCCGTGCGCCAAAACGCACGCGAGGCTGCAGCCCAGCGGGGCGTGCCTTCCGCATCGTTGGACAAGGCTTCTACGCGTTTGACAGTAAAGCCGCGCCTTCGCCGCTCCGCCGCGGTGATCGTCATGAACCGCGGTAGCGCCGCTAAGGCGGCAGTGCTTGAGGCGGACAAAGCGGCGTCGGTTGCCCGCAAAGCGGCCAGCGCTGCTTTTTCCGCGGCCTGATAGGCTTCATTGGCGTTGACTTGTTCGCGCAGGAAATTTACACGCTCCGGCGTCAGCGCGCTCGCAGCGCCGCACAGCGGACAGTCCATTGGTTCCGAACACGTGTGGATGGCCGGGATGGAGAGCGCGCTTTCAAAAAGGGCGACCAGCCGTTGCGTTTCGCTGGACGTTGCGGCCTTCTCGCGATGAAACGCGGTCAGGGCGTCCGGAATGTTCGCCGTCGGATTGGTCCACGGCGCGAGCGGCTTGCGGCCGAAGAGATCAATCGGAAACGCCTGGGCGCGCCGTGCGGAGAGTTCTGATTCAAGCTGATCGATGCACTCGCTCAAGCTCGCCTTGGCAGAGACGCCAATCGCGGTGAGGATCGCTTGTAGTGCGCCTGCGAGAGCGCGTTCGGTGGCCGGCTTCGTCTTGGCGTTGCGAATCGTCTTTAATCCCGCGGTCAGCCCGGCGATATTCTCCAAGGCGGATAGGTTGTTGATTTCCGCACTTGAGGGCGCCGAAACTTCGGCAGGAAGCATCGCCACTGCGGCCCGGAAGTCTTCGAGGTCTTGCGTGTCCAGCACGGCGCGAAAATAAGCGGCGCGGTCCGTCGGCGATGCCGTGAAGACGTAACCAAGGGTGTGTTGCGCTAGAATCGGCGCTCGCAAAGGCGGAAGAAGAAGGCGTAAGCCAAGGCGCGTTTCGATATCGGATTCCGTGCAGGACGCGCCGTCGATCTCAAGAGTGCTGACGCATGACGTGCTGCCGTCGTAGTCGGCGGTCAGCGTCCGGCGGAGCCGACGGCAGACGCCATCAGGACAAACGAGATGTGCTTCAACGAACACGGCAACCGTATCGGGAATGTGGGCGTTACGGAGGGCGCGTGAGAATTCGTCTTTGGCGCTGGCCAGCAATTCGCGCCGAGCAATGTGGCCAGTCAGGAGAAACTCGATTGCCTCCGCGAGGCTGGTTTTGCCCTGGCTGTTGCCGCCCCAGAGAGCCACCACGGAAGCCGGCAGCGTGAAGGATTGGGGGCTTGCACCGAAACCGCGGAAGCCCTGGAGATCAATCCGTTGGATGCGATGCTTCATCTTGGCTCTGTTTATTGGAAGCATGATCTTGAACGGCCGACAGCATACGCGTCTTCGCTTGCTCACGAGGACCGTTGCGCCATGCATCAAGCAGAGCGGCGGCCAGCGTATCGGGCTGCAAGTGAGCCTGCAGCCGGCCGAGATTCGTGAGATCCGGCGGAGGCGGAGGTGGTTCTGGATTTTCGATCGGCCCGGACATGGCGTGCTCTTTTCGAGGCAGGAGGCAGAAAGGGAACAACCGTAGGGCGAAGACTCGCAAGACAAAAATGATGGTCGGAGCGAGACCGCCCTACATACCCACAGCTTCCACGACCTCGGAATTTGGCAAACGAAATCAACGGTCAATGATCTGGTCGGCTTCGGCGGAGCCAAGCTCGTCTATTGGCGCGGCCCGAAAACGGGCGGCGTCGTCGACGGCACCTTTATTGGGTCTTATTCCCCACTACGCCGACCGCTGGCCGGATTTCCGGTCGATCCACGACCCCGCGGTAACCACCTACGAGCAAAGGCTTTCCGGAAGGGCTTCAAGAAACGCCGCCTCACCGCGCCGATGAATGCGTTCTCTCAAAAAGACAAAAGTGGGCAGATGCCATGCGGTTGCGCGCATGGATGTCTATGGAAGGACTCCTGTTTGTGGTGATCCGCCTCGTCATCCAAGCGATGCTTGGCATGATGCAGCTCCTGATGATGCTGGCGGTTCTGGTGGGCCGCATTCTCGCGGCCATCCTGCCGCCGCTGCTGCGCGCCATAGGGGCCGCCGCAGCGCTTCTGCTTGGCATTTGTTTTCAAGGGGCTGCCGTGCCGCTCGCCGCGCTCCGCAGTTCCTTGCGCCGTGACGCGGAATGGCCAACGCGGCACGAAAGCGGATTCTGGACTCATCAGCTACCGGCGGCGCTACACGCTGGATCACATTCGGGACACAGGAGAGCTATGATGTCGGAAACGCGCTCCGCCGCGCACGCGCCTCCTTCTCGGCACATCGTCTCTCACGTCTCTCGCCATCGGCACCATCCTGGCGGTGCCGAAGAAGCGGCGGGTTCAAAGGCTGCGCAGCACCGCCTTGCGCGGCGCGGAGCTGCATAAGCCAGGGCCAAAGGGCCCGGCGCGGAAGCGAGCGGCCTTGAATCCGGCGCGCGCTGTGGCGCGATCCCCACCATTGAAGCCGCTGGCGTACGGACCGGTCTTGAGGGGCGACCATCGGTAAGAACGGCCAAGCCTGGTTCATTTGGCCTTGTCCTCATTGCGGGGAGGACTTATCTAGAAGGCTGACGTATCATCGTTTTAAGCGATTGTTTTAACGGCGTTTTTGCTTGATTTATGTCAGGTTTTTGCATAAGATGGCTGTCAGGTTTTTGCAGACGAGGAAGAGCCATGTCGGTCAAGGAGACGCGGCAACCCGCATATAAGAGAAAGTCGCTGCGCGCTCGCATCGAGGCGCAGATCGCCCGGAAAGCGAGCGACGAGGTATTTTTGACCCGCGAGTTCGCCAAGCTCGGCGGTGAGACACAGGTGCTGCGCGCCCTCAAGCACATGGTCGATGAGGGTCGTCTCGTGCGTCTGGGCTACGGCGTGTATGGTCGCGCGCGTCGCTCCACGCTGAACGGCCGCCCGGTGCTGCGCAGCGCCGACGGTTTTCTGGGCGTGGCTCAGCAAGCGCTCGATAAGCTCGGCGTCGATTGGGAGCCGACCGAAGCGCAGCGTGCTTATAATGAGGGCCGCTCGACGCAGGTGCCGGTCAATCCCGTCGTGCGCGTCAAGGGCCGCTTCGCGCGGCACCTGCGCTATCGCAATGCGGAGCTCGTGCTTGAACGGTAAGCCGACCCGGGACGAACTGATCGATGTGCAGGATCATTTTGGCCTGCCGAGCGCGGCCTTAGAAAGGACGAAGCGATGTTTGTCGAACGCGATCCCGCGACCCCGAACTACATTCGGCCCGCCGAACTTGGACAGTCGGAATCGACGGTCTTCAATGTGCTCTCCTTCATCCTCATGCTTCCGTTCGCCGCGTTTATGATCTTCTACGTCGGATGCTTGCTCTACATTCCGAGTTATCTGGCGTTTCTCGGCTTGCGCTACCCCGTGTATGGCTATCCGATCTACGTGTCTCTCGGCACGATCATGGCCTGTGCGCTTTGCGTGATGCTGATCAGCGAATGGCGTGACATGAAAAAGAACCCATGGGTGGCGGCGGTGCTGCTGGCGGCGAGCCTTGCCTTGATGGTCGTCACGGTGTTCACCAATGGCCTCACGTCATTCGGTACCCTGTCGTTTTTCGCGGCCGCCGGCACGGCGGCCACCGCGCTCACGAAACTCCGCGAAGCCCTGCGGCCACCGCCGCCTGCGGTTTCTTAAGAAGTCCGATGACTTCGCTTCCGCCACCCGAGGCGCTCACACCGAGCTACGCCGTCGAAATCCCGACGATGAAATCGCTCTTCATCGAGATGCGGCGTGGAGACATGGTCTTGGCGACCGGAACGGGCTTTCTCGTCGCAAACGACCGTGAATCCCATTGCGCCTTTGTGACGGCCCGGCACAACGTGACGGGCCGTCATCAGGATACGGGCCAATGCCTCAGCGCGTACGGTGCCATTCCTGATGCCATCACGATCTACTTCCATAAAGGGAACGAGAGCATCGGCGCGTGGACGCCGATTACGCTTCCGCTCTATCGCGACGGCTCGCCGTGGTGGTTCGAGCATCCGGTGCTCGGCGACAAGGCCGACGTGGTCGCGTTGAATCTGCGGTGGGGGGATGACGTGACGCGTTTCCCCTACTACCTCAAAACCGAGTTGGATCGCCCGAAGCTGGTGATCAGCCCGGCAGAACCGGTGAGTGTGATTGGGTTTCCGTTCGGGCTTTCGTCGTCGCTGCGCTTTCCGATCTGGGCAACCGGTTTCTTGGCGCAGGAGCTTAGTCTCGTGACCCAAGAGAACCCGGTGTTTCTGATCGACTGCCGGACGCGTCCTGGTCAATCGGGCGCGGCGGTGATCGCCTTTCGGGTCGGCTCTCATCGCACTATCGCCGGAGGCCGCATCGCCAGTACGCTCACCGGTCAAACGGTCTGGGAATTTCTCGGTATCTACACCGGGCGCATCAATGCAGAGTCCGACCTGGGCCGGGTGTGGCATGTGCGTGTGCTGGAGGACCTGCTGGCCGTTGCCACCGAGGGCTATTCCAAAAGAGACGGCGACGAGGCGGTTGCCTCGTCGCCGCGTTTATAGCGCTTTAGCTCCTATTCGGCCGCTTGCAGCATGGACTCCGGTGCGTGCGGTGCCCGCCGCACCGGCGGCAACCAGCCCTTGCCCGCAAGCCGCTTGGCTGCTTCCTCGGCCATGGCCTGCTTCTTGAGCGTGGCGAGATTGCTGGCGGCTTCCTTAGAAACGCCTTCGCGCACTTCTTCCGAGATGCGGTCTTTGCTTACCCGGCCAAGGTAGTTCTCGACGCTCGGGCTCCAATAAAGACGCATGTTGAGGCCAATAGCGGCGGCGAGGACATCGCCATGCGCAAGATGCCCCTGTTCCTGTGCGTTCGGACGATAGACAGATTGACGTCGCAAACAGGACTCGAACCTTGTCGTCTGTCACTACGAATGACTGCTTCTAGAACCAGACTGCGTTTGCGCTGCCGTGGTAGCTACATGGTAGCTAACGATCGTTGGCTTCGTCGCGTAAACTAGCTAAATTATTGATTTCGCTGGTACAGTTGGGTGGGCTCGAACCACCGACCTCCTGTTCCACAGACAGGCGCTCTAACCAACTGAGCTACAACTGCATCCTGTCGCACGGCCCCGCGTAAAGGGGGGCGGCGATTTCGGGCGGAAACTAGGTGCAACGCCGCGCTTTTGCAAGGCTTTAACGCGGGCTTTTGCACCAAGGGCCGCTTTGTCTTAACGCGTTTCGATGGCGTGAATCGGGCTCCGCCGGGCGCGAAAACACCAACCCGGCCGTTTCCTCGTCGAAAGCAAAAAGGCCCGGACCGCCAAGGCCCGGGCCCTTCGGCTATCTCGTGCGAGCCGCGATCAGGCGGCCGGCTGCTGGGTGAACTTCGCGGCGCTGGCCTTGATCGGCTCGGCGGTCTCGCTGGCGACCTTCTGGCCAAGCTCGGCCAGTTCCTTGGCCTGCGCGGTGAAGGTCTCGAACTGCTTGCGGGCGTGCGACGTCCACAGCTCCACGGCTTCGGTCGGCGACTTCACGCTGAACAGCTCCTGGGCGAAGTCGAGCGAGGAGGTGGTGTTGGCCTTGAAGAACTCGATCAGCTTGGCTGAATAGGCGGTGGCCCCCTTGTTCATCGAGGTGAAAACGGCCTCGACGGTCGAGTTGTGGGTCTCGGCAGCGTCCTTGAACTTGGCGTAGCTGTCGCGGGCCTGCAACACGCCCTTCTCGGCGAATGCGCGGACCTGCTCAGGAACCTCGAACGGGATGATCGAGGCGGAAAACGGATCGGACGGGTTGGTCATACGTGTAATCCTTCGCAACGGGTGAGTAGATGTGACCATTGCGGACGTCCCGGAGCCCATCAGGCCGGGAGCGTTGAAATGGATCACGCTGCCTTGATTCACGGGATTGCCCTTCGTCGGGCGCGCCTAATAAACACCCATATCATGTCAATTTTGTGCAACGCAACGTAAGATCGTGTGCGATGCCATATTTTTTATATGACGGAATATGGGGTTACCGCGCCCGACCTGGTTTTGGGCTTGCCGCAGCCGGACCAGCCGCCCGGTCAGGCCTTCGGCTTGACCGCATCCATCGCGGCGCGGCTGACGGCCTGGCCCATCTCGCTGGCCTGCTCGGCGAGCGAGCGCATCTGCCCCTGCACATACTCGCTGTGCAGCCGCATCACCTCGGTGAGGTCCTTGGCCTTGAGCAGCGACTGGGCATAGTCCAGCGAGGACTGCACGTTCTTTTCCGCATAGGACAGCGCCTTGGCGGACAGATCCTTGGCGCCGGCGCGCATCGTGGCGTTGCGCTCCTCGATCTTGCCGGCGGTGTCCCGCGCATTGGTCACGAACTGCTCGAACGCCTTGCGCGCCTGGTCGAAGCTCGCCTCCGCCATCGACCGCATGTCCTTGGGGATTTCAAACTTGGGGATCTCGAATTGGTCACGCCCGTTGTCGCTCATGGTCGTTCTCCCTCGCCTGGTGATCGGCCCGCCGGTTGGCCCGGCGGGCGCACGGCAGGATATATCGGGATACTGCGATCGCAGCTGTGACGCGGTGCCATTTGGTTCCGCATCATGCTGTCGCAGCGGGTTATCCCTGACAACGCCAAACGGCTGTGGATCGTTCAGCCAAGTTAACGTTATCCAGCCTTTGGCGGGGGCAGCCTCGCCGCGGACATGGACCTGCCGGCCCCTGCTTGCGATACTAACCTTCTGTTAAGGCTGTCGTCCTGTGGCCGCCGGTCCCGTCGGCGAAGCGAGGAAGAAAGCCAAACCCATGCGGTCAAATCTTGCGCGATGAGTGACGCGGAATTCCAGATCCAGGCGCTCGGCGATGTCAGGCTGGCGGACCATGCGACAGGCGTCCAGCCGGCATGGCTATGGTCGGCCGATGGCGCGCGGATCATCTGGGCCAACCCGGCCGGCGCGCAGGTATTTGGTGCCGCGAACGGCGCCGAACTGGCCAAGCACGTCTTCGGTCCGGCCGATCCGCACCGCCGCCAGGTCGCCCGCCTCGGTCCCAGCCTCGGCGCCAACGGTGCGATCCGCCTGGAGCGGCTGCGTGGGTTCGGCGCGGCCGCCGGCGTGCTCGCGACCTGTGGCTGCCGGCGCATCGACCTGCCGGACGGCAGCCATGGCATCCTGATTTCGACGCTCAACGCCGGCGGCCGGGTCATGCCGCTCGCCGAGCGCCTGCAACGGTTGATCCAGGGCCTGCCGCGTCCCGCCGCCGCCTTCACCGCCGACGGATTGTTGGTCGCAACCAACGAGGCGGCGCGGTCGCTGCCCGGCCTGCACGATCTCGGCGAAGCCGGTCTCGATGCCGCCCGTGACGAGGCGCTGACGCAGGGCCGCGCCGCGGCCGACGTCGCGATCGGCCGCGTCGTGTTGCAGCGGATCGGCCACGGCGCCGATCGCGCGCTGGTGGCGCTGATCAGGCCGGCCCCGCATCTCGCGGCCAGACCGGCAGCGCCGGTCATGCCCGAGCCCGTCGCGCCGCAGCCCGTTGCAACGGAGGCGCCGGTGCACGCAGCCGTGCCGCCAGAAGCGGCAACCGTGGAGCCGGCACCTCCTGCCGTCGAGCCAGCCGTCACGCATCACGAAACCCCCGCGCCGATCAGTGAAGCACCGGCCGGCTTCACGCTGTTCGATGCGCTGGATCCGACACCGGAAGCCGCCGCAACCGAGCCGGCCGTCAGCGCGATGGAATCCGAACCTGCGAGCGTTCCGCCAACTCTTGCGACAGCAGAACACGCCCACGTCGAGACCGCGCCGCGCGACGAAACGCCCGACGAAATTTCCGCCATCGAAGAGCCGCTGTCGGACGCGCTGATCGAAACGCCTGCCGAAGCGCAGGCCCGACAGCCCGCGGACATTGCTCTCCCCCTCGCGCCGACACCACAGCCGCACATCGAAGCCACATCCGTCGACACAACGCCTCACCACACATCCGGCGAGAACCCCGCCATCGAGGAGCCGCTGTCGGAAGCGCTGCTCGACGCGCCAGCCGAAACGCTGGTGCAGCCGCTGTCGCACGAGCCTCCACCCGATCTCCAGCAGACGGCGAGCGCGCCGGCTCCGGAGCCATCAGCGCCGCCGCCCGATCCCGTCCCCTCGCCCTATGCGAACGCGGATACGCCCGCGGCGACCGCCGAGCCGGAGCTGGCAACGCCGCCGCCGGCGAAGTCGCCGTCCTGGCTCGACGAGCCGTTGCCGGTGCGGCGGCATCCGCTGCGCTTCATGTGGCAGATGGACCATGAGGGGCGCTTCTCGCTCGGCTCCGACGAGTTCACCCGCCTGATCGGACTGCACACTGCGGCGGGATTCGGCCGGCTGTGGAGCGACATCGCCGAGAGTTTTGGCCTCGACCCCGAAGGCCATGTGATGCGGGCATTCGCTAGTCATGACACATGGAGCGGCGTCACGCTGAACTGGCCGGTCGACGGCGGCGGCCGGCTGCCGGTCGAATTGTCCGGCCTGCCGGTATTCGATCGCAACCGGAATTTCGCCGGCTATCGCGGCTTTGGTGTGTGCCGCGACCTCGACGGGCTTGCGCGACTCGCCGCTTTGCGCCGCTATGAGTTCTTCAGCGGCGCGGTGGCGCCGCGATCGCTGTCGGCCGATGTCGCGCCCACACCGCGCACCGATACGCCACCCGAGCCTGCCGCGCCGCATGACATGGCTCCGCCGCATGCGGAGCCGCCGCCCGATACGACCGCAGCACCTGAGGAATTGAGCGAGCCGACAGCCACAGAGACATCACACCAAGCCGACCCGGATCACGCCGTGGACACGCCCCAGGAAACCGCAGGAGAAGCCAAGGGAGCAGCGCAAGCGGAAGCGCATGAGATAAGTCTTGATCCGCCACCGAACGTGGTGCCGTTCCGCCTCGCCGGCGACAGCAGACCGCCGTCGCTGACCCCGGTCGAGAACAACGCCTTCAACGAACTCGCCCGCCAATTATCCGCCCGGCTCGAGAGCGAGGCCGGCATCACCACGACAAACAATCAGCGCACCGCGGCGGAGCCGGTTGCCGACGCCCCTGTCTTGCCCGAACCGCCGCCAGCGCAAGAACCGGCGCCAGTGGCAGAGACCGCCCCGCGTCAGGAAACCGTCGCGCAACAGCCGCCGCCGGCCGACCTGCCAAAGGCCAATTGGCTGATACAACCCGAGCCCGCGCCACGCGCGGACGCGCGGCGCGACCGTGCGCTGCTCGATCTCCTGCCGGTCGGCATCCTGATCTACCGGTTGGACCGCCTGCTCTACGCCAACCACGCCTTCCTCGCGCGCATGGGCTACGACAGCCTGCACGCGCTGGAGGCCGCCGGTGGACTGGACGCGCTCTATGTCGAGCCCGGCGTCTCGCAGGCGAGCAGCACCTCGGGCACCGGCACGCCGGTCACCATCTCGGCAAACCAGCACGCGGAGCATGGTGCGCAAGCGGTATCCGCCGACGCCCGGCTGCACACCATCACATGGGACGATGAGTCCGCGCTGGCGTTGATCTTCTCGCGCACGCTCGAGGAAGACACCGCGGTCGCCGCCGCGCTGTCCGATCCGGCGCCGGCCGCAGTCGCGGAGCCCGTGCTCACGCCACCGCCGCCGCAAGCCGGCCACGCCGACGCAGAAGAACTTGGCGCGATCCTCGACACCGCAGCCGAAGGCATCATCATGTTCGATGCCCAGGGCAACATCCATTCCTGCAACCGCAGCGCCGAGGCGCTGTTCGGCTATGACGGCGGCGCCTTCATCACCCACAATTTCGCCGATTTGTTCACGCCGGAGAGCCAGCACGGCATCTTCGACTATCTCGCGAGTGTGAAATCGTCCGGCGTGGCGAGCCTGCTCGATCATGGCCGCGAGACGCTCGGCCGGGTCCGCCAGGGCGGCATCATCCCGCTGTCGGTGACGATGGGCCGCACCCGCGCCGACGGGCCGAACTTCTTCGCGGTGTTCCGCGATCTGTCGCAGACCAAGAAGAGCGAGGGCGAAGTGCGCGAAGCGCGGCGGCTCGCCGAACGCGCCGCCAACGCCAAGACCGACATGCTGGCGCGGATCAGCCACGAGCTGCGCACGCCGCTCAACGCCATCATCGGCTTTGCCGAGGTGATGATCTCGGAGCGCTTCGGCACGCTCGGCAACGAACGCTACGTCGAATACATGAAAGACATCCGCGCCTCCGGCGAGCGGGTGATCGCGATCGTCAACGACCTGCTGGATCTGTCGCGGATCGAAACCGGCAAGCTCGACCTCGCCTTCACCAGCCAGAACCTCAACGAGATGGTGGAGAGCTGCGTCGCGGTGATGCAGCCGCAGGCCAACCGCGAGCGCATCATCATCCGCACCTCGCTCGCGCACACGCTGCCGCCTGTCGTCGCCGACGCCCGCGCGCTGCGCCAGATCACGCTGAACCTGATCGGCAGCTCGATCCATCTCGCCAATGCCGGCGGCCAGGTGATCGTCTCGACCGCGCTGTCGGATTTCGGCGAGGTGATGCTGCGGGTGCGCGACACCGGGCAGAGCCTCAACGACAACGAGCTCGCCGCCGCGCTGGAGCCGTTCCGCGCGCCGACACCCTCCGACCAGGCGGGTTCCGGCGGCGTCAGCCTGTCACTGACCAAGGCGCTGGTCGAAGCCAACCGCGCCAAATTCCAGATCAGGACCGGCGGCCGCACCGGCACGCTGATCGAGGTAACCTTCGCTCACGCCGCTGCGCGGGCGTGAGAAATACGCCATACGACGTTCCGCGTCAGGGACGCACTGAGGGAAGGGCTCCCTCCCCCCTTGCGGGGGAGGGTTGGGGAGAGGGGTGGCCACACGGCAAGCGCTCTCCGTTCAACAATACTTCAACGCCCGCGCATGATTGCGAACGCCAAGCCTACGACAGTCATCTCGCCCGGGGCGTACCCCTCTCCCCACCCTCCCCCGCAAGGAGGGAGGGAGCCGAAGAGCGTGCTCACCTCACGACATGACTGGTCACAGCCGAGGGCCCGCATCCTGCGTGAAGTCGTAGCGCGCACCGATGAATCTCCTTTGATTCCCTCGTGAGGGAGCCACCGGCGAAAGGGCTCCCTCCCCCCTTGCGGGGGAGGGTTGGGGAGAGGGGTAGCCACACGGCAAGCGCTCTCCGTTCAACAATACTTCAACGCCCGCGCATGATTGCGAACGCCAAGCCTACGACAGTCATCTCGCCCGGGGCGTACCCCTCTCCCCACCCTCCCCCGCAAGGGGGGAGGGAGCCGAAGAGCGTGCTCACCTCACGTACACTTGCCGACGCGCCACACCTTAGGGCTGCTTGATCTCCACCGTCTGGCGCTTGCCGGCGGCGATCGAGAATGGCTTCTCTGACGTCTGGCCATCGGCATAGGTGGCGACCGCGACGTAGTCGCCGGCGTTGAGCGCGACGTTGTAGGTCGCCTCATAGTTCACCGCGACGCGCTTGCGCTCGTCATTGAGGTCGCGCTCGGCGCTGTAGATGTCGATCTGCTGGGCGCTCTCGGCCTTGATCCCGACCACGCCGGCGTTGAGATTGACCGTGACGCGGGTCGGCGCGCCGGACTTCACCTCAGTGCTCGCGGTGCCCCTGGCCTCGCCGACCGTCACCTTCACCTCGTAGCTGCCGCCGGGCAGATCGAACTTCGATTCCGGATCGTATTCCTGCGCGACCCTCTCGCCCTCGTCGCCGTCGGGCTTCGCGGGCTGGTGGACCGCGACCACGAGGTCCTTCTCGACCTTGGGCCCGCCCTCCGCATAGGTGGTGGTGACGATCAGCTTGCCGACATCGATCGTCATCTGCACGTTGCTGGAATCGCCGGCGGTGACCGTGAACGGCTTGCTGGTCTTGGACTGGCCCTTGGTCAGCGTCAGGGTGTAACTGCCCGCGGCGAGCACGAAGCGCGGCACCGCGTCGTATTCCTGCGCAATCACCTTGCCGCCCTTGTCGGTGACCCGCCAGATCACGTCGTCGACCTTGCCCGCGCCGCCGGCAACGGCGCCTTCGCTGGTGACATAGCCGGCATCGAGGATGACATCGAGCGCAGCCTGCTTGCCCTTCTCGACCTTGAGCGGAAACTCGCGCTTGAGCTGCCGGTAGGTCACCTCGACGATGTAGTCGCCGGGTGCGATGTTGTCGGCGAACGGCGCACCGTAGAAGGTGTTGACATGCGCGCCCTTCTCGTCGCCGGCGCGCTTGAAGATGCTCCAGTTGACGTCCTCGTCGCTGATCGGATCGAGCCCCTCGGCAAGCCGCGCCACACCGCGGATGTTCTTGCCCAGATAGGGATCGGCGGCCGGCTGCGGCGGCGCCTCGCTCGCGACCTTGGTGCCCTGCGTTGCCGCCACCGCCTTGGTCAGCGCGCCGGTCAGGCTCGATGCGTTGCTGGCATCGAGATAGACGCCGCCGGTGACGCGCGCGATGCATTGCAGCTGGCTCTTCGCGGCGGGATCGGCGACGTCGAGGCCGATGACATGGGCGGTGAAGCCGATGCCGGCCTTCTTGAGTTCGGCGGCGGCCGCGCACGGATCCGGCGCGCAGGTCTCGATGCCGTCGGAGACCAGGATCACATTGGCCTTGTTCTCGGTCGAGTGCAGCGCCTCGGCGGCGGCACGCAGCGAATCCGAGATCGGCGTCTTGCCCTTCGGGTTGATGCCGTCGATCGCAGCCTTGACCTTCGCGGCGTCGAACTTGCTGACCGGCACCATCAGCTCGATGTCCTTGCAGTCGCCCTTCGAGCGATGGCCGTAGACCATCACGCCGAGACGATCGGCGGGATTCCATTTCGACAGGATGGCATCGACCGCCTGCCTGGCTGCGGAGATCTTGCTCTGGCCGTCGACCAGGCCCCACATCGAGCCGGAGGCGTCGAGCACGAGGATGGTGTCGGCCCCTTGAGCTTGAGCTTGCCCCTGCGCTTGCGCGCCATGAGGGGACAGCAACGCCAGGCCAAGCGACAGCAGGCCGGCAACGAACGAACGGCGGAAAACCTTGATCACGGATCGGTCCTCGATGATGCAGACAATCGGGAGCAAGGACGGCTGCGGCGGCACGGCGTGTCGAAACATCCCGTGCGCAACCTCAGTCGTCCCCCTGTTTCGGATTTTATTTGGGCGGCCGGATTGCCGGGCTCACGCCATTTCGGCGTGCAAGCAACCGGGCGCCTGAAGCGGGTCCAGATAGCGCAACTCGGCTCCGGACACTTGGACTATGGCGACACGCGTTTGGCCTGACGCGACACGCACATGACAATTGGATGGCGGCGCAGGCCGGGACGACGGCGCCAATGAGGCACAAGCGGACCACACCATCACCAACCTCGGCTGGGACGTGGCGCGTTGGCCGCCCCACTCAAATCGAGCGCGCAAATCTGCGAAAGCCGGGCGCGCCGGTCAGCACCTCGAATGCGGCATCGCGCTTCTCTTCGGCGAAGGCGAAGCCGGCCTTGGCGTAGCAGCGCTCCGCCGCGTCGTTGCCGATCAGGAACGAGATCGATGCCCGGGCGAAACCTGCGGCCTTGCCGTCGGCGAGTGCGCGTCCGATCAGCGCCTGCACCAGACCGCGGCCGTGTTGCGAGGCTTGCCGGGCGACATGCTCGATCAGCCAGTCGCCCTCGCCGCCCTGAACCCAGCAATTGCGGGCGTAGCCGCCGCGCGCAAGGATACTCTCTGCATCCGTGCCGGTCTCCGCCGCGACCTCCTCGATCGCCGCGCGCGCGGCAACCACCGTTCCGGATGCCGGCATCGCGCACAACGCGGCGGCAGGCTGGCCGTCGACTTCGGCGATCAGGAAGTGGGCCACGTGGTACCATGACCGCACCCGCGCAACGGCGAGCCGCGTCATGAATGCCAGGCATTCGTCCTCCGGACGGTCGAGCGCGATGTCGAACCAGCCGCGTGGCATTGGGCCGCGCTGCGCGGCCAGCACGATGCGGGCGATGAAGGCCGCATCGTTGGAGCGGGCGGGACGGATCGAGGATCGTCCCGCGCCGGTCATGTCAGGTGTTCTTCAGCGCGACGCGGAATTCCGCCTCGGTCTTGGCCTTGACCTCGTCGAGCGTGACGCCGTCGGCGAGCTCGATCAACGCCATGCCGTCCTTGCCGTGCTTGTCGATGGTGAACACCGCAAGGTCGGTCACGACCATGTCGACCACGCGCTCGCCGGTCAGCGGCAAATTGCACTGCTTGAGCAGCTTCGGCCCGTCCTTCGCCGAATGTTCCATCACGACGACGACGCGCTTGACGCCGGCGACGAGGTCCATGGCGCCGCCCATGCCCTTCACCATCTTGCCGGGGATCATCCAGTTGGCGAGGTCGCCGTTCTGCGCCACCTGCATGGCGCCGAGAATCGACAGATCGATATGGCCGCCGCGCACCATGCCGAAGGACTCGGCCGAGGAGAAATAGCTGGTCGAGGGCAGCTCGCTCACGGTCTGCTTGCCGGCGTTGATGAGATCGGCATCGACCTCGTCCTCATAGGGGAACGGGCCCATGCCGAGCATGCCGTTCTCGCTCTGCAAGTTCACGTCGACGCCGTCGGGGATGTAGTTCGAAACCAGCGTCGGGATGCCGATGCCGAGATTGACGTAATAACCGTCGCGCAATTCCTTGGCAGCGCGGGCGGCCATCTGTTCACGGGTCCAGGCCATGAGGCTCTCCTGAAGAAAAAGGGTTTTAAGCGGCGGGCCGCGGACGGGTGTTGCGGAACTCGATCCGCTTCTTGGCCGTGCCGACCTCGATGATGCGTTTGACGAAGATGCCGGGGGTGTGAATGTGGTCCGGGTCGATCTCGCCGGCCGGCACCAGGTGCTCGACCTCGGCGACGGTGACCTTCGCAGCGGTCGCCATCATCGGGTTAAAGTTGCGCGCGGTCTTGCGGTAGACCAGATTGCCGGCGGTGTCGCCCTTCCAGGCGTGGACGATGGCGACGTCGGCGAACAGGCCGCGCTCCATGATGTACTTCTCGCCGTCGAACTCCTTCACTTCCTTGCCTTCGGCGATCAGCGTGCCGACGCCCGTTTTTGTGTAGAAGGCCGGAATGCCGGCGCCGCCGGCGCGGATGCGCTCGGCCAGCGTGCCCTGCGGGTTGAACTCGAGCTCGAGTTCGCCGGCGAGATATTGCTGGGCGAACAGCTTGTTCTCGCCGACATAGGACGAGATCATCTTCTTGATCTGGCGCGTCTCCAAGAGCCGGCTGAGGCCGATGCCGTCGACGCCGGCATTGTTGGACACCACCGTCAGGCCCTTGACGCCGGAATCGCGGATCGCGTCCGACAGGGTCTCGGCGATGCCGCAGAGGCCGAAGCCGCCCGACATGATCATGATGTTGTCCTTGAGGAGACCATCGAGTGCCGATTTGGCGTCGGGATAAACTTTGTTCATGCAGCAAATACCTGATGGAGGGCGCGGAACGGCTGTGGCAAAGCGGATTATTAGGCGAAATCTTCGCAATGCGTCAATCACGGCCCCGTGCGACGACGGGCGGCGGCCCGCGGCGGCAACATGGCCTTGAAAGCGTCAAGAAAACCCTTCAAGTTGCGTGGGTTGGCAGGGGCTTCCGGCGAGAACCCGCTGTGTTCGACGACGACCCGACAAACCTCAACCCGACCCGGACATGTCATTGACGATGGCCCAAGGAATTAAGCGCCTGGGGATGCCGATCGCGGCGCTTTTCGGCCTGGTGCTCATCGGCCTGGTCGGAACGTCGTGGTTCCTCAACCGGGACGCGTTGCAGAGCGCGGTGGAGGCGCAGATCCGCGCCGTGACCGGGCTCGAGCTCGTCGTCAACGGCCCGATCGATGTCTCGGTGTTTCCGGGCAGCTACGTCTCCTTCCACAATGTCGGGCTGAAGGGCGCCGATACCATCGATCCGGCGCTGCAAGTCGATGTGCTGACCGCCAATCTGCGCCTGCTGCCACTGTTGCTGCGGCGGTTCGAGATCGCCGACGTCATGATGCTGCGCCCGCATATCCATGTGGTCCGCGACGCCGCCGGCGAGAGCAACTGGACACCGTTCGTCGAGACCATCGCCAAGGCGATGACGCCGGGGGCCGAGAACCAGGTGTCGTTCTCGGAAATCCGGATCCAGGACGGCGAGCTGAATTACGAGGACGGCGCCAACCACGTCTCCGAAAAGCTCGGCGACATCGATCTGTCGCTGGCCTGGCCATCGATCTCGCGTTCATTTGCCGCAACCGGCCAGTTCGACTGGCGCGGCGAGCGCGTCGACGGCTCGATCAGCGCCAGCGATTTCGTCGCGCTGCTGTCGGGCGACCGTTCCGGCCTCAAGGCACGGCTCGCCAGCGCGCCGCTGAAGGTTGCGTTCGACGGAACCGTGGCCAACCGCACCAGCCTGATGATGGAAGGCACCGCCACCATGGATAGCCCGTCGCTGCGCAACGCGTTGCGCTGGATGGGACAGGCTCCACCCGGCGGCGGTGGCGGCTTCGGCCGCTTCGCGATGAAGGCCCGCGCCAATGTGGTCGGCGGCTCGGTCGCCCTCACCAATGTCAATGTCGAGCTCGACGGCAATGTCGCCGAGGGCGTGATGACTTACGCCAATAACGGCCGGCAGACGCTGCAAGCGACGCTTGCCGCCGGCAATCTCGATTTCACGCCCTACATCTCGACCTTCCGCCTGCTGGCCAGCGGCCAGCGCGACTGGAACAGGCAGCTGTTCGATCTGTCCTCGCTGTCGTCGACCGATCTCGACATGCGGCTGTCGGCCGCCAAGGTGACGGTCGGCCCGTCCAGGCTCGGCCGCACCGCGTTCGGCGCCAATCTGCGCGGCGGTGCGCTCGCGCTCAGCGTCGGCGAGGCGCAGATGTATGGCGGCATCGCCAGGGGTTCGTTCGCGATCGCGCGCTCCGATGCGGTGGCCGACGTCAGGGCGCAATTCCAGTTCACCGATGTCGATTTGCAGGCTTGCGCCAGCGAATTGTTCGGCATCAACAAGCTGTCCGGCCGCGGCAACCTCAACGTCTCGCTGACCGCCTCCGGCTCGAGCCCGTTCGGGCTCGCGTCGTCGCTCGACGGCACCGCCACGCTGACCGGGCACGACGGCGCGATCGCCGGCTTCAATGTCGAGCAGCTGCTGCGGCGGCTGGAGAAGCGGCCGCTGTCCGGCGGCGGCAATTTCCGCTCCGGCTCGACGCCCTATGACAATCTCAGCATCTCGGTGAAGTTCGCCGACGGCGTTGCCACCGCCGACGACATCCACGTCGAAAGCCCGGCGGCGAAGATCACGCTGACCGGCACCGCCTCGGTGCCGTCGCGCGAATACGACCTCAAGGGCGTCGCCAGCCTGACCTCGGCATCCGCCGGCGGCAACGCGTTCGACCTGCCGTTCGTGATCCAGGGCCCGTGGGACGATCCGCTGATCTTCCCCGATCCGGAGAGCCTGATCCGCCGCTCGCCGGCGTCGGCTCCGCTGCTCGATGCGGTGAAGGATCGCAAGACGCGCGACGCGGTGCGCTCGGTGATCGAGCGCTTCACCGGCGGCGGCGCGCGGCAACCGGCGTCCGATGCCGCGACCGCAGCACCACCCGGCAGCGGAGCGGCGACAGCGGCCGAGAACGCCAAATCGAACTGACCAAGGTCGCATTGATCCGATCCATTCACGTTCCGCATCGATGCGCCGGGACTGATCCGCGCACGCGCCGCGAACCCCTACAGAAGTCGTCGACGCGACACCTTTATCAGGTCACGGCCATGCGCTAGTGTTTTACCCAACCGGTTAAAAAATAAGCCGGCGCCAAGAGGGGAGAACAACGTGAAATCCAAGGTTATCGGTGCGCTATCACTTGCGGTCGCCGCGGTCGGCCTGTTCGCCGCAACGGCACCCGCTCTCGCCCAGAGCAAGACGATCACCGTCTGGTGGGGCAAGGGATTTTACAAATCCGAAGACGACGCGCTGCTCGACACGATCAAGAAATTCGAAGCCAAGACCGGCATCAAGGTCGAACTGTCGCAATATGCGATCCAGGACATGATCCCGAAGACCGTCGCTGCGCTCGATTCCGGCACCGTGCCCGACGTCGCCTATTCCGACACTTACGACGTGCAGGCCCAGGGCAAATGGGCCTTCGAGGGCAAGCTCGAAGACCTCTCCGACATCATGCTGCCGATGAAGGACGCGTTCGCGCCGAACACGCTGGAAGCAGTCCTGCTCTACAACGACGTCGCCAAGAAGAAGTCCTATTACGGCTTTCCGCTGAAGCAGCAGAGCATGCACGTCCAGATCTGGGGCGACATGCTGGAGAAGGCCGGCTTCAAGGCCGCCGACATCCCGAACAAGTGGGAGGACTACTGGTCGTTCTGGTGCGACAAGGTGCAGCCGGCGATCCGCAAGGCGACCGGCCAGCGCATCTACGGCGTCGGCCAACCGATGGGCGTGGAATCCACCGACTCGTTCCAGTCGTTCTACACCTTCATGGATGCCTATCACGTCAAGCTGGTCGACGACGACGGCAAGCTTTTGGTCGACGATCCCAAGGTGCGCGACGGCCTGATCCATGCGCTGAAGGATTACACCGACACCTACATCAAGGGCTGCACGCCGCCCTCGTCCACCACCTGGAAGGACCCCGACAACAACGTCGCCTTCCACAACAAGACGATCGTGATGACGCATAATTTCACGATCTCGATCGCGGCGAAGTGGTTCGAGGATTCGACCAACCCGGCGCTGACCGACGCGCAGCGCGCCGCCGGCAAGCAGGCCTATGAGCACGACATCATCACCGCGTCGTTCCCGAAGGCGCCGGACGGCTCGACCATCAAGTACCGCTCCGACGTCAAGACCGGGCTGATCTTCGCCAACGCCAAGAACAAGGCGGAGGGCAAGCAGTTCATCGCCTTCCTGATGCAGGAGGACAATGTGCGGCCCTATGTCGAGGGTGCGCTCGGCCGCTGGTTCCCGGTGACCAAGGCGAGCCAGGCCAGCCCGTTCTGGCAAGCGGACCGGCATCGCAAGGCGGTCTGGAACCAGTTCACCGGCGGCACCGCGCCGTTCGACTTCACCAAGAACTGGAAGTTCACCATCCTGAACAACGAGAACGTCTGGGCCAAGGCCATGAACCGGGTGGTCAGCGAGAAGGTGCCGGTGGATAAGGCCGTCGACGAACTGATCGCCCGCATCAAGCAGGTTGCGGGGTGACGTAAGCGATGGCCGCCTCTGCCGAGACTTGCTCCGCGTCGTCCCGGCGAAGGCCGGGACCCATACGCCGCGGCGGTCGTCTTGGAGTAGGCTCGTCGACGGCTTTCGCGCAGCGGCTGGGCCCTGTGGTTATGGGTCCCGGCCTTCGCCGGGACGACGTCGTAACCGTGGCCGGCATCTCGTTTCAAGAGTAGGCGCATCATGGCGATCACGCTCTCCGCATCCGATGCCCCCTCGCCGCCGCTGTCGGCGCGGTTGTCGCCGCCGCAGGTCTGGGGCATCGCGCTGCTCGTGCCCTACCTGCTCGTGTTCCTCGCCTTCGTGGTCTATCCGGTCTGCTACGGCCTGTGGCTGGCGCGCCAGCCGTCGAACTATGTCGCGCTCTATCACGACCCGATCTTCGCGCGCGCCGCGGTCAACACGCTGATCTTCCTGGTGATCGGCATCAACATCAAGATGCTGATCGCGCTGTTCCTGTCCGGCTTCTTCGCCCAGCAGCGCGCCTGGATCAGGTGGCTGTCCGTCATCTTCATCCTGCCCTGGGCGGTGCCGTCGATCCCGACCATCCTCTCGGTGCGCTTCATGCTCAATCCCGAATGGGGCGTGATCAACCAGTTGATCTTCAAGTTCACCGGCGACGACGGCCCGAACTGGCTGAACGATCCGGCGGTGGCGCTGGCGATGGCGATCGGCGTCCACATCTGGAAGTCGCTGCCGTTCTGGACGCTGATCCTGTTGACCGGACGGCTCGCCATCTCGCAGGACCTCTACGAGGCCTCCGACGTCGACGGCGCCAATTGGTGGCAGAAATTCCGCTACATCACCTGGCCGTCGATGCAGACGCTCTACATCACCTGCACGCTGCTCTCGATGATCTGGACGCTGGGCGACTTCAACAGCGTCTACCTGCTCACCGGCGGCGGCCCCGCCGATCTCACCCATGTGCTGTCGACGCTCGGCATCCGCTATCTCAGGCTCGACCAGCTGTCGCTGGCGATGGCCTCGATCGTCTGTGCGATGCCGTTCGTGCTGCCGCTGGTCTATTTCATGATGAAACGGTTGTCGCGATGAAGCTGCCCACCCTGCGCGACGTCGGCACCGAAGCCAAGCTGCTCCTGATCGGCATCCCGGTCTTCATCTGGACCATGATCCCGATCTACCACATGTTCGTGTTCGCGATCTCGCCGAAGGAGGACGCGTTCACCGGCAAGCTGTGGCCTGATCATCCGACGCTGCACAATTTCTCGATCGTGTTCCATCAGCAGCACTACTTCCTGCGCGACTTCTGGATCCAGTTCTGGAATTCGACCGTGATCGCGCTCGCGGTCGGCGCGCTGACGCTGTTCGTCGCCACCGCCGCCGCGTTCTCGATCTCGCGGCTGCGCGTGCCGGGCGGCCGCGCCGTGATGAACATGGCGCTGTTCACCTATTTCATCCCGGCGGCGTTCCTCGCCGTGCCGATGTACCGCACCATGGGCAATTACGGGCTGCTCAACACCCACTGGTCGCTGATCCTGGCGATGGTGACGATCGCCGCGCCCTACGCGATCTGGGTGCTGAAACAGGCGTCCGACAAGCTGCCGGTCGAGCTCGACGAGGCCGCAACGATGGACGGCGCCACCACGCTGCAATTGTTCCGCCTGGTCTATGTGCCCTTGATGATGCCCTCGCTGGTCGCGGTCGGCACTTACGCGATCCTGCTCGCCTGGAACGAATATCTCTACGCGTTCCTACTGCTGTCAAAGGACACCGACATCACGCTGCCGGTCGCGCTCGGCAACTTCCTCGCCGCCGACGATTCGCCGTGGGAGCTGTTGATGACGACAGGCTTCATCTACGCGCTGCCGCCGGCCGCAGTCTATTACGCCTTCAAGCGCTACATGGTGGGTGGCCTGACGGCGGGCGCCGTCAAGTCGTGAGGTCTGAGCGTTTCGAGAAAAGTAGACGTCCAGCGGCGCGCGCAAGTCTTCTCGCCTCACCGCGCTAGCAACTGACGTGAGGTGAGCACGCTGCGCAGGCTCCCTTCCGCCGGTGGCTCCCTTGCACGGAGATGCTTCCCGCAAGGAAAATGCGTCGAAACAAGAGATTACAACGGCGCCGCGCTCTCGCCACGCGCGTTCGAGATTTTGGAGGCGAACGAGGCGACCACGATGATCACGGCGATCAGCGCGATCACCAAAGTGCAGATCGCGTTGATCTCGGGCTTCACGCCGAGCCGCACTTCGGAGTAGATCCGGATCGGCAAGGTCGCCGAGCCGGGCCCGGTGGTGAAGCTCGCGATCACGACGTCGTCGAGCGACAGCGTGAAGGCGAGCATCCAGCCGGCGATGATCGCCGGCACGATCAGCGGCAACGTCACCATCAGGAACGCGCGCACCGGATCGCAGCCCAGGTCCATCGCGGCTTCCTCCAGGCTGCGGTCGAGCGTCGACAGGCGCGACTGCACGATGACGGTGACGAAGCACATCGTCAGCGTGGTGTGGGCGATCGTCACCGTCCAGAAGCCGCGCTCCGCATTGAGCGCCACGAACAGCAAGAGCAGCGACAGGCCGGAGATCACCTCGGGCATCACAAGCGGCGAATACAGCATGCCCGAGAACAGCGCCCGCCCGCGGAACCGCTCGCCCCGTGCCAGCCCGACCGCCGCCAATGTGCCGAGCAGGGTCGCCAGGGTCGCCGACACCGCGCCGACCGACAGGCTCATCCACGCCGCCTCCAGCATGGCGTGGTCGTTGAAGAACTCCTGGTACCAGCGCAGCGACCAGCCGCCCCACACCGTCACCAGCCGCGAGGCATTGAACGAGTAGATCACCAGGATCACGATCGGCAGATAGAGAAACGCCAAGCCCAACGCCAGCGACGTCATGTTGAAGCGGGTGAGCCTGGTGACGGTGTGCGCCATCAACGGCCCGCCTCGAGTTGGCGCCGTTGCAGGCGGTCATAAAGCACGAGCGGCGGCACCAGCAGCAGCAACAGCGCGACCGCAGCGGCGGACGCCACCGGCCAGTCCTTGTTGGTGAAGAACTCGAGCCACAGCGTCTGCCCGATCATCAGCGAGTTGGAGCCGGCGAGCAGGTCGGGAATCACGAATTCGCCCACGATCGGGATGAAGCAGAGCAGCGCGCCGGCGCCGACGCCGGGCAGCGACAGCGGGAACGTCACCAGCCAGAACGCCTGCAACGGCGAGGCGCCGAGATCGCCGGCTGCCTCCAGCAGCGAGGCATCCAGCTTCGAGAGCGTCGCATAGAGCGGCAGGATCATGAACGGCAGGTAGGAATAGACGATACCGAGATACATCGCGCTGTCGGTCGACAGCCAGACCACCGGCGCGGAGACAATGTGCAGCGTGAGGAGAACCTGGTTGAGCAGGCCGTCATGCTGCAAAATGTTGATCCAGGCATAGATCCGGATCAGGAACGAGGTCCAGAACGGCACGATCACCAGCATCATCGCGACGCCCTGCCAGCGTTGCGGCAGCCGCGCCATGCCATAGGCGATCGGGTAGCCGATCAACAGCAGGATCAGCGTCGAGCTCACCGCCACGGCGAGGCTGCGCAGATAGGACAGGATGTAGAGATTGTCCTGGACCAGCAGCCGGAAATTGTCGAACGACAATTGCGCGAACGCTGCGGCCAATGCCGCGCGGCCGGCGGTGACATCGAACACCGGCGTATAGGGCGGCTGCGCGATCGCGGTCTGCGACAGGCTGATCTTCAGCACGAAGCCGAACGGCACCAGGAAGAACAGCACCATCCAGAGATAAGGCGCGATCGCGGCAAGCCGCGCCGGCCGGGCAAAGATGCGGCGCGCGCTCATTGCTCCAGCACCAGGCAATCATCGGCGGTGAACCACGCCACCACGCGCTGGCCGGCGAGATAGGCGTCGACATCGAGCCGCGCGGTGTTGGCCATCGACGCGCGCACCACGGCGCCGGTCTCCAGCCTCACCCGATAGCTGGTGACGCCACCGAGATAGTTGACGTCACTGACGACGCCCTCCAGCCGGTTGATCGCATGCGAGCCACCTTCATCCGAGGCCGGCGCGCGGCGCGACAGCTTCACCTTCTCCGGCCGGATCGCGACGCTGACGGCTTGCTTGGTCACCGGCGGCCACAGCTCGCTGACCGCGAGCGTCCCGGCTTCCGCGGTCGAGACCGTCAGACGTCCATTCTCGCGCGCGGCGACCTGGCCGCTAAACAGGTTGATGTCGCCGACGAACTCGGCGATCCAGCGCGAGGCCGGCGCCTCGTAGAGATTTCGCGGGGTGGCGACCTGCACCAGGCGGCCGGCGTCCATCACGCCGATGCGGCCGGCCATCGTCATCGCCTCCTCCTGGTCGTGGGTGACGATGATAAAGGTCATCCCAAGCCGGCGTTGCAGCTCCATCAGTTCGCCTTGCGTGCTCTCGCGCAGCTTCTTGTCGAGCGCGGCGAGCGGCTCGTCGAGCAGCAGCACCTGCGGCCGGCGGGCCAGCGAGCGCGCCAGCGCCACGCGCTGCCGCTGTCCGCCGGAGAGCTGGTCGGGCTTGCGCTTCTCGAGCCCCTCGAGCTTGACGAGCGCGACCATCTCCGCGACGCGGGTCGCAATGTCGGCGCGCGCCATGCCGGCACGCTTCAGGCCGAACGCGATGTTGTCGCGCACCGACAGATGCGGAAACAGCGCATAGTTCTGGAACATCATGTTGACGGGCCGCTCGTGCGGCAGCACCTGGGCGATGTCGCTGCCGCCGAGCAGGATGCGGCCCTCGTCCGGGGTCTCGAAGCCGGCGAGCATGCGCAGCAGCGTGGTCTTGCCGCAGCCGCTCGGGCCGAGCAGCGCGAAGAACTCGCCGGCGCGGATATCGAGCGAGAGCTGGTCGACCGCGCGGAAATTGCCGAACGATTTGGCGACACCCTCGATCCGCAGCAGCGGCAGGTCCGAGATGGCCGGTTCGGGCAACGGCCGCGTCGCCTCCGCACTCGCTTCGTCCAATGTCACGTCCAATAGCCCCGATTCCCCGCCGGTTCGACAATGGCCGCAAGCTAGCGGCGGATCGCCAGCGGCTCAACCGCTTCAAGAACATCTCCCGCAATATTGTCGGCGCGCGCACCTCTGCTAGACTTCACAGCCAAACTCGGGAGGACAACCGATGATCCATGACCGCTACGCCCTGCCGCTCACCACGCGCTCGGAGCGCGCCGCTGCACATTACATCGACGGCGTCGATCGCATGCTGGCGGCGCTGCACGGCGCCGATGCCGCGTTCGAGGCAGCCATCGCCGAGGACCCGGATTTCGCGCTCGCCCATCTGGGGCGCGCGCGCGTCCACCAGCTCAACATGGAAGGCGCCCAGGCCCGCGCCAAGGCCGCCGATGCTCGGCGGCTCGCGGCGGCCACGAGCCCACGCGAGCGTCAGCACATCGAGATCATCGCGTCGGTGATCGAGGGCCAGGGCAAGAAGGCGATGACGGCAGCCGAACAACATCTGAGCGAATATCCGCGCGATGCGCAGATCCTCTCGCTGTTGCTCGGCGCCTTCGGCCTCTATGCCTTCTCCGGCCGGTCCGACCACGACGCGGCCCGGCTCACGATCTGCGAACGCTACACCGGCGACTATGGCGACGACTGGTGGTTCCTCACCTATCTCGGCTGGTCGAAGACCGAGGCCGGCGAGCTCGTCTCGGGTCGCGCCGTCACCGAGCGCGGCTATGCGCTGAAGCCGGAGAATGCCGGCGCCGCGCACGCGGTGGCGCACGCGCTGTTCGAGCAGGGCGACGCGGCGGAAGGCCGCAGCTTCCTCTCTGCGTGGCTGCCGGCGAATGATCGCACCAGCTTCCTGCAAGGCCATCTCGCCTGGCACCTCGCTCTGATCGCGATCGAGGAAGGCGATGCCGACAGTGCGCTCGAGATCTACGAGCAGCACATCAAGCCGGCCAACCGGCCCTATCCGCCGCTCAATATCTACACCGACACGGCCTCGCTGCTGTGGCGGCTGTCGGTCGCCGGCAAGACCGGTCTCGACGCGCACTGGAAGGATGTCGCCGCCTATGGCGACGGCTACTTCCCCAGGGCCGGCGCGCATTTCGCCGACGTGCACCACGCGCTGGTCGCGGCCACGACGAATAACGATGCGCTGGAGGCGCGGCTGGCCGAGATGGCGGCGCGCGACGCCGATGGCAAGCTCGCGCCCGGCCCCGCCGCGATCGGGCTCGGCCGCGGCATCGCGGCCTTCGCCGCCGGCGACCACGACAACGCCGTGCGCATCCTGGCGCCGTTGATGCCGGAACTGGTGCGGATCGGCGGCAGTCACGCACAACGTGAATTGTGGGAAGACACTTTCATCGTCGCATGCCTGCGCGCCGGCCAGGGCCGGCAAGCAACCGGCCTGATCTCGGAACGGCTGCATCGGCGGCCGTCGCGGCGCGACCTCGCCTGGTCGCAGGAGGCGGCACGGCAATAGCCGCTGTCGCGGCTATTCCCGTTTCTTCACACGATTTCTGATTATTGGAAATATATCCCTGAGTTGCCCGACGTGTCAAGTTGACTCGTCGAACGCCGGCCGCCGCCTTTGCATGGGGTTGTTTTCGATATTTTGGCCGCGTGCAGCCGCGGCGCTGTGTCAGCCAGCTCCGACGGAGGCGAAGAAGTGTTCGGGTCCATCGACCTCGACCAGCTTCCTGCCTTCGATCACCCAGAACCGGTTGGCCACCGACCGCACGAACTGGCGGTCATGCGACACCAGCAGGCAGCTGGCCTGCTGCTCCATCAGCTCCTCCTCCAGCGTCTCCTGGCCCTCGATATCGAGATGGTTGGTCGGCTCGTCGAGCAGATGGAAGTTCGGCTGGGTCAGCCGCAGCACCAGCATGCCGAGGCGCGCCTTCTGGCCGCCCGATAGCCGCCCGATCGGACGGCCCTGCATCTCGATCGAGAGACCGGCGCCGGCGAGCAGACCACGCGCACGCTGGTCGCCGACCTCGAAGCGCCGCGTCAGCATCTGCATCGGCGTGTCGCTGTCTGTGAGGTCGGCCAGCGCCTGGTCGCAATAGCCGAGCACCAATGACTCGGTGGCCCTGATCTCGGGTGCTGCCGCCTCCGGGGTCTCGATTGCCAGCCGCAGCGCCGCGACGAACCTCGTCTTGCCGGCGCCGTTCGGCCCGAGCAACGCGATGCGGTCGCCCTTGCAGATGAACTGCTGGCCGGTCCTGAACAACAGCCGGCCGTCGGGCGTGGTGATCGCGGCGTTGTTGAGCCTGACCAGAACCTTGGCATGGGTGTCGCGATTGGCGAGCCTGATGGTTCCCGCCGAGCGCTCGACATGCGCGGGCTTCGTCGCCTCCTCCAGTTTCTCGGCGCGCTGCTTCAGCTGCTTGGTCTTCGACAGCAGCAGGTCGCTGCCGGAGTTGATGCCGAGGTTGTTGAGCTTCGCGGCCTGCTGCCGGAGCTGCCGGACGGCCTTCATGTCGCGCTGATAGCGCCGCTCGTCGGAGGCATCGAACTCATCGACCGCCGCGCGCGCCGCGGTGTAGGGCAACGCATACAGCTGCGAGCGCTCCGGGCGCAGGAACAGCGTCCGGTTGGTGACGGCGTCGAGGAAAGCCCGATCATGGCTTGCGATCACCACCGGCATCTCGCGCGGCAGCGTGTTCAGCCAGGCTTCGAGCCTGTTGATCTTGGCGAGGTCGAGATGGTTGGTCGGCTCGTCGAGCAGCAGCAGGTCCGGCTCGGTCACCAGCGTGCGCGCCAGCAGCGCAAACCGCAGCCAGCCGCCGCTCAGCTGCTTCAGCGGCCTCTCCCACAGCTCGTTGGGCACGTCGAGCGATTGCAGGGCGACGTCGACCCGCCAGCCTTCGCTGGCGCGCTGCTCGGCGGGCAGCGCTTCGAGCACGGCGGCATGGAACGGTGCATCCAGCAGCCGCGCTGGCGCATCCTGCTCGACATGGCCGACGGTCAATCCGCGGGCACGGGTGATGTCGCCTTCGTTCGGCTCCATCGCACCGGCGATGCAGCGCAGCAGCGTGGATTTGCCGCGCCCGTTGGCGGCCACGAGGCCGATCCGGTCACCGGCGTTGACGACAAGGTTCAGTTCGGAAAACAGCGGCGCGTTCAGCGTCACGCCGAGATTGCGTAGATTGAGGAGGGTCACGATCGTTCTCTGGTCTTGCCGGCCATCACGACATCCCGAGGCGTCCAGCCATCGGATGCGTGTGTCGAAGCGCGGCGAGGGATTCATGTGCGGGCACGAACGCTCAGACGCTCGATGCCGCACGGCCACGAAGGGCAGACCAGGAAGAGATTTTACGCGAGTTTCCGGTCAGCCCTGCAAACGCATTTGCAGGGCGTTGACGGGGCCACGCCTGAAGTGGTGATCGAGAAATGTCGCCACGACGCAGCCCTCCTTTCTCGGCTGAAACGATGTTGACGGTCCATGATGTAATGGCCGACGGAGCGGATGGCAAGCGCATCGGTCCAGCGCGGACCGGCGGATCAGGCCAATCTACCCGGCCTTGAGCACGATTTCGGCGGGGGCCTCGCCGCCGACCAGCGCGGCAAATTGGCCGATCGGGGCCGGCCGGCCGATCAGATAGCCCTGCACCGCGTCGCAGCCTTCTTCGGAGAGGAAGCCGAGCTGCGCCTCGGTCTCGACGCCTTCGGCGACGATCGACATCTCGAGGCCGTGGCCGAGATCGATCACCGCGCGCACGATCGCGGCCGATTGCGGGTTGCGGCCAAGGTTGATGACGAAGGCGCGGTCGATCTTGATCTTGTCGAACGGGAACGCCTGCAGATAGCTCAGCGAGGAATAACCGCTGCCGAAATCATCCATCGAAATGCGGACGCCGAGCGCCTTCAGCCGCCGCAGCAGCGACAGGCCGCGGTCGAAATCCTCGATCAGCACGCCTTCGGTGATTTCGAGTTCGAGCCGGTCCGGGGTGAGCCCGGTCTCCAGCAGGATCGAATGGACCAGGCCGACGAGGTCGCCATGGGTGAATTGCGCCGGCGACAGGTTCACCGCGACCTGCAGCGGAACCGTCCATGAGGCGGCCTCCCGGCAGGCTTCGCGCAGGATCCATTCGCCCATCTCGACGATCAGGCCGCTTTCCTCGGCGATCGGAATGAAGTCGCCGGGCGGCACGAAGCCGCGCACCGGATGGTGCCAGCGCGCCAACGCCTCGAAGCCGATGATTTCGCTGGCCGCGACGCTCGCGCCTGCGACGGCCTGCGGCTGGTAGTAGAGCGACAATTCGCCGTTCTTGATCGCGACCGACAGCTCCTGGTGCAGCACGCGGCGATCGCGGATCTGCTGGTCCATGTCCGGCTCGAACAGCGAGATCGTGCCGCGCGACTTCGCCTTGGCGCGGAACAGCGCCGCGCCGGAATTGGCCAGCAGCGACGCCGCGTCGGAGCCGTTGTGCGGGAACACCGCTATGCCGGTGGTCAGGCCGGTCCGCACCGACTTGCCGTCGATCGCGAAGTCCTGCCCGAGCGCCTCGGCCGCCTGTTCGGCCAGTGCGATGCCCGCGGCGGGCTGCTTGCCGTCGATGATGAGGCCGAATTCGTCGCCCGACAGCCGCGCCACCACGCCACCGCGCGCCGCACCTTGCAGCCGCTGCGCGACCTCGATCAACACCTTGTCGCCGGTCGCATGACCATAGACGTCGTTGATCTCCTTCAACCCGTCGAGGTCGACGCAGAGCACGGCGAACTCCTCGTCGGTGCCGGCGCAGGCTTCGATCATCTGGGTCAGCGCCTGGAGGAAAGCAGCGCGGTTCGGCAGGTCGGTCAGGCCGTCATGATAGGCCATGTGCGCCATCCGCGACTCGGTCTGGCGCCGGTCGGTGACGTCCTCATGGGTCTTGATCAGGTATTGCGGCTCGCCGGCGTCGTCGAGCACGGTCATGCGGCGGGTCAGGAACAGCCGCAGGCCATCCTTGGTCGAGATCGGGTGCTCCTCCGCGATCATGCTGCGCTTGCGGATCGCAGCCTCATCGCGGGCGATGATCAGTTTGGCTTCGCGCTGGTTGAAAATGTCGGCGGCGGTCAGGCCAGCGGCATCCTCGCGGCGGCGGTTGAGGATCGTCTCGGCGCTGCGGTTGGCCAGCAGATAGCGGCCGTCGCTGACACGCTGCACGATCAGCGAGACCGGGATGTTGTCGACCACGAGTTCGAGGAATTTCTTGCTGTTCTCGAGTTCGCGCGACAGCGAGCGGCGGTCGGTGACGTCGTCGAACAGCGCGATCAGGAATTCCGGCTTGCCGGTCTCGTTGCGGGCAACGACCCGGTTGGACGCGAGGACGCGCTTCTGCGAACCGCGTTCGACCACGAATTCGCTGCGATGATAGCCTTCCGGCGCATTCAGCGCCGCACGGTCGGCGGCCTCGATGCTGGTCGCGGTCTCGGGTCGGAAGATCTCGTCGGCGCGCTTGCCCACGATGTGGTCGCGCGAGAAACGGGAGAACCGCTCGAATGCGCGGTTGGCGAAGATGTAGCGGCCGTCCTCGATGTTCTTGGCCGCAACGCAGACCGGAACGTTGTCGAGCACCGATTCCAGGAATTGCGTGGTCGAAGCGAGCTTGCGCGACAGCTTGCGCTGGTCGGTGCAATCGAGATGGGTCGCGACCGAGCCGCCGTTCGGCAGCGGAAAATATCTCACCAGCACCGACCTGCCGCCCGGCAGTTCCGTGACCAGCCCGTCCGGGGCCGCCGCCCTGGCAAAGAAATCCTCGGCGCTGACGTCGAGCACGCCACGGTCGCGGCGCAGCTCCAGCAACTCGGTGCCCGTCATGTTGCGCCTGATATCGGCGCGCGACAGGCCGTAGATCTCGAGATAGCGATCGTTGCAAAATACGATGCGCTCGCGCACATCGGTCATCACCACGCCCTGGTTCAGATGATTGAGGGCCGAGGAGACGAAGGCGTTGCGCCGCAATTGGGCGCGTCGGGCCTTGCGCAGTGCCGAGAGGATCCAGAGCCCGATCGCGCCGAGGAACGAGGCAACCACCACGCTGCCGATCAACAGCTCCCAGACCACGCCGGGATCGAGGTCACCGAGATAGCTCGACGGTGCGAACGCGTTGGAGGCGGCCCGGGCCGTGGCGGCAGGCGCAACAGCGGCAACCAGGCAAAAGACGACCCTTGCCGGAATCGAATTCTTCCCGCCCGCCTGCCACTTTCTGCCAGCCATCAATCACCCGCGGATTTCGGGGGCGAGTGTCCGGCTCCTGCGGTTTGGATCGGGTAAACAGGCACCAACGCAACCTGAAAATGTGACTCAATTTACGGCAATTGCCCTGACATGATTAATGCTCCGCTAACAGGACATGGCTCCCCGACTAATTGAGATGGCCCAACCACTTGCCCAAAACGAACGGATCGGCAGAACGATGCTGGCGCACGACGGCGAGCCGGTGGCCGCGCGAAAATTTCAGGACCTGAAGGACGAGATGGACAAGGTTGATTGCGTGGTCGTCGGTGCGGGGGTGATCGGCCTCGCGGTGGCGCGCCGGCTGGCACAGGCCGGCCGCGAAGTCATTGTGATCGAGGAGGCCGAAGGGATCGGCACCGTGACCTCGTCGCGCAACAGCGAGGTGATCCACGCCGGGATCTATTACAAGGCCGGCAGCCTGATGGCGCGGATGTGCGTCAGCGGCAAGCGGGCGCTCTACCGCTACTGCGCCGAACACGGCGTCCCGCACAAGAATTGCGGCAAGCTGATCGTCGCGACCACGCCCGCGGAGACCGAGAAACTACAGTCGATCCGGGCCCATGCCGCAGCCAACGGCGTCGACGACATGCAAGTATTGTCCGGCGACGCCGCCCGCGCGCTGGAGCCGGCGCTGAACTGCGACGCGGCGCTGCTGTCGCCCTCCACCGGGATCATCGACAGCCATGCCTACATGCTGGCGCTGCGCGGCGACGCCGAGGCGGCCGGCGCGGCATTCGCCTTCCATACACCGCTGCTCCACGCCAGGGCCACGGCAAACGGGTTCGAGGTCGAGGCCGGCGGCGCGGCGCCGATGACGCTCGCCTGCGATCTCCTGGTCAATGCCGCGGGCCTGGGTGCAACCGCGGTCGCGCGCGGTATCGAAGGCATGCCGATCGAACTGATACCGACGGCCTATCTGGCCAAGGGCAACTACTTCAGTTGCAGCGCCCGAGCCCCGTTCTCGCGGCTGATCTATCCGGTGCCGGAACCGGGCGGGCTCGGCGTGCACCTGACGCTCGACATGGCCGGCCAGGCAAGGTTCGGTCCCGACGTCGAATGGATCGACCACATCGACTATGCCGTCGATCCGGATCGGGCCGAGCGGTTCTATCCGGCGATCCGGAGATACTGGCCGACCCTGCCGGACGGCGCGCTGATGCCGAGCTATTCGGGAATCCGGCCCAAGATCGTGCCGCCGGCGGTCGCGACCCAAGATTTCCTGATCCAGGGACCGGCCGACCACGGCGTCGCCGGCCTGATCAACCTGTTCGGGATCGAATCGCCCGGACTGACATCATCGCTCGCGGTCGCCGACCATGTCGGCGATCTGGCGAGGCTCTGAGCAAATGCAGCATAGCCCCCGAGGGATGCGCGCTTCGGCGTTCATCCCTCGGCGAAAGGCCAATCTATTCGCTAGTTTGCGGGGGCTGACTTAGTGGACCGTGTCGTCGGCGGAAAGCTTCAACCGCTCGATCTGGTCCTTGACCATCAGTTTGCGGCGCTTCAGCTCGCAAATATGCAGGTCGTCTACGGAGGGGTGAACGAGCGCTTCGTGCAGTTCGTTCTCGAGTATTTTGTGCTTACGCTCCAGCTCAACGAGATGGGCCTGTATTGCCATTGCGAACACTCCTCGGTGCGTTAAACCTCAGGTTCGATCCGGACCAATAAGTGTACACAAGTGGGCGGTGCTGTCGATAGGGGACGCGATATGCCGCACGCACGCATTTCGGTTTATCTGTAACCAAATGTGATTATGGAACCAGTCCGGCTTGCGCGGCGCGCGCACAGGGACGATATTCCGGCGAACCGCTGCTTCGGCCGCAACAACCTCGTCGTACTTACCAGTTAATACACAACCATGAACGATCAGGATGAGCGCGAACTCCTTGCCGAGCTTGCGCGTCTGCAACAAGAGCACCGCGACCTCGATGCCGCGATCGACGCGCTGCATCAGTCGCCGGCGCCGGATCTCCTGATGCTGCAACGCCTAAAGAAGCGGAAGCTGCAATTGCGCGATCGCATCGCCTTCATCGAAGACCAGATCACGCCCGACATCATCGCCTGACGCACGCCTGTTGGGTTCGGCGGCCCGCCAGTTCAGGGGCGGCCAGGGTTTTCCCCATCATCCACAGCGCCACGCCGGCTTCACGTTCGCGGCAATGGACGCGCGCGCGGCTTTCGACGCTTGACTCCAGAGGAACAAAATAAGAACATACCAATCCAGCCGCCAGCCATCAGAGGGAACCCGCCATGTCTGCTCCGCCTTCTCCGCCCGACAACAGCCGCTACGAGAAGGCCTGCGACCAGGCGATCGCGATGTGCGACGGCAACCTGCGTAGCACCATCAAGGCCCTGATCATGGCCAACGAATATCTCGAAGCCGAACTGGAGGAATTGCAGGCCGCGATCACCGCCGGCTGCGTGCCGGCGCGGACCCAGCCGGCGAGCGACGCCGCCTGATTTCTCAGGGAGCACAGCGATGGCCGATGTTACCTATTACGTCGCGTTGCCTTTCATGCAGGACGACGACGGCACCCCGGTCGCCGGCAACGCCGAGGAATGCCAGAGTTCGGCGATTGCGCTGCGCCGCGCCGAGACGATGTCGCGGATGCCCGGCAGCATCGGCGCCGTCGCATTCAGCCGCACCGGCGACCCCGCGATCGGCGAATTCGGCGACGCCAAGCTGCTGCGGGCCTACGGCAACGTGCCGGAGGATTTGAGCGCGCTTTAGCCTTGGGATTGATCGCCAGGCTCGTGGCGCCGCTGTGCCTTGCGTACATACATCGCACGGTCGGCCTCATCGAGGACGCGGTCGATATCGGAATGTGCGGTGATGATCGCGACGCCCGCGGAGGCGCCAGCGGTGACACGGTTGCCACGGAATACGAAGGCGAGTTGATCGATCGCCTGTTCCAGCGCGGCGGCCTTGGCGCGGGCATCGATCTCGCTGAGATTCCACAGCAGCACGGCGAACTCGTCACCGCCGAGCCGGCCGATCACATCGGAAGCGCGCACCTGGTCCGATATCGCTGCGACGATCGTCTTCAGCACCGCGTCACCGGCTGCATGTCCGAACGCATCGTTGATCGGCTTGAGGCGGTCGACGTCGAGCACGATCAGCGCGCCGGAGGCCTGATAGCGCTTGATGAAGGAGAGCGAGCGGATGAGTTCGCGCTCGAAACCGCGGCGGTTCAGGATGCCGAGCAGGAAGTCGGTCTCGGCGGAGGCTTGCAGTTCCTCGATCCGGGCCTGGGCCCGCACCAGTTGCGCCCGCAGACGGCGGATCGTGGATTTGTCGCCGGATGCGACCGCACCTCGCGTGGTAGCTTCCGCTCCAGCCGCCTTGGTTCCTGCCCGCTTGGTTCCGGCCTGCTTGGTTCCAGTCTGCTTGGTTCCAGTCTTGCCGGGTGCGGATTTGCGCACGGGAGCTGCGCCTTTCCGTCGTTTTGCCGCCCCGGACGCGGCCGCCGTCGTCTTCTTCTTCATGCGCATCCTTGTTGAGGCCTGCTTATGAAGGCTTGCCGGGATTCACCAAGACAGGATAGTGCATTCTAACTCCCTTGCCACGCCTTGGATGCCGCCCGGGCCGCCCCTATAATCGGCCTATGCTTTTGGATTCCTGCACAGAATTGAAGAGATGACCGCTCCGATCGCCATCATCATGGGAAGCCAGTCCGACTGGGAAACCATGCGCCACGCCGCCGAGACGCTGGCCGCGCTCGGTATTGCCTGCGAAACGCGCATTGTTTCGGCCCACCGCACCCCGGATCGGCTCTATGCCTTTGCCAAGGGCGCCAAGGCGGCCGGCCACAAGGTGATCATTGCCGGCGCCGGTGGTGCCGCGCACCTGCCGGGCATGACCGCCGCGCTGACGGAGCTTCCGGTGTTCGGAGTTCCCGTCGAATCCAAGGCGCTGTCCGGCGTCGATTCGCTCTATTCGATCGTGCAGATGCCGGCCGGCATCCCGGTCGGGACGCTGGCGATCGGCAAAGCCGGCGCGATCAATGCCGCATTGCTCGCGGCAAGCGTGCTCGCGCTGAACGATCCCGCTTTGTCGGCCCGGCTTGCGGCCTGGCGAAAGCAGCAGACCGACGCGGTCAAGGACCAACCGGAGGGCTCGGCGTGACGGCTTCCCATCCAGTGAAGCTGAAGCCGGGCGACACCATTGGAATCCTCGGCGGCGGCCAATTGGGCCGGATGCTGGCGATGGCCGCGGCGCGCCTTGGGCTGCGCTGCGAGGTGTTCTCACCGGATCCGGATTCGCCGGCCTTCGACGTGGTGCAGCACGCGACCTGCGCCGAATATGCCGATGTCGAAGCGCTCGAACTGTTCGCCAACGACGTCGACGTCGTCACCTACGAGTTCGAGAACGTGCCGGCCGCGACTGCCATAGTGCTGGCCGCACGCCGCCCGGTGCTGCCCGCCTACAAGATCCTCGAGACCACGCAGGACCGGCTGATCGAGAAGGATTTCGTCAGCAAGCTCGGCATCGGCACCGCCGCCTATGCCGACGTCTCCTCGGTCGCCACGCTACGCAGCGCGATCGAACGGATCGGCCTGCCTGCCGTCATCAAGACCCGCCGCTTCGGTTATGATGGCAAGGGCCAGGCCATCATCCGCGCCGGCGACGACCTCGACCAAGTCTGGGACGATCTCGGCACCAAGTCGGCCATCCTCGAGGCCTTCGTGCCGTTCGAGCGCGAAATCTCGGTGATCGCGGCACGCTCGGCGTCGGGCGAGGTCGAATGCTTCGACGTCACCGAGAACGAGCACCGCGATCACATATTGAAGGTTTCCCGCGCACCGGCTGCGATTCCCGACGAGCTCGCCGCGCAGGCCCGGGCAATCGCCGAGAAGATCGCCGCGGCGCTCGACTATGTCGGCGTGCTCGCGGTCGAGATGTTCGTGGTGCCCGGCAACGGCACCGCGACGGTGCTGGTCAACGAGATCGCACCACGCGTGCACAATTCCGGTCACTGGACGCTCGACGGCGCCTCGATCTCGCAGTTCGAACAGCACATCCGCGCGATCGCCGGCTGGCCGCTCGGCAAGCCGGTGCGCCACGGCGAGGTCACCATGACCAACCTGATTGGCGACGACATCCTGAGCTACGAGCAGTGGCTCGCCGTTCCCGGCGCCACCGTGCATCTGTACGGCAAGGGCACGCCGCGTCCCGGCCGCAAGATGGGCCACGTCACCGAGGTGACGCCGCCCCGCAAGCCGTAGCTCCAACCGGCAGCCGCCTTCGCTTGATCGATGGAAATGGGATCGTGCGAGCACGATCCCATTCGCCGATCAGGCCGTCTTCACGCCGGCGACGATGCCGGAGGGCTCGTCGCTGAGCCAGCGATAGATCACGCCGCCGAGCGCGCCGCCGATCAGGGGCGCAACCCAGAACAGCCAGAGCTGCCCCAGCGCCCAGCCGCCCACGAACAACGCCGGTCCGGTGCTGCGCGCCGGGTTCACCGAGGTGTTGGTGACGGGAATGCTGACGAGATGGATCATCACCAGCGCGAGCCCGATCGCGAGCGGCGCGAAGCCGGCCGGCGCCTTGCCATGGGTCGATCCCATGATGATGAACAGGAACATCATGGTCATCACCACTTCGGTGATGAAGCACACCACCATGCTGTACTGGCCCGGCGAATGCGCATCATAGCCGTTGGAGGCGAAGCCCTTGCTGACATCGAAGCCGGGTGCGCCGCTGGCGATCACATAGAGCAGCCAGGCCGCGATGATCGCGCCGGCGACCTGCGCGATGATGTAGGGCAGCACCTGGCCGCCCGGAAAACGCCCGCCCGCGGCGAGCCCGACCGTCACGGCCGGATTGAGGTGACATCCCGAGATATGGCCGATGGCATAGGCCATGGTGACGACGCTCAACCCGAACGCCAGTGACACGCCGACGAGGCCGATTCCGACCTGCGGAAAGCCGGCCGCGATGACAGCGCTGCCGCAGCCAGCGAATGTGAGCCAGAACGTACCGATCAGTTCGGCAGCGTATTTCTTCATATCCATGTGGCATCTCCCCTATTTCCAATGTCCGGAGTTATCAAAAACTCCGGGAGCGGCCTCGATCCTGGCGCCAAACCACCCAAATCAGGGCTGCACAAAGGCATTTTCGCCGCATTTCGTGGCTTTACTAGGCCCGAAAGTCACTCGACCGGTGGACATCCGCGCGTTTGTCTGGTACATGCGCGCGCCTAGGGTTTAGAGGCAGGCCTTTTGCCGCCCCTTCACCTCGCCAGAATTCCGAACCGATCAATTCAAAAGAGGATGCCGCGTGCAGGTTCTCGTCCGCGATAACAATGTCGACCAAGCCCTGAAGGCGCTGAAGAAGAAGATGCAGCGCGAGGGCATTTTCCGCGAGATGAAGCTCCGCGGTCACTACGAAAAGCCCTCCGAGAAGAAGGCCCGCGAAAAGGCCGAAGCCGTGCGCCGCGCGCGCAAGCTGGCGCGCAAGAAGCTGCAGCGCGAAGGCCTGCTGCCGATGAAGCCGAAGCCGGTGTTCGGTGCTGGTGCGGGTGGCGATCGCGGTGGCCGTCCCGGTGGTGCAGGCGCTGGTCGCGGCCCTCGCTGAACCGTTTTGCCGATCTGAATACCTAACAGCGCGGGCCCCGGGCCCGCGTTGTCGTTTTGAAGCAGGCCGCGTTCCGGGGTACCCATGCAAGATCACCGGCTGGAGCATTTTGCATGACGGAGGCTCCGGCCCCCCGCGCCCTCGTCCCAAAATCAGCGCAACGCCATCGCGCGGCGCAACTCGTCGTCATCGCGGTGGTTCTCGGTCTGCCGCTCGGGGGCTGCTCCTTCGACCTGGGATCGTGGGGCTCAGACGACAAGCCGAAGCCCGCTGCCACCCCCGATAAGCCGGCCGCCGATGCGGTTACCCCGCAGGACGTCAGCACCGCCAAGGACCATGTCACGCGTGGCCAGGTGCTGGCGCATTCCGGCAAGCTCGATGAGGCGATGACGGAGTTCGAGCAGGCGCTGACGGCCGATCCCTACAACATCCAGGCGCTGTATGGCCGTGCCCTGATCTATCAGGGCCGCGGCCAGCATCAGCAGGCGATCGACGATTTCACGGCGGCGAGCAGGCTGGCGCCCCAGAAGGCCGAGCCGCTGGTCGGCCGCGCCACGAGCTACCTGGCACTCGACAGGGGCAAGGAAGCCGCCACCGACCTCGATGAAGCCGTGCAGGCCGATCCCAACAACGTTGCGGCGTGGACCGCGCGGGGTCAGGCCTACGAGCGGCTCGGCGACAAAGCCAAGGCGGCGGCGTCCTACAGTCGCGCGCTCGCGCTGCGGCCGAATGACGGGAACGCGCGCAACGGGCTGGCCCGCACCGGCGGCTAGAGCACGATCCGGAAAGATGGAAACCGGCTTTCCGAACAGATCATGCTCAACATGATCTGATGGTTCGGATTATTTCGGCAGGACGGCGTGGAACATCGACTTCATGCCGGAGAACATGTCGTCGGTCACCGACGAGCGCTCGCTCTTGGGCACCGGCATGACGGCGTCGGCGCGCAGATCGAGCGGGGCCTGCAACACCGGAACCGGGATGTCGGCCGGCGGCGTCAACCGATTCGAATCCTGGGCGTTGGCCTGAGCGTCGGCGGCGTAGGGCGGCCGCGACTGCGAGGACTGATCGACGTTCTCACCCGACGGGTTCGACACCATGATCGGGGGCGGCAGCGGCCGGATCGCCGACGTGGCCGGCGGACGCTGCGCCTCGGGCAGACGGGCGAGATCGGTGCGCTGTGCGTCCTGGGAGCGCGTAGCGTCCTGAGAGCGCGCGGCATCCTGGGAACGCGCAGCCTCTTGCGGACGCTCCTTGCGCAGCCGTTCGATGGCGGCACGCGCGAGATCGTTGGCGTCGCGATTCTCCTCCGGCGCGACTGCGGCCTCGACAGGCTGCGGTGCGGCCGCAGGCGTCACCTTCGCGACCGCCTTCGGCGCCGCCTGGTGATGACGCGAATCAGCGGGGATGCTGGCCGTCTCGGCGGGTGCGTCAGCCTTGAGGTCGGCTGATTTCTCGGCGGGCTTCTCGGTGACGGTGGCCTTCTCGGATGCCGACCGCTCGATCAGCGTGCGCTCGGACATGCCCTTGGCCTTCACGCCGGCTTCGGGGAGGCTGCTGACGACGGTGGGCTTTTCGGCGGGCTTCTCAACGGTCTTGGCGGCGGTCACGGCAGCGGTGGCCGGCGCTTCCGGCCTGGCCACGATGTAGTGATTGACGATGTATGCCCCGATGATGGTCGCCGCCACCGAGGGCAAGATGTCCATCACAAATTTCTTCAGGTAACTCAGCATGACCTGCCACTCCCCGCCCCTTTATTTCATGCTGGAACTTTGAGGCACATTCAGGGATCAACTGCGTCGGATCGGTGGCAAACCCCCGTTCCGACGTCACCTTTGGTGTCACTTTGGTTTCAGCCGGAGGCGTCCCCTGCGCAAGGCCGCGTCCGGCTTTTAGATCATCGTGCAGACGTTAACGGCTTATGAATTTCCACAACGGCGCGTGCTCGGAGCTGCTATTCGAACTTTGCAGAGTTCCGGTCCGCCTCAGGGCTTGAGTTCGACCTCGAGGAACACGATCTCGCTGGCGGTCTCGTTGAGGACATCGTGCTGGACCCCGGCTTTGCGGAAATACGACTTGCCGGCCCCAAGCTGGGCCTTGGAACGCTCGCCGTTCGGCGCCACGATCGTCATCTCGCCGGCGGTGATCGGAACGATGACATAGTCCATCTCGTGGGTATGCGGACCGGTTGCGCTGCCCGGCGCTAGCCGCCACTCGGTCACACGGACCTCGGCGGTATCGACCTGAACATCCGATTTGGCGCTGAGCATCGTCACGTCTCCAAGTTTCTTGTTTGAACGGATCGCGCGCTACGGCACGAACACCATGAACACGAACACCGCGAACACCACCATGTGAACGAGCCCGAACAGGATGTTGGTGCGACCGGTTCCGAAGGTGAGCATGCTGACCATGAAGGTCAGCAGCAGGATCAGCATATGCTGGTTGCTGAGGCCGAGCACCAGTTCCTTGTCGAGCGCATAGGCGGCCACGGCAACGGCGGGAACCGTGAGCCCGATGGTCGCGATCGAGGAGCCGAGCGCAAGGTTGATGCTCTTCTGCAGGTCGTTCTTGCGCGCGGCCGATACCGCGGCAACGCTTTCCGGCAACAGGATCAGGGCCGCCACCACCAAGCCCGCAAAGGCCGGCGGCGCGCCGATCTTGACCGTGACGACATCGACCACCAGCGAGAATTTCTTGGCCAGCAGCACCACCGCCAGCAGCGACACCAGCAGCAGGGCAACGCTGATCGCCGTCTCGCGGTCCGACATCACCTCGCCATGCGCCGCCGCCTCATTGGCGCCGCTGACGAAGTAATCGCGGTGGCGGATGGTCTGGGTGTACAGGAACACCGCATAGAGCAGCAGGGTCACGACGCTGATCACCGCGAGCTGGGCGGTGGAATACATCGGTCCCGGCGCGGTGAGGGTGAAATTCGGCATGTCCAGCGTGATGGTCGCGAGCACGAACAGCACGCTGAGATAGAGGTTGGCACCGGTGATCTGGAAATCCTGCTCGCGGTAGCGGATGCCGCCAATGAAGATGCAGAGCCCGACCAGGCCGTTGCAGACGATCATCACCACCGCGAACACGGTGTCGCGCGCCAGCGTCGGCGCCGGGGTGTCGCCCAGCATGATGGTCGCGATCAGCGCCACCTCGATGATCGTGACCGCGAGCGTCAGCAGCAGCGTGCCGAATGGCTCGCCAATCCGCTCGGCGATCATTTCGGCGTGGTGGACCGCCGCGAATACGGTGCCGAACAGGATGACGAGCAACACGGCCGCGAACAGCCAGCCTCCCGCCGATGGCGCGAAGACGTAACCTGAGGCCGAGACCGCGGCGAACAACAACACCGCGAGAATGGGATACAGCCAAGCCGACCGTGGCATCGGTCCGTGTGCGCTCATATTGTCCGACCTCTCAATTCGACTGGCGCGAGTATGCGACAGACAATCGCCGCCGTCAGCCTCCCGCGGCGTCGATAAACCGCCTTGCGATCGCCATCGCACCGAAATCGTCGAGATTGTCATGCCCGCCACCGGGCAGGCGCACGAATTGCTTGGGCTCATGGGCGAGGCCGAACAGGCACTCGCCGAAACGGATCGGGATCACCGGATCGGCGGTGCCATGCATGATCAGGAGCGGCGCCTTGACGCCGGTGATCCGCCGGTCGGAATGGAATTGGTCCCGCATCAGCAGGCTGACCGGCACATACCAGAACAGCGCGCCCGCGACGTCGACCGTCGACGTGTAAGGCGCCTCCAGGATCAGCCTGCCGACCGGATGCCCGGCGGCGAGCGCCACCGCAACGCCGGTGCCGAGCGAGAATCCCCAGGCCACGATCTGCTCGGCACGGTAGCGCGCGGTGGCGAAGGCGTAAGCCGCCGCGACGTCCTGAAGCAGTCCCTGCTCGCTCGGAGATCCGCTCGAGCCGGCATAGCCGCGATAGGACAGCGCCACCAGCCCGGTGCCGTCGGCCGTGATGGCCTTGAAGCGCGCCACGCGGCCGGCAAGGAAATCGCCATTGCCGGGAAAGAACAGCACGACCGGCCGGCCCGGCTTCGCCGGCACGTGCCAGACGATGACCTTCTCGCCGTCGGCGGTGGTCAGGACATGCTCCTCCGCGTCCGGAAGACCGGCGGCCGCCGGTGCCGTCCGTCCGACCGGCGGCGCCGGAAACAGCAAGTCACGCTGCTTGAGGTACAGCACCGCGAGCCCGCCCAGATAGACGACCACTGCCGCGACCAGGAGCCATTTCAGGATTGCGAGAGCCAGCGTCATCACCAGTGACCGCGGCTATTTTTTGCCGCGGAGCTTCCGCCGCTTCTCGACGTCAGCCTTGATGCTGTCAGGAACCGGACGGCAGGCGCAGGCCGCCACATGCGCGACATGCCACTCGATCCGCTGTTCGCGCGTCGCCCGGGGCGGCATGCGATGCGCGCGATGCCAGTCCCGGTTCAGCGCCATCGCGATCGGTCCTACATCGCCTTGACGATGTTCTCGGTGACCTTCTTGGCGTCGCCGAGCAGCATCATGGTGTTGTCGCGGTAGAACAGCGGATTGTCGATGCCCGCATAGCCCGACGCCAGCGAGCGCTTGATGAACATCACGGTGCCGGCCTTCCACACCTGCAGCACCGGCATGCCGTAGATCGGCGAGGTCTTGTCCTCTTCGGCCGCCGGGTTGGTGACGTCGTTGGCGCCGATCACGAACGCGATGTCGGCCTGCGCGAACTCCGAATTGATGTCCTCGAGCTCGAACACCTCGTCATAGGGCACGTTGGCCTCGGCCAGCAGCACGTTCATGTGGCCGGGCATGCGGCCCGCCACCGGGTGGATGGCGTACTTCACCTCGACGCCTTCCTTCTTCAAAAGGTCGGCCATCTCGCGCAGCGCGTGCTGGGCCTGCGCCACCGCCATGCCGTAGCCGGGCACGATGATGACCTTGGAGGCGTTCTTCATGATGAAGGCGGCGTCGTCGGCCGAGCCGAGTTTTGCGGGCTTCTGCTCGCCGGAGCCGCCGCCGGCCGCCGCGGTCTCGCCGCCGAAGCCGCCGAGGATCACCGAGATGAACGAGCGGTTCATCGCGTGGCACATGATGTAGGACAGGATCGCGCCGCTTGATCCGACCAGCGCGCCGGTGATGATCAGCGCCGAGTTGCCGAGCGTGAAGCCGATGCCGGCCGCGGCCCAGCCGGAGTACGAGTTCAGCATCGAGATCACGACCGGCATGTCGGCGCCGCCGATCGGGA
>Ga0268288_10081_pt1 | contig 59920 bp, 53 predicted proteins | sample BraspS3V5C_FD_191349 | JGI IMG/M metagenome (GOLD analysis project Ga0268288, IMG submission 191349) | Soil microbial communities from Anza Borrego Desert, Southern California, United States - Bradyrhizobium sp. S3-V5C | ecosystem: Environmental > Terrestrial > Soil > Desert | place: USA...
GTGAGGCGCTGGCCGTGTGGGTGAACCACTACAACTACCATCGGCCTCATACCTCCTGCGGAGACGCCCCTCCGGCCTCACTGGCACCGACCCGAGTCAACAACGTCATGCCCTCCTACACCTAGTGCGGCGCCGCCGGGCGGGGACGTGCCTCAGTGGAGCCGGTCGACCAGCGCGCCGAGCGCGCGCCGGTCCACGAGATCCGGGTCCGTGCCGGTGCCCAGGAAGAGCGCGACCTCGCGCGCGAACGCGATCCCGGGCGCGGGCGGGGCGGTGAGCAGGTCGGCCTGCGCCTCTGGTGCGTCGGCGCCGCGCGTGTGGCGGATCACGGGTGCGTGCCGCGCGTCGCGGTCCGTCATCACGTGCACGAATCCGCCGACGGTGACCTGGGGCAGGGCCTGCTGCCACGCCATCATCGCGGGGCCGAGCAGCGGCGGGGCCACGGGACGGCCCCGGGAGCGCAGGTCCGCCCCGTCCCAGGTGTAGGTCCCTTCCGGGACCATGACGGAGCCGATCAGCGCCAGGCGATGGCCGCACAGCACCGCGTGGTCCACGTCGAGGTGCCGTCCCCAGCGCCCGCCCAGCCGCAGCCCGGTCAGGACCCGGGCGGCCGGCAGCGCGTCCGCCACGTGGCGCAGCAGCACGTCGAGGGTGCGGGCCTGCCGCAGCACCCGGCGCTCGTCCGGCAGGATCCCGCGCGGCCGCGGCGCCCCGTGGACGCGTTGGCTCGATCGCGGCAGGTCCAGCACGGTCGGGTCCGCCTCCGCCTCGCCGGGCGGGGGCTCGTAGCGCACGGGGCGGGCGGCACGTCCGCCGGGTCCGGACCGTCCCGACGGTCTCGCCCGCCCTGATCCGGCCGTCGCGCGGGGGCCGCGGGGACCGACGTCCGGGCCGGGCAGCGAGAGGTCGTATCGGCGCCGGGCCTCGGCGTCGCCGAGGAGGTCCCACGCCCGCGTCACGGCCCGGAAGGCGGCGGGGTCGCCGCCGACGTCGGGGTGCGCGGCCCGGGCCGCGCGGCGGTAGGCCCGCCGGACCTCCTCGGCGGTCGCGTCGCGGGGCACGCCCAGGACCTCGTAGGCGGTGCGGTGCTCCTCGGCCGCGCTCACGGCGTGGGGTCCGGGCCGGGGGAGGCGTGCCGCTCGTGGTGCAGGCGCAGGAACAGCATGCCGTCGTCGTGGAGCACCTGGACCAGCTGCAGCCGGGCGGGGAGGCCGGGGCCGTCCTCGCCGGTCAGGACGCGGCCGGCGGCGGGTCCGGCCAGCAGCGGCGCCACGGTGAGGTGCACCTCGTCCACGAGGCCGGCCGCCGCGAGGCTGCCGAACAGGCGCGGTCCGCCCTCGCAGTGGACGACGCGGGCGCCGCGCGCGTGCAGGGTCGCCACCACGGTCTGGGGGTCCACGTGCTCCTCGCCGACCGCCAGCACGTCCGCGCGCGCGGCCAGCGCCGCCGCCCGCTCCGGCTCGGCCGCGAGGGCGGCCCGGGACGTCAGGATCCAGGGGCGCACCGGGGCGGCCGTGAAGAACGCGGACGCCGGGTCCAGGTCCAGGCTGCCGCTGACCACGGCCACGGGCGGGTCCGCGGGCCCGCCGGCCTCCGCGCGTCGACGCCGGTCCTCCTCGGACAGCAGCGCACCCTCGTAGCCCTCGGCCCGGATGGTCCCGGCCCCCACGAGCACGACGTCGGCGTCGTGCCGGGACAGCGAGAGCAGCCGCTGGTCCGCGGGGGAACCGAGCCCGCCCGCACGGCCGTCCAGGGTGGCCGCGCCGTCGGCGGAGGCGATGAACACGACGCGGACCCAGGGTCCGGGGCCGGTGTCCTCAGCCGCCGGGGCCGCGAGGGCGGTGCGGAGGGCGTCGTCGTCCAGGCCGGGGCCGGTCTCGGTCAGCCGTCTCATGCCCGCCCCCCGCGGTGGGCGCGGTGTCCGGCCAGGGTGCTGCGGTCCGGCGGCGGGTTCTCCGCGCCCATGTTGTGGACCAGGCGCGCCGGCTGACGCCACCCGAACACGCACTCGAGCATGCGGGCCGCCGAGACGGAGGCGTCGGCGTCGTGCATGCGCAGGATCCGGGCGCCGCCGTACACGCAGGCCGCGGCCGCGGCCAGCGAGCCGGGCAGGCGCTCGTGCCGGTGCCGGTCCAGGCTCTCGCCGATGAAGTCCTTGTTCGAGACCGCGGCCAGCACGGGCAGCCCCAGGGTGGCGATTTCGTCCAGCCGCCGCGTGATCTCGAGGGTGTGCCGGGTGTTCTTGTTCAGATCGTGGCCGGGGTCCACGATGATCCTCTCCTCGGGGACGCCGAGCGCCACGGCCCGGTCGACGGTGCGCCGCAGGTGGTCGCGGACCTCCCTGACGACGTCGCCGTAGGTCGGCCGGGGGACCACGGCCCGGGGTCCGCGCACGTGGGCGAGGGAGTGGGTGACCACGAGGTGCGCGCCCGCGGCGGCCACCACCCGGCCCAGGTCCGCGTGGAACAGTCCCGTGGTGTCGTTGACGACGTCCGCCCCCGCCGCCAGGGCCGCCTCGGCCACGGCCGGCTGGAACGTGTCCGCCGAGAGGATCAGCCGGCGCGATGCCTCGGACGACCCGGCCCCGTCCCCGCTCCGCAGGGCCGCGATCAGGGGGACCACCCGCGCCGCCTCCTCGGTCGGGTCGAGCTCCGCCCCGGGCGCGAACGGCACGCCGCCGACGTCGACCCACTCGGCTCCGGCGTCCGCCGCGGCGTGGGCCTGGGCGAGGGCGTCCTCCAGGACGGCGCCGGCGCCGTCGTCGTAGAAGGAGTCCGGGGTGCGGTTGACCACGGCCATCGTGACGATCCGGCGGCGGAAGTCGATCTCGTGGTGGGCGAACCGGTGCACCGGGTGGACGAGCGGGACGGAGGGGGTCGGCACCCGGCCATTCAACCACCGGCGCCGCACGGTGACAGTGCGCCCCGGAAGGACTATGTTTCCCTCCCGTGACATTTACCTCGTCGCCGCGGGTCGGCCCGCGCCGGCCCCGCATCCGTCCGACCCAGCTCGTGGTCGGGTCCTTCCTCGTCGCCATCGTGACGGGCACCGGCGCACTGCTGCTGCCCGCCTCGTATCAGGGCCGCGCGCCCACCCCGCTGGAGGCCGCGTTCACGGCGACCAGCGCCACCACGGTGACGGGCCTCGGCGTCGTGGACACCCAGACGTTCTGGACACCCCTGGGTCAGCTCGTGATCCTCACGCTCATCAAGCTCGGTGGCCTGGGCGTCATGACGTTCACGTCGCTGCTGGGGCTGGTGATCCTCCGGCGGCTCGGCCTCACCCAGCGCCTCGACGCCGCGGCCTCCACCCGGGCCGAGGGGATCGGGGACCTGCCCCGGGTGCTGCGGGCCCTGATCCTGTACTCCACGGCCGTCGAGGCCTCGGTGGCGCTGCTGCTGAGCCTGCGCTTCTGGCTGGGCGCGGGAATGTCCCCGGGCCAGGCACTGTGGCAGGGGGTCTTCCACGCGGTCTCCGCATTCAACAACGCCGGGTTCGCGCTGTTCAGCGACAACCTCATGGGCTTCGTCTCGGACCCGTTCATCTGCCTGCCGATCGCGGCGGCGATCATCTTGGGCGGCCTGGGCCTGCCGGTCGTGCTGACCCTGCGGCGAGACCTGCGCCGACCCGAGCGGTGGAACCTCACGGTCCGGCTCGTGCTCGTGGGCACCGCGGTGCTGCTGGTGGGCGGCACGCTCATGTACCTCGTCCTCGAGTGGTCCAACCCGCGGACCCTGGGCGGTCTGGACCCGGCCTCGCGCGTGCTCGCGGCGTTCTTCCAGTCCGTCACGACCCGCACCGCCGGCTTCAACACCCTGGACTACGGGCAGATGCACCCCGTGACGCTCTTCGCCACCGACGTGCTCATGTTCATCGGCGGCGGCCCCGCCGGCACCGCCTCGGGCGTGAAGATCACGACGGCGAGCGTCCTGCTGTTCATCGTGCTCGCGGAGATCCGGGGGGAGGGCGCCGTCCATGCGTTCGGCCGCCGGCTCTCCCGGACCACGCACCGCGAGGCGATCACCGTGATCATGCTCTCCGCGACCGCGATCGCCGTCGCCACGATGGCGCTCATGGGCCTGTCCTCGTTCACGACCGACCAGATCCTGTTCGAGTGCGTGTCCGCGTTCAGCACGGTGGGCCTGTCCACCGGCATCACCGCCCAGCTGCCGCCGGCCGCGCAGGGCATCCTGATGCTCCTCATGTTCGTCGGCCGCATCGGCCCCGCCACCGTCGCCGGCAGCCTGGCCCTGACCGACCGCACCCGCCACTTCGAGTACCCGAAGGAGAGACCCCTCATTGGCTGATCTCACCCGTTCCCTGTTCGCCCCCCGCCGGGGCGACCGCCCCACCGTGGCCGTCCTCGGGCTCGGCCGGTTCGGCTCAGGGGTCGCCCGCGAGCTCATGGAGTCCGACTGCCACGTGCTGGGGGTCGACGCCGATGCCGAGGCCGTCCAGGCGCTCAACGGCCGGCTGACCCACGTCGTCCGCGCGGACAGCACGGACGAGGAGGCGATGCGCCAGCTCTCGGTCCACGAGATGGACCACGTCGTCGTCGCCATCGGCGGCGACCTCGCGGACTCGATCCTCACCGTCTCGCTGATGCGGCGGTTCGGGACGCACCAGCTCTGGGCCAAGGCCAATGACGACCGCCACGGCGAGATCCTGCGTCAGCTCGGCGTGGAGCACGTGGTCCACCCGGAGCGGGACATGGGCCGCCGCGTGGCGCACCTGGTCAGCACGTCCTTCCAGGACTTCGTCGAGGTCGAGCCGGGCCTGGCCATGGTCCGGGCCACGCCGCCGTCGCGCCTGCTGGGCAGGGACCTGCGAGCCACCGGGCTCGCGGGGGAGCGGGGCATGCGCGTGGTCGCGGTCCGCAGCCGCGGCACGTGGCTCTACCCGCCGAGTCACTACGTCCTCGAGCCCGAGGACACGATCCTCCTGGTGGGCCCGACCCGCGACGTCGAGCGGTTCCTCGCCCGGGACTGATCCGGGCACATCCGGCGCGGCTCCTAGACTGGCCGGGTGACCACCCCGGACCGCGTGCACCTGGACCACGCCGCCACCACGACGGTGCGCCCCACCGCGCTCGCGGCCCTGGCCGAGGCGGCCGCGCTGCCGGGCAACCCGGCCTCCCTCCACGCCTCCGGCCGCCGGGCCAAGCTGCACCTCGAGGAGGCGCGGGAGCGCATCGCCGCGGCGCTCGGGGCGCACCCCCCCGAGGTGATCCTCACGTCCGGGGGCACCGAGGCGGACAACCTCGCCGTCCAGGGGCTGTACCGGGCCCGCCGCGCGGTCGCGCCGGAGCGCACCCGGATCGTGCTGACCGGCATCGAGCACCACGCGGTCCTCGACGTGGTGGACTGGCTCGCCGCGCACGAGGGTGCCGAGCCGGTGCTCGTCCCGGTCGACGACGACGGGCGGGTCGACCTCGCCGCATGGGGGGCCGCGCTGGCGGCCGCGCCCGAGCGGACCGCCCTGGCCACGCTGATGTGGGCCAACAACGAGATCGGCACGGTCCAGCCCGTCGCGGAGGCCGCCCGGCTCGCGGCCGACCACGGGATCCCGTTGCACACCGACGCCGTCCAGGCCCTCGGGGCGGTGCCCGTGGACTTCGCCGCGTCCGGGGCCGCGACCCTGGCCGTCTCGGGGCACAAGGTCGGTGCCCCCGTGGGTGTCGGCGCCCTGTTCGTGCGCCGGGACGTCACCCTGGAGGCCGTGGTGCACGGCGGCGGTCAGGAACGCCGCCTGCGCTCGGGCACGGTGTCGGTGGCGCTGGCCGCCGCGCTGGCGGCCGCCGTGGCGGAGGCCGTCGCGGAGCAGCCCGCCGAGGCCGCCCGCCTGGGCGGGCTGCGGGACGAGGTGATCGCCGCCGTCGACGCCCTGGACGGGGTGCGCCTGACCGGGCCGCGGGACCTCGACCCGGCGACGGGGGAGCCGCTGCCGCCGGGGACGCGCCGACTGCCCGGCAACGTCCACATCACCGTGCCGGGCCGGACGGCGGACGCGCTGCTGTTCTCCTTCGACATGGCCGGACTGGACACCTCGTCCGGGTCGGCGTGCACCGCCGGGGTGGCCGAGCCGTCGCACGTGGTCGCGGCCCTGCCGGGGCGGACGGAGGCCGACGCACGGGCCACCCAGCGGTTCGCCCTCGGCCGGACGACGACGCCGGCCGAGGCGGCCGCGCTCATCGACGCGCTGCGGACGCTGCTGGGGCCGGGCGTCTAGACTGGACCGCCCGCCCGCCCGCCCGCCCGTCCGTCGTCGAGAGAGGAGTCCGCCCGTGAAGGTCCTGGCTGCCATGTCCGGGGGAGTCGACTCCGCCGTCGCCGCGGCGCGTGCCGTGGACGCCGGGCACGACGTCGTCGGCGTCCACCTGGCCCTGTCCCGCATGCCCGGCACCCTGCGCACCGGCTCGCGTGGCTGCTGCACCATCGAGGACGCCTCGGACGCGTGGCGCGCGTGCGAGCGGCTCGGCATCCCCTTCTACACGTGGGACTTCTCCGAGCGGTTCGCGGAGGACGTCGTGGACGACTTCGTGGCCGAGTACGAGGCCGGCCGCACGCCCAACCCGTGCATGCGCTGCAACGAGCGCATCAAGTTCGCGGCGCTGCTCGAGCGCGCCCTCGAGCTGGGCTTCGACGCCGTCTGCACCGGCCACTACGCCGCCGTGCGGCCCGGTCCGGACGGCTCGCTGGAGCTGCACCGCGCCGCGGACGACGCGAAGGACCAGTCCTACGTGCTCGGCGTGCTCACCGCGGATCAGCTCGCCCACTGCCTCTTCCCGCTCGCGGACACGCCGTCCAAGGAGCTCGTGCGCGCCGAGGCGGCCGAGCGCGGCCTGTCCGTGGCGGCGAAGCCGGACTCCCACGACATCTGCTTCATCCCGGACGGCGACACCCGCGGCTGGCTCGCCGAGCGCATCGACCTCGCCCCCGGCCCCATCGTCGACCCGGAGGGGCAGGAGCTCGGCACCCACGCGGGCGCCCAGGCGTTCACGGTCGGCCAGCGCAAGGGCCTGGCCATCGGCCGTCCCGCGCCCGACGGCAAGCCCCGGTTCGTGCTCGAGGTGCGGCCGAAGGAGAACACCGTGGTCGTCGGCGGGCGCGAGCTGCTCGACGTCGACCGCATCACCGGCATCCGCCCGTCCTGGGCCGGCGCCCCGGTGCCCGAAGCCCGCACGGGCGCCTGGTTCGACTGCGCGCTGCAGTTCCGGGCCCACGGCGAGATCGTCGAGGCCCGCGCCCGCCAGCGCGCGGACGCGGCGGGGCACCCGGGGTGGGAGATCGAGCCGGCGCGCCCCCTGCGCGGGGTGGCCCCCGGTCAGACGGCCGTCCTGTACCGGGGCACCCGCGTGCTCGGCCAGGCCACCATCGACACCGCCCGCAATGCCCGGCTGTCCGCCCCCGCGGATGCGTAGGCTTCGGCCATGAGCCCGGACTACGACCCCCACGCCAGCTCGCTGCCCGGCACCGCGGACCCGGCGGTCCTCGACGAGCTCTTCGCGATCCGCGGCAGCATCGACAACATCGACGCCTCGCTCGTCTACCTGCTGGCCGAGCGGTTCAAGTTCACGCAGCGGGTCGGCGCGCTCAAGGCCCGGCACGACCTGCCGCCCTCGGACCCCGGACGTGAGGCCGCCCAGATCGCGCGGCTGCACCGACTCGCGCTCGAGGCGGACCTCGAGCCCGCGTTCGCCGAGAAGTTCCTGAACTTCATCATCGCCGAGGTCATCCGCCACCACCGCGCGCTGGCGGCCGAGGGCCGGCCGGACGCCGAGGCGGAGCCGGGGGAGAGCCCCGGGGACGCGGATGACTGAGGCCGCCCACGACGACGGCGCCACCGGCCCCGTCGCCCTCGGCGGCACGCCGTGGCGCGGCACCGACGTCGCCGAGGCGCAGCGCGTCACGCTCGGCGAACTCGGCGCAGACCACTGGCCGGTGCTTCCCGAGCTGCCCGATCGCGGACCCGGCGCCGACGCCACCGGCCGCTCGGCCGCCCTCCTGCAGGAGCTGGCCGTCGACCTGCAGCCGCACGGCTGGCGGGTCAGCCCGCCCGGGGCCGCCGGCTCCGGCCGAGACCGACGCCGCGCCGTCTCCCTCTGGCACGAGGACGCGCACCGCTGGGCGGACACCGCGGGGGCCGAGGGCGCCGTCGTCGAACGTCTGGCCGTGCGGGTGCGCGGCCCGCTCAGCCTGCTCGCCGGCCTCTGGCTGCCCGGGGGAGAGCGCGTCCTCGGCGACCACGGCGCGCGCCGCGACGTCGCCGAGTCCTATCTCGAGGGACTGCAGGACGCCCTGCCCCGCCTCCGGAGGGCCACCGGCGCGGGACGCCTCGGCGTCGTCGTCGACGAGCCGTGGGCGGCGGCCGTCCTCGCCGGGACCCTGCCCACCGCGAGCGGGTACCGCACCGTCCGGTCGCTGCCGCGCGAGGAGGCCCGCGGGCTGTGGCGCGCCGCCCTCGACGGGCTCACCGCCCTGCCCGACGTCGCCCGGGTGTGGCTCGCACCGGGCCGCCGCGCCGCCTCCCCGGGGGCCGAGCTGCCCGGGCCCGCCGCGCTGGCGACGCTGACGGGAGAGTCCCTGCCCAGGCCCGACGCAGCCGCGGACGCGCCCGTCCCGGCCCCGGTCTCCCTCGTGGTGGGCGTGGGCGCCCTCGACGACGGCGCGGACGGCACGCCCGGCACCCGCGAGGCGTGGGAGGCGGCGGCCGGCTGGGCCGACATCGGGCGCGGGCTGACGCTGGCCCCCGAGCCGGGCGTGCGTCCGGTCGACGTCGTCCGCACGTGGGAACGGCTGGGGGTGGACCCCGGACGCGTGGGCGACGTCGGCCTCACGGCGGCGGGGTCGCACGACCCCGCCGTGCTCCGCACTCTGCGGCGGGACGCGGAGGAGCTGACCGCACGGCTCGCCGAGCTGCGCGGCTGAGCCGGCGCCCCGACAGACCGGGGCGACCTCCGGCGTCGTCCGCCGGGGACGGGCCCGCCCGGCGGGTATCATCGGGCTGATCCTGAAAATTTCCTGTGCCCGGGGCCGGTCCCGCCCGCGGCGCCGGGGGGAGCGCTGACGAGGAGGTCAGGATGGGCAAGGCCAAGATCCTGGTGGTGGACGACGACGAGGCGCTGGCCGAGATGATCGGCATCGTCCTGCGCAACGACGGCTTCGAGCCGACGTTCGCCGCAGACGGCACCTCCGCACTGCCCGCGTTCCACCGCGAGCGCCCCGATCTGGTGCTGCTGGACCTCATGCTCCCCGGCATCGACGGCATCGAGGTCTGCAAGCTCATCCGAGCCGAGTCGGACGTGCCGATCGTGATGCTCACGGCCAAGTCGGACACGGCGGATGTGGTGCGCGGCCTCGAGTCGGGTGCGGACGACTACGTGCCCAAGCCGTTCAAGCCCGCCGAGCTCGTGGCTCGCGTCCGGGCGCGCCTGCGTGAGGGGGAGGCCAAGCCGGCGGAGGTCCTGCACATCGGGGACCTCGAGATCGACGTGGCGGGCCACCAGGTCACCCGCGCCGGCGTCGGCATCGCCCTCACCCCGCTGGAGTTCGACCTCCTCGTGGCCCTCGCCCGGCGGCCGCGCCACGTCTTCACTCGCGAGATGCTCCTGGAGGAGGTCTGGGGCTACCGGCACCAGGCCGACACCCGGCTCGTGAACGTCCACGTCCAGCGCCTGCGCTCCAAGGTCGAGCCGGATCCCGAGAACCCGTGCGTCGTGCTGACCGTCCGCGGCGTCGGGTACAAGGCCGGCCAGGGCTGAGCGCATGACCGTGTCCGGCCCGGATGTGAGCGCGGCCCCGGCGGCCGAGTCCGGTGCCGAGCCGGTCGAGCCCGCCGCCGCCCGCCCACGGTCGTGGGGCCCCGGCCCCGCGTGGCGTGCGCTGCGCCGCCGGTGGCGTCGGTCCCTGCGGCTGCGCACGGCGGTGCTCGCGGCCCTGCTCTCGATCCTCGCGGGCCTCGTGGTCGCCGCGTTCCTCACGCAGCAGATCACCCAGGCCCTCTTCGAGGCCCGCTACGAGCAGGTCCAGTCCGAGGCACGCCGTGGCCTGAGCCAGGTGCGCGAGACGTTCGCGCAGACCACCGCCACGGACGCGCAGAGCACGGACGTGCTGGTGACCCAGACCCTGCGCGCCCTCGAAGGCGACTCCGGCACGACGATCCGCCGCCGCTACCACCTCGCCCCGCTGCCGGACTCCGAGTCCGCGTACGTGGGGACGATCTCCTCCGCCGGGCTCGATCCCGCGGTGATCCCCCAGGAGCTGCAGGACGCGGTCGCCTCCGGGCCGGGCGTGTACGACGCGAGCGTGGCGCTGCCGAACCCCGGCGGCGGCACCCGGCCCGGCCTCGTGTTCGGCGCCCAGGTGGTGCTGCCCCCGGGTGCCACCTACGGGCTCTACCTCGTCTACGACCTCGCGGACGTCCAGAGCTCGCTCGACTCGGTGCTCGGGGTGCTGCTGGTGTTCGGCGTCGGCTTCCTGGTGATCAACGTGCTGGTCTCGTGGTGGGTCTCGCGGCATGTGACCCTGCCCGTGCAGCAGGCGGCCCGGGCGGCCGAGTCCCTCTCGAGCGGCAACCTGGCGGTGCGGATGCCGGTCGACGGTGAGGACGAGATGGCCCGCCTGGGCATGTCCTTCAACCGGATGGCGGACAGCATCCAGGACCAGATCGGCCAACTCGCCCAGCTGTCCCAGATGCAGCAGCGGTTCGTCTCGGACGTCTCCCATGAGCTGCGCACGCCGCTGACGACCGTGCGGATGGCGGCCGACGTGCTGTACGGCTCACGCGAGGACTTCGACCCGGTCAGCCGACGCTCGACCGAGCTGCTCTACCACCAGGTCGACCGCTTCCAGGCCATGCTCGCGGACCTGCTGGAGATCACCCGGTTCGACGCCGGCGCCGCCACCCCGGCCCTCGAGGCCACGGACATGCTCGAGCTGGCCCGCGACGTCGTGCTCACCTCTCAGCCGCTGGCCGATCAGATCGGCGTGCCCGTGTACATGGTGCCCATGGACCGGGACCGCGCCGACGGCCACGTCGCCCACGTCGACCCGCGGCGGATCGAACGGATCCTGCGCAACCTGGTGAACAACGCGATCGAGCACGCCGAGGGCCGGCCGGTGGACGTGCTCGTGGCGGCCGACGAGGAGGCCGTCACGTTCGCGGTCGTGGACCACGGCATCGGCATGAGCCCCGAGCAGGTGCAGCGCGTGTTCGACCGGTTCTGGCGCGCCGACCCCTCACGCAAGCGCACCACCGGCGGGTCCGGACTGGGTCTGGCGATCGCCACCGAGGACACCCGGCTGCACGGCGGTCGGCTCGAGGCGTGGGGCGAGCTGGGGGAGGGGTCCACCTTCATGGTGACCCTGCCGCGGGCGCCGCGCCCGGCCGTGCAGGGCGCCGAGGCCCCTGAGCCGATCGGCCGCTCCGTGCTGCCCATTCCGCCCCGCTACAGCACGGCGGACCGCCGGTACGCCGATGACCTGTCCCGGCCCGTCCCGCAGGAGGCGGACGCCGACGCCGTCGGCACGGTCGCGGACGTCGCCACGGCGGCCCCGCCGTCCGCGCGCCAGGCCGAGCAGGCCCTGACCGCACCGACCAGGCCGGTGCGCGTGGTCCCTGCGGAGGATCCCGCCCACGGGTCGGCCCCCGGGGACCCGACCGGCGATGACCCGGCCGAGGAGGCCCGATGATCACCGTGGATCCGCAGTCGCCCCGCCCGCCGCGGCTCGCCGTCGTCGGCGTGATCGTCGCCCTGATGCTCGCCCTCAGCGGCTGCACTCAGATCCCCCAGAGCTCCGAGGTGCGCAGCGCGGACCCGGTCGACGGGGCCACCGCAGACGCCGACGCGCCGCAGTTCCATCCGTCGGGACCGGCCGAGTCGGACACGGCGGAGGAGGCCATCCGGGGCTTCCTGCTCGCGGGCACGAGCCCGCAGGACGACTACGCGGTGGCGCGCGAATTCCTCGACGGGCCCGCGGCCACCCAGTGGACGCCCGGGCAGCGCACCCTCGTGTACTCGGCGGAGCCGCGCATCACCCGGGGCGACGGCGCCGGGGACTACCAGATCCAGGTCGAGGTCGACTCGGAGATCGACGAGTACGGCCTGCGGACCATCGCGCCGCCGGGGACCACGCGGGCCTGGGCGGTCACGGTGCAGGAACGGCCGCAGGGCATGCGGATCACGTCCACGGAGAACGGCACGCTGCTCTCCCAGGCGCAGTTCGGACAGCTGTTCGCCCCGCACGAGCTCGCCTTCTACGACACCGCGAAGCGCTACGTCGTGCCGGACGTGCGGTGGTTCGTCAATCGGGGCACCACCGTGACCGCGGTGACGCGAGCGCTCCTGCGCGGGCCGGCACCGTATCTGGCCGGGGCGGTGGACACGGCCTTCCCGCTGCGCACCGGCACCGACCTGGCCGCGCCCACGGTGCCCGTCGACGACGACGGCGTGGCCCACGTCGACCTCACCCAGGCGGCCGCCGAGGGGGCCGACGCCGAGCGGCGGCACCGCATGCGGGAGCAGCTGGAGCTGACCCTGAGGGGCCTCCAGTCGGTCAAGGAGGTCGAGGTGACCGTCGCCGGTGCCCAGCTGTCCACGTCGGGAGACGACGGCCCCGCCCCGGTCCAGACCGACCCCGCCGTCAGATCGGTCCAGGTGGGCATCGACGCGGCGACGGGCGGACTCGTGTACGTGCAGGGGAGCAGCGTCACGCCGGTGGGCGGCGCTCCGGACGTCACCGCGCTCGATCCGGTCCGCCCGACGATGTCCGGCGACCGCAGCCGATTCGCGTTCGTCACCGGTGACCGGACGGCGGTCCACGTCGCCGGCACGGACGGCTCCCTGCGGGAGGTGCTGCGCGGCACCGGGCTTACCGTCCCGTCGCTGGACCTCCTGGGCTGGGTGTGGGCGGCCGACCGGGGCACGACCTCGCGGATCCGCGCCGTCTCGGCCCAGCCCGGCGGGCAGGAGCGCATCGTGACGGCCACCTGGCTGCGCCCCGGCGAGCGGATCGTCGACCTGCGGTTGGCCCGGAGCGGGGCCCGGGCCGCGATGCTCGTCGACGACGGCCAGCGGACCACCCTGCGCGTGTCCGGCGTCGTGCGCGGTTCGGACGGGGTGCCGAACGCCCTGACCGAGCCGATCCTGCTGCCCTCCTCCGGGTCGGAGGACTCGGTGGAGTGGGCCGGCGACACGAACCTGCTCGTCTCGGCGTACGCCGCGAAGCCCGACGAGCGCGTGGTGCCGCGGATCGTCTCGGTCGATGGCACCGTCCGGGAGCTCAACCCACTGGGCGGCCTGCGGGGGATCTCCGCCGGCGACGACGGCGCCTATTACGCGGAGACGGAGGAGTTCGTGTTCCTGCTGGTGGGCTCCTCGTGGCGGGCGCAGGAGCTCGACCGCGGGGTACGCGACCTCTCGTTCCCGGACTGAGCCGGGCCGGCGCTCACCGCCCCGTCGTCCACTCCTGCACAGCCGTCCTGTCCCGCACAGCGGCCCGCCCCGGCGCCTGGACGGCGGTGTCGTGCGGTGGACTCGTCCCATGCGCTCCCCGCCGTCCTCCCCGTCCCCGGCGTTCGGCGCCCTCGGTCGGGCCCTGGCCGACCTGGTCCTGCCCGCCGAGTGCGCGGTGTGCGCGGCGCCGGGCCACCGGCTCTGCCCGGCCTGCGCGGAGGGACTGACCGCCGTCCTGTCCCGGCCCTTCCGGGCGGAGCAGGACGCCCCGGCCTTACCCTTGGGCCCCGGCGGCGCTCCGCTGCCGGTGATGGCGGCCGGGCGCTACGCAGACCCGCTGGCGGCCGCCGTGCTCGCGTTCAAGGACCATCACGCGCTGCACCTGCGCGGCGTGCTGGGCGAGGCCCTCTGCCGGGCCGTCGCCGCGGCGCGTCTCGAGCCGGACCTGCCCGGGGCGCGGCACGCCCTGCTCGTCCCGGTCCCGGGCGGCGCGGTCGGATTCCGACGGCGCGGCTACGACCCGCTCGCCGAGCTCACCCGGGCGCTGCCGGCGCCGTGGCTGGTCTCCGACGCCGTCCGTGCGCGCCTGCTGCCCCGCGCGAGCACGCTCCGGGGCGGCGGCCCGTCCCACGCGGGCGCCGGGGCGGGCCAGCGCCGCCGGCGGGCCCGGGACTGGCGCGTCGCCGCCGGGCGGCTGCCGGCCGGCGCGCCCGTCCTGCTCGTGGACGACGTCCTCACCACCGGCGCCACCCTCGCCGCGCTCGCGGAGGCGGTGCGCCGCGCCGGCGGGCACCCCGTCGGGGCCGTCGTGCTCGCGGCCGTGGCCCCGCCGCGGGACCCCGCCGAGCCTGGCCCCCGGCCAGGCCCCCGGGTAGGGTGAACGGCACGGAATCGCCCCTACGGTTCCCGTCCTGCCGACGGCTGGAAGGAGGTCGCACCCTCGGACCCGCCGCCGCCCTGCGGACGCGACACCGAGGCGCACCTCCCCTCCCGAGGCCGGACCCGTGAGAGTCGGACCAGGAGGACGCCATGACCATGGATGTCAGCTACATCGCCCGCAACCTCAGGCTCCCGGAGAGCTTCCGCGACCACGTCGTCGAGCGCACCGAGCGCCTCCAGCCGCTCGCCGAGGGCGCCGACACGCTCGAGGTCCGCGTGACGAAGTCCTCCCACCACAAGCACTCGGACGAGACGGTCCGCGTGGAACTGACGGTCCGTGGCCCGCGGGACGTCGTGCGGGCCGAGGCCGACGCGGACGACAAGCTGGTCGCCTTCGACCAGGCCGCCACCCGACTGGCCGAGCGCCTGCGGCGCATGCGCGACCGCCGCAAGGACCGCCGTCACGGCAAGCTCGGCGCCTCCCGCGGCGCGGGCGAGGTCGGATTCGTGCCGCCGCTGCCGCCGTCGGGTGCCGCGCTGGCCGCGGAGGAGGCCGCCGAGCAGGACGCCCCCGAGGTGGGCACCCCGGTGCGCATCCGCCAGAAGGCGTTCCCCGCGACCCCCATGAGCGTGGACGAGGCCGTGGACGCGATGGAGCTGGTGGGCCATGACTTCTTCCTCTTCCAGAACGCCGAGACCGGCGTGCCCTCCGTGGTCTACCGCCGCCGGGGCTGGAGCTACGGCGTGATCCGCCTGGACGAGTCCCTCCCGCAGGATCACGTCTCCGCCTCCGAGGGGGAGCGGGCCTACCAGGCGCGCGAGGACTGACCGCCCCGCCGACGTCGACCACGACCTGCTGACGCCGCGACGCCCCTCCCCTCCGGGACGGGCGCCGCGGCCCGTCCGGACTCGGCCCGTACACTGTCCCGGAGACCGCGCCACGGCCGCGCGCGAGGGGCATCCCGTCCCGCCCCGGCCACACCGCAAGGGAGCAGAGAACCAGTGCCTTCGATCATCGACCGCGTCCTGAAGATCTCGGACAACCGCGTCCTCAAGCGCATGCAGGCCACGGTGGACGCCGTGAACCTCCTCGAGGATGACTTCCGGGCGCTCAGCGATGCGGAGCTGCGTGCCGAGACGGACACGCTCCGGGCCAGGCATGCGGACGGCGAGTCGTTGGACCTGCTCCTGCCGGAGGCCTTCGCCGCGGTCCGCGAGGCCGCGGGACGCACGCTCGGCCAGCGGCACTACGACGTCCAGCTGCTCGGCGGCATCGCGCTGCACCAGGGCAACATCGCGGAGATGAAGACCGGCGAGGGCAAGACCCTCGTGGCCACCGCTCCGGCCTACCTCAACGCGCTGTCCGGCAGGGGCGTGCACGTGGTGACGGTCAACGACTTCCTCGCCTCCTACCAGGCCGACCTCATGGGCCGCGTGTTCCGCTTCCTCGGCATGCAGACGGGCGTCATCGTGGCGGGCCAGACCCCGGCCGTACGGCGCGAGCAGTACGCCGCGGACATCACCTACGGCACGAACAACGAGTTCGGCTTCGACTTCCTCCGCGACAACATGGCCTGGTCCCTCGACGAGCTCGTGCAGCGTGAGCACCACTACGCGATCGTCGACGAGGTGGACTCGATCCTCATCGACGAGGCCCGCACCCCGCTGATCATCTCCGGCCCCGCCCAGGGCGAGGCCAACCGGTGGTACGGCGAGTTCGCCCGGCTGGTGCGCCGCCTCGAGGCGAACACGGACTACGAGGTGGACCACAAGAAGCGCACCGTCGGCATCCTCGGCCCCGGCATCGAGAAGGTCGAGGACCACCTCGGCATCACGAACCTGTACGAGACGCAGAACACCACGCTCATCCAGTTCCTGAACAACGCGGTCAAGGCCAAGGAGCTGTTCAAGCGGGACAAGGACTACGTGGTCCTCGACGGCGAGGTGCAGATCGTCGACGAGCACACGGGCCGCGTGCTCAAGGGACGCCGCTACAACGAGGGGCTCCACCAGGCCATCGAGGCCAAGGAGGGCGTGGAGGTCAAGCCCGAGAACCAGACGCTGGCCACGGTGACCCTGCAGAACTACTTCCGCGGCTACGAGAAGCTCGCCGGCATGACGGGCACCGCCGAGACGGAGGCCGCCGAGTTCACGTCGACCTACGGCCTCGGCGTCGTCGTGATCCCGCCGAACCGGGAGCCACAGCGTGTGGACCGCAACGACGTGGTGTACAAGAACGAGAAGGTCAAGTTCGACGCCGTCGTCGACGACATCGCCGAGCGGCACGCGAAGGGCCAGCCGGTCCTGGTGGGCACCACCTCCGTGGAGAAGTCCGAGTACCTCTCCACGCTGCTGGCCAAGCGCGGCATCCGCCACGAGGTCCTGAACGCGAAGAACCACGCCCGCGAGGCCGCCATCGTGGCGCAGGCGGGCCGCCCGGGCGCCGTCACCGTGGCCACCAACATGGCCGGCCGCGGCACCGACATCATGCTCGGCGGCAACGCCGAGTTCACGGCGGTGGCCCGCATGCAGGAACTGGGCCTCGACGCCGCCGAGGACCCGGAGGCGTACGAGGCCCGCTGGCCCGAGGTGCTGGCGGAGGCCGAGGCCGCCGTGGAGGACGCGCACCGCGCGGTCATCGAGGCCGGCGGCCTGTACGTGGTGGGCACCGAGCGCCACGACTCGCGCCGCATCGACAACCAGCTGCGCGGTCGTTCCGGCCGTCAGGGCGACCCGGGCGAGTCCCGGTTCTACCTCTCCCTCACGGACGAGCTCATGCGCAACTTCAACCCGGGCGTGGCCCAGCGGATCATGAACAGCCCGTCGATCCCGGACGACATGGCGCTCGAGTTCGGCTTCGTCTCGAAGGCGATCCAGAATGCGCAGGCGCAGGTCGAGGGGCGCAACGCTGAGCAGCGCAAGAACGTGCTCAAGTACGACGACGTGTTGAACCGCCAGCGCGAGGCCATCTACACGGACCGCCGTTCGATCCTCGAGGGGGAGGACCTGCAGGACCGGGTGCGCCGCTTCGTGGAGGACGCCGTCGGGAACATCGTGGACGCGGCCACCGAGGAGGGCCAGGCCACCGATTGGGACCTCGACCAGCTGTGGCGGGACCTGGCAGAGATCTACCCCGTGGGAGTCTCGCAGGAGGACGTCCTCGACGAGGTCGGCGGCCGGGGCCGGCTCACGGCCGAGGTCCTGAAGCGCGAACTCGTCTCCGATGCGCTCCTGGCGTACGAGGACCGGGAGGCGCAGGTGGGATCCGAGGCGCTGCGGGAGGCGGAGCGTCGCGTGGTGCTCGCCACCATCGGGCGCCACTGGCAGGAGCATCTCTACGAGATGGACTACCTCAAGGAGGGCATCGGGCTGCGCGCGATGGCCCAGCGCGAGCCCCTCGTGGAGTACCAGCGCGAGGGCTACACGATGTTCCAGAACATGCTCGCCGCCATCCGTGAGGACGCCGTGCGCACGCTGTTCCAGGCGCAGATCAGTGCGGCCCCCGCGCCGACGTCGCTGCCCGGCGTCAAGGATGCCCGCGCCGTGACGATGGCCCCGCAGATCTCGGTGGAGGGCATCGACGCCCCGCAGCAGCCTGCGCAGCTGCGTTTCACCGGTCCGTCCGAGGACGGGCAGAGCGCGGTCACCCGCAGCGGCACGGACTCCGGCGCCACGGTCGCGGCGGGCACGAACCGCCGCTCCCGCCGTCAGGCGGAGCGCCGCGGCCGCCGCGGCTGACCGGCATCCCGCCACGACGCAGCACGAGGGCCCGCAGACCTCCAGGTCTCCGGGCCCTCGATCGTCAGTCCGACGGGGCGATCCGGCTCAGCCGATCTCGACCGACGTCACCTTCCACCGGCTGAGCCGCCGCTCGAGTCGGAGCGCGAAGGCCCGGGCCCGGCCCTCCCACAGCACCGTCGCGCTGGCCTCCACCCGGCCGGGCGCGACCTCGCACACGCGGGCACCCACCGGGCGGGGTGCGGACGCGGGCGTCCGGGGCGGGACGGCCGCGGAGGGCCGTCGACCGGGCCCGGTCGGCGCGACGGCGCCCAGCAGCTCCATGCGACGGGTCAACTTGTCCAGGACCTCGGGCGAGAGCCAGGCGGAGAGGTCCCGCAGGGCACGGCGGCCCGTCTCGACCTCGACGCAGGCGACGGCGATCACGGCGGCGAGCGAGCGGACGCGGCGCAGCTCCTCGCGCCCCTGTTCGGTGCGGGCCCGCCGGGCGATCTCCTCACCGCGGGGCAGGACCGCGGGGCTGTGGGCGGGTCCGTGGAGGAGGGTGTCGGCGGTGCGCCGGGCGGACGCGGTGCGGGGGCGGGTGGCAAGGGCGGTCATGGCGGTCTCCTGAGGACGAGGCGAAGTGGGGGAGTGCAGGGTCGTGGATGTCATGGCCGTGGTCCGTCCACGCCGGCGTGCGGGGCGAACACAGGGGAGGTCAGCACGGTGCCGGGCAGCAGCAGGTGTGGATCGTCGCCGATCACCCGCCGGTTGGCCTCGTACCAGCGGCGCCACCGGGCGTCGATCTCTCGGGGGGTCGCGTCCGGGCCGAGCTCGGCGGCGGCGAGGTGCCACAGGCAGTCGCCGCGCCGGACGGTGACGGTGGGGTGGTCCGGATCCGCACGGCCGGTGCCGGCGCCCGGCGGGGCCGGCGCCGGGGGCCGGGGCGTCCACGCGGCATCCGGCGCCGGGGCCTCGACGCCGGTGGCGTGCGTGGGGGACGCGGCCACGGTCCAGGAGGCGTCCGGCACGGGATGAGCCGCGTCCGCCCACGCGGCCGGCGCCGCGAGCAGCTGGGCACCGACGACGGCGCCGGCTACGCGTCCGAGCAGGGCGGGAGTGAGGCTCCGGCCCAGGCGGGCCCAGGCCGGCCGGCCCGCACGGCGCCCCAGCGCGACGAGCGCCAGCCCGGTCAGGCCCACCGCCCACCACGCGAGCAGTCCGAGCCCGGCGAGACCGGCGCCGAGGCCCAGCACACGGGTCAGTTCCGCCGCCGGCGCGCTGGTGCCCGTCTGCAGCAGCGCCGCGGCACAGGCGAGCAGACCGGGTCCGGCCAGAAGCAGGACGGTGAGGCCGACGGCGTCCGCCGCGTCGACCGGACGGGTCGGGGCCGGGCCGGCCGGTGATGTCGAGCGCTCCATGGATTCCCCTCCTGTGCGTCCGTCCGGCCGCGATCCCGCGATCAGGCCGGTGATGATGACCACAGTGAACTGCATGGCCGGATGGGTGTCAAGAGTGATGTTTGATGATGTTTGATGATGGCTGGCGCTCGACACCGAGCCTACTATGCTGAGCGCATGCGGTGGAACGGACTCTTCGACGACCTGGAGGCGCACTGGGTCGACCTCGGCTGGCAGGAGACGGTGGCCGAGGCCGCGGAGCTGACCCGAGCGGAGTGGATGGCGCTGTCCCTGGTGGACCGTCTGCGCGGAGCCCGAGGGCGGCAGGTCCGGCTCCACCTGGCCTGGGGCGAGGTCGTGGACGGCGTGGTGCACACGGTGGGCCAGGGCTGGGTCGGCGTGCACGTCGACGGCTCGGGATCGGCGATCGTCGCGGTGGACTGCGTGGCGGCCGTGGAGGCCGACCTGACCCGGGCCGCGCTCGCGCCCGAGCTCGCCGCGGCCGGCTGGGGGACGGTGCTGCGCGGCATCGCGCGGACGCGCCAGCCGGTGGCGGTGACGGGGCGCCTCGGCGCGGCACTGGCGGAGGGCACCGTGGACCGGGTGGGCGGCGACCACCTCGACATCGCCCGCCACCCGCTGGACGAGGCCCGGCGGGCCGCGGCCGTCCGCGGGCGGCTCGTCATCCCGTTCGGGGCGCTGGGGACGGTCCGGACCGCGCTGCGCCCCGCCTGAGCAGACCGTGTGGGCTCAGCGGGCCTGCGCGTCCGTCTCGGTCCACTCCCGGACGCGGGCGCGCGTCACTTCCTTCTGACGCTCCACGTAGTCCTCGAGCCAGGACACCTCGATGCGCCACTGACCGCGGCCCCCGACCTGGATGGCCTGCAGCTCACCCGAGCGGACCAGGGCACGGGCGGCCTGACCGGAGATGTTCAGGGTCTCCGCGACGTCGGTCAGGGTGAGAAAGCGCTGCACGGTGCTCCTTCGGTCGAGGCGTCCAGGACGGTCGCGGGCGGCCCACGACGTCGACCCATTCAACCCCGGGAACACCCGGAGGCGACACTTTTCCACAGCGTACGCGGCGGATCCGGCGATCCACGGCCCCTGTGGTTACTCTGGGCGCAGCGCGGAGGGGCCGACACCGACGGGGTGCCGGGGCCGCGGCGGCCCGCGAGGCCGGTCCGAAGGGGGGAACATCCGGTGTCCACGACCATGTCCGCGTCCGCCGAGGGCGGCCGTCTGCGCCGGCCCCGCTGGCGGGATCCCCGGCTCCTCGTCGGTCTCATGCTCGTCCTCGCCTCGATCGCCGGCGTGGTGGCGCTGGTCGCCTCCTCCCAGCGGACCGCCGCATACTGGACGGCCGCGGAGGACCTGCCCCCGGGCACGCCCATCGCGGCCGGGGACCTGCGGCCCGTGGAGGTGAACCTCAGCGAGGCCGGCGAGCGGTACCTCAGCGCCGATGCTCCGGCGCCCGAGGGGCGGATGGTCTCCGGGACGGTCCGGGCCGGCGAGCTGCTGCCTGCGGCGGCACTGGTGGACGCGGACCCGGACGGCCGTCGTCCCGTCGGGGTGGCCCTGGACGAGCCGCTGCCGTCCGGCGTGGGCGTGGGGGACCGCGTGGACGTCTGGGTGGCCATGCCCGCGGAGGGAGGCCGCGGCCATGCGGACCCGGCCCGGCTGGCCGAGGCGCTCGAGATCTCCGAGGTCACGGCGGAGCAGAGTGGCTTCGGCGGCTCGGGCACCACCCGGGTGCAGCTGCTGGCACCGGAAGAGACCCTGCCGCGCATCGTGGACGCGAAGGTCAAGGACGCGCGGGTCACCCTCGTGCCGGCCCACGGGGTGCGCTGACCGTGCGCATCGCCCTGGCCACCACCGTCCAGCCGGGCCTGGACCACATCGGCCCGCTCGAGCGGCACCAGACGGACATCACGGTCCTCCGCCGGGCCGAGGACATCGCCGAGCTGCTCGCCATCGCCCGCTCCGGTCTCGTGGACGCGGTCCTCGTGGCCGGGGACACCGAGTCCCTCACCGCCGCCTTCCTGGAGGAGACGGCCCGGCTGCCCCGACCCGTGGGCGTGGCGGCGCTCAGCGAGGTCCGTGCCGAGCGGCGTCGTCTCCGCAGCATGGGGGTGCCCTGCGTGCGCGCCGACGCCGACCCCGAGCAGATCGCGGCCGTCGTCGTGGAGTCCGCGAGCGCCGCCGCGGAGGGCCGCCGGCCGGAGACCTCGCACGGGGAGGACGCCGACCACGCCCGGGATCACGCCGAGGACCTCGACGACCTGCCGATCACCCTGGAGACGCTCGGCGCGGACGAGGTGCCCGGCCTCACGGACCCCTGGCGCGACGCCGACGAGCCCGACGACGCCGGGCCGGGCGCCGCCCCCGCCGCGGCCACCCCCGACGACGGCCCCGCCACCGCGGGCGAGGGAGCCGACCCCGCACCCTCTCCGGAGGAGGGCGAACCGACCGCACCCGCGCGGGAGTCCCTGGTGACCGTGGTGTGGGGTCCCACCGGCGCCCCGGGACGCACCACCGTCGCCGTGAACCTCGCCGCCGAGCACGCCATGGCCGGCCGGAACACGCTGCTGGTCGACCTGGACACGTACGGCCCCGCCGTCGGTGTGCACCTGGGGCTGACGGAGGAGTCGGCCGGCGTGGCGCGGGCCGTGCGGCGGGCCGACCACGGCCGACTGGGCGCCGCCGACCTGGCGGCCGCGGGCGTCCGCGTCCGCGTCGCCGGCGCGGACCTGACGGTTCTGACGGGGCTCACCCGCGTGGACCGGTGGCCCGAGCTGCGCCCCGCCGCCGTCTCCGCGCTGATCGCGGCCGCCAGGGAACACTGGGACCGCGTGGTCGTCGACGTCGGGTTCGGTCTCGAGCAGGACGAGGAGTTGTCCTTCGACGTGCCCGCCCCACAGCGCAACGGTGCGACCCTGGCGGCGCTCGCCGCGGCCGACGAGGTCATCGCGGTCGGCGGGCCGGACGCCGTCGCGCTGCCCCGCCTGGTCCGCGGGGTCGAGGAGCTGGCGGAGGCGGCCCCGGCGGCACGGCTGCGCGTCGTGGTCAACCGGCTCCGGCCCGCCGCCGCCGGCGTCGCCCCGCGCGGGCAGGTCGAGGCCGTCTGGAACCGCTACGCCTCGCCGGCCACGCCCCTGGAGGCGTTCCTGCCGTGGGACCCGGCCGCCGCGGACCCCGCGCTGCTCGCCGGCCAGGTGCTCGCCGAGGCCGCTCCGAACAGCCCGCTGCGTCGCGCCCTCGCCACGCTGGCCGGTGTCCCTGCCCGCCCCGCCCGCCGCGGACGGCACCGCGCACGGCCCTCGCAGACCATCGCCGCCGTGTCGTCCGACGCCGCCCGCGACGCCACGGACCCGGGCCGCCCGGCACGTCGCCGTACCCTGATCCCATGGTCAGTTCGCTCGCGCAGGACCCCCTGACGTCGCACCCGGACATCGGAGACGAGGACCGCGCCTGGCTGCAGCGGCTCGTGGGGGACTGGCAGCTCGTGGCAGACCTGGCGCTCGCGGACCTCGTGCTCTGGTGCCCCGTGCCCCGCCGCGACGAGGCCGGAGGGTTCGTCGCGCTCGCCCAGGTCCGGCCCTTCACCGCTCCCACCCTCTTCCACCGCGACATCGTGGGCTCGCGCGCCCGCGCGGACCTGCGGGCCGTCGTCGGGCAGACGTGGCATGGCGGGGAGCGGGCCGAGGGGGCCGGCCCCGTCGAGGCCCCGGGAGGCACGCTGCAGGTGCGTCTGTGGCCGGTGGTCCGCGCCGGGAGGGTCATCGCGGTCGTCTCCGCGCACGCGGACCCGAACGGCCGGCCGGCGCGCTCGGTGATCGAGGAGAACTACAGCCGGACGGCCAGCACCCTGCTGGACATGATGCAGCACGGCCGCTGGCCGGCGCCCGAGGAGCCCTCCGGCCTCTGGGCGGGCGGCACGCCGCGGGTGGGGGACGGCCTCGTCGTGCTCGGGCCGGACTCGGTCGCCGAGTTCACCAGTCCCAACGCGGTCTCCGCCCTGCGCCGGCTGGGCATCGCCTCGACCCTCGAGGGGCACCGGCTCACCGACGTGCTGGCCAGCACCGAGGCCGCCCGCGTTCCCACCGACGAGGGGACGTGGGCGGTGCTCACCGGCCTGCGTGCCGGACGGCGGGAGGTGCAGTCCGGCGGGGCGTCCCTCACGGTGCGCTCCGTCCCCCTGCTCGGTCCGGACGGCTGGCAGGGGGCGCTGCTGCTGCTGCGCGACGTGACCGAGCTGCGCCGCCAGGAGCAGCGTCTGCTCACCAAGGACGCGACCATCCGCGAGATCCACCACCGCGTCAAGAACAACCTGCAGACCGTGGGATCGCTGCTGCGCATGCAGGCGCGGCGCACGTCCTCGCCCGAGGCGGAGCGTGCGCTGCGTCAGGCGATGCAGCGGGTGGACACGATCGCCCTCGTCCACCAGACGCTGAGCGAGGAGATCGAGGACCAGGTCCCCGTGGACGGTCTGCTGCAGCGGCAGTTCCGCCTGGCCGTCGAGGTGGCCGGGGACGGGCGGCCGCTGCAGGTCGCGGTCACGGGCGAGTTCGGTGAACTGCCCTCCCACGTGACCACGCCGCTGGCGCTGGTGCTCAATGAGCTGGCGGCCAACGCCGTCGAGCACGGCACGGCGCCGGGCGGTGGCTGCGTGGGCCTGCACGCCGACCGCGAGTCGACCCCCGCGGGAACGGTGCTGGTCGTGTCCGTGACGGACGGCGGCCCCGCCGCCCCCGACGGATGGGTGCCGGGGGAGTCCCCCCGCGCGGGCGAGGGATCGGGGCTCGGCCTGCGCATCGTGCACTCGCTCGTGGAGGGGGACCTGCGCGGCACCCTGCGCTGGGAGCGGTCCGACGACGGCGGCACGCGCGTCGTGCTGCGACTGCCCCTGACGTGAACCCGGCCGGGCATGACGACGGCCCCGTCGACGAGGTCGACGGGGCCGGTGGTCCGGGTGGGTCAGGAGGCGCGGCGGGCGCGCGCCGCGCGGCGCTTCATGGCGCGCCGCTCGTCCTCGCTCATGCCGCCCCAGACGCCCGAGTCCTGGCCGGACTCCATGGCCCACTTCAGGCACGTGTCCACGACCTCACACGAACGGCACACCGCCTTGGCCTCCTCGATCTGCAGGAGGGCGGGGCCGGTGTTGCCCACGGGGAAGAACAGCTCCGGGTCCTTGTCCAGGCACGCTGCTTTACTGCGCCAATCCATCGGTCCGCTCACTTTCTGTCGGAAGAGCCGGAGCCCGCGGGCGCCGGTGGTCACGGCCTCCGCCGGCGGCGGGCGCGGGGGCCTGCGCGGACGACGCGCGGCACGACCGATACGGAGGGCGACTCTGGTCATTGCAACGGGGACCGCTTTCGTACGAACGCGGCCCCCGGAAATCTTTCGCGTGCCATCCTCGCACGGCCCTCACGAGTGAACAAGAGGTGAATGAGGTGCATCACCGCACCTCCCAGTGAGTCCTTGGTCACACCCATGCCCGGGGCGGCGCGTCGCCGCGGACCTGGCCCGCGCACCGCCCGGCGTACGGTGGGGGACACGTCCGTCCCCGCAGCCGTCCCGCAGGAGAGGCCCCATGGCACAGTCCCGCCGCCCCGACCCCGTCGCCCCGTCCGAGTCGTCGGGCGCCGACGCGACGACGGTCCCGCCCCGCCCCGGCCGGGGCCTGCCGGTGGCCGTCCTCGTGGTCGCCGCGGCGCTCGTGCTCGAGGCGGGCGCGCTCCTCTGGCTCGCCGTGGACGCGGTGGTGCATGCGGCGGACGGGGTGCTCCCGGCCGGCGCCCGCGTGATGCTGGTCGTCATCTACGCGCTGCTCACCCTGTGGATCCTTGCGACCGCCGTCGCCCTGCTGCGCGGTCGGGCGTGGAGCCGCGGCGCCGTCGTCGCGATCCAGCTCTTCGGTGTGCTCCTGTCGTCATGGCTCTTCAGCGTGGACGCCGCCGCTCTGGGTGGGCCGCTGCTCGCGGTCTCCGGCGTCGCGCTGCTCACCCTCTTCACGACGCCGGTCACCCGGCATCTCACCCCCGCCCCGGAGGCCTCGACGGACGCCTGAGCCCGGCTCCGACGACGACGGCGCGCCCCCGGTCGGGGGCGCGCCGTCGTCGTCATCGGGGGGCGTGGTCAGTTCACCGGGCCGGTGAACTTCTCGCCGGGGCCCTTGCCCGGGGCGTCCGGGAACGGGGAGGCCTCACGGAACGCCAGCTGCAGCGAGCGCAGGCCGTCGCGCAGCGGGCCGGCGTGCTGGCTGCCGATCTCGGGGGCCGCGGCCGTGACCAGCCCGGCGAGGGCCGTGATGAGCTTGCGGGCCTCGTCGAGATCGATGAGCTCGCGGGCGTCGGGGGAGTCGGCCAGGCCGCACTTGACGGCGGCGGCGGTCATCAGGTGCACGGCGGTGGTCGTGATGACCTCGACGGCGGGGACCTCGTGGATGTCGCGGATCTCGGCGGGGGCGTCCATGGGGGTGGCGTCCTGGGCCTGACGTTCGTCTGTCATGGTGGTAAGCTTCCCATAGACCACTCGTGGTCCGCGCAAGACCTCGTCATCCGGTGACCCCGGGGCGGGCATGCACGGGCCAGGAGCAGCAAAGTGGAGGCCTCTCTCCCACCCGCGTCAGCAGGATGTCCGGTTCGCCCCGGGCCGAGTTGCCGGGTCGCCGGTCGGGACCGCCGCGTCGTGGCGCGCAGCCCGCACCGAGGGTCCCGTCCGACGGGATCGTGTCGAGGCCTCCGTCTGCGTCCGCGCAGGGGAGGCCTTCCTCGTTTCCGAGGGCCCCTCCGGTGGGCGCGGGGTCACCCGTCGTCTCACACAGAGGAGTACCACCATCAGCGATCCCCGCATCAACGAGCGTATCCGCGTTCCGGAAGTCCGCCTGGTCGGCCCGAACGGCGAACAGGTCGGCATCGTCCGCGTCGAGGACGCCCTCCGGCTCGCCGCCGAGGCGGACCTGGATCTCGTGGAGGTGGCCCCCACGGCCAAGCCTCCGGTGTGCAAGCTGATGGATTTCGGCAAGTACAAGTACGAGGCCGCGGTGAAGGCCCGTGAGTCGCGCAAGAACCAGGTGAACACGGTCCTCAAGGAGGTCCGCTTCCGCCTGAAGATCGACAAGCACGACTACGAGACCAAGACCGGCCACGCCAAGAAGTTCCTGAGCCAGGGCGACAAGGTCAAGGCCATCATCCAGTTCCGCGGCCGTGAGCAGCAGCGTCCCGAACTCGGCATCAAGCTGCTGCAGCAGTTCGCCGAGGACGTCGCCGAGCTGGGCACCGTCGAATCGCAGCCGCGCCAGGACGGCCGCAACATGGTGATGGTGGTCGGCCCGCTGCGCACCAAGGCCGATGCGCGGGCGGACCAGCGCAAGAACTCGGCCGAGAGCCACCGCGAGCGTCAGGGCGGCGGTTCGCGTCGCGACCAGGCCGCCCGCGAGGCCAAGGAGCGCGCCGCGCAGAAGGCGGCGTCCGACTCCGCCCCGGTGCGGAATTCGGTCGGGGATGCGTTCCCCGAGCAGCTGAAGGCCATGGCCGCCCGGACGCAGGAGAACGCCTCCGCGGCCCCGGCCGAGACGACGCAGGCGCCGAAGACCCCGGCCCCGGCGGCTCCCCGCCCGGCCGCGGCCGCCCCGGCTGCGAAGCCGGCCTCCAGCGCCACGCCCGCATCGGCCCCGAAGCCGGCCGCGACGCCGAAGCCGCAGTCCTCGGCTGCGCCGGCTGCCACGCCGAAGCCGCGGTCCGCCGCCAAGCCGGCCGCGCCGTCGTCGGCTCCGAAGCCGGCGGCCAAGCCGATGCCGGCCCCGCCCAAGCCCGCCGCCCCCCGCGGCGGTGCCCCCAAGTCCGGTCCTCGGGCCTGACCCCCCGGGGTCGCCACAGACCAGCCCGGTCCGGACGGACCGGGGTGACCAGCACTGCCGTGCGCGCCGCGCACGGCAGCGATGAGTGAAGGAGAACGGCAGCCATGCCGAAGATGAAGACCCACAGCGGTGCCAAGAAGCGCTTCCGCGTGACCGGCTCCGGCAAGATCATGCGCCAGCAGGCGAACCGCCGCCACTACCTGGAGCACAAGTCCTCGCGCCTGACCCGCCGTCTCAAGGGCGACCAGCTCGTCTCCAAGGGCAGCATCAAGCAGATCAAGCGGATGCTCGGCATCTGACACCCCCCCCGGCCTCGCCGGAACCCCTTCCTCCTCGGCCGTGACGCGCCAGTGCGCGCCCCGGGGACCACACAGATTGGAGTACGCACGTGGCACGTGTGAAGCGGGCAGTGAACGCCCACAAGAAGCGTCGGACCATGCTGGAGCGCGCCTCCGGCTACCGCGGCCAGCGGTCTCGCCTGTACCGCAAGGCGAAGGAGCAGATGCTCCACTCGTTCACCTACAACTACCAGCATCGCCACAAGCGCAAGGGTGACTTCCGTCGCCTGTGGATCACCCGCATCAACGCGGCCGCCCGCGCCAACGGCATGACCTACAACCGCTTCATGCAGGGCCTCAAGCTGGCCGGCGTCGAGGTGGACCGCCGCATGCTCGCCGAGATCGCCGTCTCGGACGCCGCGACCTTCGCCGTGCTGGTGCAGACCGCCCGCGAGGCCCTGCCCGCGGACGTCAACGCCCCCGCCGCCTCCCGCTGAGCCGGCCCCGGGACCCCCGGGTCCCCGCCACGTGTCAGACGTGGACACCGCCGCCGACGGGGCGGGCCCTCCGATGAGGAGGCCCGCCCCGTCGGCGTCTGCGCACCCGCGCCCCGCCGAACCCGACCAGGAGAGCCCATGACCCCGCCCGCCGAGCCGCTGACCCACCCCCGCGCCGAGCGCGTCCGCGCCGTCGCCGCCCTGGCCGGCCGGCCCGCGCGACGCCGGACCGGCACGTTCCTGGTGGAGGGCCCGCAGGCGTGCCGCGAGGCGCTGCGCGCGCACCTGGGGGAGGGGCCGGCGGGCGCGGCGCGGCAGTGGCCGGCCGGTCGCGTCCTCACCCAGGTCTACGTCTCCGCCGGGCTCGCCGACCGGGACTCGGAGCTGGCGGCCCTCGTGGAGCGGGTGGCCGCCGACGGGCCCGACGGCGGCGAGCGGGTGTTCGTGCGGGAGGCCTCGGACGAGGTCCTGACGGCCATGGCGGACGCGGTGACGGGCCAGGGCGTCGTGGCCGTGGCCCGCGTCCCGGATCAGCCCGCCCTGGAGGACGCGTTCGACGGTGCGGCGCTGGCGGCCGTGCTGTGCCGCGTGCAGGACCCGGGCAACGCGGGGACGGTGCTGCGCGCGGCGGACGCCGCGGGCGCGGACGCGGTGGTGCTCACCGCCGGATCGGTGGACCCGTTCAATCCGAAGGTGGTCCGCTCCACCGCCGGGTCCCTGTTCCACCTGCCCGTGCTCGCGGGGGTGCAGGCGGAGGACGTGGCGGTGACTGCCCGGGCGGCGGGTCTACAGGTGTGGGCCGCCGACGGCCACGGGTCCGATCGACTGGACGCCCTGTCCCCGGCGTCGCTGGGGGCGCGCACCGCCTGGCTGTTCGGCAATGAGGCCCAGGGCCTGGACGAGGCGGAGCTGGCCCTGGCGGAGCGCCGGGTGGCCGTGCCCCTCTACGGCGCCGCGGAGTCCCTGAACGTGGGCACGGCGGCCACGGTGTGCCTCTACGCCTCGGCGATGGCCTCGCCGACCACGCGGGACTGAACGCACACGCCAGAAGGGGCGGGGATCCGTGAGGATCCCCGCCCCTTCTGGGGTCGACCCGGCGGGTGCCGGGTCAGCCGATGTCAGCTCAGACGCGGGTGCCGCGGCGGCTGGTGATGGCCTGCCAGATGAAGGCCACGATGACGCCGCCGATCACAGACCAGATGAGCGTCTGCCAGCTGAACGCGTCGCCGAGCCCTTCCCCGCCGAGCAGGGTGGAGATCCAGCCACCGAGAACGGCACCCAGGAGGCCCGTGATGAGGGCACCCAGCCAGCCGGAGCCCTGTCGCCCCGGAAGAATCAGGCGAGCGATGGCACCGGCGATGAGGCCGATAATGATCCAAGCGATGATGGTGAACATGCTGATGTTCCTTTCGAGTTGCGGATGATGACGTACGGAAAGGAACTTAGCAAAGCCGATTCCACCTGTGCCACCTCTGACGGCCCGCTACCCCTCGATCGCGAGGTCAGCCGCCCGTGGACCGAGCGCGCCGCACGCGATTCACACGGTGGCGGCGGAGGGGCCGTCGTGCGGGACGGCGCCGACGGCGGGGGTGCGTCGGACCAGCAGGAGCGCGAGGACGAGGCCGCCGAGGGCAATGGCGGCACCGATGAGCGGCGGGGTCCTCAGGGAGGCTCCGGCGCCGATCGCGGCCGCGCCGACCCAGGCCCCCATGGCGTTGGCCATGTTCAGTGCGGAGTGGTTCAGGGAGCCCGCCAACTGCGGCGCGGTGGGGGCGGAGTCCACCAGCAGCACCTGCAGGGACGGGGCGATCCCGGAGCCGCTGACGGCCACCAGGAAGAGGAAGACCACCATCACGGGCGCCCACTGCGCGGTCAGGCCGACGCCCAGAAGGAAGACGGCGCTGAGTGCGAAGCTCAGACGCAGCGTGCGCACCGGGTCGCGGTCCGTGAGGGCGCCGCCGACGAGCGTGCCGACGACCATGCCCACCCCGTAGAGGGCCAGGACGGCGGGCACCCACCGCTCATCGAGGCCGGACACCGTGGTCAGCAGGGGGGCGATGTAGGTGTAGAGGGCGAACATGCCGGCGAAGCCGAGGACGCCGACGGCCACCGTGGCCCACAGGCGCCCGGACGCCAGGCCGCGCAGCTCGCGGCGCACGGACGCCCCCTCGGGCGCCGGGACCGGCGGCACGAGCCATGCGGTGGCGGCCACGCACAGGGCCGCGCACGTCGCCACGATGACGAACATCCAGCGCCAGCCCGCGCTCTGGCCCAGGGCGGTGGCGGCCGGGACGCCGAGCACGTTGGCCACCGACAGGCCCGCCATCACCCATGCGACGGCCTGGCCACGGCGGGCGGGCCCGGCCAGGTCCGCGGCGGCCAGGGCGGCCGCCGAGAAGTAGGCCCCGTGGGGCAGGCCGCAGATGAAGCGGGCGGCCATCATGGTGGCCGCGTCCGGGGCGAGGAACGCGGCCACGTGCCCCACGACGAACAGCAGCATCAGCACGATGCTCGTGACCCGCCGGTCGACGCGGGCGAAGGACGCGGCCAGCAGGGGAGCGCCGATCACGACGCCCAGCGCGTACATGGAGATGAGCACGCCGCCGGCCTCGAGACCGATGCCGAGGTCGGCCACCGCCTGCGGCAGCAGGCCCATCATCGCGAACTCCGTGGTGCCGATCGCGAAGCTGCCCAGGGCCAGCGCGAGGATGGCCGGCAGCAGACGCACGCGGCGGCCGCCCAGCAGCGCGCCGGGGCCCGTCGGCGCGGTCGGTGGGATGGACGGGTCCGGGCGCGTCGGACGCGGGGCGCGGGGGGAACGGTCGTGGGCGCCGTCGGCGGCGGGAGTGGGGGTGGGCACCGACCCAGCCTACGGACTCCGGTCTGCGGGGGCGGGGGCCTCGCTAGCCTGGGCTCATGACCTCCGCCACACCCGCTCGCCCCGCGCCCGCTGCCAGCCCGACGACGTCGCCCCGGGACGGTGCGCGACCGCGGCTGGTCGTGGGGCTCGCGCTGCTCGACGATGCGGCCGCGCCGACCCGCCTGCTGGCGGCCCGCCGCAGCGCGCCCGCCGCGCTGCGGGGACTCTGGGAGTTCCCCGGGGGCAAGGTCGAGCCGGGGGAGGGCATCCAGCAGGCGCTGCTGCGGGAGTGCCGGGAGGAGCTCGGGGTCGCCGTGCGGCTCGGCCCCGAGGTGGCGGCGCCGGAGCCCGCCGGGTGGGAGCTGGCCAACGGCGCCCGGATGCGGGTGCTCTGGGGCGTCCTGGCGGAGGAGGGGGCGAGGCCCCGAGCCCTCCAGGACCACGACCTGCTGGCGTGGCTGCCGCTGGCCGGGCCGGGCGTGCAGCACCTGGACTGGATCCCGGCGGACCGGCCGATCGTGGCCGAGGTGCTCCGCGGCGCCGCCACGGCGTTCTCGGCGGGGCGCTGAGCCGGCACGCGACCGGCCGCGCCCCGCGGACGGGTCAGAACAGCGCGGGCTGCGCCGCCGGGGCGGAGGGCCGGGACGCCGACCGGCGCCGGGCCGTGGGGCCGTCCTCACGCCGGATGCCGTGGGCGCCGCCGCGGGCCAGGCCGTGCCGTGCGGCGGCCTCCCCAGCCACCCGGGTGAGCATGCGACGGTACGACTCGGGCGCGTAGGCGGACCGGGCGTACATCTGCTCGTAGCCGGCCAACAGATCCGGGTGCTCGCGGCGGATCCAGTCCAGGTACCACTCCTTCGCGCCCGGCCGCAGGTGCAGGGCTCCCGGCATGACGCGCGCCGCCCCGGCGTCCACCAGCGCGCGCATGAGGGCGTCGATCTCGCGGTCCCCGTCCGTGAGCCACGGCAGCAGGGGCATGGCCATGACGGTGACGTCCGCACCCGCGGCGGCGAGCCGCTCGATCAGGCGCAGGCGTGCGGTCGGCGACGGCGTGCCCGGCTCGACCGCGGCGGCGATGGCGGAATCGAGCATCGCCAGGGACAGCGAGACCTGCACGGGCACCTGGCGCGAGGCCGCCTGCAGCAGGGGCACATCCCGCGCGAGCAGGGTCCCCTTGGTCAGCACGGAGAACGGGGTGCCGGAATCCGCCAGGGCCCGGATGATCCCGGGCATCAGCGCGTAGCGGCCCTCGGCCCGCTGGTACGGGTCCGTGTTGGTCCCCAACGCCACCGCCTCGCGGCCCCACGTGGGGCGGGCGAGCTCGGCGCGCAGCACCTCGGCGACGTTGACCTTCACGACGATCTGCCGGTCGAAGTCGGCCCCGGCATCGAGCTCGAGGAAGGTGTGGGTGCTGCGGGCGTAGCAGTACCGGCAGGCGTGGGTGCAGCCGCGGTACGGGTTCACGGTCCAGCGGAACGGCATGGCCGAGGCGGACGGCACCGAGTTCAGTGCGGTCTTGGCGAGCACCTCATGGAAGGTGACGCCCGCGAACTCCGGGGTGGTGACACTCCGCTGCAGGTCCGAGAGCGGCAGCAGGGCGGCGGAGCCGGCCGGTGTGCCGGCCGTCGCCCGCTGGGCTTCGCCCTCGGACCGCAGGGTCTGCGCTTCCCATCGCATGGCCAGAAGTAGAACACATGTTCGAATCGACTCGCAAGCGCGTACGAGTCCGGGCGTGGCGCGGACGCCCAGACGCGCCTACCGTTGTCGCCATGACCTCCCGTGCACCCGCCCCGGTAGCCCGCGTCCTGCTCACGGGCTTCGAGCCCTTCGGCGGGGACGTCCACAATCCGTCGATCGCCGCCGCGCGGGACGCCGTGGGCATCCTGGCGGACCGGGGTGTGACGGCCGAGGCGGTCGAGCTGCCGTGCGCGTTCGGCGCGGCCGGGCCGGCCCTGACCGCGGCCCTCGACCGGGTCCGGCCGGAGGTGGCGATCGCCGTCGGGCTGGCTGGCGGCACGGCGACGGTCCGGGTCGAACGGGTGGCCGTGAACCTGCAGGACGCCCGGATCCCGGACAACGCGGGGGAGCAGCCCGTGGACCGGCCCGTGCGCGCCGACGGTCCCGCGGCCCTGTTCGCCACCCTGCCCGCCAAGCGTGCCGTCGCCGCGATCCGGGAGGCCGGCGTCGCCGCGGAGCCGTCCCTGTCCGCGGGCGCGTTCGTGTGCAACCACGTCATGTACTCGCTCCTCGACGGCCCCGGCACCGCCCGGGCCGCCGGCTTCATCCACGTGCCGTGGGACACCGAGCACCGCCCGACGCCGGACACCCCGGCCCTGCCCGCGGCCGACCTGGCGCGCGCGGTGGCCGAGGCCGCCCTGACGGCGCTGGCCGGCGGCCCCGACCTCGACGTCCCCGGCGGCACCCTGCACTGACCTCCCCGGACCCCGGGTCCGTGTCGGCGCGATCGCCCGTGCCCGTCAGCGGCGGCGCCGCAGGCCGCGGACCACGGGCCGCTCGATGTAGCCGCCCAGGGCCAGGCTCGCGCGTCGTTCGAAGACGTTGCGCGAGGCCGGATCCCCGGTCCGCCACATCGACCACGCCGCCGCCAGCGCGTACGCCGGCAGGAAGGGCAGACCCAGCAGGAGGGCGTACTGGTCCGCATGGCCGGCCTCGTGCCGCCACAGCGCGGGCGTCATGCGCAGGCCGGGGCGGGTGAACACGACGTCGCCGACCGTGAACGCGGCCCCGCCCGGGAACCGGTGCGTCCAGCCGTGGGCCTCGATCAGCCCGTGCGGTCCGGGCCGCAGCGCGCAGCCGGCGACGACGGCGCCCACCAGCCCCAGCGGCGTCGCCAGGTTCAGCAGGTTCCACAGCCCGCGCGCCCGCACGTGCGCCGGAGGCGACGGCCGGGAGGGGGCCGCGGTCATGGCTGTGCCGCAGGATCGGCGTCCCCGGCGGGGGACCCGGACGCGGGGACGTCGAAGTAGAGCGGGGCATGGGCGGCGCAGCCCGGGTTGAACGGCGCCCCGCAGGCCGGGCACGCAGGATCAGCGGTGGCCTCGAGGGCGAGGTAGGCGGTCACGCTCAGCTCGGTGCGGCACACCCCGCACAGCACATGCGGCCGGTCGAACTCGCCGGCAGGCACCGGCACGGCCGGGTGGTCGGCGAGCTCCGCGTGGCAGCGGTGGCAGGACCAGTACGCGGGGCAGCAGGCGAAGCGCAGGGCGACGACGTCCCGCGCCGTGGCGTAATGGGCGCAGCGGGTCTGCGCGTCCAGGCCCACGCCCCGCAGCAGCGGGTCGGTGCCGTCGAGGGAGTCCGGGGCGGTCATGCGCCTCAGCCTAGGCCGAGCGGGCCCGGGGCGGACACTAGACTGACGGGCGTCCCACCGTCCCCCATGCGAAGGTCGTTGCCCTGATGACACCCAGCCCCGAGACCGGCGCGGAGCCCACCGCGCCCGTGGCGGAGATCTCCCCCGTGGACGCGGAGGCGGTGGAGGCCGCTGTGCAGGCCGCGCTCGCCGCATATGAGGCCGCGGCCGACCTCGATGAACTCAAGGCCGCCCGCCTGGCCCACACCGGCGACCGGGCCCCCTTGACTCTCGCGAACAAGGCGATCGGCGCTCTGCCCAAGGAGCGCAAGGCGGAGGCCGGCAAGCTCATGGGCGCCGCACGCGGCCGCCTGGGCAAGGCCCTGGCCGCCCGCACCGAGGTGCTCGAGGCGGAGCAGGCCGCGCGGATCCTGCGCGAGGAGACGGTGGACGTGACCACCGCGGTCCGTCGCCGCCGCGTCGGCGCCCGTCACCCGCTCTCGCTGACGATGGACCGTGTCTCGGAGATCTTCGTCGGCATGGGCTGGGAGATCGCGGAGGGCCCCGAGCTCGAGTCCGAGTGGTTCAACTTCGACTCCCTCAACTTCGCGCCGGATCATCCGGCCCGCGAGATGCAGGACACCTTCTTCGTGGACCCGGCCGAGGCCCACCTGCTGCTGCGCACCCACACCTCTCCGGTGCAGATGCGCTCCCTGCTCGAGCGGGGAGCCCCCACCTACGTGCTGTGCCCGGGCCGCACGTTCCGCACGGACGAGCTGGACGCCACGCACACCCCGGTGTTCCACCAGTTCGAGGGCCTGGCCGTGGACAAGGGCCTGACCATGGCCCACCTGCGCGGCACCCTCGAGTACTTCGCCCGCCAGATGTTCGGGGCGGAGGCGGCCATCCGCCTGCGCCCGAACTTCTTCCCGTTCACCGAGCCCAGCGCCGAGCTGGACATCTGGCACCCCGGCGCCAAGGGCGGGCCCCGCTGGATCGAGTGGGGCGGCTGCGGCATGGTGCACCCGAACGTGCTGCGCGCCGCGGGCCTGGACCCGGAGGAGTACTCCGGGTTCGCGTTCGGCATGGGCGTGGAGCGCACGCTCATGTTCCGCAACGAGGTCCCGGACATGCACGACATGATCGAGGGCGACGTCCGCTTCTCCCAGCACTTCGGAATGGAGGTCTGATCCATGCGCATCCCCCTGGACTGGCTGCGGGAGTTCGTCCCCGTGCCCGCGGAGCACCGTGCCGAGGACGTGATGGCCGACCTCGTCCGCGTCGGCCTCGAGGAGGAGGACGTCCACCGTCCGGCTGCCGAGCTGCAGGGCCCGATCGTCGTCGGGCAGGTGCTCTCCAAGGAGCCCGAGCCGCAGAAGAACGGCAAGACCATCAACTGGTGCTCCGTGCGCGTGGTGCCCGAGGGCGCCGCACAGCCGCTCACCGGCGAGGGGATCGAGCCCTCCGGCGTGCAGGGCATCGTGTGCGGCGCCCACAACTTCGAGGTCGGGGACAAGGTCGTCGTGGCCCTGCCCGGCGCGGTGCTGCCCGGCGACTTCCGCATCAGCCCCCGCAAGACCTACGGCCACGTCTCGGCCGGCATGATCGCCTCCAGCACGGAGCTGGGCATGGGCGACGACGGCACGGACGGGATCATCGTGCTCGGCGACCTCGGGCTCGACCCCGAGCCGGGCACCGACGCCCGGGACGTCCTGGACCTGCACGGCGAGGCCGCCGAGATCAACGTGACGCCCGACCGCGGCTACGCGTTCTCGATGCGCGGCGTCGCGCGCGAGTACGCGCACGCCACCGGCGTGCCCTTCACGGACCCGGCCGCCGCCGTCCACCCGCCCGCGGCCGACGACGCCGGCCCGGCCGTCCGCATCGACGACGACGCGCCGATCCACGGCGAGCCCGGGGCCACCCGGTTCGTGGCCCGCACGGTCTCCGGCGTGGACGCGACCCGCCCGACCCCGCCGTGGCTGGCCGCGCGCCTGCGCCTGGCCGGCATCCGCACCATCTCCCTGCCGGTGGACATCTCCAACTACGTCATGTGGGAGCTGGGCCAGCCCCTGCACTTCTACGACGCGGACACGCTCTCCGGCGAGATCGTGGTGCGCCGCGCGCGGGCCGGAGAGACCCTGACCACCCTCGACGGCAAGGAGCGCGAGCTCGACCCCGAGGACCTGCTCATCACGGACGACTCCGGCCCCATCGGCCTGGCGGGCGTCATGGGCGGGGCCGCCACCGAGGTCACGGACGCCACCACCACGATCGTGGTCGAGTCCGCGAACTTCGACCCCGTGTCGATCGCCCGTACGCGGCGCCGGCACCGCCTGCCCTCGGAGGCGTCGAAGCGCAACGAGCGCGGCGTCGACTGGGAGATCGCCGACGAGGCGGCCGAGCGGGCCGTGCAGCTGCTCGTCGAGCTCGCCGGCGGCACCGCCGAGCCCGGGGTCACCGACGTCGGGACGCGGCCGCAGCCGGCCGTCGTCGAGATGGCCGCCGACTTCCCCTCCGCCCTGGTGGGCGTGGCGTACACGACCGACGAGGTCGTGGAGACGCTGCGCGCCCTGGGCGCCGAGGTGGCCGTCGCCGAGGCCGCCGCCGACGTCGCCCCGCGGCTGACCGTGACCGCCCCGTCGTGGCGCACGGACCTGCGCATCCCCGAGGACCTCGCCGAGGAGGTCGCGCGCCTGCGCGGCTACGACGCGATCCCCTCCGTGGTGCCCGTGGCCCCGCCGGGCCGCGGCTTCACCCGCCGCCAGGCCCAGCGTCGCCGCGTGTCGGCCGCGCTCGCGGCCGCGGGACTCACCGAGGTGCTGGCCTACCCGTTCGTCTCCGAGGAGCAGAACCGGCGTTTCGGGGCGGACTCGGACGCGCAGGGCCAGGCCCTGGCGATGGTGGCCCTGGCCAATCCGATCGCCTCCCAGTACCGGTACCTGCGCCTGTCGCTGCTGCCGGGCCTCGTCGAGACCGCGCGCCGCAACCTCGGACGCGGCTTCCGCGATCTGGCGCTGTACGAGATGGGGCTGGTCTTCCTGCCCGGCGCGCAGCTGGGCTCGGCGACGATCCCCCCGCGCGCGGTCCACCCCTCCGCCGAGGTCCTCGCCGACCTCGAGGCCGGCATCCCCGCTCAGCCGTGGCACGTGGCCGGTCTGTACGCCGGGCACGACTCGGCGCCCGGGCCGGACCACGACCCCCGCCCGGTGGACTGGCAGGACGCGATCGCCGGGGCCCTCGACGTGGCCGACGTCCTCGGCGTCGAGCTGACCGTCCGGCAGGGCCGGCACCACGCGTTCCACCCGGGCCGGGTGGCCGAGCTCGTCGTCGTGACCGAGCACGGGGACCGGGTGGTGGGCGTCGCCGGCGAGCTGCACCCGCAGTGGCTCGAGGCCGAGGACCTGCCCGCCCGCACGAGCGTGTGGGAGCTGGACCTGGACGCGCTGTGCGCCGCGGCCCCCGAGATCGTGGTCGCCGCACCGCTGTCCACGTTCCCCGTGAGCACGCAGGACGTGGCGCTCGTGGTGGACGAGGCCGTCGTGGCCGGGGACGTGCGCGCGACCCTCGCCGAGGGTGCCGGGGAGCTGCTCGAGGCCGTCGAGCTGTTCGACGTCTACCGGGGCGCGGGCGTGCCGGAGGGGCGGAAGTCCCTCGCGTTCTCCCTGCGCTTCCGCGCCCCTGACCGCACGCTCACCGCGGAGGAGGTCTCCGAGGCCCGCGCCGCGGCCACCGCGCTCGCGGCGCAGCGGCACGGGGCGGTCCAGCGCTGACCGTGTCCGTCGCGACCGGCCCGTGGGGCCTGACCTCGGCCGTCCCCGCCTCGGCGGGGGCGGCCGACGCCGTCTCCGCGCTGCTCGGTCAGGTGCGCACCGCCCTGACGGCGGCCTGGGGCGTGCCGGTGGGGCCGCTCGGGCTCCGGCAGGCCTGCCCGCGCTGCGGCTCGGCCGCGCACGGCGTCCCCGCGCTGACCGGCCTGCCCCCCGGCCGGGTCGCCCTCGTCTCGTTCACGCGCGTCCGGATGCCCGGCACTGAGGACCGGGCTCGGATCGGGGCGTGGTGGGCGCCGGCACGGCCCGCCGACGGGCTCGGCCTCGGGGTGGACGTCGAGCGGGCGGACGCCGCGGCCTTCGCGGACGAGGACGGCCTGGGCGGGGTGGGCTTCTCGACGGCGGAGCGCGCCCGGGTGCGGGAGCTTCCCGCCCCCGAGAGGCCCGCCGCGCGGGCCCGGCTGTGGACGCGGAAGGAGGCGCTCGTGAAGGCCGCCGGCACCGGCTTCACGGGCGACCCCGCCGCCGTCGACGCACTGACCGTGCCGGCCGACGTCGTGCTGGTGGACCTCACCGACCGGCTGCCGGGCGGTCTCCTCGGGGCGCTGGCGCTGCGGGGCCGCTGAGTCGACCGCGCGGGCGCCTCAGCCCGGGAACGGCGGCAGCTCGGGCCGCAGCGTCCACGCGTCGAAGAGCTCGTCCACCTGCGCTCGGCTCACCCCGGCGTGCGGGGCCCACGCGTGCACGTGCGTGCGCAGCCCCAGGGAGTCGACGGTGCCGAACCGGTGCTCCCGCACCCAGGCGCGCAGCATGGAGCCGAAGAGGTCCGTGCCCAGCAGGTGCCGCAGCGCCTCCACGGTGAGCGCGCCGCGCTTGTACACCCAGTCCTCGAACATCTCCTCCGGCCCGGGCTCGGCCAGCGCCTGCTCCACCGGGTGCGCGGCCAGCTTCTGCCAGGCCCGCCGCGCCATCGAGGTGATGCTGGACCGCCCCGAGGCCTCGGCCCACAGCCACTCGGACCAGCAGGCGAAGCCCTCGTGCAGCCACAGGTCGGACCAGCGGCCCAGGGTCACGGCGTTGCCGAACCACTGGTGGGACATCTCGTGGGCGATCAGCCGCTCGGACTCCCACGAGCCGTCCAGGTGGTTGGTGCCGAACAGCGACATGCTCGCGGCCTCGAGCGGGATCTCGAGCTCCTCGTCGGCCACGACCGCGGTGTAGTCCTCGAATGGGTATGGCCCGTAGGCGTCGATGAACGTGGCCATCATGGCCGGCTGGGGGGCAAGGGCCCGGAGGGCCCGCTGCTCGGTCCGCGGGGAGACCACGAGGCGCAGCGGCGGCAGGCCCTCGGCGGGAGGGGCGGCGTCCACGAGCCGGTAGCGGCCGATCTGCACGCTGAGCAGGTAGGCGGGCACGGGCTGGTCGAGCCGCCACCGCCACGTGACCCGCGAGCCGCGCGTGCGCACGGGCGCGCCCACGCCGTTGGCGACGGGCAGGTAGCCCGCGTCGCAGGTGAGGGTGATCTCCGCCGTCGAGCGGGAGGTGGGGGAGTCCACGCACGGCAGCCACGTGGAGGCGCCGTGGGGCTGCCCGGCCACGAGCACGCCGTCCGTGAGCTCCTCCCAGCCGATCGTGCCCCACGGGCTGCGCCGCAGCGTGGGCGTGCCCGCGTAGACCACGGTCAGCTCCACGAGCGTGCCCTCCGGCCGGCTCTCGTCCAGGTCGACGACGAGGCGGCTCGGGGCGCGGCCCGGCTGGGTGAACGAGGAGGCGACGGCGCGGCCGTCGACGACGGCGTCCACCCGGGACACGCGCAGCCGGTACAGGTCCAGCTCGATGCGGCGGCTCTGCTTCGTCAGGCGCACGCGCAGGACGGCGGTGCCGGAGACCCGGTTCGCGGCCAGGCGCACGTCGAGGTCCAGTGCGATGTGCTCGACGGTGGCGGCGTCGGTGCCGACGCCCGGGACGTAGGGATCGGTGCTCATGCTTCCTCTCGGGAGGGGGTGGCCGCGGCGGCGGGGTCGCCGTCGGGACGACGCCACGGGGAGACCGGGTTGCCGAGCCACCACGTGCCGGCGGGCAGCTCCTCGCCGCGCATCACGAGGGACCCGGCACCGACGGTGGTGCCGCGGCCCAGGCGGGCGGCGGGCAGCACCACGGAGTGGGGGCCGAGGGTGGCGCCGTCCTCCAGGACGACGGCGTCCAGGGACATCACGCGGTCGTGGAACAGGTGGGTCTGGACGACGCAGCCGCGGTTCACGGTGGCGCCGTCGCCGAGCTCCACGAGGTCGGCCTCGGGCAGCCAGTAGGACTCGACCCAGGCGCCGTGGCCGATGCGGGCGCCCATCGCGCGCAGGAACCAGACCAGGGCGGGGGTGCCGGCCGCGGCCCGGCTGAACCACGGGGCGGCGAGGAACTCGGTGAAGGTGTCCGCGACCTCGTTGCGCCAGATGAACGAGGACCACAGCGGGTGCTCGCCCGCGCGGATCCGGCCGACGAAGACCCGCTTGGCGAGCACGGTCAGGCTCGCCGCGACCGCGCCGGCCGCGAGCAGGACGACGCCGCCCAGGACGAAGGCCAGCGCCCACGTGCCGACCGCGATGAGGGCGGCCAGCGTCGCGCCGACGGCGAGGGACAGGGCCACGTGCAGCCACACCGGGATCGCGCGCAGCAGCTCCCAGGCGGTGCGGGCGGCCTTGAGTCGGGCCGGCGGGTCGTAGGTGAGGGCGGCGTCTGCGGTGACCTCGTTGCGGCGCAGGCGCACGGGCGGGGAGCCCATCCAGGACGTGCCCGCCTTGGTCTTGGCCGGGGTGGTGGACAGCACCGCCACGAGCGAGTCGCGGCGCAGGGTGCGGCCGCCGGGCACCATGCCGGAGTTGCCCACGAACGAGCGCTTGCCGACCTTCGCGGGGGCCACGTGCATCCACCCGCCGTCGAGGGAGTAGGAGGAGACCATCGTGTCGTCGGCGAGGAACGCGCCGTCGCCCACGCGGGTCATGCAGGGCAGGAGCACCACGGTGGAGGCCTCGACGCCGCGGCCCACCTCGGCGCCCAGCAGGCGCAGCCACGTCGGCGTGAAGCGGGAGGCGTAGATCGGGAACAGCTGGTCGCGGGCGGCGTCGAGGACGCGCTCGGTGGCCCACACCTGCCAGCCGACCCGGGAGCGCACGGGGTGGTGCCCCTCCGTGATGCCGAGCGCGAGCAGGCGCACGGTGACGAGCACGAGCAGCATCTGGGTCAGGAACCAGACGCCGGCCACCAGGGGGCTTGCGGCCAGCAGGCGCGCCGCGGTGGTCCCGACGGCGGCCAGCGGCCCCGCCTCCGGGGCCGGCGGCCACCAGGTCAGCGACCACGCGGCCACCGCGGCCGCCGCGGCGGCGGAGACGAGCGGAAGGAGGGAGATGAGGGTCGAGAGGACGGTCGCCATCAGGCGCCAGCCCGGGGTCTCCCGCGGCGCCTCGGCGGGGCCGCGGGACTTCACCTTGCCCACCTTGACGGCGGGGGAGCCGGCGTGGCGCTGGCCGCCGCGCACCCGCCCGGCGACGGTGGACCCGGCCTCGACGTGCGCCCCGGCGCCGACCTGGGCGCCCGGCAGGAGCGTGGAGCGGGCGCCCACGACGGCGTCCGCGCCGATGCGCACCTCGCCGAGCCGGACGACGTCGCCGTCGACCCAGTAGCCGGACAGGTCCACCTCAGGCTCGATCGCGGCGCCCTCCTCGACCGTGAGCATGCCGGTGACCGGTGGCACGGTGTGCATGTCCACGTCCTTGCCGATCCGGTTGCCCAGCAGTCGCGCGTAGGCGGGCACCCACGTGGCGCCGGCCAGCGAGTAGGGGTCCACGAGGTCGCTGATCTGCTGGGCGAGCCACAGGCGCAGGTGGACGCGGCCACCGCGCGGGTAGGACCCGGGGCTCACGCCGCGCAGCAGCAGCCGGGCCGTCGCGGCGGTGAGCAGCATGCGGCCGGGCACGGTCACCACCAGCAGACCGGCCACGATCAGCACCCACCACGGCACGGTGGGCAGCCCGGGCGCGAGCCCGGAGAGCGTCAGCAGGTTCAGGGCCAGGCCGGTCCACACGCCCAGGCGCAGGGCGGGCAGGACGAACACGGGCAGTCCCACGAGGGTCTGGACCCACTGGGTGCGGTGGCGGGTGCGGTCGACGTGCCGGTCGTGCACCTCGATGCCGCGGGGGCCGTCGTCGCCCACGACGGCGGCCACGAGGGCCCCGGCGGTGGGGTTGCGGTAGACGTCCTGGACGGTCACGGCCGGGTGGCGCAGGCGCAGGCGGGCCACGAGCTGGGCAGCGGCGAGCGAGCCGCCGCCGGCCTCGAAGAAGTCGGTGTCGGCGTCCTTGGGGGGCGCGCCGAGCACGTCCGCCCACTGGCGCAGCACCCAGCCGTCGGCGGTGTCCTCGTTCGGCTGGGGCGCGTCCTCGTCCACCTCGGCGCCGGGCAGGGGCCACGGCAGCGCGTGGCGGTCCACCTTGCCGGAGGTCTTCGTGGGCAGGGAGTCCACGACGGCCAGCCGGGGCACGAGTGCGGCCGGCAGCTCCGCCGCGAGGTGCTCGCGGGCCATGTGCAGGTCGAGCTCGGCCTCGGGGTCCGCGGGGACGAGGTAGCCGACGAGGATCTGGTGGCCCGCCGGGGTGGTCTGCACGGCCGCGGCGCCGCCGTGGACGCCGGGCAGGGCCTGGAGCGCCGCGTCCACCTCGCCGAGCTCGATGCGGCGGCCGCCGAGCTTCACCTGGTCGTCGGCGCGGCCGACGAACAGCAGGCCCTCCGGCTCGAAGACCACGAGGTCACCGGAGCGGTAGGCACGCTCCCAGCCGAGGGAGGGCATGGGGGCGTACTTCTCGGCGTCCTTGGCCGGGTCGAGGTAGCGGGCCAGGCCGACGCCGCCGATGATCAGCTCGCCCGTCTCGCCCTCGGCCACGGGCAGCGTGGTCTGCGGGTCGACGACGGCCAGGTCCCAGCCGTCCAGGGGCAGGCCGATGCGGACCGGGCCGAGACCCGTGAGCGGGGCCGCGCACGCGACGACGGTGGCCTCCGTGGGGCCGTAGGTGTTCCAGACCTCGCGGCCGTCCTCCGCCAGGCGCGCGGCGAGCTCGGGCGGGCAGGCCTCGCCGCCGAAGATCAGCAGCCGGACGTTGTCCATGGCCTCGGTGGGCCACATCGCGGCGAGGGTCGGCACGGTGGACACGGCGGTGATGCGCCGCTCGGCGAGCCACGGGCCGAGGTCCATGCCGGAGCGCACGAGCGAGCGGGGGGCCGGGACCAGGCACGCACCGTGACGCCAGGCGAGCCACATCTCCTCGCACGAGGCGTCGAACGCGACGGACAGTCCCGCCAGCACGCGGTCGCCCGGGGCGAGCGGATCGTCCGCCAGGAAGATCCGCGCCTCGGCGTCCACGAAGGCCGCGGCCGAGCGGTGGCTCACCGCCACGCCCTTGGGGGTGCCCGTCGAGCCAGAGGTGAAGATGATCCACGCGTCGTCCTCGAGCCCGGGGGCGCGGGCCTCCGCGGCCGGGTCCGCGGTGTGCTCGGGGTGCGGGGCGTAGACCCGCTCGTCGGTGAGGACGCCGGCCACCTTCGCCTCGCCGAACACGAGGCGGGCGCGCTCCTCCGGATCGTCCGCGTCCACGGGGACGTAGGCCGCGCCGGCGGCGAGCACGCCGAGGATCGAGACGTACAGCGCGGCCGTGCCCGAGGCGATCCGCACGCCGACCCGGTCTCCCGCCCGCACGCCGGCGGCCCACAGGTGGCGGGCGGTCTCGTCGACGCGCTCCCGCAGCTCCGCGTACGTCAGCGGCTCGACGCCGTCGTCCAGGGCGGTCGCGTCCGGGTGCTCGCGCGCCGTGGCGTCGAAGAGCTCCACGAGCGTCCGGGCGGGCGGGGTGCGCTCGGAGCCGGGCAGCTGCGGCCGATGCGGCGCGCCCGCGGGGTCGAGGGGGACGGAGGGCGGGGTGGGCGCGGCGGACGAAAGGGACACAGGGGCCTCCGGGGGTGTGAGCGGCAAACCGAGGGTCGGACGCGGACCAGGCCGCAGCGGGACATTCTATGCCCCGCCCGCGGCCGCGCGGGGCGCCTGGAAGGCACCGGGCGGGTCCGGCTCAGGACAGGGTGAGCAGCACCTTGCCCGTCGTCGACCGGGACTCGAGGGCGGCGTGCGCGGCGGCCGCGTCCGCCAGCGGGAAGCGCTCGCCGATCCGTACGTCGAGCTCGCCGGAGGCCCACGCCCCGAACACCTCTCCACCACGCCAGCGGGTCTCCTCGCCCGTGCGCGTGTAGTGCACCAGCGAGGGCCGGGTGACGTACAGCGCGCCGGCCGCGTTGAGCCGCTGCAGGTCGAAGGGGGGCACCTGCCCGGAGGCCCCGCCGAAGAGCACGAGTGTGCCGCGCACGCGCAGCACCTCGAGCGAGGTGTCGAAGGTGTCCTTCCCCACGCCGTCGAACACGGCGTGCGCGCCCTCCCCGTCGGTCAGCTCCGCCACCGTGGCGGCGAGGTCCGGATAGTCCACCGCGGCGACGGCGCCCGCGCCCCGGGACAGCTCCCGCTTCTCCTCCGTGGACGCCGTGGTGACCACGCGGGCGCCGCGGGCCGTCGCGAGCTGGGTGAGCAGGAGCCCCACGCCGCCGGCACCGGCCGTCACGACCACCGTGTGGCCCTCCTCCACCGGGAAGGTGGACCGGCAGAGGTAGTGGGCCGTCATGCCCTGCAGCGGAAGGGCGGCGGCCTCGGCCAGGTCGATGCCCTCCGGGACGGCGAGGAGACGATCCGCGGGGGCGGTGAAGTGCTCGGCGTACGCACCGGTGGCCGTCGCGGTGGCGACACGGGCCCCCAGGAGCGCGGCGTCCACGCCCTCGCCGAGCGCGACGACCTCGCCGGAGCCCTCCGTGCCGGGGGTGAAGGGCAGGTCCATCGCGTAGACCCCGGAGCGCTGGTACGTCTCGATGAAGTTCAGGCCCGCCGCCGCGGTCCGCACCAGCACGTGCCCCGGTGCGGGGGAGGGCACCTCCGTCTCGGTCCACTGCAGGACCTCGGGGCCGCCCGTGGCGGACACGACGACGGCGTGGTGGGTGCGGGGGACGGCGGGGGTGTTCGCAGTGGTCATGGCCCCACTCTAGGAGCGGGCCCGGACATCCGGCCCGGCCCGGGGACCCAAGGCGCCGCATAGATATTCCGTGCAACGCATATCTACGCTAGGATGGGGCCATGACCCACACCGTCGCCGTCTCCGGAGCCAGCGGCTACGCCGGGGGAGAGGCCCTGCGCCTGCTCGCCGGCCACCCGTCCGTCACCGTCGGAGCCATCACGGCCCACTCCAACGCGGGGGAGCGCCTCGGCGCCCTTCAGCCGCACCTGCACGCCCTGGCGGACCGCGTCCTCGCCGAGACCACCGCGGACGTCCTCGCCGACCACGACGTCGTGATCCTCGCGTTGCCCCACGGGGCCTCCGGGGCGCTCGCGGCTGAGATCGCCGAGCGCTCCCCGGACACCCTGGTGATCGACGCGGGCGCCGACCACCGCCTCGAGTCCGCCGCGGACTGGGAGGCCTTCTACGGCACCGCGCACGCCGGGACCTGGCCCTACGGCCTGCCCGAGCTGCCCGGTCAGCGCGAGCGACTCGCCGGCACCCGCCGCATCGCCGTCCCCGGGTGCTACCCGACCACCTCGATCCTCGCCCTCGCGCCCGGCTTCGCCGCGGGGCTGCTCGAGCCGCGGGACGTGGTGATCGTCGCCGCCTCGGGCACCTCCGGGGCGGGCAAGGCGCTGAAGCCGCATCTGCTCGGCGCCGAGGTCATGGGCGGGATGCGCCCGTACGGCGTCGGCGGCGGGCACCGGCACACCCCGGAGATCGAGCAGGGTCTGGCCCAGGCGGCCGGCGAGCCGGTCCGCGTCTCCTTCACGCCCACGCTCGCGCCGATGTCGCGCGGCATCCTCGCGACGGCCACGGCGCGGCTGCGCCCCGGCGTCGCCGCCGCGGACGTGCGCGCCGCATGGGCCTCGGTCTACGGCCGTGAACCCTTCGTGCACCTGCTCCCCGAGGGGCAGTGGCCCACCACGAAGGCGGTCCTCGGCTCCAACCACGTGCAGCTGCAGCTCGCCGTGGATGAGCGGGCCGGCCGCGTGATCGTCTGCGCGGCGCTCGACAACCTCACCAAGGGCACGGCCGGCGGCGCCGTGCAGTCCATGAACATCGCCCTGGGCCTGCCGGAGCAGGCGGGGCTCGAGCAGCAGGGGGTCGCGCCGTGAGCGTCACCGCAGCACAGGGGTTCCGGGCGGCCGGCGTCACCGCGGGGCTGAAGGCCTCGGGCACGCCCGACGTCGCCGTCGTCGTCAACGAGGGCCCGCGCGACGCGGCCGCCGCCGTCCTCACCGAGAACCGGGTGGCGGCCGCCCCCGTGGTCTGGACCCGCCGCGCCGTGCGGGACGGTCGCGCGACCGCGGTCGTCCTGAACTCCGGCGGGGCCAACGCGGCCACCGGCGCCGAGGGCCTCGAGGACGCCCGTCGCACCGCCGAGCACGCGGCCGCGGCCCTCGGGACCTCCGCCGACGACGTGCTCGTCTGCTCGACCGGCCTCATCGGCGAACGCCTGCCGATGGACACGCTCACCGCGGGCGTGTCCGAGGCGGTCGCCGCCCTCAGTCCGGACGGCGGCGAGGACGCCGCCGTCGCGATCAAGACCACGGACACCGTGGCCAAGACCGCCGTGGCCCGCGGCGAGGGCTTCATCGTGGGCGGCATGGCCAAGGGTGCGGGCATGCTGGCGCCCGGCATGGCCACCATGCTCAGCGTCATCACCACGGACGCCGACGTCCCCGCACCCGCCCTCGACGCGGCCCTGCGCGAGGCCGTGCGCGCCACCTTCAACCGGGTCGACTCGGACGGGTGCATGTCCACCAACGACACCGTGATCCTGCTGGCCTCGGGCGCGTCCGGGACCGCGCCCGAGCCCGCGGCGTTCGCCGCGGCCCTCCACGAGGTCTGCGCGGACCTGTCCCGCCAGCTCGTCGCCGACGCCGAGGGCGCCCGGCACGACATCGCCGTGCGCGTGGTCCACGCCGAGACCGAGGAGGCGGCCGAGGCCGTCGCGCGCGCCGTCGGCCGCTCCAACCTGTTCAAGACCGCGATCTTCGGCCAGGACCCGAACTGGGGACGCGTGATCGCCGCCGTCGGCACGGTCCCGGAGTCGGTCGCCGCCTTCGACCCGTACGCCCTCGACGTGCGCTTCAACGGCGTCCAGGTGTGCCGTGCCTCCGGTGTGGGGGAGGACCGCTCCCGCGTGGACCTGACGGCCCGCGAGGTGCTCGTCGAGGTCGACCTGCACGCCGGCGACGCCGAGGCCACGGTCTGGACCAACGACCTGACGCACGACTACGTCCACGAGAACTCCGCCTACTCCACGTGAGGACCCCCCGCATGAGCCCGCACACCGACCCGGCCACGGCGGCCGCACCCGTCCTGTCCACCGCGGACCGGCTCGACCGCGCCGAGTCCAAGGCGGAGGTCCTCGTCGAGGCCCTGCCCTGGATCCGGCGGTTCGCCGGAACCGTCATGGTCGTCAAGTACGGCGGCAACGCCATGGTGTCGGAGGAGCTGCGCCGGGCGTTCGCCGAGGACATCGTGTTCCTGCACCACGTGGGGGTCCACCCCGTGGTGGTGCACGGCGGCGGCCCGCAGATCAACGCGATGCTCGACCGCCTCGGCATCGCGTCCGAGTTCCGCGGCGGCCTGCGCGTGACCACCGAGGAGGCCATGGACGTGGTCCGCATGGTGCTCACGGGACAGGTGGGCCGCGAGCTGGTCGGCCTCGTGAACTCCCACGGCCCGTACGCCGTCGGCTTCTCCGGCGAGGACGCGGGGCTGCTGCGCGCCCGCCGCACGGGCGCCGTCGTGGACGGGCAGGAGGTGGACCTCGGCCTCGTGGGGGAGGTCACCGGCGTCGACCCGACCGCGATCCTCGACGTGATCGAGTCCGGGCGGATCCCCGTGGTCTCGTCGGTCGCCCCCGAGATCGACGACGACGGCGAGCCCACCGGGCAGGTCCTCAACGTCAATGCGGACACCGCCGCCGCGGCCCTGGCCGCCGCCCTCGGCGCCGCGAAGCTCGTGCTGCTCACCGACGTCGAGGGCCTCTACGCGGACTGGCCGGACCGGGACTCCCTCATCAGCTCGCTCACCGCCGCCCAGCTGCGTGCGCTGCTGCCCTCCCTGGCCTCCGGGATGATCCCGAAGATGGCCGCGTGCCTGGCGGCCGTCGACGCCGGCGTGCAGCGCGCCCACGTCGTGGACGGCCGCCGCCCCCACTCGATGCTGCTGGAGGTCTTCACCTCCGCGGGCGTCGGCACCCAGGTGGTGCCCGACGCCGAACCCACCGCCCCGACCACCCCCGAGGAGGACGCATGAGCACCGACCAGTCCGCGCTGCTGGAGCGCTACCACGCCGCCCTGACCGGAGTCTTCGGCCGCCCCGCCCGCGTGCTCGTGCGCGGCGAGGGGGTCCACGTGTGGGACACCGACGGCCGGCGCTACACGGACCTGCTGGCCGGCATCGCCGTGAACGCGCTCGGCCACGGCCACCCGGCGCTGGTGCGGGCGGTGTCCGAGCAGGTCGCCACGCTCGGCCACGTGTCCAACCTCTTCACCTCCGAGCCGCAGATCCGCCTGGCCGAGCGCCTGCTGGAGCTGGCCGGCGCGCCCGCGGGCTCCACCGTGTTCTTCGCGAACTCCGGCACGGAGGCCAACGAGGCCGCGTTCAAGCTCGCCCGCCGCCACGGTGCGGACGACCCGTCCGGCCGCCGGACGCGGGTGATCGCGCTCGAGCGGGCCTTCCACGGCCGCACGATGGGCGCCCTCGCGCTCACGCACAAGGAGGCCTACCGGGCGCCCTTCGAGCCGCTGCCCGGCGGCGTGGAGCACGTGCCGGGCGGGGACGCCGCAGCCCTGCGGGCGGCCCTGGCCCCGGACGACGACGGCGCCACCGTCGCCGCCGTCATCCTCGAGCCGGTCCAGGGCGAGGCCGGCGTGCACGGCTGGCCGGCCGGCTACCTGGCCGAGGTGCGGGCCGCGACCCGCGAGGCCGGCGCCCTGATGATCCTCGACGAGGTGCAGTCCGGCGTGGGCCGCACCGGCACGTGGTTCGGCTTCCAGAACCCGGCCGTCACCGGTGCGGCAGAGCCGGTGGTGCCCGACGCCTTCACCCTGGCGAAGGGACTGGGCGGCGGCGTGCCGATCGGGGCGCTCGTGTGCGTCGGCCCCGCCGTCTCCGGGCTGCTCACCGCCGGCCAGCACGGCACCACGTTCGGCGGCAACCCCCTGGCCACCGCCGCGGGCCTGGCCGTGCTCCAGACCGTCGAGGACGAGGGCCTGCTCGGCCACGTCCGCGCCGCGGGCGAGGCCGTGGCCGCCCTGCTGGAGGACCTGCCCGAGGTGGCCGCGGTCCGCGGTCACGGCCTGTGGATCGGCGTCGACCTGGCCGACCCCGCGGGACCGGCCCCGGCCGGCGGGCTGGCCCCCGCCGTCGTCGCCGCCGGCCTCGAGGCGGGCTGGATCCTCAACGCCACCGGCCCCTCCACCCTGCGCCTGGCCCCGCCGCTGACCGTGCCCGTGGCCGAGCTCGAGCGCTTCGCCGCGGCCCTGCCCGGGCTCGTGGCCGCCGCCCTGACCCCCGCCGAAGGAGACCGCCCATGACCCCCGCTGCCGCCGTCCGCCACTTCCTGGTGGACACGGACCTCACCCCGGCCGAGCAGGCCGAGGTGCTCGACCTCGCCGCGCAGATGAAGGCCGACCGGTTCCGGCACCGCCCGCTGGCCGGGCCCCGGACCGGCATCGTGTTCTTCGACAAGACCTCCACGCGCACCCGCGTCTCGTTCGCGGCCGGCATCGCCGAGCTCGGCGGGACGCCGCTGATCGTGAACCCGGGGGAGTCGCAGCTGGGCCACAAGGAGTCCGTGGCCGACACGGCCCGCGTGCTGGAGCGGATGGTCGGCGTCATCGTCTGGCGCACGTTCGCCCAGGCCGGCCTCGAGGAGATGGCCGCCCATTCCTCGGTGCCCGTGGTCAATGCGCTCAGCGACGACTACCACCCCTGTCAGATCCTCGCCGACCTGCTGACGGTGCGCGAGCACCTCGACGGCACGGCGGGCCGCACTCTGGCGTATCTGGGGGACGCGGCGAACAACATGGCCCACTCGTACCTGCTCGGCTGCGCGACGGCCGGCATGCACGTGCGGGTCGCCGGACCCGAGGGGCACCTGCCTGCCGAGGACGTCGTGGCCGCTGCCCGACAGCGGGCGGCGGAGACGGGCGGTTCCGTCCTCGTCACGACGGACGCGGTGGAGGCCCTGGCGGGCGCGGACGTCGTCGTGACCGACACGTGGGTGTCCATGGGCCAGGAGGAGGAGAAGGAGGCCCGCCTGGCGCTGTTCCGCGACTACCAGGTGGACGCCGCCGCGATGGCGCGGGCGGCCGACGATGCGATCTTCCTGCACTGCCTGCCCGCGTACCGGGGCTACGAAGTCACGGCCGAGGTGATCGACGGGCCGCGGTCCGTGGTGTTCGACGAGGCCGAGAACCGCCTGCACGCGCAGAAGGCGCTCATCGCCTGGCTGCTGTACCGCTCCGGCCTGGCCGAGGAGCCGCGCTGATGGCCGCCCCCACGACGAAGATCGCCCGTCAGGCCGCGATCCGGGAAATCCTGGCCACCCGGGGCATCCGCTCCCAGGCCGAACTCTCGGACGCCCTGGGCGATCGCGGGCTGTCCGTCACCCAGGGCACGCTCTCGCGGGACCTGGTGGACCTCGGCGCGGTGCGGACGCGCGGGCCGGCCGGCATGGTCTACGCCCTGCCGGCGGAGGGCGACGACGGCGCCGTGCCGGGCCGCGGTTCGGACGCGCAGCTGAACCGGCTGGCGAGCATGGCCCGCGAGCTGCTCGTCTCCGCCGAGCCCACGGCGAACCTCGTGGTCCTGCGCACGCCCCCGGGTGCGGCGCAGTTCCTGGCCAGCGTGATCGACCAGGCGCGCGTGGAGCACGTGATGGGCACGATCGCCGGCGACGACACCATCCTCCTCATCACCACGGGGACCACGTCCGCCCCGGCCGTCGCGGCCCACCTGCTGGGTCTGGCGGGCTAACCGACCCGTCCGGCCCCGCCCGCGCGGGTGACGGGCACCAGGCACGAGGAAGGCCCCCGCCGACGGCGGGGGCCTTCCTCGTGTGGTACCGGTCCGGGGGACCGGTCAGGCGTCTCAGGCCTGCGGCAGGACGAGCTCCTGGCCGACGTAGATCACGGCGGCGTCGGAGACGGCGCCCTTGTTGGCCTCGTAGAGGGCGGTCCAGCCACCCTCCACCTCGTACTCGTTGGCGAGCTTCCAGAGGGAGTCACCGGACTTGACGACGATGGTCTCGGCCTCGGCGACGACGGCCTGCTCCGCGGCAGCGGCCTGCTCCGCGGCGGCAGCCTTCTGAGCGGCGGCCTTCTCCGCGGCGGCAGCCTTCTGAGCGGCGGCCTTCTCAGCGGCAGCGGCCTTCTGAGCGGCAGCCTTCTCCGCGGCGGCGGCACGCTGGGCGGCAGCCTTGTCGGCGGCGGCCTGCTCGGCAGCAGCCTGCTTGGCGGCCCAGCGCTCGGCGGCGGCCTGGTCGGCAGCAGCCTGCTTGGCGGCCCAGCGCTCGGCCGCGGCCTGGTCGGCAGCAGCCTGCTCAGCCGCGGCCTGGTCGGCAGCAGCCTGCTCAGCCGCAGCCTGGTCGGCAGCAGTCTCGTCCGCGGCGGACTGGCGCTGCACGGTGGCGGTGCGCTCCACGGCGACCGGGGCGGCGTCCACGTCGCCGGCGTCCGCGTCAGCCTGGGTCAGGCCCAGCTTCTGCGAGCACAGCGGCCAGGCGCCCCAGCCCTGCAGGTCCTGGAGGATCTCGGCGCGCTTGATCTGCTCGGCCTTCGAGGCCTGATGCGGGTAGCCCTCGCCGCCGACGGCCTGCCAGGAGGACAGGGTGAACTGCACGCCGCCGTAGAAGCCGTTGCCGGTGTTGATGTCCCAGGTGCCGCTGGACTCGCACTCGGCGAGGCGGTCCCAGGTGTCCACGGTGGCGGCCTGGGCCGGGGCGGAGAAGCCCACGGCGGCGGCGCCGGCGAGGGTCATGCCCGCGACGATCGAGGCGGTGGCACGGCGGGAGCGGGTGGCGGAAGTGGTGAAGAGAGTCATGGTGTCCATGGCGAGTCCTCGCTGATCGGCGGCCGAGGCGCACCGGGGTCGTCCTTCTCCTTGGTCGGGTCATGCCCTCCGTCGGTTCGAGACGACCCAGCAGCGGGCGACCGTCGGAGGGGGTTCGATGTCGTGGCCTCCCCGTCCCCGACCTCTCGGTCAGATCACGGTTCGATCACGAATCGGCTACGGAAGAGTCAACGACGGGAGCCCCCCTCGCGTCAAATCATGGGTCGACGGATTCTTGCCCGTCTGTCTGAAATTTGAGAACGGGTGACGAATCGATCCCTAGAGTCGTGGGCGCGTGGATGAAATGCACGCTACTGGTCGGATTTGCTGTCATGGTGTCTGATCCGCCGGTGTGGACAACCTCCGTCACAGGGGCATGGGCGAAGGTCACGATCGACGGCCGAGGCCGTGACCTGAGTCGCGTTCGACCCGGGATTCGAGGGCGGAGCGATGGTCGCCCGTGGCCGTCGCTGTCGGCGCAGAGGGGCTGCACAGGGGCCATCGGGAGCTGATATTCCGTCAGTTGCATATTTATTCAAGATCCGGGTAGGATCGCCACCGAGCACGCCTCCGACGGCCACGTGCCGCGCTGGGAGACCCCCCCTATATAAAGAGGAGAAAACGTGAAGGAACGCATCATCCTTGCCTACTCGGGCGGCCTGGACACCTCGGTGGCCATCGGCTGGATCGCCGAGGCCACGGGCGCCGAGGTCGTCGCCGTCGCGGTCGACGTGGGCCAGGGGGGCGAGTCCCTCGAGACGATCCGCCAGCGCGCCCTGGACTGCGGCGCCGTCGAGGCCTACGTCGCCGACGCGCGTGACGAGTTCGCCGAGCAGTACTGCATGCCCACGCTCAAGGCCAACGCCCTCTACATGGACGCCTACCCGCTGGTCTCCGCGATCTCGCGCCCGGTGATCTCCCGCCACCTGGTCGCGGCGGCCCGCCAGTTCGGCGCCTCGACGGTGGCGCACGGCTGCACCGGCAAGGGCAACGACCAGGTCCGCTTCGAGGTCTCCATTCAGACCCTCGGGCCCGACCTGAAGTGCATCGCCCCGGTGCGCGACCTCGCCCTGACCCGTGAGAAGGCCATCGAGTACGCCCAGCGCAACGACCTGCCGATCGTCACCACCAAGAAGAACCCGTTCTCGATCGACCAGAACGTGTGGGGCCGCGCCGTCGAGACCGGCTTCCTCGAGGACATCTGGAACGGCCCCACGAAGGACGTCTACGACTACACGGACGACCCCGCCTTCCCGCCGGCGCCGGACGTGGTCACGATCGCCTTCGAGCGCGGCGTCCCCACGGCCCTCGACGGCCGCGCGCTGAGCCCGCTGGAGATCATCGAGGAGCTCAACCGCCGGGCCGGTGCCCAGGGCGTGGGCCGGATCGACATCGTCGAGGACCGCCTCGTGGGCATCAAGTCCCGCGAGATCTACGAGGCACCGGGGGCCATGGCGCTGATCGCGGCCCACCGTGAGCTCGAGAACGTCACCCTGGAGCGTGAACAGGCGCGCTTCAAGAAGCATGTGGACCAGCGGTGGACCGAGCTGGTCTACGACGGCCAGTGGTACTCCCCGCTGAAGCGGAACCTGGACACGTTCATCGACGCGACCCAGGAGCACGTCAACGGTGAGATCCGCCTGGAGCTCCACGGCGGCCGCGCCACGGTGCAGGGTCGCCGGTCCGAGACCGGCCTGTACGACTTCAACCTCGCCACGTACGACGAGGGCGACTCGTTCGACCAGTCCTCGGCCCGCGGGTTCATCGACATCTTCGGCCTGTCCGCGAAGACGGCCTCCGAGCGCGAGCAGCGCCTGCGCGGCAGCGACGACCTCCAGGACGTCGCCCGCCTGTCCAACGACTGACCCCGCACGCCCCGTGCACGACGGCGGCCCGCCCGCGACCGGGCCGGCCGCCGTCGGCCTGTCACCGACCTCGAGGAGACCTTCGATGACCGAGAACACCGATGCCCGCCACGGGACCAACGAGGGCGCCCTGTGGGGCGGCCGCTTCGCCGGCGGCCCTTCCGAGGCGCTCGCCGCGCTCAGCAAGTCAACGCACTTCGACTGGCGCCTGGCGCCCTATGACATCGCGGGTTCCCGTGCCCACGCCCGGGTGCTGCACACCGCCGGTCTGCTCAGTGCGGACGACCTGGACGGGATGATCGCGGCCCTCGACCGTCTCGAGGCGGACGTGCGTTCCGGTGCCTACACCCCGGCGGCGTCCGATGAGGACGTGCACGGCTCGCTCGAGCGCGGCCTCATCGAGCGGGCCGGTCCCGAGCTCGGCGGCCGCCTGCGGGCCGGCCGATCCCGCAACGACCAGGTCGCCACCCTCGGCCGGATGTTCCTGCGCGACCACGCCCGCATCATCGCGCGGGGCGTGATCGCCACGGTGGACGCGCTGCTCGATCAGGCGCGGGCGCACCCGCACGCGCCGATGCCGGGCCGCACCCACCTGCAGCACGCGCAGCCCGTCCTGCTCTCGCACCACCTGCTCGCGCACGCCTGGGCGTTCGCGCGGGACCTGCAGCGGCTCGTGGACTGGGACGCGCGCGCGGCCGTCTCGCCGTACGGCTCCGGGGCCCTGGCAGGCTCCTCCCTGGGTCTGGACCCGAACGCCGTGGCCACCGAGCTCGGCTTCGAGTCGGCCGTGTGGAACTCGATCGACGGCACCGCCGCCCGCGACGTGTACGCGGAGTTCGCGTGGGTCGCCGCGATGGTCGGCGTCGACCTGTCCCGCATCTCGGAGGAGGTCATCTTCTGGGCCACCAAGGAGGCGGGCTTCGTGACGCTGCACGACGCGTACTCCACAGGGTCCTCGATCATGCCGCAGAAGAAGAACCCGGACGTCGCCGAGCTGGCCCGCGGCAAGTCCGGCCGCCTCATCGGCGACCTCACGGGGCTGCTGGCCACGCTCAAGGGCATGCCGCTGGCCTACAACCGCGACCTGCAGGAGGACAAGGAGCCCGTCTTCGACGCCGCGGACACCCTCGAGCTGCTGCTGCCCGCCGTCTCCGGGATGATCGCCACCCTCGAGTTCCAGACGGAGCGCATGGCGGAGCTGGCCCCGCAGGGCTTCGCGCTGGCCACCGACGTCGCCGAGTGGCTCGTCCGCCAGGGGGTCCCGTTCCGCGAGGCCCACGAGCTGTCCGGCGAGGCCGTGAAGGCGGCCGAGGCCCGGGGCGTGGAGCTGTGGGACCTCACGGACGATGAGTACGCGGCCATCTCGCCGGCGCTGACCCCGCAGGTCCGCGAGGTGCTCAGCACGGAGGGCTCGCTCGCCTCTCGCGACGCCCAGGGCGGGACCGCGCCGACGGCCGTCGCGGCGCAGATCGGGGCGCTCGAGGACGCCCTGGAACCGCTGCGCCGCTGGGCCGACACGCCGGGCTCCGTCGTCGACGCCCGCTGACGCGGTCGCCCGGTCGAGTCGGCGTCGGCCGGGCCGGACGCGGCGGTGCCCGGCAGGGCACCGCCGCGTCACCCGCCGTTCACCGCGGTCGGCGTAGCATGGGTGGTCACTTTTCCGCCGGGCGGGCCGCAGCGTGGTCCGCCTCTCACCGCACCGCGAGGGCCCCCGATGACCGATACCGTGTCCGTCCGCCAGTCCGAGCTCGACCTCGAGCGGGGTCGGGTCGCCGAGCGGTACGCCCGCCTCGACGCCCTGCGTGAGGAGAAGGAGCGCCAGCTCGCGGCCGTGCGCCGGACCGGCCCGCAGGGGTCGCTGCAGAACCACTCCGAGCGCGACGCCTTCGCCAGCCTCTACGAGGACCGACTCGCCCAGCTCTACGCCGTGGACGACCGCCTCGTCTTCGGCCGGCTCGACCTCGACGCCGAGCGGGAGGGTGGGGCCGACGAGCAGCGGTACATCGGGCGCATCGGCCTCACCACCGAGGACCACGAGCGCCTCCTCGTCGACTGGCGCGCGGCCGAGGCCGGCGCCTTCTACCAGGCGACGGCGGCCCACCGGGGCCGCGTGCGCCGTCGTCGTCACCTGATGCTGCGGGGGCGCGAGGTGCGCGACCTCGAGGACGACATCCTGGACCCGACGCTGCTGGGCGAGGACGGCGTGCGCGCCGATGCCCAGGGTGCGCTGCTGGCCGCCGTCACCGCCCGACGCACGGGACGGATGGGGGACATCGTCGCCACGATCCAGGCGGAGCAGGACGAGGTGATCCGCGCGCCCCTGCCCGGGGCGGTCGTGGTGCAGGGCGGGCCCGGCACGGGGAAGACCGCCGTCGCCCTGCACCGCGCCGCCTACCTGCTGTACACCCACCGGGAGCGCCTCGCCCGCTCGGGCGTGCTGATCGTCGGCCCCTCGACCGCGTTCATGCGGTACATCGAGCGGGTGCTGCCCTCGCTGGGCGAGACGGGTGTCGTGATGTCCTCGCTGGGGACGCTGATGCCGGGCGTGCGGGCCGTCCCGGAGCGGGACCTCGACGCGGCGGCGGTGAAGGGCCGGCTGGACATGGTGGACGCCGTCGCCCACGCGGTCGCGCAGCGCCAGCGCCTGCTCGTCGAGCCGCGGCGCCTGATGATCGACGGCACGGCCGTCAAGCTCAAGCCGGCCATGGTCCGGCGCGCCCGGGACAAGGCACGGGCCACCCGCAAGCCCCACAACGAGGCCCGGGTGACGTTCGTGAAGATCCTCGTCCGCGAGCTCGCGGAGAAGCTGCGCAAGAAGCTGGAGAAGTCCTCGGGCGCCCCGGTGCAGCGTGACCTCCTGCTGGAGGACGTGCGCACCTCGCGCGACGTGCGCATCGCGCTCAACCTCTGCTGGATGCCGCTGACGCCGGAGAAGCTCATCGGCGACCTCCTCACCCGGGAGGACCTGCTCCGGGCGGCGGCCCCGTGGCTCTCCGACGCCGAGGTCGGCACGCTCCTGCGGCCGGCCGACGCCCCCTGGACCGAGGCCGACGTGCCCCTGCTGGACGAGGCGGCCGAGCTGCTCGGACGCCTCGAGACCCCGGGCCGGGGCGGTGAGTTCGCGGCCCAGCACGAGCGCAACCTCGAGAACGCCAGGGCGTCCCTGGAGAACATGCACCAGACGCTCGCGGACCTGGGCGTCGACGGCGTCGTGGACGCCGAGCAGCTGGCCGCGGCCAATGAGGCACGCGGGGTGCGACGGACCACCGCTGAGACCGCCGCCCACGACCGCACCTGGACGTACGGGCACGTGGTGGTGGACGAGGCTCAGGAGCTCTCTCCGATGCAGTGGCGCCTGCTGGCGCGCCGCTGCCCGATGAAGTCGTTCACCATCGTGGGGGACATCGCGCAGTCCTCCCGTCGTGACGCGGCCGGCTCGTGGGCGTCCGTCCTCGCCCCGGAGTTCGGGGACCGCTGGCGCCTGGAAGAGCTGACCGTGAACTACCGCTCGCCCGCGCGCGTGATGCGCTGGGCCGCGCAGGTCGCACGGGCGGCCGGGCTCGAGGTCTCCCATCCGCGCGCCGTGCGCGAGGGCGACCACCGCCCGCGCCTGGTGACGGAGCCGGGCGGGGACGTCGCGGCCCTGGCCCTCGACGCGGTCGAGGTCGAGCGGGACCGCGTGCCCGAGGCCCTGACCGCCGTGATCGCCCCCGCCGAGCGGACGGGGGAGCTGCTCACGGCCCTCCGGGAGCGGTGGGGGGAGGCGGCCGTGGACACCGCGCCGCTGCCCGGCGTCGAGATCGTCGTCGCCACCCCGTGGGAGACCAAGGGGCTGGAGTTCGACACCGTCGTGCTCGTCTCGCCCGAGCGGATCGTGGCCGACGCGCGCGGCGTGGTGGGCGATCTGTACGTGGCGATGACCCGCGCCACCCAGTCGCTGTCCGTCGTCGCCGGGACGGACGCGGCCGCGCTGCCGGCCGGGCTGGCGGACGTCCCGGAGTGAGCCCCGCGGGCGACGTCGCACGTGCACGGCGTCGCGGAGGCGCGCGGGCGCGTCGCTAGGCTGGGGGCTATGGCACCCCAGAACGAGGAGCGCGCGGCCCGACTGCGCGCACAGGCGAACGACCCGAGCTTCGAGAACGTCTGGCAGGAGCTGCGCTGGCGCGGGCTCGTGCACGTCTCGACGGACGAGGCCGCGCTGGAACAGGCGCTGGCCGGGGAGCCCGTCTCGTATTACTGCGGCTTCGACCCGACCGCTCCGTCTCTCCACCTGGGACACCTGGTCCAGCTGCTCACACTGCGCCGCCTGCAGCTCGCCGGCCACCGCCCGTATGCCCTCGTGGGCGGCGCCACCGGCCTCATCGGCGACCCGCGGCAGACCTCGGAGCGCGTCCTGAACTCGCAGGAGACCGTGGCGGCGTGGGTGGAGTCGCTGCGCGCGCAGATCGAGCCGTACCTCTCCTTCGAGGGGGAGAACGCGGCGACCATGGTCAACAACCTGGACTGGACCGCGGGCATGAGCGCGCTGGACTTCCTGCGGGACGTCGGCAAGAACTTCCGCGTCGGCACGATGGTGAAGAAGGAGATCGTGGCCAAGCGCCTGAACTCTGATGAGGGCATCTCCTACACGGAGTTCTCCTACCAGGTGCTGCAGGGCAACGACTTCCTCGAGCTGCACCGCCGGCACGGCGTGACCCTCCAGACCGGCGGCTCCGACCAGTGGGGCAACCTCACCGCCGGCACCGAGCTGATCCGCAAGGTGGAGGGGACCCACGCCCATGCGCTGGGCACGCCGCTGATCACGAACGCGGACGGCACCAAGTTCGGCAAGTCCGAGGGCAACGCCGTCTGGCTCGACGCGGAGATGTGCTCCCCGTACGCCTTCTACCAGTTCTGGCTCAACACGGCGGACGCGGACGTCGTCGACCGGCTCAAGGTCTTCACGTTCCTGACCCGCGCGGAGATCGAGGAGTACGCGCAGAAGGTGGCCGACGAGCCGTTCCGCCGGGAAGCCCAGAGGCGCCTGGCGTGGGAGGTCACGGCGCTGGCCCACGGAGAGGAGACGACGACGAAGGTCATCGAGGCCTCCCAGGCGGTGTTCGGAGGCGGCGACCTCACCACGGTGGACCCGGACACGCTGACCGCCGTGCTGGCCGAGCTGCCGCAGGCCGACCGGACCCAGTGGGAGGGGGAGCCGGGCACCGTGACCGCGGTCGAGCTGCTGGTCTCCACCGGGCTGGTCGCCTCGCGCTCCGAGGCGCGTCGGACGGTGCGCGACGGCGGCGCGTCGGTGAACAACGTGCGGGTGACGGATGCCGACCAGGTGTTCACCCGAGACGACGCCCTCGCCGGCCGGCACCTGCTGGTGCGCCGGGGCAAGAAGAACATGGCGGGTGCGGACCTGGGGGAGGCCTGACCACGGCCGCAGACCACCGGTGTCCACCGGGTCGCCAGAAGTGACCGAGGACACGACGGGCGGCGACGGCGGAGGAACCGCCCACGGGAGGAGCACCGGGCCCCGTTCTCCGCAGGATTCTGCGGAGAACGGGGCCCTCCTTCGTGCCCGGACGCCGGGTGTCACCCCTGATTTTGTGTTCGGTGGGATTCGTGTGTAGAGTTCCATCTCGTGCTCAAGACGCCGACCGGGTGACCGGGAGGCGGGGTGAAGAACACAGAATCCGCGGATTCATGCTGAGAATGGCAGGTCCAGGGCGGGTGGTGCTCACCGGGTGCGCGGCCGGCAGTGATGCGGGTCGGGATTCCTGAAGAAGATGATCTGGTTTGACAGCCGGGAATCATGTGGTAAGCTTTTCAAGGCCT
>Ga0268288_10082_pt1 | contig 55520 bp, 60 predicted proteins | sample BraspS3V5C_FD_191349 | JGI IMG/M metagenome (GOLD analysis project Ga0268288, IMG submission 191349) | Soil microbial communities from Anza Borrego Desert, Southern California, United States - Bradyrhizobium sp. S3-V5C | ecosystem: Environmental > Terrestrial > Soil > Desert | place: USA...
TCCGGTCCTCGGGCCGGTCGCCGAGGTCGAGCAGGGTCGTCTCCAGGCAGGCGAGCAGCTCGGCGGCCTCGGCGCGGAAGATCTCCGCGGGATCCAGGGCAGTCATGGGACGATCGGACCCTCGCACGCGAAATGCACGGACAGAGCGGAGCGCGCGGACTGCAGCGAGCGGATGTCTCCGGTGCTGATCCGCGCGAACCTTGCCGAGACCGGGACACCCGCTGGACTGCCTTGGCCATCATCTCCCGTCAAAGGGAGCAGAAAACCACGCAGTTCAGAGTCACGATCTCTATAGACATCTATAAGACGACCGCAAATTTTGAGTTAACGACATATATTGTGCGCGGTCGTCGATCGTCGCCGACGCAATGACTCAAATATATTCATGTTATACTGAGATATATGGAAAGGTGGATCACAGGATCGAGGGAGCGGCCGGCGATCTCGCGTGCCGGCCGGCGCATGGCGATCTCCGGGTTCTATGACGGACAGGCGGCCCACCGCGGATCGGCCCGATCCGCGGTGGGCCTGGATCACGGCCCGCGACGTCGGCACCGCCGGCGATGTCGGCAGTATGGCCCAGCGCCTTCTGAAGGTTGACCGCGGTGCCGGCGTCCGGCGGGAGATCCGAGGTGATCGCTCTCCGGGGCCGGACGCGCCGGTCCTCATATCTCCGACTGTTGCCCGAGCCGGCCCCGCGCTCCTCCCGCCGCTACATCTCGGCATGCCGATCCAGCATCGCGCCTCCGAGCCGAACGGTCGTGGCGCAAGCCTCTCGCGCGTTGCATGTCCGGCGCGGGACCGTGCCTCAACGCGACGGCGGCTTCGACGTCGACGAGACGGAGGACTCGGGCATCTCGACGGGATGAACAGCGGCGATCTCCGACCAGTCAGTCACGATCGGGAAGGTTCCTGCGAAGAGGGCAGAGGCGCTGATCGCTAGACTATCGGGCTTCAGCCGTAGGCGATCCTCAGGCAGCGAATATTGTCCAGATCGCGCACCGCAGGTATCCGTCCGATCGCGCGCCAGCGGCGCTGTCAATCCGCGGGCACGAGCCGCACGGGGATGCCCCAAGGATCGCGGACGACGAGCGTGCCGCCGGCTCCGCCAAGCACCCCGGCGGCCTCGCGCAGCCGGTCTCTTGCCGATGCCAGGGTCGGTCCATCGACCAGCAGGGCCACCTCGGCGAGGCCCGTCAGCCCCTCGGATCGGACGGCCGCACCTCGGCTGTTCCAGACGTTGCCGGCGAGCTGGTGGTGATAGCCGCCGGAGCCGAGGAACAGGGCACCGGGATAGCGGCACATCACGTCGAAACCGAGCAGCTTCGCGTAGAAGCGCTCCGCAGCTTCGAGCGCGCCCACCTGGAGATGGACGTGCCCGACGCAGGCAGCGGCCGGCATCTCCGACCAGGGACGTGTCGCGGCCGCGACGAGCCCGGCCTGATCGAGCCGTTCGTTGCGCATCACGACCGTACCGTCCGAGGCGCGCTGCCACGCGGAGGCGGGGCGGTCGACGTAGATCTCCACGCCGTTGCCTTCCGGATCGTCGAGGTACACGGCCTCGCTCACGAGGTGGTCGGCGCCGCCGGTGAGCGCGATGCCGTGTTTCTCCGCGTGCAGGAGCCAAGCTCCGAGGTCGCCCCGGCCGGGGAGCAGGAACGCCGTGTGGAACAGGCCGGCCTCACGTGGCGCCCGTGGCCGCGCATCCGGGTCGTGCCGAAGGACGAGGAGCGTGGCGTCGCCCGTCCCGAGCTGCACGGCACCGTCGGCTTCCGAGAGGATGCGGAGCCCCAGGATGTCCCGGTAGAACCGCGTGAGCGCGCCGAGGTCGCGCACGACGAGGGTCACCGTACCGATCCGGTACGGCGCCTCGGCCAGGACGCGGTCCGGTCCGACCGGGGGCTGGCTTGAAGCTGGCGTCGCCATGGTCCGTCTCCAGAGTGCTCGGCCCGTTTGAGAGACGGGATTGCGGCCGGCCCTCAGTGGGTTCTCGTCTCCCCGGTGGCGGGCATCCGTGTCCCAGTCGGGGTCAGTTTGCTCGACGGCCTGCCGGTGCGGGCCCAGCGTCCTTGCCGCTCAACCTCTACGGCGGGTACGACCTGCCGCCGGGCCGCGTTCCAGGCCTGACGCTCACCGGCCGGGTGACCGACACGTCGGCGCAATACCACGACCGCGCCAAGAGCCAGAAGATCCCGGACGGGGCGACCCGCGATGTCGGCCTGCGCTGCGCTCCCACGTTCCGGGACCGGGCGCTGACCCTGCCGGCGAACGTCGTCAACGTGTCGGGCAAGCCCACTGGGCGCCGACCGGCAGGGACGTCCTGGGCCAGGGCCCGCCGCCGACGGTCCTGCTGTCGGCCGCGATCGACTTCCGACGCCGTAGATCCGTCCGCGGCACGGTGCGGCTGAGGGCCGTCCTCGGCACCGGCCCGCTCATCGCCGCCCTGCATCCGCCCCTGCGCGCAGTCTGCCTGGACCCTGCGCGCAGGTGTCGTCGTCGTGTATCAGCGGATGCCGCCGCTGGCGGTGATGTTCTCGCCGGTGAGCCAGCGCGCGTCGTCGGACGCGAGGAAGGCCACGACCGTGGCGATGTCGTCCGGCTGACCGGCACGGCCGAGCGGCGTCTGCGCGACGAGACCGGTTTCCATCTCGGAACCGACGACGCCCGCTGTGTGCGTGCCCTCAGTGACCACGAAGCCCGGGCTGACGACGTTCACGCGTATCTTGCGCGGGGCCAGCTCGTTGGCGAGCACCCCCGATATGGCGTTCACCGCGCCCTTGGTGCCCGCGTACACCGCCGCCGTCGGCGTGTGCACGTGCGTGATCGCCGAGGAGATGTTCACGATGCTCGCGCCCGCGCCGAGATGCTTCGCGGCCGCCCGCGTCGCCAGCAGGATGCCGAGCACGTTGACGTCGAATTGGCGGCGATAGTGTTCCTCGGTGACCTCCTCGATCGCCGCGAACTCGTAGATGCCGGAATTGTTGACGAGCACGTCGAGCCGCCCGAATTCCCGCACCGCCGCCTCGATCACCCCCTGCGCCTCGGACGCTCTGGAGACGTCCCCCTGGACCGCGATGGCCCTGCCGCCGGCCGAGGTGATCGCCGCCACGACGGCGTCGGCCCCGGACTTGCTGGACGCGTAGTTCACCACCACAGCGGCGCCATCCTGTGCCAGCGCCTTGGCGATCCCCGCACCGATGCCCTTGGATGCCCCGGTCACCACGGCGACCTTGCCCGCAAGCTTCGACATGTGTGCTATCTCCGATATGGGCCGGCTCCGGTATGGCAGCCATCGACCCATAGTTCGGAACTTCGGAACTAACGGAGCGTCGTTCAAGACCCCATAGGGACGAAATATGAGACCGCTGTTTCACCCCGCTATCGAGGACGTGCGTCCGGAGGCGATCCTGCACGCGCTCGCCGACCCGAGCCGGGCAGCCATCTTCGCCAAGATCATGCAGGCGGGCTGTGTCGAGGCCTGCTCGGCCGTCTCGGCGGTCGGGGACCGGGTCATCCCGAAATCCTCGTTGTCCAACCACTTCAAGGTGCTGCGCGAGGCCGGTTTGATCCGCAGCGAACGCCACGGCGTCGAGGTGCGCAACCATTCCCGCTGGCTCGAGGTGGAGGCACGCTTTCCCGGTCTGCTGGCGGGGATCATCAACGCCTACGCCTCGGACGCGGGCTCCGAGCTGCAGGCCGCGAAGACCACCGCGTCGCGCTGAATACGCGGCCTGGGTCCGCGTCGGGGACCGCTCCTGGCCCTGACCCGGCAGACCGGTCCGCGTTGAGGGCGAATTTTCGGGTGATCCCGGATCCCGATGGGGATGGATGCCGTGCCGCCCGACCACCTCGCGAGGCAGCCGATCGCTTCCGCCCTGCGGCAGGCGGGGAGCGGTGCGATGGCGGACGCGGTCTGCCGGAGATCCGGCGGCCCTGACGTGGTCTGGGTGATGGACTTCAGGTCCGCCCGTTCGACGGGCGTCCGCTCCGGATCCCGACGGTCGTCGATTGCCGCACGCGAGAAGCGCTCTCGCTCAATCCGAGAGCCGACTTCCGCCCCATTCCGGTGACGAGACTCTGGACGCGGTGGCGCACCTGCGTCCGGCGTGCCGGAAGGCCTTGCCGTTCCGACCCTGGCCGAGGGCCGTGAGGGCGCCCGGGACCGGAGGCACCCCGACAGCGACGATCGTGCCGATGCGGCTCAGGGCGGCTCGACGCCTCGCAAATTCTGACCCGGCCGCCACGGCTCGCGAGCGCGCGTCGGAGGTGGACCACTGACAGGAGCAACTCCGGGAAGTCCCGGAGGCTCCTTGACGCCCGGACCAGGTTCCGGGGGAGGCTAGATCTCACCCGCGTGAGGCGGGCTGGACGCAGCTCAGGCGAGGGTCGGGACCGCGCCGGGGAAGCCCGCGGCCGGCCGGTCGTCGTCGAACTGATTTGCCAGCGCCACCACGAGCGCGAAGTTGGCGATAGCGGCGAAGGGGAGAAGCGCGAGAGCGGCGAAGAGGGTCATCGGCGGCGTCCTGTTGTGCGGTGCGTGAGGGCGATATCGCACCGCACACGGCGCCTTGGTATGCCACATTCCTCACGCCAGGCATGCGGCGCCTGCATGTGCGTGCCGGGATTAGGAGCGGCGGTCGCCGGTGCTCGGCCCGACGATCATGCGCGCGAGGACGGGGTGAGGGGGCTCGCCCACGTGAGGAGGCGGGCTCCCCGCCCGACGGGCCGAGATCCCGTAAGCCGTGTCGGGACCTGCCCGACCCGGCAGCGACGCATCGCGGCTACGTCACCGCCGGCCGCTTCACGAGAAGTGGCGCCCCACGACAAGGGACACGGCCGACCACGGCCAGCCCTTTATCCGCGCGGGCGATGCTCGACGTCGCCATTCCCAGCGCCAGCTACGCCCAGGACCGACTCCGCGACCCATCCCCGCTGGCGCTCATCGACCGGGTCACCGCGGCCGAGGAGGCCGCCCTGACGACCACGCAGCCGGAACGGTGCCGAACCGCGTGACCGCCGCACTGGCGGACGGGCGCGAGATCGGCCGCCAGGCCGACGATGGCCCGGGCTTCGTGGCACGGCCGATGACCCGGGACGCCGTCGAGCGCGAGGTTCGCATGGATGCCGGTGAGCGTCTCGGCACGCGCGCGGTTCGCCGTATCCTCGACGCCGTCTGGACGATCGAGGAGCGGCCCGACCTCACCGGCCCGCTCCCGTCTCTGTCCTGAGCAGCGAGAAAGGGAGCGGCCGTTCCGCTCTCAGCCGGCCGGCGCAGCGGCTTCGCGTCCAGGCCGCGATCCCGTTGCCTCACCGACCCGCGTTCAGCCCTCTGGCGGGCCAACGGTATCGGCCGCATGGGCCTCGCGGGACCCGAGCGGCTTCGGCGGCCCGGTCGTGCTGTCGCGCGCGGTCTGACGTTCGATCTCGGCGTTCAACTTGGCCCCGAGAAGCACGATCACGACCGAGAACCAGATCCACGTCATGAATCCGATGCCCGCGCCGAGCGAGCCGTAGATCCTGTTGTAGCTGTCGAAGCTGGCCACGTACCACGAGAACGAGACCGAGGCGCAGACCCAGGAGACGGCCGCGGCGGCGCCGCCCCAACTCACCCAACGCCACTTGGCGTCGCGCCGACTGGGTCCGTACCGATACGTCACGGCCAGGCCCAGGCTCACGAGGATGAGCAGTCCCGGCCAGCGCACCAGACGCAGCAGAGCGTCCGTCAGGGCGCCCAGACCGAGCTGGTTGAGCGCGATCGGAAGGACGACGACCAAGCTGGTGGCTGTCAGGGCGAACAGGATGCCGCTGAGCGTGAACAGGAAGGTGGTGGCGTAGAAGCGCATCAGCGAACGCTTCTCGCGCTCCCGGTAGATCACGTTGAGCGCGTCGAAGAGGGCGCTCACCCCCGAATTCGCGCTCCAGAAGGCGATCAAGACGCTCACCAGCGAGGCTGTGCTGAGCGCACCGGTGCTCTGCTGGGCAACGCGTATCAGCTGGTCGGACAGGAGGTCGAGGACGCCGCTCGGCAGCACGCCCGCGAGGAGGCTCACGTGCTGGCTGATGGCGTGCGGGTCGGCAAACAGACTGTAGACCGACACGACGGTCGCGAGGGCCGGGAAAGTCGCCAACAGCGCGAAGAAGGCGACGCCGCCGGCCGTGGCGAGCACGCGATCGCGCGGGAACGAGTACACGACCCTGAAGAGGACGTCCTTCCATCCCACAGCCGGGATTTGGGCAGGATCATCTGCGGTTCGACCGCGCCCGGGTTCGCGCGCGCGGCTCTGGGCGAGGCTGAGGCTTCTCGGGTCGGGGCGGCGCGTGCTGACGGAGCGCCAATCGTCGCCCTCATCCTCGTCGTGGCTCTCGTCCGGGTTCACGCGGGATCCTGCGCGGCGGTCTACGCGGGCGCACGAGGCGCTGTCCGGGCGTGGTGCCAGCCGCGTCGGCCGTCTCGCCGCATCACGTGGCGCGGCTCGGCCTCGCGCCCATACCACCCGCTCCGGAGGCCTTTTGCAATCTCCGAGAGCGGCCATCCCCCGGGCGGCTCTCGTCCCGAGAACCGGCGCCGTTGCGGCTTCCGGCGCCACCGTGACCGATGCGCCGCGGTGATGGGAACCCCTGGCTGACGAGGCCGAGCGCGATTCGCGGCCCGAACGCGATCCCGCGTTGTCCGAGCCTGCGTTCTGAACCCGTCGAGCGTCGGGGATCGATCGTCACATGCCGAACATGCTCGTCGTCGGAGCATGCAGCGTGAAGGCATGGCCCTCATCGATCCAGCCGCTTCCGGCGTGACCTTGCTCGATGTAGCTGATCTCGTCGGCGCTGGAAGCGTAATAGTGGCGCCCGCTCTCGGTGTTGACGAACCGCTCGATGTTCAACGCGCCCGGTCCGGCGGCAGCCGAACTCGCGTAGGCGTCGAACGCAACGCCGTCATAGTGGTAGCCGGAGCCGTCCGAGAGAAGCCCGTCGCGCTCCGCGGTGCTGGTCGTGTAGAAGTGGTCGCCGGTCGTCGGGTTGGTGAATCGAAAGACGTCGTCGGTGGCCGACGACGACACCGGGGCGGCCCAGCCGACGCCCTGATAGGCATAGCCCGACTGAGTGCTCTCCAGATGCGCGCGTTCTGCCGCGCTCGCCGTGTAGAAATGCTGCCCGGTGGACGCGTCATAGAAGTGGAACACCGGCTCCAGCGCCGCGGGGGCGCCCGGATTAGCCTGATAGGCGCGCATGTAGTCGATGTTCATCTGCGCGGGAAACGGCGTCGTCGCGTCGGCGTCGCCCGGCCACGAGCCGCCGACGGCCAGGTTCGCGATCATGTACATGGGTTTGTCCAGACCGGCCGGCGTCGGTGTCCGGTAGATCTCCTGTCCGTCGAAGTAGAAGGTCAGCGTGTCCGGCTGCCAATCGACGCCGTACGTGTGGTAGCCGCCGCTCATGTCGGCGACGGCGGAGATACCCTGGCTCACGGTGTGGTTGCCGGGGGTCTGGCCGGGCGCCAGGCTGTGCACCGTGGTGTAGAGCGTGCCGGGATCGTGGCCGAGCATCTCCATCACGTCGATCTCGGGCGGCCAGGAACCGTCCTCCGGGAGCAACCAGAAGGCGGGCCAGAAGCCCTGACCGGCGGGTAGCTCGGCCCGCATCTCGAAGTAGCCGTAGGTCTGGCTGAAACTGTGGAAGGTATTGATCATCCCCGAGGTGTAGGGCTGCCCTCCCAACTCCTGGAGTTGAGACGGGTCGGACGGCGCGGCGGTGATGCTCAGGATGCCGTCGTGAACGCTGAACGGGCTCGCGAGCGCGCTGCCGGCGGGCTGATCGGCGCGGACATACCATTGCTGCTCTTGATTGAAGGGGAGCGTTCCGGTCGACGTGACGTAGATGCTCCATTGCGGACCGCCGGACGTGTCGAGACCCGCGGTGCCGTCCCAGAGCGTCAGCCTGTCGAAGTCCTCGCTGTACGTCAGGGTCGCTGTCTGGGCGAGATTGCTCGGATCGATACCCACGGGTCACCTGCACAGTCGCCGCACGCAACGGAGCGGTTGCACCGGATTGTACAATCATAAGCTGTAATACGGGAACCGTGGGCCGGTTCCGGCCGTGATGGCGCGCACGGTTTCGGGGACGGCACGGCACGCGGGGTGCCGCTTTCGCTGCGCGCGGAGCGACGGCGCGCGGGTTCCGTGCGGCGATACTCTGCGTTGGATGAGGCGCCGGCTCGGGCCTCAGGGCGACAGGCGTCCTGCCCCTTTGAAGCGAGCACGCGTATGACCCCGCTCTCCTCCAGTATCAGATCGCTTCGGTGACGGCTCGCAGGAGTCAAAGGCTTCGTTGAGGAGGCGGACAGTCTCGGGCTCGGGCCGAAAGTCGAGAGGGTCGGCCGGCTCCGTCCGTCGGCCTTCCGAAAGCCAGCGCGCAGCAACGGGAGGTCCCCGGCTCGGTAATCACTACGGACGCGCGCTTTTGCAACCCAAAATTGTACTGCCGGTTACGAATCAAAACCGGAGGTGCTCATGACGTCGTCCTCGCTCGCCGCGCTCAACCCGTCGTCACGCTCGCTCGAATGGCTCGTCGGGTCGAGCGCACTGTTGTCCTCCACCGCACTCTCGACCGGGCAGCTGACGAGCCTCGGCCCGATTGCCTCCCTCGTCGAGAGTGCCGTCGATGTCGGCGCCGCGGACGAGGGTGGGTCGCTGCTCCCCGACGCGCTGACGGACACCGCCAACCGGATCGTCCTCGACACGCATGCCCAACTCGAGGACACGGGTCATCAGATCGCAGCGTTGAACGGTCCGCTCCACGGGCTGACCCATCTCGGCGAGACGATCGGGCTCGGTCATATCGGCGAGCGCGGCAACCTGATCACGGATCTGTCCGGCGCCGTCGCCAACCCGACCGAGACCGGCGCCGTCGTTCCGGTGCTGAGCGATGCCGGCCAGGCCGCCGAGGCTGCCGGAACCTTGCTGAATACCGTCACGGCACTGCCCGTGGCCGGCAACGGCCTCGTCGGCTCCGGCGGCACGCTGGCGCCGGTGACGGGGATCCTAAACCAAGCCGTCCTCGACCTGCACACGACGCTCGAGGATGCCGGCCACCAGATCCCGGTGCTCAACGCGCCGATTCACGCCCTCACCGGCCTCGGCGAGACGGTCGGCCTCGGTCACATCGGCGCGGCAGGCAATCTCCTGACGGACACGCTCGCCGTGCCGGGGTCGATTCTGAGTGGCGGCGGCCTCGCCTCGGCCAGTCCGGTCCTTACGGATCTCGGTCCCGTTCTCGGAGCGACCGACACGCTGATCACCGCCGTCACGGGCACCGCGACCGCCGGTGGCCTGCTCGCGCCGGGCGGCCTTCTTGCCCCGGTCACGAACCTCGCGAACACCGCCGTCCTCGACGTCCACATGACCCTCGAGAACCTCGGGCACGAGATCCCGCTGCTGAACGGGGCCGTCCACGGCCTGACCAATCTCGGCGAGACCCTCGGCCTCGGCCATCTGGGCGAGGCCGGAAACCTGCTGACCGACGCCGCGGCCCTGCCCGGTGCCCTCCTGGGCGGTCAGGGACTCGGGGCGCTGTCCCCTATCCTCGGCGATGTCGGCGCGGTGGCCGGCGCTGCCGGCGGCCTGCTCGGCGGCGTCACCGGCATCGTCGGCGACCTGGGTGGTGCGGGAGCGCCGGGCACGGGGAGTCTCCTCGCCCCCGTCACCGCCGCGGTCGACGGCCTGCTCGGCGGCGTGACCGGCGGCGCTCTGGACGGAACCGGGGCTCTGCTCGGGTCGAACGCACCGCTGCAGCCGGTGGGCAATGTCGCCAACACCGTGATCGACGCCGTTCACGCGACGCTGGAGCAGGTCGGACACGATGTTCCGATCCTCAACGACCCGCTCCATGCGGTGATCGCGCTGGGCAACACGGTCGGATTGGGTGAACTCGGCGACACCCACAATTTGCTCACCGACACCATCAACCTGCCCGGCGCGATCCTGACCGGAAACGGGCCTGGCGGCGTGGCTCAGGTCGCCGACGATCTCGGGCCCGTGGCGGACGCGCTGGGCGGCGTTGTCGGCTCGGCGACCGGTCTCCTCGACACGGCCGGCGGCGGTCTCGGAGCCGGCCTGCCGGGCGGTGGCCTCCTGGCACCGGTCACCTCCGCGCTCGGCGGCCTCACGGGTGGCCAGGGTACCGGTGCCGTCGACGGTCTGCTGGGCGGCCTGAACGGCGGCACGGGCTCCGGCGTGACCGGCGCGCTCCTCGGGACGAACGCGCCGCTGCAGCCGGTCGGGGATGTCGCCAATACGCTGATCGACGGCGTCCATGCCGGCGTGGAACAGGTCGGCCACGCTGTGCCGGCCCTGAACGACCCGCTCCACGCCGTGATCAACCTCGGAACCGCGGTCGGCTTGGGAGAACTCGGCGAGTCGAGCAATCTCGTGACCGATGTCGTCAACCTGCCGGGCGCGGTGCTGGCCGGCGACGGGGCACCCGCGGTGGCGCAGGTGGCGAGCGACGTCGGATCCGTGACCGGTGCGGCTGGCAGCGTGCTGGGTTCGGTCGCGGGGATCCTTCCTGCGGCCGGCGGGGACGGTCACCAGACCGGCACTCCGGTCGACGGCGTCGTCGCGGCCGTCACCACGGTCCTGGGCGGGGGCGATGCCGGTGCGGCGGGCGGCGCCGTCGGCAGCCTGCTCGGCGAACTCACCGGCGGCCCATCGGGTGAGGCGGGAGCCGGGACCCACCCATTGATCGACGCGTCGGCGGGGCCGACCACCGCGACCCCGGTCGCGGACGTCGCCGTGCTCACGCCCTCCGCCGATCCGGCGCACGCCGTCGAGGTGAGCGCGATCGCGGTGAGTGCCGATCAGCCGAGTTTGGCCACGGCGAACCTGCTCGGCAGCGACAGCATTCACCTGCCGCAGACCGGCGGCGGCGCCGATTCCCTCGTCGGCCACCTCGTGGACGCGGTGTCGGCGACATCCGCCGCGCCGGCCGGGGCGGGTGCCGCTCAGGGCGTCAGCGTCGATCTCGGCATCGCCACGATCGATCTCGGCGGCCACGCCGAGGTTCAGCACGCGGACCCGACTCCCCACACGGCCACGAGCGGCCTGCATCTGCTCGGCCTGTGAGATCCGGCCCCGCCGCTTCCGCGGCGGGGCCGTCCCGACGCTGCGGCCCGCGTCGCGTCGGCCTGAACCGCTTCGCTGACCTGCAAAGCCGAGGGATCGATCTGTGACCGACGAACGCGTGTTGCGTGTCGCGAGGCGCCGGGAGTTCTGGTCCGCGGTTCGGGCCGGACGCACGTGCCTGATCACCGTGATGATCATCAGCGGTTTCATCAACCTGCTGATGCTCACGGCCCCGATCTTCATGCTGCAGGTCTACGACCGGGTGCTGCCGAGCCGGAGCATCGCGACGCTCGTCGGTCTCGCCGGCATCACGCTGATGCTGCTCGTGATCCAGAGCATCTTCGAGATCTTCCGGGCCCGCATTCTGGCGCGCTTCGGTCGCCTCGTCGACGAGCGCCTGGGGCCGCGGATCTTCCGGGCCCTGCTGGCCCGCGGCGCCGAGATGCCGCGCGGCGACGACGGACCCCAGGCCCTGCGCGATCTCGATACCGTCCGCGGCTTCGTGTCGAGCATGGCGGTCAGCGCCTTCTTCGACCTGCCCTGGGTGCCGCTCTACGTCGCGGTCTGCTTCCTGTTCCATCCCTGGCTCGGCGCGGCGGTGGCCGGGGGCGCCCTGTTCCTGTGCGTGCTGACGGTCCTCACGGACTGGGCCTCGTCCGCCTCCACTCAGGAAGCCGTCCGGACGGCCGGTGAGCGCCGGTCCTTCACCGACATGGCGCACCGGACGGCACCGCTGCTCTCGGCCCTCGGAATGCGGTCCCGCATGGCGGAACTCTGGCAGGTCCGGGCCCGGCGGAACCTCGACGTCGCGGCGTACGGAAACGATCTGGCCATCGGCTTCGGCACGACGGCACGCCTGCTGCGCACGGTGCTGCAATCCAGCATCCTCGGTCTGGGAGCCTTCCTGGTGGTGCGCGAGGAGGCGACGGCCGGCGTGATGCTGGCCGCCACGATCCTGTCCGCCCGCGCCCTCGCGCCGGTCGACCTGGCGATCGCCAACTGGAAGTCGTTCTCGGGCGCCCGACAGGCCTGGGGCCGCCTCGTCGCGTTCCTGCCCCGGCGGGAGCCCGCCGCCCTCACGCCGCTCCCGGCGCCGCGGGAGAGCGTCCGCGTGACGGCCCTGTCGATCGCGGCGCCCGGAACCGACACCCTGGTGCTCCACGACGTCAACGTCGCCCTCGCCCCCGGCAGCGCCCTCGGCGTGATCGGGGCCAGCGGCTCCGGCAAGTCTACCTTCGCCCGTGCCCTCGTCGGGCTGGCGCGCCCGAGTCGCGGCGTGATCCGCCTCGACGGCGCGTCGATCGATCAGTGGGACTCCGATGCCCTCGGGCGCGCGGTCGGCTACCTGCCGCAGGACATCGAGATGTTCGACGGCACGATCGCCGAGAACATCACGCGCTTCGATCCCGAGCCCAACCCCGAGGCCCTGCTCGCGGCCGCCCAGGCCGCCGGCGTGCACGAGGTCGTGCTCCGCCTGCCGGGCGGCTACGATGCCCGCGTCGGTTCTGGCGGCCTGGGCCTCTCCGGCGGTCAGCGGCAGCGGATCGCGCTCGCGCGGGCGCTCTACGGCGATCCCTTCCTCGTGGTCCTCGACGAGCCGAACTCGAATCTCGACGTCGACGGCGACCGCGCCCTGTCGGCCGCCGTGCAGGGCGTGCGCGCCCGCGGCGGCATCGTGGTGGTGATCGCCCACCGGCCCAGTGCCCTGGCGGCGGTCGATCGCATCCTGGTCCTGGGGGAGGGGCGCGTGCAGCTGCACGGTCCGCGCGACGACGTTCTGTCGAAGCTCAATGCCCTGACGCGACGGACGCCCACGAGGGTTGCATGACGACGGGTCACACGCCCATCGGGCCGGGGGCGGATCCGACCCGCGAGACGCGGCGCTCCTTGCGGCGGCACGTCGCCGGCGTCGCCGCCGTGATCGTGGTCGCCACGGGCGCGGCAGCCTGGACGGCGGCGACCGAGTTGTCCGGCGCCATCATCGCCACGGGGTCGCTGGTCGTCGAGAGCAACATCAAGAAGGTCCAGCATCCGACCGGCGGCGTCGTCGCCGAACTGCCGATCCAGGAGGGTGCGCGCGTCCAGGCGGGCGACCTGCTGGTGCGCCTGGACGCGACCACCGCCCGGGCCACCTACGACAGCGTCACCAAGAGCCTGTGGGAGATCGCGGCGCGCAACGCCCGACTGGAGGCGGAGCGCGACGGCCGCGACAGCCTCGCCATCGCCCCCGAGCTCGAGGGAGCCGGACCGGAAGTGGCCCGGATCGTCGACGGCGAGCGCAAGCTGTTCCGCTTCCGACGGGACGCGCTCCAGGGCCAGAAGGCGCAGCTCCGCGAGCGGATCGGTCAGCTGAACGAGGAGATCAAAGGTCTGGCCGAGCAGGCCGCCGCCAAGGAGCAGGAGACCGCGATCATCGGGCGGGAATACGAGGGCGTCGAGGATCTCTGGAAGAAGAACCTCATCCAGCTGACCCGGCTCACGAGCCTCCAGCGCGACATGTCCCGCCTGAAGGGTGAGCGCGGCGTCCTCGTCGCGAACATCGCGCAGACCAAGGGCAAGGTCTCGGAGACCGAGCTTCAGATCATCCAGCTGGAGCAGAATCTGCGCAGCGACGTCGCCAAGGAACTGGCCGAGAACCGCGCGAAGGCCGCGACGCTGACCGAGCAGAGGATCACGGCCTTCGACCAGCTGCAGCGCATCGAGATCCGCGCGCCGCAGACCGGCTACGTGCACGAACTCGCGGTCCACACCCGTGGCGGCGTGATCTCCCCGGGCGAGCAGATCATGCTGATCGTGCCGAATGCGGACTCGCTCGTCGCGGAGGTTCGGGTCGCGCCGCAAGACATCGATCGGCTGCAGACCGGCCAAGCCGCCGGACTTCGCTTCCCGAGCTTCGACCAGCGCACAACGCCGGAACTGAACGGTCGGGTCGTCCGGATCGCCGCGGACGTGAGCGAAGACAAGCGGACGGGCAGCTTCTACTATCTTGTTCGCCTGGGCGTGACGAAGGAGGAGTTGAATCGGCTGGACGGGGCCAAGTTGATGCCCGGCATGCCGGTGGAGGCCTTCATCCGAACCGCCGACCGAACCGTTCTCTCCTACCTCACGAAGCCGCTCGTCGATCAGGCCCGACGCGCTTTTCGTGAGAAATGAGGCTCTCCGACTCCCCCGCGAAACGCGTGTCCTCGATCCGGTCGAAGGCTCGCGCCACGCCCTCCAGGATCAGCTCCGTGCCGTAGCCCCGGCGCGTCGTCGCCTCCGGATTGATGGCGACACCGCTCTCGACCCAGCCCCAGGCCCGTCGCCGGCATCCGCGCCGGTCGAGGACGACTCCCAGGTCGCGTCGAGTCGGCCGGTCTCGACCGTCAGCGCACCGGACTCCACCGCATCGGTGGTCAGCTCGTGCAGGGCCGGGGCGAAGCTCTGGATCTGCCGCGTCTTCCGAGAGACCCGCGGTCCAGCAATCGTCGGTCGGTCCCGGGCTCCGCTCGCGTGCGCCGCCACCTCAGCCCTGATCAGCGCTCCGACCTCGACGGTATCGCTCCCCGCATGGCTGAGCAGGGCCCGCGCCCGGCTGAGCGCCCGCAGCCGCTTCTCGAACGCCACGACCGGACCGCCCTGCCTCACCGTGCGGCAAGGATTGGGCAGGCTGCCGCGGACGTCCTGATCTGACTGCGGCGACGGGTCGAGGCGTCGGAACGGGTGCCGCACCGGCGACAGCCGTCGTTGGTACACCGGCCGCCGCACCGGGCGGTGTCGCGCGGTCGGACGGCCGGTGATGCCGACAGCCCAAGCAGCCGCACCGAGGCGGAGGCGGCCGTCGCGAAGGTGAACATTGCCTCGACCCTGGCCTGCCCGCGCGCCATGCGCCCCGCGTCCAGCGCGTTGCCGGGACGGTCTCGCGAGCATGAAGCCGTGGATGGTCGCCCCGATCACGCGCCGCCGATCCGCTCGAGACGATCTATCTCCGTCGCCACACCGCGTTCTCGTCGATCCTCAGGAGCAGCGTGACCGGCACGAGACCGATCATCACGATGAGAACTGCGGCGACGGCGCCATCCTCGTACGTGCCGCGCGCCGCCTCGCCGTAGAGAAACGTGCTCAATGTCTCGACGTTGAGAGGGCGCAGGAGCAGCGTCACCGGCAGCTCCTTGGCGATGTCGACGAACGCCAGCAGCCCGCCGCTCAGCATCGCGGGCCAGGCCAGCGGGATCTGCACGGTGGCGAGCGTGGCGAGCCGCCCGCGCCCCAGGACCCGGGCCGCGTCCGATATGGTGTGCGGGATCCGCGCCAGGCCGGCCTCGCTGGCGCCCACCGTCACGGTCAGGAAGCGCAGAGCGTAGGCGATGACCAGGGCTGCGCCCGTCCCAAGCCCCACCGAGACGGTGGCGAAGCCCGCCTCGAGCAACCCGGAATCGATCAGCGCCAGGGGGCCGAGCAACCCCACCGCCAGCACGGTGCCGGGCATGGCATAGCCGAGCCCCGCCGCGCGAATCAGCGCGCGCCCGGCGCGGGCGCTCAACAGGAACGGCGCCGCCGCCACCAGCAGGCCGACCACCACCGTCACCCCCGTCGCGAGGCTCGCGTAGAGGATCGTGTTGCCGGTCTGGACCGCCAGCGTGTCGGGCCATCCCCCGCCCGCGACCCGCCGCCATGCCTCGCAGGCGAGGTGGCCCGCAGGCAGCAGAAAGCCGAGGACGACCGGCGTCGCGCCGAGGGCCACGGCGGTTCCGGCGCGCCAGCCGGAGAGCCGACGCCGCGTGACCGCCGCGTTCCGGCGGGCGCTGCCGGCATAGCCGCGCCCGCCCCGGGCCAGCCGCTCCAGGCCGACGAGGGCGACGACGCAGGCGAGCATCACCAGCGCGATCTGCGCCGCGCCGGGTAGATCGGAGCGGTTCACCCAAGTCGCGTAGACCTGTACGGTCAAGGTGCGCACGCCCAGGAACTCGGCAGCACCGACATCGTTCAGCGCCTCCATCAGGGCGAGGCCGGTGCCGAGCGCCACCGCCGGGCGGGCAAGCGGGAGGGCGACCCGCAGGAAGCTGCGGAACGGCCCGGCGCCGAGCACCCGCGCGGCCTCCAGCAACGTGCCCGCCTGCATCAGGAACAGCGCCCGCGTCGGCAGGTAGACGTACGGGTACAGGACGAAGCCGAGGAGCAGGATGCAGCCCGGTAGCGAGCGCAGGTCCGGCAGGGGCAGGTCGCGGGGGCTCGACAGGCCGAGCAGGCTCCGCAGCCCGGCCTGAAGCGGCCCGAGGGGATGCGACAGGTCGAGATAGGCGTAGGCCACGACATAGGTCGGCATCGCCAGCGGCAGAAGCAGCGCGCCTTCTAGGACGCGGCGGCCGGGAAAGTCGAAGGCCGAGACCAGCCACGCGGCCCCGGTCCCGAGCCCGATCACCAGGAGGCCGACGCCCGCCAGCAGGAGGGCGGTGTCCCGGATCGCCTGCGGCAACACGTAGGCGGCCAGATGCGGCCAGAGTTCGCTGCCGCCACCGAGGGCCGCGATCCCCAGGGAGATGACCGGCGAGAGCAGCAACGCCGCCAGCGCCGCCGCGCCCGCCCAGCCGAGACCGCGCGTCGCCGCCATCCTCGTCCGCACGGGCTCAGTTGTCGAAACCGACCTTGTCGACGAGCAGGCTCGCCGCCTTGCGGTTGCGGGCGATCTCTAGCAGCGGCGTCTGATCGATCGTCAGGGTGCCGAGGCTCGCGAGCAGCGGGTCGATCGCGGCGCCGGCCTTCACGGGATACTCGTAGTCGGCGTTGGCGTAGACCGCCTGCGCCTCGTCGGAGACGAGATATTCGAGGAGCTTCACCGCCTCCTCGCGATTGGGCGCCGCCTTGGCGACGACGGCGCCCGAGACGTTCACATGGGTGCCGCCGCCCTCGAAGGTCGGGAGCACGACCTTGATCGCCTTGCCCCATTTCTGCTGGTCCGGTCCGCCGCGCCCCGAGCGCATCAGCCCGACATAGTAGGAATTCCCGAGACCGACCTCGCAGAGGTCGGCGGCGATGTCCCGGGCCACGTCGCGGTCACCGCCCGCCGCCTTCCGGGCGAGATTGGCCTTCAGCCCGCGCAGCCACGCTTCGGTCTTCTCCGCGCCGTGGCGGACGAGGAAGGCCGAGATCAGGGCGGTGTTGTAGGGGTGCTGTCCCGAGCGCAGGCACACCTTTCCCGTCCACTGCGGATCGGCGAGGGACTCGTAGGTCGCGGCGGTGAGGCCCGAGAGAGTCTCGTCGGCGTAAAGCACGCGGGCGCGCATCGAGAGGGCGAACCACCGGCCTTCGGCGTCGCGCAGGGGCGCAGGCACCGCCGCCTCCAGCGCGGGCGAGCGCACCGGCTGGGCGAGATCGCGGTCCACGAGTTCGATCAGGTTGCCGATATCGACCGTCATGAGGATGTCGGCGGAGGAGCGGGCACCCTCGGCGGCGACGCGCTCGGCGAGGCCCTTCTCCACGAAGACGGTGTTGACCTTGACGCCGCTCTTGGCGGTGTAGGCTTCGAGCAGGGGGCGGATCAGGCCCGGTTCCCGCGTCGTGTAGAGGTTCACCTCCGCCGCGTGGGCAGTCACGCCGAGGCCGAGCGAAAGGACGAGGCCAGACCAGGCGAACTTTCCGGAGAGAGACGACACGGCAAAACCCCCTTCATCAAACGATGCGTAGGGCGGTATACGTGTAATCATTATATCGCAAGAAAGTTTTGTTTTTAAATATTCTAATTCAGTGCAGGCTCGTCTTCGCTGGCGCCTGCTGCAGGGAAGATGTGAGCCTGTTCCGGCACAAGGTGAATGCCGACCTCGTCTCCGGGAACGGCCGCCGGCGGGAGGTGCAGGCGCAGCGGCGCGTCGAGGCCGGTCACCGCGAGATCCAGGCGCAGGCGCGGTCCCGCGAAGGTGCGGCCGAGGACGGAGGCGCGCACCCCGTTCCCCGCCGGTCCGCGCGAGGCCTTCAGACGGATCGCCTCCGGGCGAAGGCACACCGTCACATCCCCGTCCGGCAGGGCGGCAGGCCGGGGCAGCGGACCGAGCGGCGTCGCGATGCGGTCGGCCGCCGCCCGGCCCGGAATCTCGATGATCTCGCCGAGCGCCCTGGCGGCGAAGGGCGTCTCCGGCGCGCCGTAGATCGCCTCGGGCGTGCCGGATTGGACGATCCGGCCGCGGTGGATCAGGACGATGCGGTTCGCGAAGGCCACGGCCTCCGCAGCGTCGTGGGTCACGAGGAGCGCGCCGGTCCGGTCCCGGCGCAGGACGGCGAGGGTGTCGGCGCGAACGCGATCGCGGTTGCCGGCATCGAGGTTCGAGAACGGCTCGTCGAGGAGCAGGACCCGCGGGCGCGGTGCCAGGGCGCGGGCGAGCGCCACCCGCTGCGCTTCGCCGCCCGACAGGGTGCCCGGATAGCTGTCGGCCCGGTGCGCCAAGCCCACCTGCTCGAGCCGCTCGCGGGCGACGCGCTCCGCCCCCGCGCCACCGAGATGGGCGAGGCCGAAGCGAACATTGGCGAGCACGGTGAGATGGGGAAACAGCGCGTAGTCCTGGAACATGAGCCCGACGCCGCGGGTCGCGGGCGACTCGTTGCGGCCGCGGCCGGCGACGCGCCGGCCGCCGATGGCGATCTCGCCCGCGTCCGGCGCGTCCAGGCCGGCGATGAGCCGCAGCAGCGTGCTCTTCCCGCAGCCGGAGGCGCCGAGCACCGCCACGATCTCGCCCGGCTCGAGGGTCAACGAGACGCGGTCCAGGGCGAGCGTCCGGCCGAACCGCCGGCTCACGCCCGAGACCACCAGCCGCGAGGCGGCGGGACGGGAGGCAGTGTCGAGCGTCGGAACCGTGCGTCGTCGAAACAAGGATGGGCAATCCCGGAGGCGGGCCTTGCAGGAGAACGGCCGACACCGTCCTTCTCATCCAGCAGTGGTCATGGCGCTCAGCTCAGGCTGACGAACCGCCTGCGACCACCTCTCCGGACAACGTCTCCGGAGCGGATGAGCCCCTTCCGGCAAGCTTCGACGGGCGCCGATGCGCCGCCGGGCGTCGCCGTCGGGTGGAGGTCGAGCCGACGGCTTCCGGGGTGCGGGACGCCGATCGCTGTCATCGTGGGCCGACGGACTCGTTCTCGAGAACGATGATGGATCGAGAACGCGACCGGCCTCTCGGCACCGGGGCTGGCGGGGGTTCACGGCCTGAGCCGGAACAGAGCCTCCGATCAGGAGGGGCTTCGGCCCACCTAGACCGGGCCAGCCATCGTCGACGCCGCGACGCGTGGCATCGACGCAGGGAAGGGCAGGGCAGGGCAGGGCAGGGCAGGGCAGGGCGCCGCGCGATCCCGATAGGATTCGAATATCGCGAAAGCCGTGCCGAGCCCGCGCGGAGGTCCTGGAAACGGCCGGGCGGGGTGGAGAGCGGTTCAGCAGCTCGCGGTGGGATCGGGATCCGCCGCCCCGCACACTCAGGAGCGGCCCTGGCGGTGCCGATGGGCTGCGATGTCCGTCAAACAGCCATCCGGCCGGCCTGGCATGCCGCGGCCCTTCTCAGCGCGGAGCGGACAACGAGGATGTGCCCGGGCATGATGGCCGCGAGATAGGCGTGTCCGAGGCGGTTACGGCAGCGGACGACCGTGGTGGCGACGAGGTCCTCCCGCCCGTCCGGGCGCTGGCTGAGAAGAAGCGACAGGCGAAAATCGAGGTGGCGGTCGTCCTCTCCCAGGACGATCTCGCGCTCAGACCGAGAGAGTACCGGAAAGAAGTCGATCCGGTCCCGGCCGTCGGCCTTGAGGCGGGCCCTCATCGCCCCCGACGTCTCAACCCCGAAGAGGCGCACAGCCGCGTCGCGCAGTGCCATGGCTGCCGTGATCCAGGGGGCCGGGTTCGAGAGCGCTTCTTGAGCCAGCCTTGACAGGTCATGCGGCCCCGGCCCGGGCAGCGTCACCGCGAAGGCGTCCACGAGATCCGCGCCCGGATACCGAGAGGCCACCGCGCACTCGGCCGGCGGCATCATCGAGCGAACGTGGGACAAGCGCTCAGCTGGCCTGTGTCCTGACGCGCCCAACACCGGCGAGACGGCGCAACGAGCGGCGCTGACAGCGGCGTAGCGCGACGGCAAAGCTGATTCCGACCCGTCCGCTTCTGGCCTCTGGCGCCCAGAAGCGGACGGGCAGCGTCCCACCCGGAGCAGTCGATCCAAGCGGTACGGTGTGGGTGCGCGTTTCATGAACAGAGCCGCGCCCTCAGCCCGGTTGCGAAGGGCCGGGCCCGTCTTTCGAGACTACGCGACGGGGCCCGCCACCTTCTAGGCTCGTTGGCTACGGCTTGTTGGCCGGAGCCGGGTTCGTCGTCGTTGCCGGAGGCGCAGGGTTTGCCGGCGCCGTGCTGGCAGGAGGTGGCGGAGGCGTGGGGGCCTCGGCCTTCTTCTCGTCTTTGCAGGCCGTGAGCGTGAGCAAGCCGACGAGCGGCAGCAGATGGCGAATACGCATGACCGTTCCTCCTGTTTGGCCAGTCTAGGCGGTGAGGAACGTCGCCCGGTCGCTGTTCGATCCAGCGCGCCGTGATTCCGGCATCAAGCCTGATGCCGGCTCATCGTGGGCATCGACGCGGCGAGCCAACGCCATCGGTCGGGTCCGGCTGTGCCGTGAGACCTCGCAAAGCGACGTTCTCGATCGAACCGGTCGTAGCAGGCCGACACGTCGGAACGACGCGAGGCGGACGTCGGGAGGGCCTGCTTCGGGTCGGGACAGGCGTGGCGACGACATCCGCCGCCCCGAAATTGTCGCGCGCAAGCGGACCGTCGCGTAACCACCCAGAGCGACCATCCTGCGTCCGACCCAACCTCTTTACAGAAGCGTCGGTGGGAGCTGCCCGAAGCTCGCCTCCGGCCGGCGGAGAGCCGAGATGCTCTCCCGGGATCTGCCGCCGCGATGACGCAGCGCATGTCGGCCGGCCCTTTCCGGACAATCTCGGTCGGCGCGCGGATCATCGTCCCGGCATGGATGCGGCCGAGCGCGGTGCAGTCCTGCGGTTGGGCTCGCGGTCCGGCACCGCCAGGAAGCCGGCGTCGCTCGCACCCCGCCGGACGTCGTCTGGCGCGGCCGATCCGCCGAGGTACAGGTCTCGGAGAACTGGCATCCGCTCCGGGTAGAGACGTCGCGTAAAGTCTGTGGCGAGCGTGTCGACGGAGCCTGTGATCGAGATCGATGTCCTCATGGCGCGGCTTCAGGCCTGCAAGTGACGACATTGATGCTTGTGATCGACGGGCGGGATTGACGACAGCGGTCGCAATCCCGCGAGCAACGGCACTGTCGGGGCGATCGTGAAGACGTCTATCGCGACCATGACCTCATCCCGCTTCTGCGCGACTGTGCCGGGGGGAACGGATGGAGATCGCGGCTCGTTGAACCCTCAAGTTGCGTTGCTTGAACGAGAACAACCGGGGAGATCGCCCGTGACGCCGTCCCTGCAATCTGCCTTGGCCGCCTCCGGCTATGTCGGCTTCTGGGAAACGGACCTCGCCACACAGACCGTCGCGATGACGGGGGCTCTGCCCAACCTGCTCGGCCTCGACGAGCAGCGTGCCGCGGCGGGCGTCCCGGTGACGGCGTTTCTGGAAGGCGTTCATCCCGACGATCGCGAGCGGGTCGCGTATCTGGTGCACGAGGCACACCACACGGCAGGGCGCTTCGAGGCCGAGTTCCAGACCAACGATGGTCCCGGTGGCGTGCGTCGCGTCGCTGCACGAGGCCGGGTCGAGGTTGACGCGCGCGGCCAGGGGCAACGCTGCCTCGGCGTCGTCCTGGATCTCGGGGATGGCAGCCAGGACGACCTGACCGCTTCAGCCCAGCGGCTTCGAGCGATCGATCGAGTCGTCGACGCGTTGATCGCGGTCCGCCCGCTGGTTGCAGAAGTCGGTTCGCCTCTCCTGCGCACGCTGATCGACGCGACGCTCTTGGAGTTCGGAAAGCTTCTGGCCGGCCAGATGAAGCGAACCGCACGCCAACTGAATTAACAGTTTCCTCGATGCCTATCCTGCTGGGCGGCGACAGAACTTACGAAGTCAATACAGGAGCGGCGATCATCGCGATCGACGACGCGCTCGAAGGCGGTCAAGAGCGCGAGCGCTTCTTCCGCCGCTCTGACGCTTGCGGGCCTGTCCCGGAAGATCGCGACGTCGTCCCCGAGCGCTGCAGCGATGCGCCGCAGGATGCTGCCGCTTGTGGTTCGTTCTTCGGTCATTGCTGCGCTCCGGCCCCAGGTAAACGGTCGCAGGTACGCGACCGCTGGAGGAAGCGAAACGAACACCCGAACCTGCCCAAGGTATGTGGATGGACACCGCCCGGTATCCGGCGCCTGCAACCTGTGCGGGCGCGCCGCTGTGATAATGCGCCTGCGCGTGATCGGTTGCGACACGTCGGGCGGAGCACCCCAGCCAAGCCCGTGACCGTCACCGCGGGACCGGCAGCGAGGGCGCCGATCATCGCGCAGGACATGGCCTTGCGCATATGGCCTTGCGCATCATGACGCCCGGCGCTCAGCAGCGGTTGCCGCCCGCGGTCTGGCCGTACTGCTTGACTGGGAAGTTCTGCTGGTTGGCATTGCCCTCGGCAGCCGAGCTCTGCGGACAAGTCGAGGGGTCGCGGTCGAAGCGGCTGCCGAACGGGGCGTCGAACGAGCCCGTGGTTTCCACATCGTAGGGCGCGTAGCCCGTCCAGGCGGGACGGTCGTAGGACATCGCGGACGAGATCGGTGCTGCGGTGAGTGCGAGGGCAGTGACGGCAGCGGCGATGCGGGTCTTCATGAACTAATCCTTGCTCCTTTGCGCAGTACAGTCCGAGATGTTCGGCCTGCTCTCTCTTGCGTGATACCGATATGGGGACGGCTGTCCCGTGGCGGCGTGCCGCTGCGCACGCAGCGTCCGGGATTAATCGGGGCGGTGGCGCTGCTGTGACCGCGCGCGAACAGGCTGCCTCCGCCGCGGCTTCGAGACCGGGCGGCAGATCGCGCTCACAGGGCCCGATCGTTGAACCAGACGCGTGCTTCAGGTTTTGCCTGAAAGCCGACGCGATCCAACTTCGCCGAGGCACGGAGGATCTCCATGCGTATTCCAGTTCTTGCCGCGCTCGCGGGTGTGAGCCTCGGCGTCCTGGCCGTCCCCGCCTCGGCCGTGCCAGCCGGTCCCGTGACCGGCATCTCGTCACCGTCCGACATGCTCACCGACGTTCGGATAAGGCGCCATCACGTGCGGCGCCATTCGATGTCGCGGATCCAGCGGCGCTATCCCGGTGCGAGCTTCGTCCGGAACAAGACGCCCGGCGCTCCGGGCGGCAGCAGCCGGGGCAACGGGGTCACCGGCAGCTACGCCGCGCCCAGCGGACGGTAGGCTCTCACGCGCGCGTATCTCAGCGCGCTCAGGCCGCCGCGGCGGGCTGCCACGTGCGACGTCTCCGCCACCGGATCCCTGCTCTGCGGCAACGTGCAGGACCGTGGGCGGCAGAGGGCGCAGGTGGAAGGGACCTCAGCTTCCGGCACTCTCACGGGATCTGATCCGGGCCGGGGCCTGACGATCGCACGGGCGAGGAGGCCGACACGTCGGCTTCTCAGCGAGCCAGCTTCGCGGGGAGCATTGTCGGCGCCGGGCGGGACGCGTTCGACGCCGCGAACGAGGCAACGAAGCCGGCCAGGGAACGTACATCGTCCGGTTGTCGCGGGTCTCGAGCGACCGCGGCGGCTTCCCGTTCCAGCCGAAGGTTACAGGCCTTTGTCGGGAGGCCGACATCCGGCGTGCAGGCGTCGTGACGGGCGCAAGCGGCGTCCAGGGCGTCGACAGGCGGCAGAGGAGCGTTGTTGCCGGGGCCGCAGTAGTTGCCGTGGATGAGAAACTTCGGCCCGCCGTTCGCGGCTGGCTGTGCCGAGGACGGAGCGGCCCACGCGGTGGCGAGGAGGGCGGGGGCGGCGAGGCTGACGACGGTGCGAGTCAACATGGTGGAGACCCTCCAGCACCTCGCCGCACAGTCCCATCGGCGATGATGGTGCGAGACCTGTTTGAGTACCTTACATCACGTCGCGATGTGCTGCAGAACACTACCCCTATTCGGATGATGCTCTGCCTGGGTGGCGGACGGCTTGGCCGCCGGCTCACCGCGTCCGCGACATCGTGCTGAACCACGGGCGTCGGATGGCGAAGGCGGACGGGCGATACGGAACAGTGACTGCGCCCGTCCGGTTGGCCTGAAGCGACTGCCGCAGGCTCGCGGCCGTGGCCAGGAGAGAGCCCTTGTTCAAAGTACCCGCACTGACGGCTGGGTTGTTCGCAGCCAGCATGTTTCTCGCCCCCGCCCCGGCATCTGCGGCCCAGATTGGCATCGGAGCCGTTCCGGAGGCCGGTTCGGCGGTGCGAGACGTCCAGTATGGCTACGGCGGCCCGCGCTTCGGACGGCACTTCGGTTACGGTCGCCGGGGCTACGGTGGCCCGCACTTCCGTGGGCGCGGCTACGGCTATGGGCGCGGGTATGGGCGCGGGTATGGTCGCGGCTACGGCCGCGGATATGGGCCCGGCCATGGTTACGGCTACGGGCGCCGCGGCGGCTTCTGACACTCCCCGCTGAGCGGATCCTAGCAAGCCCGCCCGGTCCTCCGGCGCGGGCTTCTGCGTACGATGCTGCGCGTTACTGGTCGCGCAGGAAGAAGAACCAGATCAGGACAGGGCTCGGCCCACCGAGAACCACAGAAGGCCGCCCGTCATCATGTCTTGCTCCGGGACCTGTCCGGGCAACCCCGTGGGCCTGTTCCGGCAGGCAGTCCTGCAACCGGGGTCGATCAACGTCTTATTAACCATCTGCGCGCAGACCTCCGGGCCGGCCGAGCCCGAAGGAAGCCGATGCCCCTGACTCATCCGTTCGTTGCCCAAGCGATCGTGGCCGAGACCGAAGCGATGAAGGCGGCGATCCTGGCCGAGAAGATGCGGGCCATGGAAGCGACGGGCGCCGCCAGGGCCTTCGCCGAGATGGCTGCTGCCCAGAGGGCACGGGCCGCGTGGGCCAGGGCTCAGATCGCGCCTCGGCGTTCGGCCTGACGATGCCGCCTGCTCCGCGAAGTGAAGGTGGGCGGCGGGCAGCGCCCGTCCACCCTCGATGAGGCACGGCTGAACTGTCGAGACGCGACCGAGCGCCGCCCGTCCCCTCGCGGTCGGGCGACCGTTCTCGGCACCTGCGGAATACGGCCCCGCCCAGCGCTTCCCCACCGCCCGTCGCAGGTCGGCTGCTCCGCGAACGCGCGACATGGTCGAGGCGCGCGGCGCCGCCATCCGGAGCCGGTGAGTCGATCCAGCGCGGCTCGACGCCTCCGACGCTCAGACACGCCTCGGCCGGCGTGAAGATGCCGGGCGGTGGGCCGCTGACTGTGGTAGACGTCACCGCATGCGCGCTGGCGATCCAGCGTCTCATGGCCCTCAGGGAGAGTTGCAGTGGCGCGTCCGGACCTCGGTACGAAGCGTGTTTGCCCGACGACGGGTAGGAAGTTCTACGACCTCGGCAAGAATCCTGTGATCTCGCCCTATTCAGGCGAGGTCGTGCCGATCGCTGCGGCGACATCGTACTCGCGGGGGAGCGCTCCCGTTGTCGCCCGCAAAGAGGCGCCGAGCGACGAAGAGGATGAGACGGAGGGCCCCGAGCTCGTATCGCTGGACGAGGTCGAGGCTGAAGAGGCCGAGAAAGACACGGACAGCAATGCTGAAGACGATGACGCTCTCGATATCGAAGACGACGGTGAGCAAGTCGACGATGACAACCTCGTCGTCGATGAGGACGATGACGACACCAGCGATCTCGTCGAAGTCAACGATGACGATGACGATCAATAGCCGCGCTTGCGCCGCCGGTCATTGGGTGGACAGCTGATCGTCGGTGCGGTCTTCGTCGCTGTTCGAGCGGGTGGTGGGGCGGCTCATGAGCAGGGCCGCCCGTACCGCCATGCGGCGCGACGGCTCGTTGGCCTCGGCGTCAACCACGATCGCGGGCGCGGAGGGGTGGGCCGCGACAGCCGCCGCAAGATCGAGCACGTGGTCTGGACCGATCGAGTGATCCTGGGTGGTCGGTTCGGCCAGATAGGCGTCGATTGCGGCGCCGACATCTTCAATGGCGATACGCTCGGCGGTCACCAGATCCCAGAGCGTGGCCTCGACTGACATCCGCGGCGTATCGCACCTCTCGCGAGGGCATGCAATAATGTAACAGGATCTTGCCCTCATCGCCGGCAGGCCAGCGCGTCCGCGGGCTCGAGGGCCATCGCGGGTTGGACGGATGCGATCTGCGACGGGGTGGCCGGCCGGTGCGAGGTGATCCAGAAGCCGATCCCCTGACCACAGCTCGGCCAGCAACCCTTCGGCCAGGCTGTCGGCCCGATCCCTTGCCTCCGCGTCGTCTCGGGCCCGGATGAGGGCCGTGCCGCGGTCGCTGCCGTCCGCGGCGAACCGGTGCAGGCGGACGCGAAGGATCGCGTGCGGAAGACGCAGGCCCCCTGCCGAGGCCGTGCCGTCAGCGCCGCAATGCGCTCTCATTCAGGCGCAGAGGCGGAATGGTCAGGCTGTTGGGCCGACGGACGTCGCGATCCACACCACGTGCCGCGGGCCGCTGTGCCCGTTCGCGTGGGGCCGAACCTCCTCGACGACGAAACCCGAGCGCTGGAGGCGCGCCTTGAACTTGCGGTCGGGCGTCGCCGACCAGACGCCGAGCACGCCGCCCGGCCGCAGCGCCCGCCGCGCCAACGCCAAGCCGGGGCTGCCATAGAGGCGATCGTTCTCCGGGCGCACGAATCCTTCTGGTCCGTTGTCGACATCGAGCAGGATCGCGTCCCACGCGGCCGGACCGGACTGGATGAGGTCGTCGACATCGGCCTCGCGCAAGTCGACGCGCGCGTCGTCGAGGCAGCCGGCAAAGACGCCCGCGAGCGGTCCGCGTGCCCAAGCCGCTACCGTCGGCACCAGCTCGGCGACCGTGACGCTCGCCTCGGGCCCGAGGTTGCGCAGGGCCGCGCGCAGGGTGAACCCCATTCCGAGGCCGCCGACCAGCACGCGCGCCGCACCCCGGCCGCGCACACGGCCGCAGGCGAGGATCGCCAGCGCCTCTTCGGAGGCGCCGCGGGTGCTGTTCATCAACTCGATCGTGTCGGCGACGATCGAGAACTCGTGGCCCCGCCGCATCAGGTGCAACGGCGTGCCGCCGGGAACGATGCCGGTGTCGATATGCATCCACGATGTCACGGGCGTCCCTCTGTGGGCCGGCGTCTCGATTATTCCGGCAAACGGGAAGGATGAGTTATGAGACGCGCTCCTGACCGCGCGCCGCGCTCGCATCGAGCACGGGTCGCGACGGCGTTCGCCTCGACCGAGAAGCCGGTATCACCTCCCATGGCCAAGCGTACCAAGTCTCTGCCGAAGGTGCAGGGGTTCGTACTGTTCGACGTCACCTACGCCGACGGCAGCCGCGCCTCGAATCGACGCGTGCCGGCCGAGATCCTGGGTGGCCTCGACGGCGATGAGCCGGCGCGCGCCCTCATCGGCGAGCAGGAAGAGGAGATTGCCCGCAAATCGGGGAGGCCGAAGCGCGAGATCGAGCGCCTGATGCGGTCTCCGGCTCCCAGCTCGAAGCCCGATCTGTGACGAGCGGCCCCTGCACAGGCCACTCGTCGCGCGGTGATCAGCCCGCCTTCAGGTTGGCGGCGCTCTCCTTGCCGCTGCGGCGGTCCGCCTCGACGTCATAGGCGATCTTCTGACCCTCGTTGAGGGAGCGAAGGCCCGCACGCTCGACGGCCGAGATGTGAACGAACACGTCCTTGCCGCCATCGTCGGGTTGGATGAATCCGTAGCCCTTGGTCTCGTTGAACCACTTCACGGTGCCTGTAGCCATGGCTGTATCCTGGTCGTCACCGGCTCGCCCACGTGACGGGCCGTGACGCCTGAACGGGTCGCCGCGGCCGGCTGTTCCAGAGGCACCCGCGATCAGGAGCCGCGGGTCCGATCTCCGGGACGCTCGCCGGTGCCGAGCCACTCCAGCGCGGCCGCCCGCGATCTGAAGGTGTGCCCCTGTGATGTGAACGGCGCCGGCCGGTCTGCCTGTGGCACCTCATCGAGCAACTTGATCTGCCACGCATCGCTCGGCTCCGTGCCGGAGACGACCCGAACCAGCGCTGCGGTCACGACGGGATACAGCAGCACGTCATAGCTGCCGGGCGCGAGTTGTTCGACGGTGTAGGTCATGGGCTTCACGCACGCTCTTCGAACTGGAAACCCGCGGGGTGGGCCTGAGGGTGCCGCTGCCGACGGCCCGCTTGACCGCCGGTCCGTTCAGCCAGCGTTGCATCGTGCCTCCGGTCAAGCTTAGGACCGGGCTTCCACGGGAGTAGGAGGCTTGGTTGAAAGAGCTCGAACAGGGTAGCGAGGCGGCGATCTACGTCTCCGCCATGGTCGGTGAGATGATGCAGCGCGTTCTGGAAGACGCCCTGGCAGATCTCGCCAGGACGCGCGGTGCCGCCTACCTCGACATGTTCGTGGAGCGCGAACTGGCCCGCTACGCCGACCTCTTTCGCGAGCGGTCGGACGACACACCCGAAACCTCCAGCATGCTGCGCGCTTGGTTCGCTGTGGAAGGCAGCGCAGCGTTGCGGGCCGTGGTCGAACGCGCGAGCGCCGAGGCGAGGCGCGACTGACCGGGATCAGCGCCCTCGATGCGGTGGCCGGATCACCACCACCGCGGGCGGGCTGACAATCCACTTCTGCGCTGCCACCTGGCGCGACGAGTCCGGCTGCGGAAGCGTGGCGTTCGCCGCGTACACGAGGTCGGGGCCGAAGCGAACGAGCATGATCAGGACGACGAGGGCTGTGCGCATCCGGGGGCAACGATCGGGCCCGCGGAGCGCTCCCTGCGTCGCGCGTTAGCGGCCCTTCTTCGCGAACTCCCAGACCGGAATGCCCCAGACCTGCCCCTGCTTGGTCCGGTAGGCCGAGCCGCGCTCGAACACCACCCGCGTCGGTTCGACAGTCTGAGCCCGGTTGCCGGTGATCATCATCACCCCGCAGACCTCGATCCGCAGCGTCCCGTGCTCGGGGTGAAGCGCGAACAGTTCGGCCGCCGTCCAGCCGAGCGCGTGCGCCTCGGCGCCGAGACGGTCGCAGAAATCGATGGCGGCCTCACGTATCGGCGCCCAGCGGGCCGGGACGAGATACCGGCACGGCGAGACGTGCGGAGACAGGTCCTCGATAGCGCTGCGCCACAGGGCGGCGGCGTCGGGGAGCATGGTGGGTGCGAAACTGGAAGCCATCCCACGGGCTACGGCAAGCGTGACCGTTGGGCCATGCGGCCAGAAGCGGGGTTGCCTTGCACGGGTGAGGGCGGTCTCGCACCCACCCGCCGGCGCTCGGACAAGCCGGGGCCGCCCTGCGGCCGCTCGCACGAGCGTCGAACGCCTCTGCCGCCCCTTCGGACAGGATGCGCCGGCAGGCAGCGGCGCCGCGCGGTCCGACGCGAGCTCGCCCTGCAGGACGTGCGGGAACGACCTCCGCGGATGACCTGAGCGCCGGCATTCCGTCGCGCCGGTTCGCACGATCGCGGGCTGGCGCAATCCGTCCCGGCCTGGCACCCCGCGAGCGTGGCGACGCTCGATGATCGGACCTGTGAAGCGAAGATCGCGGGTGTCTGGCGCCAGATCAGCGTCGCTGAGGCCGGGAGCGCCCCCGTGATGGCGCCGACGCGCTGCCCGTCCTGCCCCAGCGCCTCGGTGCTCTCGGGATCGTACGCCGCGAACGGCAATCGGAAGTTCAGCCATCGCAGGGTGCATACCGGCTGTCCGCGGGACCCGAAGCGGTACTCCGGCACGCCGTCGCCCTATCCTCGGGCACGCATCTGAGGGGGTGGCCCGGGTCGGCACGACCTCGATCAGGAACGCTCAGCGGGCACACGGTGTTCAGAACTGGTAGTTTCACCGGTGAGGAAGACGTGCATGGACGTTTGGCAACTCATTGAGCGCGACCACGAGAACATCGGTGGCCTGATCCGTGAGATACCATACGCTCTCAACGACCCCAGAGCGGTCGGCAGCCGCGAGCAGATGCTGGCTGACCTCATGGACGAGCTTGATCTGCACGCGATCGGGCTCGGTGCAAGCTTGTACGGACCCTTGAGCCGAGAGGGCCGGACGCGCACGCTGATCGAAGACTTGAACCGCGGCCACGCGGAGTTCAGGCGACAGCTCCAGCAACTCGCCCGTCGCCGCAAGACGGCCTCCGCCGGCTGGCTCGACACCTTCGAAGATGTCACGTTCCTGGTGGATCAGCACCTACACCGTCACGTGCATGAACTGATCCCCGCCGCGCAGATGCTTCTCGCGCCCGAGGAGGTTGCCGCTGCCACACGGGCGTTCGTGCGAGCGAAGACGAACGCCCTTCGGTCTCGGCGCCGAGGCACCGTGGCGCGGGGCATGTCGAGCGAGTTCGCCCTTATCGCGACGCTCGCCGGAGTGGCCGCCGGTCTCGGCTATCTGATCTGGAACGGCGGACGCTTCGGCCAGTCGCGATCGGGCCGAATGGCCGAGGCCGGAGAGCGCGTTCCCCAGCGGGCGGTCCGGCCGATGCCGCGGTGACTGCGGCCAGCCACGGCGCCCGATCTGCCCGCAGGCCGACGGGGCTCGGTGCCGTGCGTTGCGGGCAGGGCCCGTACGCGACGCGGCCCGAGGCGCAGGATGCCGATCCCCCATTGGCGGGATCCCGACGGCGCGGGGCGATGTTCAGCCCCGCCTGATCCGCCCCCCGATGAGGTGGTCCGCCCCGACGTATGGCTTCCGAGCCAGAACGGGGGCGGACACAGGGGAACGAAGCGGCGCGAGCCAGAGGACGCCGTCGCCGAGCGGCGGCAGGTGGATGCGGGTCTCTCAAGGCCGGAGTGTGGGTGAGGGGATCGGCCCGACGCCGACGCGGCGGCGATCGTCGCGGCCGCGCGGGCGGCGGCCTGCGACGGCTCCGTGCGCCGGCTGCCGGACGGCTACGACACCATCGTGGGCGAGCGCGGCGCCCGCCTCTCGGGCGACCAGCGCCAGCGCATCGGCATCGCCCGGGCGCTGCGGAAGCGGGCGCCGATCCTCCTCCTCGACGGGGCGACCTCGGCCCTCGACCTCGAGATGGCGATCCAGGCCGGGCCCGCTCGCGCCCCAACCTCCTCGGCAACGCTCGACGCAGCCCCTCAGAGCGCCCGGCGAAACGAGCCGACGCCGATGTCAACAGGCGCAACCGTTGGAGAAGGAGCGAGAGACGGGTTCGCTCTCGCCGATCAGCATTCCTCAGGATGCTGGCACGCACATCTTTAACCGACGCCATCAGAAGCTCGGAAGTGTATGAAATAACGCCAAGCTAGAAACATTTTCATAAATACATCTAGGTCAGGGTCCCGCGATATCATCGATCTATCATCGCGCTCATCGTCAGCCGGTTCGAAACAGGTGCTGACGGCCGGAAGAGCCGTGTGCTTCCACCTGCGACCCAAGAGGAAGCCATATGCCCTCCAGTTTCGGCCACCACGGCATCGACGTGCTCATCCGCAAGCTGGAGAGCATCGGCACCCTCTCTGAGGAAGAGCGGCAGGCCATTCAGAGCCTGCCGATGAGGATCCACATCCTCGGTGCTCGGCAGGACATCGTGCGCGACGGCGAACAGCCCACGCAATGCTGCCTCATCCTCGATGGTTGGGTCTGCCGCTACAAGCTACTCAGCCAGGGCAAGCGGCAAATCCTATCGTTCCATATCGCGGGCGACATGCCAGATCTTCAGGGTCTGCACGCCCACACCATGGATTACGGCCTCTCCACGGTGAAGCACGCGACCGTCGCGTTCATCGCGCGCGAGAGCCTGCGAGAGCTGACGGCACGCTTTCCCAGCGTCGCAACGCTCCTGTGGCGAGACACTCTGCTCGACGCAGCGGTCGTCCGCGCGTGGATGACCGGCATGGGCCGCCGCACGGCGTTCGAGCGGATCGGTCACCTGTTCTGCGAGCTTTACCTGAAGCTTCGAGCGGTGGGACTGGCCGGCGATTACCGCTGCCCGCTGCCGGTCACTCAGATGGACCTCGCCGACGCGCTGGGTCTCACGCCCGTGCACATCAACCGCGTGCTGCGGGAGATGCGCAGCCGCGCACTGATCACGCTTCGGCACCAGACGTTGGTGATCGAGGCCTGGGATGACTTGCTGCAGGCTTCTGAGTTCGACCCAACCTACCTGTACTTGGAGATGCGAGCGGCTGCTTGATCCTGACCGAAAAGGGGTGGGGCGAACGTCCGCTCACGCCCGCCCTGATTTCAGGATCACCGGTTCGGATGTCCTCTCGCCTCGCCGGCGTGGCCCGGCGAGGAGTCTGACGGTGGGACACTCCGCGCGCGACCCGGCCACGAAAGGGCGACCGGCCCGGAACGCGGGTCGCAGGCTCGGCGCCGAGCGCGCCCGCAAACCCAGCGCGTCGGAGCGATCCGGGTCTGATTCGACCGCGAGAACCGCGTGCGCCACGTCCGACCGCGCCGTCAACAGCAAGCTGCGGAGCTTCGACGTCGCCAAGCTCGAGCGCCTCCTCCGGACCTAAGCAGCCCGCACCGTCGTCGACCCGTGGGCTGCCATCGGCAGGCGCTCAACCGCTTCACCGCGCAGGCGTGCCGCAACTGCCTCGCCGCAGCCGGATACGCACACGACGTGGCCCTTGCTCCACGATCGGGCGCAGCTCTAGCGCGAGAGGACCATGACGTACACCGCCGGGACGAGGCACAGCGCCACGCGAAGCAGGATCCCCAGCCCGGCGCGCGCCCAGGCAGGCAGGCCGTAGATCCCGGCGCAGCCCAACGCGAAGCCGGTGGCCAGCAGAAGCGCGCCGGCTTGTCCGGTCACGCCGGCCGCCCTGCACGAACCGGACTGCCAAGCTCGCATCTCAGGACGCCCGGCCCGGCGCGGTGCCCGATCTCGGGCAAGCGGAAACACTGCTGCATGCGGCGCGATCACGGCCTCGGCGGAAGCAACGCCGTACGCCCATCCCCGGCCGCCGCATAGCATTCATGTTAAAGTCGCGCCTGCAATTTCGTCGATGCCGCCTCCGATCTCAGAGAAATTAAAAAACCGAACATAGGTTGCAGATATTCGGCAATATGTCCTAACGGGTGTTATTTCGGTGCTCTGCGCGTCCGATATAACGCTATGGTCGTCGATCGAGACAGTGACCTGTTCAGGAGCTTCCGAATGAGCACTTTACGGTCTCAGTGCTCGCGCAGCGGCCCGGCCGCTTGACCCGTGTGACGCTCTCCCGCCGCGGTGGACTGCTCCGCCCGCTCGCGCTCGCTGCCGTGCTGCCGCTCCTCTGCGGGTGCCAGCAGCACAACATCCTCGACGCCAAAGGCCCCGTCGGAGCCGCCGAGGCGAATATACTCATCATCGCCACGATCATCATGTTGGCGATCATCGTGCCGACGATGATCGCCACGGTGGTGTTCGCGCTCTGGTACCGGGAAGCCAATCCGCGCGCCCGCTATCGGCCCGACTGGGCGTTCTCGGGCCGCATCGAGCTGGTCGTCTGGTCCGTACCTCTCCTGACCATCACGTTCCTGGGTGCCATCGCCTGGATCGGCGCGCACAGGCTCGACCCGGCAACACCGCTCGACTCGGACAAGAAGCCCCTCGAGGTCCAGGTGGTCTCGCTGGATTGGAAGTGGTTGTTCCTCTACCCCGAGGCGGGGGTCGCCAGCGTCAACGAACTGGTCGTGCCGGCGGCCACCCCGGTCCGCTTTCGGCTGACTTCCAGCAGTGTCTGGAACTCGTTCTTCGTGCCGAAGCTCGGCAGCATGATCTACACGATGCGCGGCATGGTCACGACGCTCAACCTCATGGCCGATCAGGAGGGCGAGCTTCGCGGACTGTCGACCCATTTCAGCGGCGACGGCTTCTCCGACATGCACTTCCCGGTGCGAGCGGTCTCGGACGCGGCCTTCGCCGACTGGGTGAAGGGCGCGCAGGGCTCGGGCGCCACCCTCGACAGGGCGTCCTACGCGGAGATCGCCAAGCAGGGCACCCTCGACGCCCCGCGCAGCTTCGGCGCGATCGAACCCGGCCTGTTCGACGGCATCGTTGCCCAGACCGTGCCGCCCGGCCCCGGGCCGGGCGGGAGCGGCGTCGAGGGCGTGCGGCCCAAAGGCGGCTCCTGACCGGGGCGTGCCCCCGCCAGACGCGGCTCCTGACTGCGAGGACATCATTCCATGCTGGGCAAGCTCACCCTCTCGGCGATCCCGCTTGACCAGCCGGTCCCCCTCGTGGCGGGCGCGGTGGTCGCGCTCATCGCGCTCGGGGTCGTCGCCTGGGTCGTGATCGCCGGCCACCTGCCGTATCTCTGGCGCGAGTGGATCACCAGTGTCGATCACAAGCGCATCGGCGTGATGTACTGCATCCTCGCGCTGGTGATGCTGATCCGCGGCTTCTCGGACGCGATCCTGATGCGCTCGCAGCACGCCGTCGCCTACAAGGCCGGGGGTTACCTTCCGCCCGAGCACTACGATCAGATCTTCTCGGCCCACGGGGTGATCATGATCTTCTTCGGCGCCATGCCGTTCATGATCGGGCTGATGAACTTCGCGGTGCCGCTCCAGCTCGGCGTGCGCGACGTCGCCTTCCCGACGCTGAATTCGGTCAGCTTCTGGCTCACGGCCTCGGGCGCGCTGCTGGTGAATGTCTCACTGGTGGTGGGCGAGTTCGCCCGCACCGGCTGGTGGCCTGCGCCCCCGCTCTCCGAGGTGACCTACTCGCCCGGCGTCGGCGTCGATTACTACCTCTGGGCGATCCAGATCTCCGGCGTCGGGACGCTGCTGTCGGGCGTCAACTTGGTCACGACCATCCTGAAGATGCGCGCGCCCGGCATGAGCTACCTGCGCATGCCGATGTTCTGCTGGACCGCGCTGGCCTCGAACCTGCTCATCATCGCGGCCTTCCCGATCCTCACCGCCACGCTGGCGATGCTGATCCTCGACCGGTATCTCGGCTTCCACTTCTTCACGGATTCCCACGGCGGGAATTCGATGATGTTCATGAACCTGTTCTGGGCCTGGGGTCACCCGGAGGTCTACATCCTGGCGCTGCCGGCCTACGGGGTGTTCTCGGAGGTGATCTCGACCTTCTCGGGCAAGCCGCTCTTCGCCTACCGGTCGATGGTGATGGCCACCATGGCGATCTTCATCCTCTCGTTCATGGTGTGGTTGCACCACTTCTTCACCATGGGACCGGGCGGCGACGTCAACGGCGTGTTCGCCATCACGTCGATGATCATCGCGGTGCCGACCGGCGTGAAGATCTTCGACTGGCTGTTCACGATGTACGGGGGGCGGGTCCGGCTGACCACAGCGATGCTGTGGTCGCTGGGCTTCATGGTGACCTTCGTGGTCGGCGGCGCCACCGGCGTGCTGCTGGCCATCCCGCCCGCCGACTTCGTGCTTCACAACAGCATGTTCCTGGTGGCGCACTTCCACAACGTGATGGTCTCGGCCGTGCTGTTCGGGGCCTTCGCCGGCTACACCTACTGGTTCCCCAAGGCGTTCGGGTTCCAGCTCAACGAGTGGTGGGGCAAGGCCGCGTTCTGGTTCGGCATCACCGGGTTCGTCATCGTCTTCGGCGCCTTCTACTGGCTGGGCCTCCTCGGCATGACCCGCCGGATGCAGCACTACGACGTGGCCGACTGGCGCCCCTGGATCCTGGTCTCGGCCTTCGGCGTCGCGGTGATGCTCGCCGGCGTGGTCTGCCAAGTGGTGCAGCTCGTGGTCTCGATCCGCCGCCGCGAGTCCCTCCGGGACATCACGGGCGACCCTTGGGACGGCCGCTCCCTCGAATGGGCCACGGCCTCGCCGCCGCCGGTGTTCAACTTCGCGGCCCTGCCGGAAGTCCACGGCGAGGAGGCGTACTGGGCGATCAAGAGCCGCGCCCGCGAGCAGATGCGCCTGCGCGAGGAGCCCGCGTATGAGCCCATCGAGATGCCGCTCAACAGCCCGACCGGCTTCATCTGCGCCTTCTTCTCCACGCTGATCGGCTTCGCGATGATCTGGTACATCTGGTGGCTCGCCGCCGCCGGGTTCCTCGGGGCCTTCGTCACCTTCGTGGCCTTCGCCTGGCGCGACACGGTCGAGTACGAGATCCCGGCTTCCGAGGTCGCCAAGGTCAACCGCGCGAACCGGTCGACCCGGCTCGAGGCGCTCCACGGCGCGGGCCAGCGGAGGGCGGCATGAGCGGCACCGCGTCCCCCGCCTGGGTCACCGCGCTGCGCGGTGACCCCTACCACCTCGGCCACACTCGGGACGGCCACGGCGAGTCCCGCGCCACCGGCCGCGGGACCGGTGGCCCCTCGCCGAAGCGCATCATCGTCGCCTACGGCTTCTGGATCTTCATCCTCAGCGACATCGTGATGTTCGCGTCGTTCTTCGCGAGCTACGCGGTGCTACAGGGCGGCGTCTCGGACGGGCCGACCGGTCCCGAGATCTTCGACCTGGACCGGATCGCCATCGAGACGGCGCTGCTCCTCCTGTCGAGCTTCACCTGCGGCATGGCGAGCCTCGCGCTCTCGGCTCGCCGGATGCTGCTCTTCCAGACCGCGATGGCGGTGACGTTCTGCCTGGGCGCGGGCTTCGTGGCCCTGGAGGTGATGGAGTTACACGACCTGATCCAGCGCGGCGCCGGCCCGTCCCGGAGCGCCTTCCTGTCCTCCTTCTTCACGCTCGTCGGATGCCACGGGTTGCACGTCACGGTCGGCCTGCTCTGGCTGCTCACCATGATGGCGCAGGTGCTGACCAAGGGATTCCGGTCCGACATCGTGCGCCGGACCCTGTGCTTCGCCCTGTTCTGGCACGCCCTCGACATCGTCTGGGTCGGAGTCTTCAGCGTCGTCTACCTGATGGGGTCGATCACATGAGCCACGCGGACCACGCCAGCGCGGAGGATCTCGATCGGCACCAGACCGAGGTCGCACCGGGGGAGGAGTTTGCCGAGGAGGATATCGGCAAGGGCATCCGGGGCTATCTCATCGGCCTCGCGCTCGCGACCCTGCTGACGGTCTGCTCCTTTGCCGTCGTGCACGCCAAGTTCGTGTGGGCGCCGGCGGTCCCCGTGGCCGTGATCGTCTTCGCCATCGCCCAGATGGGCGTGCATCTCGTGTTCTTCCTCCACATCACCACCGGGCCGGACAACATCAACAACGTCATGGCACTGGCCTTCGGCGTCCTGTTCGTGGTGCTGCTGATCGGCGGCTCGGTCTGGATCATGAGCAACATGAATTCCAACATGATGCCGGCGACGCCCCCGTCATCCAGTCCGCAATCGTCCCAGCCCGCGATGCCCATGACCCGGCCGATGCGGCACTGACGCGCCGCGCGATCGCGAGCCGCCTTTCGCGCGCCGATCGTGCGGCTACGGGCGGCCCCGGGGCGCCCGTCGGAGCGTGGCTCGAATCCCCGGTGAAGGGGCCGGGCGTACAACCGGCCCAGCTTCTGTGGCTCGTGTCGCTCAAGTTCACGAGCGCCCACGGTGGATGGATCGCGATGCCGCCGCCTCGCTCATTCGTGCCCCATGCTTCTCCGCGATTGCGATGATCCGTGGGCCGCGATCCGGTTAAGAAGCTTCAGGTCGGATTTGGGCGCCGACGCGCTGTCGACCGACTCAAATCTCGCAGGCCGCCCAGGGTTGATGTTCCGCTGGCCGCTTCCCTGGGCTCGCCGAGCGGGCGTCGCCGTCCCGGCCTCGCGAGCCCCCTTGCAGAACCCGGGAGCGTCCGCTCGCGGGAGGCTCGGTGAGGCAGGGTGGTGGAAACGGAGAGGTTTCTGCCCGTCCGCTCTCGGGCGGCAATGCTGAGAACCGGGCGAGACGGCGCGTCAGGCGTTTTGATCCGAGTCCGCGGGGGCTCGGATACAAGGCTTCGGGCCGTCTCTCTCGGCGCGCGCGTCCTTGTCGAGCATCGCCTGGACGCTGTCGGGGTGTCCGGGCACCCGCAGCAACCGGGCTAACCCGTCGGCGACACCTCGACGGACCGCGTCCTCCAGCTCGTGGTCGTCTCTGCCGTTCACAACAGTGAAGCTCATCCGACCGGTCCTACGCATTTCTTACCCAGGTTAAACTGACCAACGGTCAGCGGTTCCAACGGCCCCCGCCCGTGGCTTGTGAATGGTCCGGCCGCCCGATCACGCAGGGTGGATTGCCGCCGTGACGGGCCGGTCCTGGACACCTGTGACCACGTCGCCTGCCGTATCGCGGGCTTCGCAATCCGGCATCACGGCCGAGGCGTCGAAGGGCGTCATTCAGCGGCCCCGAACCCGGCCCGCCGGTGCTCTCGTCGTCGCGCGATCGCGGATTGCTGCGGGTCGTACCGAGGTGCCGATCGTGGGCCCGCTCGGGAAGCTGCCCCATTCCGAGGGATGTCCCGGCGCTCCTACCGGAGGCGCCTGGCCAGTCGTTGAGATAGACTCCATATGCTGCTCCGGCGGCGCGAAATACATCGGCGCTGGCTCGTTCCAGCGGGACTCGATCACCGAGCGGCGCCAGACGGAGGAAGCGCGGCGCGGGAGCGAGGAGCGCTTCCGTCAGTTCGCAGGCGCTTCGGCGGACGTTCTGTGGATCCGGGACGCCGAGACGCTGCGTCTCGCGTCCGTCGGTTCCGCTCTCGAGCGGATCGACGGCCTGCCCTCCGGCTACAGGCTACATCAGACGGCGACACGATCCGAAGCCGGCTCAGGCTGGTCCTGCCGAAGGAGCGTCGCGCCCCGACGATCTCCAGCGTTCTGCGGCATCGATCGAGATCGGTACGACTAGTCAGGTTGGGAAGCGTCATCACCGCCTCCAGGCCGCATCAGCACAGACGGGGCGAACCATCCCTTCTAACCTCGGCCAGCTTGGAGAAGAGCATCCGATCAGGGAGGCGTGGGTGCCGCGCTACTTCATTGACACGTTCGACCACGTGGATGCGATCGACGAGGAGGGGACCGTGCTCCCGGACAGGGCGGCACTGCGCTGCCTGCTTCGCACCGCCCTGACGGAAATCCTCCGCGACGAAGGCGAAGAGCGAGGTATCGACGAGTTCGCCGCGAGCGCACGCGACGAGCTTGGGCGGCGCGTGATGTGTGCCCGCATCAGCATCACGATCACCGACCAGTGAGCCTCTCTCCTCCACGGGGAGGGCCGATGGAGACGACACGCGCCCGCTTAGGTGATTTCGCCGGAACCAGCTGGGCGGCCGCGTTGGGCGCGAGCGGTCGTCCGCTTCACCCCATCCCTGTCCTGCTCCAGTTCAGCTATCATCTCCCCTCGCCGGCATGTGCCGAGCAGTTTTGCGGAGATCTCGCGCGCGACAGGCAGGCTGACACGTTCGGAGCGGGCTGTGCCACCGCCAGGAACGCCGCTGCGCTCAGAGGAGCGCCCCTCGGTCCGTGTTGATCTCGTTCGACAAGACGCTCGCGAGGGCGGCCATCCCCACCGGCTTCTCACAGCGTTGAACGTGCGCGTAGCGCGCGGGAATAGCGGTGCCTTCATAGCCCGTGGCGAAGACGAACGGCACGCCGCGGGTCTCCAGAGCGTCCGCGACGGGGAAGACCATCACGTCGCGCAGATTGATGTCGAGGACAGCCACGTCGATCTTGGAACTCGCCGCGATCAGCGCCAAGGCTCTATCGACCGTTGCCACGGGACCGAGCACCTCTGCGCCGGTCCTCGACAGCATCCGCCGCATCGCGTCGGCGATGAAGTAGTCGTCCTCGACCAAGAGCACCTTGTGGCCTGACAGAGCGTCCAGATCATCGCTCGGTGTGCCCATCGTCATCCATGCCTCTGGAAGCCTCAGGCCAATGGAAGCTCGATCAGACAACGTACCTCAGCCTCACCGAGTTCATAGCGCGTCGTGGCATCGAGCGCGTACGGAAGCGCGTTCTCGATCAGCTCCCGGCCGTAGCCGTTCTTCGGCGCACCGCTCCCTGTCCCGTGTCGGCGGTCAATGCCGGTCTCGACCCATTCGAGCACGAGCCGCGGCATCTGCCCGTCGCTTTCGCGGATCCGCCACCTCACGCTGAGCTGGCCATGTGCGTTGGAGAACGCGCCGTACTTGCGCGCGTTGGTGGCCAGTTCGTGCAGGGCCAGCGCGAAGGTCTGCACCGCCCCCTTGCGGACGCGAACGTCGGGTCCGTCGAGCACGATCCGCTCCTGCAGGTTCGCGGCGGCGAGCGCGTCGAGTTCGCTCCGGATCAGTGCCGATAGCGTGATCGGCTCCTCGCCGGCGCGCGAGAGCAGTCCCTGAACGCGCGAGAGGGCGGCCAACCGCTCGTTGAACGCCGAATCGAACGCCTCTAGCGTGTCACTCGCCGCGACGGTCTGCTGCGCGATCGACTGCACCACGCCGAGCAGGTTCCGGGTGCGATGCTGCAGCTCGGCGACCATGACGTGCTGCTGCTCCTGCATTCGGCGCAGATCGTCGATGTCGGTCGACGTGCCGAGCCACTCGACCACCTCCCCGCGCTCGCCGCGGACCGGCATCGCGCGCGTCTGGAACCACCGGTAGCTGCCATCGCCGGCGTTGCGCAGACGACCTTCCATCTGCAGGACGCCGGTTCGCGTGGCATCGCGCCAAGCCTCGATAGCTGGACCACGGTCGTCCTGGTGCAGGGCGTCGAGCCAGCCGTGATTCCGGCTCTGCGCTTCCGTCTGTCCGGTATAGGCGGACCATTGCGGGCTCGCCCAAGTCCACTTTCCATCCTCTGCCGCCCGCCAGACCAGCTGCGGGATACCCTCGATCAGGGCGAGGAGCCGCCGCTCGCTCGCGCGCTGACGCTCCTCGGCCCGCTTGCGCTCGGTGATGTCGACGAAGGTGATCACGACACCGGCGATGAAGTTGTCGACGCTGCGGTAGGGCAGGACCCGGACGAGGTACTGCGCGCCCGTTGTCGAGTTGGTGATCTCGCGCTCGACCACGCTCAAGGTGCGAAGAACGCGTCGGGCATCGTCCTGCAACTCCTCATAGGCGATGCGCGACTTGATATGGCCGATCGGGCGGCCAGCGTCCGTCTCGATGAGATGGAAGATCTCGGTGACGGCGGGCGTGTGCTTGGTCACCCGCAACTCGTTGTCGAGGAAGATCGTCGCGATCTGCGTGCTCTCGAGAAAATTCTTCAGATCGCTGTTGGCTCGACCCAGCTCCTGAACCCGATGGCCGAGCTCGCCGTTGACCGTGGTCAGTTCTTCGTTGACGGATTGCTGCTCTTCCTTCGAGGTTTGCAACTCCTCGTTGGTCGATTGCAGCTCCTCATTGAGTGACTGATACTCCTCGTTCGAGGATTTCAGCTCCTCGTTGGTGCTCTCCAGCTCCTCGATGGTGGCCTGCAGGCGCTCGCGCGTGGCTCCGAGCTCGGCCTCGAGGCGTCGGGTGTGCTCGAACGCGCCTGAGCCACCTGCGGCGCTGTCGCCGCCGGCGACCGCCTTCGGACCGCCCTCCTTGAACAGCACGAAGTAGCCGCGCGCGGCCGGATCGTCGCGCATGGGCTCGACGACGAGGTCGACCGACAGGCTCGCGCCGTTCCGGCCGATCTGCAAGCCATCGATCTGCACCGTCTGAGCGGTCTCATCGGCCTTCGCCAGCGCGGCGCGCAGGTGGAGGCGCAGGTCCGGATGAGCGAGCTGCAGCAGGTTCAGGCTGGCTGTGCCACCGGCGGGCTCGATGTAGCGCCCGCTCCGCCCGGAGAAGTGCAGAACGTTGTACGAGGCGTCGGTGATCACGTAGGCGGGGGCATAGCGTTCCGCCAGCCGCTCCGCGCGCCGCGTCAGCGTCACCCCGTTCGGCCGGACCCGCTCCTCGGCGGTGGCGGACACGCCGATCCGGCGATCCGGCGCCGCGAACGGGAAGTCCGGCAAGATGCGGGAGCCGGTCTCCCGGCGACGGAAGATGCGCGAGCGACCGTCGATGGGCGCGAACAGCTCGGTGTGGCGCGAGACGTTCTCGGAGTTGCCCAGGAACAGGGCGCCCTCGGACTTCAGGGCGAAGTGGAACAGCGGGATGACCCGGCCCTGCAACTCCGCGTCGAGGTAGATGAGCAGGTTGCGGCACGAGATCAGGTCGAGTCGTGAGAACGGCGGGTCCTTGATGATCGAGTGCTGCGAGAAGATGCACATCTCGCGCAGCTCCTTCACGAGGCAGTAGGTGTTGCCCTCCTTCACGAACCAGCGGGCCAACCGCTCGGGCGACAGGGCCTCGCTGATCGTGCTGGCGAAGCGGGCGGCCCGTGCCGAAGCCAGGGCCCGACCGTCGAGATCGGTCGCGAAGATCTGGACCTGGGGAACGACGTCGAGGGTGGCCATGTGCTCGCGCAGCAGGATTGCCAGCGAGTACGCCTCCTCGCCGGTCGAGCAGCCGATCACCCAGACCCGGATCTGATCGTCCCGTTCCTTGTCGGCGAACAGCTTCGGGATCACGTCCCGCTCCAGGATCTCGAACTCCTTCGGGTCACGGAAGAACTGGGTGACGCCGATCAGGAGATCGTTGAAGAGCTCCTGGGCCTCGTCCGGCTGGTTGCGCAGCGCCTCGACGTAGCCCTCGACCGTCACCACCGAGAGAACCTGCATCCGGCGCTGGACCCGGCGCAGGAAGGTTCCCGGCTTGTAGCCGTGGAAGTCGTGACCGGTCCTGTTGCGCAGCACCCCTGCGATCGCCGTGAGCGCCGCCTTGGAGACGGCCGGGGTGGCAACCTCCTCGGCGGCGAGCTGGCGGGCGGCGGACGCCACGCGCTCGATGAGGTCGTCGAGGGACAGGACGGCGTCGGCCAGCGCCGCCGGGGTATCGCTCGAGGTCAGCTCGCCGGCCCTGGACTCGGCGGTCTCCTCGGCGAGCGTGAGGCCGCCCGCCTCCTTGATCGCCTTGAAGCCGAGTGTCCCGTCCCCGGCAGTTCCCGCCAGCGCGACCGCGATGCTGCGGCCGTCCTCGTCGCGGGCGAGTGAGACGAGGAAGCTGTCGATGATGCCCCGGCCGCCGACCTCGTTCGCTGGACGCGTGCGGAAGCGTCCGTTCTGGACGTCCACGACGAGGTCGGCGCCGATCAGGTAGGTGCGTCCGGCCTCGATGAGGGCGTCGTCCCGGACATCCGCCAGTTCGAGCCCGGCCGCCGCCAGGGCGCGCCGGAACCCCTCCTCGTCGAGGGCGTCCCGGTGCTGCAGGGCCACGATCACCGCCACGCCATCCAGTCGCGGCATCCGGGTGAGAATGTGCTGCAGCGATCCGGTGCTCGCGGCCGACGCGCTCAGGGCGAGGTAGGCGGTCGTCCTCGGCGGGCTCACATCGGGTTCGGTCATGCTGGATCGCCGTGATGCGAGGCCCGGTGACAGCGGCGGTCCCGCTGCGAGCAGCGCGTGCGTGAAATGTCGGGCCCGTGTACCACGGCGGGGCCGCAACGTGACCGAGGCTGGATGCCTTACTCCTCCTGCGTGCCCTCGCTTCCGGACGATTCGGGCTCGGGTAGGGACAGCAGGACCGCGCGGCGGATCGTCTCCGCGTAGCCTCGGTACTCGGCGGCGCGCTCGTCGTACATATCCGCCACCGCCGGGCGTCCGGAATTTCGGCCATCCTGCGCCATGCGGGCGACGAGTTCGGCCCGCTCCTCGATGATGCGCAGCGCGACGCGCAGGGCCTCGTCGACGGCGTTCTCCTGCTCTTTGGCGACCACCTCCGCCGTGTAGGCGTGACCCACTTGGCAGCGGAAACGCAGCGGCTTGGCGTCGCGGACTTTGGACAGGACGCCGCTGCAGTGTGGACAGGTGAGCGCCGCGGGATCGGCGATCCGGCGCAGCACATCGCTGTCGATGCGCTCGCCCGCGGCGATGTCGACCTCCAGGCGGATCTCGGGCGGCACCGGCAGCCGCGGTCCGGCCGGCTCCCGCACGAGTTCGGATAGAACGTCGCCGAGGCGGGCGCTCGGAAGGGCGAGGTCGACGCCGGCCGCAGCCATCCCGCTGAGCGGCATCTCGTCGGCGATCGCGTCCGCCGGGTCCTGCACGATCGCGATCCCGCCGCAGCGCTTGATCGCCTCCAGCCCGGCGGCGCCATCGTTGAGTAGTCCGCTGAGCAGCACGCCGATGACCCGCGAGCCGTAGGCCGCGGCGGCGGAGCGGAACAGCGGGTCGATGGATGGGCGGGCCATGTTCTCGCGGGGGCCGCGACCGAGCCTCATCTGGCCGTCGCGCACGATCAGGTGATGATCGGGCACGCCGAGGTAGATGTTGCCGGGCGCGATAGCCATGCCGTCCCGCGCGGCGTGGACCGGCATATGCGCGGCCGCGGCTGTGACCGTCGCGAGCAGGCCGAGGCTGCGGGCCGGGATGTGCACGACGACGAAGACCGCCGCCGGCAGGTCTACCGGTAACGCCCCGAGGATCGCCTTGAGCGGTGCGGTCGCGCCGGAGGAGCCCCCGATGACGATGATGTCGCGGTTCATCATGACCGATCTCGTTGGAGCATCGAGGGCCGTGCTCGGCCCAGTTCGTCCGAGCACCGCGAGCGCGGTGCCGGGGGTGCCGGGGATGAGGTCCTCCGGGTGTTCTCAGTCGCGTCCATCGCCTGCATCCCGCTCGGCCTCCGTGATGACCACGCGTCCGACCTGGTCGGTGAACGGGATGAGCAGGCTGCAGTGCAGGCCATCCAATTCGTAATTGAGGGCCGACCGGGCTTCGAGTTCGTAGGCGAGCACGTCCTCGATCACGGTCGTGCCGAAGCCGCGACGTGTGGGCCGCGCCACCTCTCTCCCGCCCGTCTCGTTCCACATCAGCGCGAGGATCGGCTCCGGCTCACCCGGTCTGATCTGCCATGCCACCGTCACCCGCCCTTGCGGGAGCGCGAGGGATCCGTGTTCGATCCCGTTGCTCGTCAGCTCGTGCAGCGCCATCGCCAGCACCTGCGCTGCTTTAGGCCGAAGTCTTACAGGGGGGCCGGCGATCGTGGCCCGCTCGCCTTCGCGCACGAGATGGACCATGAGCTCGTCCGAGACGAGCGTGTGAAGGCTGGCCTCGCCGAACGCATCCGTGATGGCGTGCACCCGGGCGATGGCGCCCAGGCGTCCGTCCAGGTGGGCGACGTAGGTGTCGATCTCCTCAGCGCTCTCCGCGGACCGATGCATGATCGTACGCAGCATCGCCATGGTGTTGCGCACGCCGTGGCGCAGGCTATCGGGCATACCCGCCTCATCGAGCAGCCGGCGCAGGCGCGCATTGTCGGCGCGCAGGGCGGCGAGCTGGTCCGCCGCGTCATCGGGATCTGTCATGCCGCGCCTCCGTCGATGCCGGGTATCTCTGCCAAGTCAGAACGCGTGCGTGCGGTTCATGCGGGCCTTGGAACAGCAGGCTCAACGTGTGCCGTCAGGTGAAGAGAGGCCGATCGAAATGTGCGGGCCGAGCCGGGGCCACTGGATCGTGGATGGTCAGACGGCGACAGCGCAGGGTAATCGGACCTTGGCCGCGCAGCTCTTGGGGCGTGCGGTTGATGTGCACGCTGGTCTGGCCCATCGCGACCGCGAGATCGCTCCGCGTGATTGGCAACGGACAGCTCGCTGCGTCTGCGAGACCGACCGCCGCCGGCCGCGCCAGCAGCGCACAGAACAAAGCGCGAGGCGCTCGATCACGGTGCGGCAACCGAGGCTGACAGTCCGTTCGCGCTGGACTGCCGCGGCGGCTAGCGCCTCGTGGTGGAAGGCCCGATCAAGCTGCAGGCTGCGGCCAGTCATCGCCTGCAGGGCGGAGCCGGTGTTCTCGCCGAGGAGACCGGGCGTGACCGCCCCGATCGTGTGGTCCATCGGTTCGAGAAGGAACATGTGCGGATCGCAGGCGTCGCCCGGAAGGAGGAGCGACGCATTCTGACGGCGCCCATCGACGAGTTGCCTGTAGCGGCAGGCCCAGCCAGCGAGGATGACGTTGATGCCGCGCGGGTCGTCGCCCTCGTGGATGACGTCCTCGCGCGCGGCGACCACGCGGCCCTGAGCCATCGGCCCGGCTAGCAACTTCAGATCGGTCTCTGAGAGAGGGACGTAGCGCTGCCGCTTGCGGGAGAGCGGGTTTGACATGGCGACGTCTCCGCGACGGGATAGCTGATCGAAACTACGCGGAAACCTCGATGGGCGAGATTTAAGCAGGTTATCTCCTGAAAAGCTTTCTCCCGCCTCCTGCTGAGCGGTAATCGTATGCTTCAGTGCGTGCTGATCATTTTTGGGCGGGATCGGCCTGGATGGGAACCTGAGTCATGGTTCTCTCTCCGGGCAGCCGGTGAGGAGCGGCCCTGCTGAGTCGAAGAGGCCGGCCGGCTGACGACGGCCCGGTTCTGGAAGATTGCCGCCGGCTCTTCGTGACGCTGGTCTAGGCCGGCGGTCGTCCGTCCTGCGTGGATGGCGCCCGCGTCGCAGGTGACGAGGAGGCAGAGAAGCCGGCCCGCGCCGATGATGAGGATCGGAGAGATGGCTGACTTGCTGCCGCGATCCGACGTGATGTGGTGGCGCAAGGGGCTCGAAGATTCGAGCCCGCCGCAGAGCGCGCAGCGCGCCTGCAGATCGGACTTCTCGCGGACGTCGTGGTCGGCCAGCGGCGCCGCATTCGCCACGGAGACGGCACCGTCGACCCTATCGAGGCGCTGCTCGCGCTTGTTCGACGTGACTGCAAGCTCTTCGAGCCGGACCGAATCGCCCTCCGGCCGAGAAAGGGCAGGTTTTCCGGACGCAAGCGCGGGAATGGCAACAGACCCGGACGCGCCTGCACTATTTAAGATCCTCTCTAGGCTACGGCCTGGCCAAAAAATCTACGTCGCGCGCCATCGTAGTTCCAGAGGATCGCGGCTGCCGGTCTCGGGGCCGGCATCGAGGCCGTCGGCACAAGATCGAAGCTTGCGGAGGATGGGCCGGAGGGGTGTCGGATCCACCCAGCGCCGCGGCGGCCCCAGCTCCGCCCCGGTCCTGGCAGGACGCGGTGGCGGAGGGGCTGGCCCGGCCGGGCTGGCTGGAGGTGGCGCGGATCGAGCCGGTTGCCGCCGAGATCACGGTCGGTCTGGCCGGCCCCGCGCTGCTCTACGCCTGTTGCGGCCCCGCCTCGGGCGAGGACCTGATCCGGGCCGGTGATGCGCGCCTGTCGGGCCTCGAACGCGACTTCAGGAATGGCTGGACGATCGAGCGCTTGGCGCGGGAGGTCGGCATCGACGAGAAGCCGCTCGAATACGGGTTCCGCGACCGCGCCGGGCAGCCGGTCCACGCCCATCTCGCGGCGCTCCTTCTCGACGCGGCGGCCCGGCTCCTCCGGCAGGGCGTCAGCGCGGCCGTGTCGGTCGGGTTCGGAACCCTCAGCGATTCCATCAACGTTTTCCGCGAGAACAAGGGGCTCAGCCCCTCCCGCTTCACCCGCCTGCGCTGAGCCCGCCGGCAGCGCCCCGAGCGGAGGCGCGGTTTCCATCGTCCACAGACGCAGGGGGCCGCCGTGTACGAGGCCGGCCTCAGGCCTTGCCCGCCCCAGTCTGTCTCCGCTTGCATAGGGTACCCCCCTATCTTATAGGGATGGCCCTACCATGTCGCACACGATCAAGGACAAGACGAAGCTGCTCGGCCGGGTCCGGCGCCTCAAGGGGCAGATGGAGGCCGTGGAGCGGGCCTTGGAGGCCGAGCGCGGTTGCGCCGAGGTGCTGATGCTCGTGGCCTCCGTGCGCGGCGCCATCAACGGCCTGACCGCCGAGCTGATGGAGGATCACATCCGCCATCACGTCGTGGATCCCCCGACCGAGGCCGAGCGCGCCCAGGGCGCGACGGAGCTGATCGAGTTGGTCCGCACCTATCTCAAGTGAGAGGAGCCGTCCGTGCCCAGCCTTCCCGATCTCCTCCAGCAGGGCACCGGGCATGTCTGGCTGTTCGTGCCGACGGCGATCCTGCTCGGCGCGCTGCACGGGCTCGAACCCGGCCATTCCAAGACGCTGATGGCCGCCTTCATCGTCGCCATCCGGGGCACGGTGCGGCAGGCGGTGCTCCTCGGCCTGTGCGCCGCGCTCTCGCACACGGCGGTGGTCTGGGCGATCGCCCTGATCGGCCAGCGTTTCGGGCAGGCCTGGATGGGCGAGGCGGCGGAAGCGCGCCTCCAGCTCATCGCGGGGGCGCTCATCCTGGCGATCGGCGCCTGGACGGCCTGGCAGATCCGGCGGGACCAACACGACCACGATCACGCGCCTCATCACCACGAGGCCGAGTCCCGGCGGATCGCCACGGCGGCGGGGGCGCTGACCCTGACGATCTTCGAAGAGGGCGTGCCGCCGCGCTGGCGCATCGCGGCCACGGACAAGTCGCTGCCCGACGCGCAGGCGCTGCACCTGACCACGATCCGGCCCGACGGCGGGCATCAGGATTTCGCCTTCGTGGCGCGCGACGGGTACCTCGAGAGCCGCGACATTATCCCGGAGCCGCACGCCTTCACGGTCCGCCTGGGCCTCGGCGCGGAGACGTACGACCTCGCCTTCGCGGAGCACGACCACGATCATTCCGGCGCGCTCGACCTCGGCGAGGCGGACGACGCCCATGCCCGCGCCCACGCGGCCGACATCCAGCGCCGCTTCGCCGGGCGCAGCGTGACCACGGGCCAGATCATGCTGTTCGGCCTCACGGGCGGACTGATTCCCTGTCCGGCGGCGATCACCGTGCTGCTGCTGTGCATGCAGCTGAAGCAGCTCAGCCTCGGCTTCGCCCTGGTGCTGTGCTTCGGGATCGGCCTCGCCCTGACCCTGGTCGCCGCAGGTGTCGTGGCGGCGCTCGGCCTGCGGCACGCGGCCGGGCGCTGGCCGGGCCTCTCGGCGGTCGCGGCGCGGGCACCCTACGCCTCGGCCGGCCTGATCGTGCTGGTGGGGCTCTACACCGGCTATCTCGGCTGGCAGGGGCTCCACGACGTGCGCGGGCCGGTCGCCGCCGTGACGCCGTAGACGGCCGAGGACCGGGGCCCGCCTCAGGAGCAGGACCAGCGCGAGGCTGAGGGCGAGGTCGGCGCCCAACGCCGGGACCCGTCGGCATAGGCCATCACCGGCGCCTCGCGGCTCACCTGCGCGGCGAGGGCCGCGACGGCGCGCTCCCGGGTCAGGGCGGGGGCGTCGCGCCGCTCGTCGCCTCGCATCTCACGAGGCGCATCGGACCCGGCACTGTCCCGAACCGCGTGAACGGGAACGCTCCGGCTTCACCTCCGCCGGCTGCCCTCCCGCACGAACCCCGCCGCCCGGCGCGGCAGGGCGGCCTCCAGCGCCACCGCCGCGTCGTCCGGCCCCACCGTCAGCAGGGGCTCGGCCGCGTAGGGGAGGGGGGCCCACCGCCCCCGCCCTTCTGTCGTGATCACCCGTCTATATCCGGGAAGGTCGGGATGCGTGCCGTGACGCCTGATGCAGCGGGGTGCGGCTCGGGTCGATCGTCAAGGTAGTACGCGTCTCCGTCTGGCTGGCCGTATGGCCGGTGTCACCGCTCGAGGCCGGGCTGAAGCCGGCGATCCGCGGAGGTGAGCTGGATTGGACTTGCCTCGAGAAAGTGGAGAGCTCTTGTCCTGAAGGAGGAGGGTTCCGATGGCAGACCGGAAGCAGGCCTTTACTTCCGCGTTTCGGGCTGAGGCGGTGCGACTGGCCCGGACGGGTGGACGGTCCTGCCGGGAGGTGGCCGCCGATCTGGGCGTCGGGCTCTCGACGCTGCGCAACTGGATCGACGGTCGGCGGGAGCGGGAGATGGACCACCCGCCGGCCGATCAGCAGGAGGACATGGCCGCCGAGCTCAAGCGCCTGCGCCGTGAGAACGAGGTCCTGCGCCAGGAGCGAGAGATCCTGAAGCGGGCTACAGCTTTACGCTGAAAGGCGAGTTGGTCTTGCGCGCCGAGATCCGACCCTCGCTCATGCCGCACGCCCCCGCGCCTGACCCTGATCCGTATGGAAGCCGCGTCCGGACCCGCGCCCGGCACGCCCGTTCCCGGTCGGCGCAGGATCGTGGCGGTCGCGTACCGGTCCGGCTCGAACCGCACCCGCCAGCTCAGGAACACCCGCGCCTCGGCCCAAAGCGGCGCCGCCACGTCCGGCGACACCGTGTCCAGCACCATCGGCCGGACCTTGACCGCACCCCCGGGCTCGGCGAACGCCACCGCCAGCGCCTCGCCCGGGAAGTCGAGATGCACCGGTCGCGCGTCCCCGGTCAGCCCAGCGAGCTGGATGTGCTTGTCGCCGACGAGGTGGCCGGGGCAGATGCAGCCGCAGCCCCCCTACGGGATCAGCCCGGGGACGTGCGACCGCCGCCCCGCCCCGGGCCGCGACCGCGGCAACCTCCGCCTCGGCAGCCGCGACCTCGACCTCGGCGGCGGCCAGCTGCCGCGCATAGGCGCCCGTATCCAGCAGGGCCAGTTGCGAGCCCGGCTTCCAGAACTGAGCCTGCGGATCGGGCGCATCCGACATCACCGGTCCGGACTGCGTCGAGGCCGGCGTGGGCGCCATCCAGCTCTGGCGCGACTGCGGCGTCGGCGAGGCCTCGTCCGGCTCCTTGCAGACGTCAATCGAAGCGGCGAATCCACTTAAGCGTTTCGGCCAAGCGACCTCCGCGGCCAGTGTTCAATTCGGGGGGCAATTTGATGATGCTGTATTGATATCCCTCGAAGCGGATGGGCTTGATGATGCGCGCGATGGTGCGGTAGCCCTCGGGGATGCCGCCGTTGGCAGCGTCGCCGAGGGTGGGCAACGGACTGGCCCGGACGAGCACACCCTGGCCGCAGGGGATCAGCTGCATGCCCGAGGTCAGCCGGGCCTCGATCGCCTCCCGACCGCCCAGCGCGGCCACGTTGTCCGCGCCGAGCACCGTCAGCCAATTCGACGAGCGCGGCCGCTTGTAGCCCTCGTCCTTCCAGCTTTCGGAGAAGTAGTCGCCCATAGCGTCGTATTCGAGGCCGGGATATTGAGTCAGCCATGGATAGTAGTAGGCATCCTCTACTGTCTCGGCGCCCGGGATGGAGAGCGCCCCCAGACCGCCGGATCCATGCGACACCTGCAGTCGCCCGGCCCAGCGCCTGATTAGATCGACGAACCGATCCGGATCCGCACACAGGTAGCTGGGCGCGAAGTAGGCCTTTACACCGGATAACCGGCGACGAATATTGTTCTTGCTAAATCCGAAGGCTATGAACATCCAAAGGGACGGGTCGTCTCTCTCTTCGGCGTGGCTTTCGGTCATAAAGTGATACAGATTCTCATGGTCACCAATCTTGTCGATGTCTTGGTACTCCTTAGGAATGCTCGACCGATCCCATTTGCGTAGAAAAGTGTCGTTGGGAAGCTGATAATGATCGATCTTATTTTCTGGTATAGCGATATATTCATCCAGGCATTGCCGCACTGCCGCTCGCCTAGCCTGCTCCCAGCCGCGCTCGAAATACAGTGACACCAACACGCCAACCCGCGATCGGATCTTTTGACGCCTGTCATCGCGCAGGATCCCCCTCTCTTCGATGTCTTTGGGATCCGATCTAAGATCGCTCGGCATGATCATCGGGCTAGTCCTTGCATCTCTGAGATCCCGCTTCCGAGGCTCTGCCACTTTCGGAACTACAATCGCAATCTTTATCGATGTCCAGATTGATCAGATCGTTATCCGGATCCAACCCTTGATCTGCTGCTATGTCCCTGTAAAGGCCTCTTCTTTGCATTTCCGTCAAAGTCTTATCGGTAAATTTCAGCTCAAACATTTTCCAAGGCTTCCCGTACTTCCACCACGAGATGTCCGGCCGGGGTGCGCCTGTGATCGGGATCTGGCTCGACGGCATATCCGTGTCTGTCTTGCTCATCACTGGGCGATAGATCCCATGCTCATCCTGCTTGTAACTCACTTCCGGACGTGGCCCGTCGGCCGCAGGCGCCCTCGGACGGCGAGGTGATTTGTCCGGATACTTCGGGCCGTTCGGGTCGTAGTATCGCTCACGCAGCTTCCTCGACACGCAGGCCGTGTACGTATGATGGTCGCCCTTGTCCTTCTGGCATGCGCAGGCGACCTCGCAGATCTCGTCGCAGGCGCTCTTCGTCGAACCGGACACATTGACGTTGGCCTCCGTCCGTCCAACCGTCGCTCCCCTCCGCTCCTTTGCCTGCAGCGCCTTAAGCTTGGCTTGGGCCTCTGCTAATCTCTGCCGGGCGCGGTAGAGCTGGTACCCCCCGTAGACCACCGTCCCGCCGATGATGACCGCAGCAAGGCCCCATTCCACCGGACCGAACTCGGCCCCGGCGGCGCCCGCCTCCGCCTCCGAGCTAACCGCCGCCCCGCCCCGGGCCGCGACCGCGGCGACCTCCGCCTCGGCAGCCGCGACCTCCGCCTCCGCGGCGGCCAGCTGCCGCGCGTAGGCGCCCGTATCCAGCAGGGCCAGTTGCGAGCCCGGCTTCCAGAACTGAGCCTGCGGATCGGACGCATCCGACATCACCGGTCCGGACCGGGCCGAGGCCGGCGTGGGCGCCATCCAGCTCTGGCGCGACTGCGGCGTCGGCGAGGCCTCGTCCGGCCCCTTCACGTACATCAGCCGGCCCTGTGTGTTCCGGGTGTTCATCCACCACGTGTCGGCATGCCGGACCAGCGGCTTGCCCTGCGCGCGAACCGTGGCCGAGTGGTCGAGCGGCTCGCAGATGCCGTTATGCGTGCCCGATTTCACCCCGCCGCCCGTGCCCGCCTCGTCGCCGTGGCACGTGGTGATCAGCGAGCCCAGGTTGTGAGTCCGCTGCGCCGTGAAGCGGACGGTCGGCGTCGTGTTGGCCTCGTCCGACTGCCGGGCCCAGATCGTGTAGGGCACCGGCACCATCATGTTGCCCATCGGCGTCAAGCACACGTCCGGATGGATCGACACGAGCAGACCCTCCGCCGTCGCCCGGCTGCCCTCGCGCGGGATGCTCATGCCGCCTCCTCGAGACCGAATTCACCAGAGGCCGGCAAGCCGCCCGCACCGCGTGAATCGGCGTGGATGAGATCGACCTTCTGGAAGCGCGGGCAGATCTCGATCCAGACGCGGAACGTCACGTCGACCGTCCATGGTGGCTCGGTGCGCATATCGATATGCAGACCGTCCCGGTTCATCCGCGCGGTCACCTCCCGCCCATCGACCCATTGGAAGCGGGCAAGGGGCTCCTCATCGGGCAATCGGAAATCAACCTGTCGATGGTCGCGCGCCAGATTGACCGCGGAAATTCGCAGGCCGGCCGGAAGATATTTACGGAAAATCAGTCTTGGATGAGCGACTTGGTAGAATTGATACCTGAAGTCGCGTGGCAGGCGCGGATGATCGCGTCGTAACCACCCGTCGTCGAACGTTCCAGCATATTGGAGCCGTTGCTGCCAAGACGGTGGAATCGGACCGAAGCCCACAGGCTCCGGTTGCGCGAACGCGTCGGTGACCGGTGCCTCAGGATCTTCAATGGTCGGCGCCACATAGCGGAAGGCGGGCGACGTGTACGTCCTATGGACGAGCCCTGCTCCGATGGGATTGCGAAGATCGCAATTCCAAGCCGGATCGCCGATGACCCGTCCGCCGCTGGCTTGGCGATAATCGATGGCAATACTATTACACGACTTCGGGGCACTCAGAACAAATCCATCCGTCTTTCCCGCCGAGACGGCCATCCATTCCCGGGGACCGGTGACGCGGTAGACAGTTGGCTGATCGCCGACACGCAATCCAATCATCCACGCAGCCGCCTCCTTCCCCTCCGGAGCATGCGCTTGGCCGATGAGGGTTACGTCGGCGAACGGCCGGAACGGAACCAAGTCGCTCACTCGGAGGAGCGGTGAGTTTGCCGGCGCGTGCTCGTACGTGTCGGAAAGGACGAGCGCGTCGGTGTTGTCTCGTGTCAGACGACCGCCCGGAGTAAGTTTATAGCGGACCCGTGCGGCAACGACGGCCATCCTCTGGCCGTCGCGATGGACTTGTTCGAAGCCTATGGCCGAAAAGGGGCTCTCGTTCGTTCCGATCATGGGCCACCGTCAATTCAGATCGATGGTCTTGCCGTTCATCTGGATCGGCCCGGACGCAGAGTGTGTGTGCGTCTCACCCTGAAGGGTGATGTTCCCCTCCTTGTCCATGACGAACCGTGATTTTCCGACGACGATTTCAAGCTCCTCCCCGACTTCGAGCCTGTATTTCTTTCCAATCTTTTCGACCTTCAGCGCGCCGACAATGACGTTTTGATTGGCGCCGACGACGGTGTTCTTCATCATCCCGACCTCCTCCGACGAGGTCAGGCCGACCGTGCGGTTCATGTTCAGGCCGACCGCGAGCTGCTTGTTCTGCGCGATCGTCTCGACGTGGTTGCCGCCGACATCGATCGCCTTGTCGTGGCCGATGCTCTCCGACTGGTCGTGGTCCACCCGCTTGCGCCGGTCGTGGCGCACCTTCACCCGCATGTCCCTCTGCGCGTGGACGAACACCTCCTCCCGGCCCTGCTCGTCCTCGAACCGCAGCTCGTTGAACCCCTCGCCCTTGTGCGTCTTCGACCGGATCGTCATCCGCGTCTTGTTGGCCGGCAGCGGGTACGGCACCGGCTCGCGCGCGTTGTAGGCCCGGCCCGTGATGATCGGCTGGTCGGGATCGCCCTCCAGGAAGTCCACGATCACGTGCTGGCCGACCCGCGGCAGCGCCATCTGGCCCCAGCTCGCCCCCGCCCAGCCCTGGCTCACCCGGATCCAGCACGAGGCCGTGTCGTCCGCCCGCCCCGACCGGTCCCAGGGAAAGCGCACCTTCACCCGGCCGAACGCGTCGCAGTGGATCTCCTCGCCCGCCGGACCGGTCACGATCGCCATCTGCGGGCCCTCCACCCGCGGCTTGGCGGGCGCGTCAGGCCGGTACGGCGTGTCGTGCCGGATCACCCGGAACGACGTGGTCAGGTACGCGCCGCCGTCGCCGGCATCGCCCTCCACCGCCCCCGGCTGGCTGCCGGCGTGGCTCGCCGCCACCACCAGGAACCGCCGGTTCAGCGCCGGGTCGGGATGCCCGGTCAGCGCGACCCGGTGCCCCGGCAGCAGCCGCGCGCACCGCCCCGCGCCCTCGCCGTGGCTCGCCTCAGCCCGGAACCCCTCCAGCCGGTAGCGCGTGAACGCCCGACCCACCGCGTCCGCCTTGTAACGCCCGGGGTAGTCGTACATCTCCAGCTTGCGCGTCAGGCCGTTGAGCGCGCTCGCCTGCGCCCGCGCCTCGAAGTCGTGCACGGGGTTGCGGAAGAAGTGGTCGCGCTGGACCACGTCGGAGGGCGCCACTGGACTTGCTCCGGTTTAATGGAGAGCGGTTTGGTGGGTGAAGCCCCTCTCGAACTGGATAGGGCTGGTGTAGCCCAGCGCCGAGTGACGGCGGCGGGGATTGTAGAAGCCATCGATGTAATGGG
>Ga0268288_10083_pt1 | contig 53662 bp, 71 predicted proteins | sample BraspS3V5C_FD_191349 | JGI IMG/M metagenome (GOLD analysis project Ga0268288, IMG submission 191349) | Soil microbial communities from Anza Borrego Desert, Southern California, United States - Bradyrhizobium sp. S3-V5C | ecosystem: Environmental > Terrestrial > Soil > Desert | place: USA...
GACGCGGATGATCAGAACGCCTGGCCCGTCTTCGACATAGACGAGCATGTGCGCCTGATAGGGATGCAGCCGCATGGGCGGCGTCAACTCGTGGCGTTCGCGCGCCAGGCGTGGGTTATCGGCGAGAAGCTGGAAAGCCGCGAATAGCCCGTCCTGATAGCGGTCGGCTTGGGACACGCCGTATCGGACCGCGCCCGCTACGTAGGCGTCAGCAATGTCCTCGTCCGCCTGCGGTGACGTGCGGAAGATCATTTGGCTTGGACGGCTGCCAGCCTGTCGCGGCCGAGCTGGCGAATTTCATCGGGGGTGCGGGAGCTGATGCCGCTGGCCAGCCCTTCATCGACCAGCCGTTGCAGCTCCGCGATCTTGTTAAGCCGGTCCTGATCGCGGCGGATCAGGTCGCGCACATAGTCGCTCGCGTTCGCGTAGCGGCCGGTGCCAGCCTGGGCCTCGACCCAATCCTTCATCGGATCGGGGAGCGATACGTTCATGGTCGCCATGGTCGGTACCTCCTGGCCTATCATGGCAAGGATTGCCAAAAACTGTCAAAAGCTGCCCGCTATTTTAAGCGCACGTTTTTGCGCGATCCGGCCCTAAATTTCGCAATAGCTTAGCGAGTGGCCGAGAATCCGCTCAAAAACGGGCCTTTTCGAGCGGCATTTTTGCCTATCACCTTTCGCCGCATCGAAGCGGCTGACGCTGCTCGATGCCTAAAGCCAAGGGGAAAGGCACACCTTTCGCATCGTGCACCCATCTATGAGAGGATGCTCAAAATGGCTTCCTTTAAAGGGATCTCTAGAGGCGGCTTGCGGCGTGATTTGAACGTGGGACTAACAGTGCATTTGAGCGTTTCAGTCTATCAGACATTATCACAGGAAAGCTACCGCGCTCAATTGCATATTTGCACGGTCACTATGCAGCAAGCTCACAAGCGAAAATTGGGAGGAATCATTGCGCTCATTTATTTTAGCAGCAATTGTTGGCCTTATCGGCATCTCGACGCAGTCAATGTCACCAGTTCAAGCAGCGGAAAATTCGACATCGCCGAGACTACGTGTTGCTGAAGCGACATGCACTTATGAGGGTAAGTCGTACAAGAAAGGTGAAACTGTTTGTCGCGCGAAAGAAAAGCACGAATGTGGCAACGATGGCTGGATCAATACGAGGCAAAAGTGCTGAGCATAAATGCTCAGATCGCATGATCGCAGCGTGCTCTAATTAGCAAAGAACGCCGCATCAACATGAGATTTTGAGATCAAAATACAAATAAACTTATCGGTTAGAGCGGCGGCATTGCGAGATTGCCGCCGTTTTGATTTGAATCTTGAGATAGCAGCGCTGGAAAACACCTTAGCGACGACTAAACTCGATAAAAAGCAAACAGAAATACAGAAATATTGAAAAAAATATTTATTCTTTCTTAAAATCATTACCTGTCCAGTTTAGCGTTACAACTCCAGCTTTCGTAATATCCTGGCTGAGATCGGCGGGCGAGAATGCCTTGGTTGATGTCTCAGTTCTCGGCAATTTGCCTCTTATGGCCGAAAAAACGTGCGCCGTAGGCGCGTCTCCCACCTGAACACTTTTATCATCAGCACCGAACGACCAAACTGCTCCTGGCTGGATCAAAAGGCCATCCTTAGGTTCTTGCATTCCTTTGAAAGGCTTGCATTTTGCAGATTTCGCACATCTTCCAGTCTCGTCCCAGAAGATAAATACGGCGGCTTTGGATGAATTTTTTACGTTTATGTTTAGGGGGAATGCTATTGCGGTGCTTGATAGAAGCATACCAGAGACTGCGAATATAACCGCAATACTGCACGATTTCATCTGACATACCCCTTCAGACTAAACAAATTTGATAACTATCCTTGAAGTCTGTAACTCAAAATCATTGCCTCGTACGCTAAAATCGTATGCTATAATACTGCATCTCCGATGACAAGAAGGCCGGAATTTCGGCGTTCGATACAAGCGAATGTACGATGACGGGTTCTTCTCGATAGCTTCCTGCCTTTGCGAGGCGCCATATCGGTGACGAGCCGCAGGGTGGGCTAAAAGGTAGACCTTTCGCCCCATAGAATACGGTTGAGGCCAGTCAGTCGCGATAGGCTGCCCCTTCGCCTTCGCGAGATCTATGGCCGAACATAGACCGCCTCGGCGCTGCCCTGTTCGGGCTCATTCAATCCAGCCGCCTCTGCTCCGCAGGGTCGCTCCCGCCGCATCGTCTTACTAAGCTTGAGCAGTCCGCGCACCCAAATCGGGCTCGGACGGCTTGGGTTGGGAGGACCATCTCCAGTTCAAGCTGCAGCGCGGTGCTCGCCTGTGGTGGATCGGTGGCGTATGGGCCTGATCGCCGCACCAAACGCGGCCTTACGCGATCCCACCAAGGAGAGACGCAGTTCGGATGTCACAGGACAGCACACTCGCAAACGCCTTGGCCGATGTGAGGCAGAAGCGAGCAGCCCTCGAAGCGGATTTCAATCGGATCGGCGCGGAGCTGACGAAACTACGCCTCGCGGAGCGCTCCCTCGCCGCCATCGTGGATGGGACGCCGTTGGATGAGCCCTTCGCCGAGCAAACAGTCCGCCATGCCTCCGCTGATGACGATCAAGCTCGCGGCGGCCGGCGTACGGGGCGCGGGCCACGCGGACCGCGCGCGAACTCGGCCAAGGGCCGGTTGAAGGCGCTTCTAGTGGAAGCCGGCCCGCAGGGGCTGTCTCAAGACCAGATCAACGACCGGCTGCAGGATGTGGCGTCCAACACCCTGGCCACGTACCTGAGCACGATGACGACGAGCGGTGAAGTCGAGCGAAATGGCGACTTCTACCGCGGCATCACTCCAGCGACCGGGCCGGTGGACGACGCCTCTGAAGGCGGAGATCCCGGCGGCGCCGAACGCGACCGGGCCGAGGAGGCGTGAGCGCTTCGTCGATGGCCCCAGCGGTTCGCCACGGAGCAAGACGCCTATAAAGCATTTCACGAGCTCGTTGCGGTGCACGGTCTGACGATCTTCATCGACCGCAGATCGGCTCCTCGGCACTGATCGCATGGACGCTCGGCTTGAATGGTACGGGTTGTGAGCGTGCGAGCTTGGCAGCTATGGAGGCCCGGGGGCCTGTAGCTCAATGGTTAGAGCCGACCGCTCATAACGGTCTGGTTGCAGGTTCGAGTCCTGCCGGGCCCACCAACATTTCTGAGATCGCGATGCCCTACATCCTCCAGCGCTTGGCGGCCGGCAGCTACGACCTGCTCCTGGATGGGGAAATCGTCGGCAGCGTGGTGCGCAGCGTCTCGAAAGGCGGCGACGTCCGTGGATGGCACGCGGAGCTGCTGGAAGATGCCCCGCCTCGGCCTGCGCCGTTCATGCAGGTGGCGCACCGGTTCGACACGCTGGAGGCCGCCGTCACATGGCTGGACGGAGCGTGCGTCGAGGACAGCACCTGACCACCTTGTGGGCACAAAGCCGATTGGATCAGGGTGGCCCTCGGATCGACCGGGACGAAGCAGGGCCTCACCGAAGGGATGCCAAGTGGCAAGCACCGTCTGGCCGATCCCTCGTGATCATGCGCCGAGGCAACCGGAAATGCCATCATCGTAATGCCTTTACCAAATAAAATCCCTTTGCTAATATTCTAGCTTCGGCGGAATATCACGCTGATTATAAGGATAGCGGCGACGTGGACGATAAGATGGGGACGATCGAGGCCGAGAGCAGCGACTATACCGGGCTGACAGCTGATCTCGTCGTAGCGTACGTGGCGAACAACCCCGTGCCTGTCACGGAGTTGGCAGCCCTGATCGCCAACGTCCACGCGGCGGTGACCGGGCTCGGCAACACGAGTGCGTTGGCGGCTCCGCGCGTCGAGAAGCCAACGGCGGCCCAGATCCGGAAGTCGATCCGCCCCGATGCGCTAATCAGCTTCGAGGATGGCAAGCCGTACAAGACGCTCAGGCGCCATCTCACGGGGCTGGGGCTCGATCCAGAGACCTATCGGGAGAAGTGGGGCCTGCCGCGGGACTACCCGTTGGTGGCGGTGAGCTACTCCCAGGCCCGCTCGGCGATGGCCAAGAGCATCGGCCTGGGGCAGTCGCGTGGGAAGGCAGCTTCGCAGCGCGCAGACATTCCAGAAGCCACGGCGGAGAAGTCGAAACGCGTGGGCCGGCCGCGGAAGGCCAGGGAGACCGCCGAGGGTTAGCGGTGCCGCGGGCAGGGCTCCTTAGGCGTAAGGACCTCGGAACAGATCTCCGAGCGCTTTGCGCCGAAACAGGGTGACCCAGCGGCGGCGGCGATGCTCGGGGCGATCATGGATCATGTGGCATCGCTGGCAGAAGGCCGCGAGGTTGGCGTTCGTGTTGTTGCTGGTGTCGTGATCGCGATGGGCGGCCGCGAGCACGACGCGCGTCCTGCGCGCACGCCCGAGCACATCGTCGACGCCGAGGGTGAGGCGCATCCGCTTGCCGCCCCCATCACGCCAAGTGCCGCCTTCGGCATCCCACCATCGGCCGTCGCCCAGATGGTAGACGATCCGCCCATGAGGCCGCCCGCAGCTCTCACAGCGGCCCTTGGCCCGGTCGAACCGGATCACGATCGAGAGTTGCGGCCAGTCTATCGGATAGAAGAAGCGGTGCTCGCGCCGGATCGGCATGAGATCGGTCTGTTCCACACGGGGTGAACAAAGCGTAACTTCACCCTACCTCACGGATGCGCCCCGAGCGCCACAGCGCAGCGACGGGTCTCAGGATGCGGCGCCGATCGATCGGATCGATTGCGCTGCACGAGCCGATCCCTTGACTCTTCCATCCCAGCTATTAGATTTATGCGCAGTGATAGACAGCGAGGCTTCCCCCACGGGTCGCTATCACATGCCCGCCCACGCTGGCCGGAATACCACGGTAAGGGGCACTCGCACCGCCTTCAGGCGATAATCAAGGCTCCGCATAGGGGCCTTTTTTATGCCTTGGGCACCCTCTCCTGCTTGAAGTGACACTGACGCAGGAACCTCTTCACGTGCTCGCGCCGCTTGTGGTGGGCTGCCACATACCCCTTGTCGTAGGCTGACTTGACGACGAATTCGACGTCCACGCCTGCCGCCTTGGAAGGCATGAGTTCGTAGTAGACGTGGTATTTCACCCCATCTGTCGTAGGATCGCCGGCGATGGTGAGGTGATTTCTCTGGTTCTTATCTTTGGAATCGAATGTGAGGCCATTGTTCAGGAGAAACTGAGTACACAGCGTATGAAGCGAGAGACACGCTGCGTACCTTGTCGGGCAAAAGACCCGGGATTTGCCCCCCTCATCGAGAAACACGACCTCGACAGTCGGCCTCCCGTCGTTAGCTTGGCTGTAGACGTGCGAATGGAAAGACACGCGCACGATCAAATCCTGTCCCGGCGCAATCTGATCTACGAGCGTGACCTTGAACGGCTGAAGATGATGGAGCTTGTGCGTCGTGCCGTTCGAGAGGATCGGCTGGTGCGTGACGGGAAAGGTCAAGTCGATACCGCAGGTGGGTGTAACCGCCTGCGTATGGGCCACTCAGGCGCGTGGCAAGCACATGCCTCACCGCTCGATGCCGCGTCCGCGCTCTGGATCCGGGTGCCCCAGACGGCGGGCGAGCCGCGCCGTGAGCGCGTGAGTCGCCGAAGTCGACGCGCGTGTCAGGCGGCGTCCGTAGGCGTCGATCACGCGCCACGCCGGCACGATCAGGCGCTCCACGCCGAGCCAGGCCGCAGCCTCGCGTAGGGCGCGCGCTGCACGCGCCGCACGGCGTACATCGATGCCTGGGACGACGCGCTCGCGTAGTCCGAGCAGGCCGTCGCGCACGAACGCGACCCGGTCAGCGGCATAATCGGCCACATTGGCTTTCTCGCGGTAGGTACGCGCCTCTCGGAACAGCCGCTCCAGCACCATCGCGTCGGTGGCCGGCATCCGCGGGTCCGCCTGCCGCTGTCGGCACAGGGCGTCGGGCCGGTCGCGCTCAATCACCACCCGCGCCTCGTGCCGATGCCGGGTCAGACCGACATAGACCTCCCGTGCGTCCGTACCGGCCCCCAGATACATCACCGTCGCAGCGCAGGTTCGCCCCTGCGCCGCGTAGACTGTGCCGGCATACGCGTGCACGATCTTGGGTTGTGGCCGCGCACGGCCGAACCGCGGTTGCTGCGCCAGATCCGACCACGCCGCCTCGATCACCCGTCCGTCTTCCAGCGCCAGGCGCAGACGCGCGCCTCCCTCCGGCTCCGCCGTGATCGCCTCGACACGGGCACGGTTGCCGTTGCGCAAACCGAGATGGGAGAGGCTCTCGCCAAAGCGCAGGGTGTCTCCGACCGCGATCGCCAGCGGCACGAGCTTATCTACGCGGTCACGCGCCGGCAGGGTGATCAGGTCGGGTCCGAGGCGTCCCTCGGCGCGCAGCGCGGCTCGTACCCGCACGTTCAACGCAGCCGCGTCGGCGTTGCGCCGGGTCACGATCAGCACATCGTCGCCGTGGGCGGCGCGCTGCTCACCCCAGATCGCGATCACGCGCGCCTGCGCCGCGTCGACGCCAGCGATCAGTTCGACCCGATCCTCGGCCACGTAGGCGCGCAAGCCTGCCTCGGCATCGCCGCGTGCCATCGCCACGGAGGCGGCGCGCTGCCAGTCCACCGTCTGACGCCGCACGTCTTCGAGCACGGCCGAGCGCCCGACCACCTCGGCGACCACCCGCAATGCACTCGCCCCCCCGACCGAGGCCAGCTGGCGTCTATCGCCGACTAGCACCACCTTCGCCCCGGCGGCGCGAGCGGCACTGAGCACGGCCTCCAGGTCGCGGGTGGCGACCATCCCGGCTTCGTCGACCAACACCAGAGTGTCGGCGTCGAGTTGTGGCGGGAGATCCGAACGGTGCGCTGCGTCGGGACCAGTCGCCCGCACCTGGTCGTGGCGCCAGCGCGCGATCGCCTGAGCCGGGATCCCGGTTGAGCGCGCGAGTTCATCGGCGGCGACCCAGGACGGGGCGAGGCCGATCACCCGCAATCCGGAGCCGTGGGCTGCGGCCACGAGCACCGCGGCCGTCGTGGTCTTGCCGGTGCCGGCGCCAGCCTGGAGCAGCGAGACTCCGTCCCGACCAGCGGCATGACGCACAGCCTCGCCCTGCTCGGGGCTGAGGTAATGAGCTTGTGTCAGTGCGTCCTCGACCGCCTCGGGCGTGATCCACGTCCGCTCCAGGGGGCGATCAGCCGCGCGCAGCATCGCAGCCTCGCAGGCGGCGATGCTCGGGCTGGTCCAGCACGTGCTGGCATCCGGCACCAACTCGGCATCGGCCAGCCGTAGCAGTGTGCCATCCCACTCGAGCTGGGCGAGTTCCGCCTCGACGGCGTCGACACCGAGGCCGACGACGCCGGCGACCTCCAGGGCACGCTGGAGCAGGTCCTTGCGTGCCACGACGCTCTCGTGCCGAAACAGAGCCGAGGCGGCGCGCGCCACCGGGCCGTCGCCGGGGATCTCGGGTGGGTCGAACGGGACTTCCCGCTCCGGATCGCGCTCGGCGTCTATCGCGCGGGCAGCGTCGCGCTCAGGATGCTGCGCGGCCAGCCACGGATCGATCATGCAAGCGGCGAGCTCCTCCCGCCAGCGCGCCTCCAGCTCCGGGCCGGTCGGCAGTTCCTCCTTTCCCCGGCGAGTGGCGAGTGCGGCGATCTCGCGCTGGGCGCTGCTGGCTCCTGCCCCTGCATAGGCGAGGATCTGCTCGGACCGCTTGGAGAAGGCCGCGAGCAGCGTCTCCGGCAGGCCGGCGATTTCCCACTGGCCGCGCCCGGCCTCGCGATACTGCAGCCCGAACCGCTCGCGCAGCCCCTCGGCCAGCGCCGCCCTGTACGCCGCCCCAACCGCGAGCTGAGCAGCGTACAATCGCTCGGGCTCGATAGTCAGATGCGTCCGCGACTTGTACCGACCGGCGCCGGCATTTGCGGGAGCACTAGCGACGTTGATAAATACACAATGCGTGTGAATATTTGGATCACCTTCACGCGTGGTGTAATGATCGAACCGACCGACGATCAGGTCTTGCGGTCGATGCTGCTCCGTGCCGCCCGCGCCGGTCCGGACGGTGATGAGCCCCTCCGCGGTGACAAAACTCAGCGCGCGCTCGACTGCGGTGCGGTGGGCCGCCTCGATCGCCGCGCGCTGCTCGGATGTGCCGGCCATCCAAAGGACGGACACGGACTTCCCGGGTGTCATGGTGCAGTCGACGCCCGCCCAGTGGCCCGGGCCCGCACCGCGGACCAGCGGCCTGCCGGTGGCCGGAGCGAGCCCTGCACAGAGATCCCGGAACGAGGCTGCGTCGATCGCGGCGCCGTGGCGCACGACGGTCTCGCCGCTGCTCCACCACACCCCGCCGCCATCCGAGAGGTAGTACTCATCACGCCGATCCGGGCGTGCCTCGCGCTGGCTGTCGTTGGTGTAGTACGCCGCCGCCGGTGCGCCGGCGCCGAGACGGTGCAGCGAGGCGGTCATCGCGCCGGATCGGCGGCGTCGCCCGCGCGGAGGCGGCAGACCTTGGACAGGTCGATACCGCCCGATGGTGCACCGAGGTCACCGACGGCCTGAGCCATGTCGAGGATGGCGCCGTCGATCTGCTCCATCCGCTCGATCAGGACCCGATGGCGGATCGCCACCTCCAAGGCCTGAGCGACGCAATCGGCCGCGAGGCTTTCGGGGGACCAGCCGCGCTCGGTCGCGGCAACCTTCAATCGGTCGGCGAGCGCCGCCTCCAGGGTCACGGTGAGCTTGACCTCCTGGACCATCGGCGTACCTGCTGCGTGAGGAACCACGCTCCACGGCCTGGCACGATCCGAGCCGCCCGGCGAGGCTCGCTCGGCCACGCGGTTAACGCTCGGTCACTTCAGTGCGTGTGGTGTGATGCCCCCTCTCATGCCGTACCCGTTACCGTATCGCAGCCGTACTGTGCCGTAGCCTGCCGGACGCGACTGGACACTAACGTGAGCCTGCCGTCATCTCCGGCATTCGAGCGATCGGCTGCACGCATCGGCAAGCGCCGGACTGCTAGGGCCTCGCCATGGCCCAGCGCCCCCGTCTCGACCTACGCCGCCTCGCCCACGACGCCGCCGCTACCCCCGGCAGCCGTCGCAGGGCGGGAGCGCCGGGTGGTCGGCCCGCCACGGGTCTGATGGATGCCGTGCGCGACCATCTCGATGCCCTCGTCGCCCTCCAGGCTAGTGGCCTGACCTGGGACGCGGTCGCGGCCGGGCTCACGGCGCAGGGCTACACCACCGCAAACGGCCGGCCGGTCACAGGACGCAATCTGACCGGCATCATCTCCAGCGTCCGCCGCCAAGCCGCTGCCCGTGCGGCCAAGGCGATGGCGCGGGCAGCCCATTCCGATCGGCCTGATCCTGCACCACGAGACGATGCCCAGACTGCCTCCGCTTCCCGATCGTCACGGCTCGCGCCCGAGCTTCGTGCGGAACGCGACGTGCCAGCCGCCGCGGACACGGACGCGCCGCTCACCGAAGCGGAGATCCGGCGGCTGCAGATCGAGAAGCACAGCCACCTGTTCAAGAAGGACTGACACCCATGCCCCGCATCCTCCTCGTCGCCCAGGAAACCGGCGGCATCGGCAAGTCGACCGTGACCCGCGGCTTGGCCGAGGCGGTGCCGGACGCCGCGATCCTGGAGATCGAGTCGGTGCCGCGCCTGACCGAGTTCAAGACCGCCACCGCCGCCAACGAGCCCGGCAGCGTGCAGCACTTCCGCATGCGCGCCACGCGCGAGGCGATCGAGGCCAGCGGTGGCAAGGCGGCACGGGCCGAGCTCGACGATGTGATCAACGCGCTCCATACGGTGAAGACCGCCACCCTCGTCGACATCGGTGCGAACACCTCGGCGAGCCTGCTCGGCATCCTCAAGGACGAGGCACCGGTCCTGAAGAGCGCGGGGATCGAGCTCGGGCTGGTGGTGGTGGTGGCGGCTGAAGCCGGCTCCCTCGCCGACGCGGGCAAGCTGCTGCAGGGCACGCGGGACTGGGCCGGGGCCCGCTTCGTCGTGGCCAATGCTGTGCGCGGCGCGATCGACCCGGCGATCCTGAAGCGGGTCGTGGGCGACGCGACAGTGACGCACCTGCGCGCCTTCGAGCTGGAGGACGAGACGCGCGCGGTCCTGGCGGCCGGTCAATTGCGCGGTGTCGGCCGGCTCGACCGGGCGAGCCTGGTCGAGCAGACCTCACCGGCGAAGGCCGGACGGATCCTGCGCGATCTCACCGCCTTCCGCCTCGCCGTGATGGAGGCGGTCAAGCCGGCCGCCCTCTGGCTCGTCGAGGAGACATCGGCCTCGCCGGCACGCGGCGGAACGCAGGCGGGGGGAGCCAAGCGTGCCCGCAACGCCTGAGGACGTGCGTGCCCGTCTCGCGCGGGCCGAGCGCGCCGCCCGTGAGGCCGCGGCCGCGTTCGCGCAGGACAGCCGCGCCGCACTCACCCGGCTGAAGGCGCGCCCGCAGCGCGAGCGCTTCGCCGCCCTGGAGGACGGCGCCCCGCAACTCCTGCCGGAACATCGGCGCGAGCTCCTGCTCTCCATCCGCGACCAGTCCGGAGAGGCAGAGCCGAGCGCTCGGCCGATCCCGGTCCACGCCAGCCGCATCGAGGTCTGGCGCGGGCGCCTGCCGTTCCGGGGGCACCTCGTCGTCCGCAATGCGCTGCTCGCGCTCTGCCTGGTGTCCGCGCTGCTCCTGGCCTACCGCCGCACACCGATCTCCTGGGTCGAGGTTCGAAGCAGTGGCGACGTGTCCGCGGACTGGGTCATGCCGGACGGGCAGCCCGCCGGCGACCGCCTCGTGGCCGGACGTGCCTACGCGCTGATACGGGTCACGGACGGCAAGGCCGAGCTGCGTGATTGGCGCCCCGGGGTCGGGTACGCCATGACGCATGTGCCGGCGGATTGGCTGCAGACCCGTCCCGGACCAGCCTCGCACTGAGCGTCGGAGCATCCTCGAACGAGGACGCTCCGACGCCGATCACGTGGCAAGCAAGCTGCCGACAGCCGCTGAACCGATTAGCCCTGTCAGGGCCGGTCGCACGTCCTCTCGCCCCCTGCCAATGCACGCCGACACATCGGGGACACGGGCGCGGCGAGGGCCTCGGCTCAGCGCGCTCGACCGACCGGCGCCACAGAGGTGATCAGCCTGCGGAAGCGCGGATCGGTATGCGCGACCGTCTTCTTCAGGCGCAGCGGATGGCGGGCGTGGCCGCCGCTGTTGGGAAACACCAGGAGCTCGTCGCCCGGCATCGCGATCAGCGCCTCCTTGGTCATCAGCCGAGCACCTTGCGAGGCACGGGTCGTGGATGGCGAGCCCTTGGCGTCGCCGGTCGGAGCGGTCTGCGTTTCGACGAAGGCGGTGTAGTCGCCGATCGCCCGCGACCAGCGCTCGGCCTCGTCCGGATCGACGGCCGGCACGTCGAAGATCGTGACGACCTCGGCGGTGTTGAGCAGCACGTCCGCTCCGGCCTCACCGTAGAGGCCGACGAGCTGGGCGCGATCCTGCCACATCGTCCACAGACTGGCGCCGTAGCCCGGCAACTCGCCCGCCGCAGTCAGCAGAGCATCGAACCGGCCGAGCACCGCGGCCTCGTCGACGAAGATCATCAACCGCTCGGTCGGGCGACTACGACGCACCGAGGCGAACAGGTCGGACAACAGCCAGCGCAGAAACGGGGCGAGCACGGCCTTGTACTCGGTCGGCACCGCCACAAACAGGTCGACGGTACCGGAGGACAGCTCCGCCAGCTGGAAGGTCGAGGCGCCGACGAGGTCGCGCAGGCGCCGGTCGGCGAGCCACTGGAACGCCTGCAGGGCAGTGGACTTGATCGGGTCCTTCGTCTTCGGATCGGCCTCCAGGATCTCCAGGGCCGCGTAGGCCGCGGGCTCGGGCCAGTGTGTGACATACTGCTGCAGGAGGCCGCGGAAGCGGCCCTCGTCGCTGAGGAGGTCCTGGACCTCCGTCACCGAGCACACCTCCGGGCGGCGAAGGGTGACCAGAAATGCGCCGGTGATCAGATCGACGGCCCGGTTGCGGAAGTAGGCAGAGGCCTCACCGTCCCCGGTGGCCTCGGGCAGGAGCGCCAGTGCGGTGCTCTGGAGGTACAGGACATCGTCCGGGTCGCGGCCCTGGAGTGGGTTCCAGCGGTCGGTGCCGCCGGCCAGCTTCATGGGATCCAGGCAGACGACGCGCCGGCCGAGTGCCCGGCGCCGAGCGGCTACGGAGCGGTAGACCTCGCCCTTGGGATCGAGCACCACCGCCGGGCCGCCCCAGCCCTGAGGTTCGGGGAAGGCGAGGTTCGGGATCAGGAGACCCGAGGTCTTACCCTTGCGCGGCGGCGCGATGGTGACGAGCGTACCCTGTACGGCGATGCGCACCGGATGCCCCGTCTCTGGATCCCGACCGAGTTCGAGGCCGTCGCGCAGCCACCCGCGCTCGGCCTCGTTGGCGAAGCGGGCCGAGCCGAACAGGTCGGAGGTGTCGCGCTTCTGTTCGGGCTTGGCGCGTCGCAGCAGCTCGGCACCGAACAGGATCAGGAGGGGGGCAACGGCGAGGAGCGGCCCCGGTGACCAGCCGTCGTTCGCGAACTCAGGGGCGCGGCCGATCAGCATCAGATACGGTACCGCGAGCGCATCGCCCATGTGGCGGGAGAACAGGGTCTCAAACCAGACACCTGGGCGCGTCACCCCTGTGGGCCAATACGCCGGGTCGAGCCCGTTCTGGATCAAGCCCGCGACTGGGTGGGCAAGAAGCACAGTCGCGAGAAAAGCTAAGAAGACCAGACGCATGCGCATGAGGGGTCGATCACAAAGGCCGGCGGCGTCACTGCAAGCACGGCTGGTCTTCCACGCTAGGAACTGAGCGACGACATGGCTTCCAGCCAAGCCATGCCGATTGGGAAAGACAGCCGTCGATGGATGTCGGGGAAGCCTTAAAGCAACGATAGGATGTCCCGCTCCAGGCGCGCGAGCGGCTCAACCTTATCCCCGGGGAGAGGCCTGACTTGCGAAAGATAAGACAGGCACCTCAGCCCGGCACTGAACTGATTACGGGTCGCTGACGTCCTCAGTTCGTTGTCTATGACCCTGAGCAAACGCGCCTCGGCGATAAGCTTGTCGTCTTCCAGAGAAGGCATATCACTCGCAGACGCGAACTCCCGCGCCACGTCGCCGTAATGGATCTCATCGCGATGAAGTTCAAGAAAAGTCAACAGCATGAAGCAGTTCGCCGCAATTTCCCTGTAGATCTTGTATGGAAATTCCGACTTTACAGAGTTAAAAACTGCCTGCTGCAGAGTGTAAAAATTTGGCACTGCGCATGTCCCTTAGCGTGACGTCGTCGGCATATACGCCTTTCCCTGAAATAACGTCTTGGGCAGCGCGCAAGATTTAAGCAGGAAAATAACAGCTTGGTCATTGTGTTTTCTAAATCAAGCACCTTTGAATGAAAGTGATATCACCCACCTCCTCGTTTGCAGCTAAATGGAGCCAGATCCCGCCCCGACAGACAAGCAAATGACACTGGCAAAATTGATCTATAGATGTGGCGAGCAACGCGATGGCCCTTTCGTCGCGGGTATTGCGCAAGCCAATGGCCTCATTCCCAAAGCTGGCCGGTTCATCGTCGACCAGAGCGTGATGGATGCGGTCCTGCGCATGGAGAAGACACCCATCGCTGATCTGCTGCGCACCCTCGATCATGCACGGCCACCCTTTCCCCTCACGTGGATTGAATGGGGCGGTCCGGAAGGAGGCCATCTTGGCTATCTCGTCGAACAGGCTGAGGGCACGTCCAGCTTTGCCTTCCGTCAGTTCTTGCATGCACGAGGTATCGAACGCGCGACGGGCTCAACCGTGGTGTGTACCCTCGGCCGTATCCACGTAGATCCGAGCGGGTTTCGCTGCGAAAACGTGGTCGAGGCCGCGACCAGTGGCAATGGGCCGGGCCCGAACCCGCATGAGCAGGCAGCCGCAGACCTGATCAGCATGTTCCTGATCATCAACTCGCCCTCGGGGGTCGTCACGATCGATGCGGCGCCGGACACGCAGCGGGTCGACGCGCGCCGGATCGCCAAAGGTCGGCCGCCGCTACCGAACCTGCGGCCGATCCGCCTCGACGTAGCCCGCCTGCGGCAGATCGATGTCGACGATGGTGCCGCACAAGCTGATGGGCGCCCGCGGGCGGAGCACTTTGTGCGGGGACACTTCAAGTTCCGGAACGGCCGGATGTGGTGGTGGTCGCCCCATATCCGCAACCAGGCTGGGAACGAGCCAGCCGCACTCCCACGCGACTATCAAGTCATGAGTTCCAAAGCAGGGTGAGGCCGGAATTTTCTGACCACCGACGGCGCCATCAGGGTCCGTCGCCGCCGACCACGCGGCTCCGGCTACAGCTTGGCCGAGGGCAGCTTAGTGGCGGAGAAGAGTCGCACCGGGACTGAAGTAGACCCAATCCGATCGGCTGTCCGGTCAGGTCGCGATCACGTCGAGGGCCACCGCTTAGGCCGGCGCGAGCTGTCGCTCAGGAGAGGCCGCCAGCGCTTCGATCGTTCGAATGGCGGCCATGCGCGCCTCGTCTGTCGTCAGAGCGCAGTACGCCCGAACCAGCCGCTGCAGTGTGGGCACCTCGGCACCATCGATCGCCGAGCCTCGGATCTCAGAGGCAACCCGCGGGGATCCAGGCTGCTTGAAGGCTGCGGGATCGACGCCCACCAGCTCAGAAATCTGCTGCAACAGGAGCAGCGTGCGCGTTTCGTCGGCCACCCTGGAACACCTGCTCTCGCGACAAATATCTGAGGTTGCTATAGCCTACGCCACCGCTGGGCGCATCTACGATACGGCCGCCTCCCAGTATCTGGCTTGTTTCGCGGGGATCGGTTCGGGGATGGTTGGCGCCCTCGGCATTCGACAGACTGCCTTCGATATCGTCCATCGCCTCCGCAGAGCGGTGACCGACGTCGATGTCTACTCGGAGCTGCGCAGAAGTGGCGCGGTCTTCGGGTATGACGTATTTCTGATCGCAGGGCTTCCCAGAGCGCCACACGAGAACCTGTACGATTGCTCGCTCATCTCGGGGTGGCCACCGGAATGGGGGCGCCGCTACCAGGATCGGCGGCACATGCACGTCGACCCGGTCATCCGCCATATCCGAGGCACGACCGATCCGTTCCTGTGGCAGGAGGCGGTCGAGGCGCAGGTCACGCCCCAGGGCATGGTCGTGATGGACGAGGCGCGCGCCTTCAGCCTCAACGAGGGCTTCTGCGTGCCGTTCCACCAGATCGATGGGACCGAGGCGGGCGTCAGCTTCGGCGGGGAGCAGGTCCGGCTCTCGCAGGACGAGCGGGCGGCGCTCCATCTCGTGGCGATCTATGCGATGTCCACGGCGAAGGCCATCGCCCGGCGTCGAGGCCCCGCAGGGGACGACGAGACGCCGCCGTCTCCCCTGACAGGTCGCGAGGCCGAGTGCCTGAAGTGGTCCTCGACCGGTAAGTCGGCCTGGGAGATCGGGGTGATACTGTCGATCTCCACGCGCACCGTCGAGCACCATCTCGGTAGCGCGGTCCGCAAGCTGAACAGCGTCACGCGCACGCAGGCCGTCGCCGAGGCGTTGCGCCGTCACATCATAGACTGAAACCTGGCGCGAGCCTTGTCCGTAGATCTACGGATGCCGCCTCCCCGTAGATTTCGCGATCAACCTCCATGCCCTGCATGGAGCCATCGCGATGTTCAGGCTGGTGACCGGTGACATCGACCGGGATCTTCCCGATCTGGCCGAGCGTATCTACAAGTTCAGGCACAGCTTCTTCGTCGACCATCTGGGATGGGAGGCGTGTCGAAAGCCGGATGGCCGCGAGCGTGATCAGTTCGATAGTCCCCACAGCATCCATATCGTCGGCGAAGAGCAAGGGGAGATCATTTCCTACGCACGTCTCCTGCCCACGACGCGGCCACACTTGGTGACGGAGGTCTACCCGGAGATCATGCAGGGGGCGCCGTCGCCGGCTGGGCCGCGGATCTACGAATGGACCCGCCATGCCGTCTCGCCGAAGAAGCGGGAAACCAAGGGGCCGAGTGCGCTAACGCGGGCGGCGTTCGCAGCTGTGGCACGCGCCGTCGAGGTCTTGGATCTCGAGGGTCTCCTCGTTCAGACCCACCCCGTCCTCGTCGATCGGGTCATGGACATGGGCTGGGATGTCGAGCCGCTCGCGCTGCCGACGACCTATGACGGGGCGCTCCTACTGCCGATCTACGCGCGCCTCGTCCCGCAGACGCTGACGGTAGCGCAGGCCGCTTTCTCGGCTCACGGCTCGGGTTTGGAAGCGCCCGCCCTGCGCGCGTCCTCGCCCCCAACAAATCGCCCCGCACCCGGACTTTAGCCGTTCGGCTCTCCTCTCGACTGAAGCAGGTAGGATATGTCGACGACAGCTAATGAAGCTGGTAGCGGAGGTGACCCCGTGGAGGTGGCAGCAAGTCTGGCAATCGATTTGCGTACCGCGATCGATAGGATCTCTGATCCCGATCTCCGAGATTTGATCGATCAGATTTTGCTAAATCTCGGCGCAAGGCTGGCTCTACGCCTGTCGTGATGAGCGGCATTTGATCGGAGCGCCTTCAGACATGCGGTTGCCGTCACGCGCACGAGGCGGCATCGTGTGGCGTGATGGCACGCATCGCGGCCAAGAACCCCCACCTCTACGTCCAGGACGTCGAGGCGATCGTCACCGCGATCCTCGACGCGATGACGGCCGCGCTCGTGCGCGGTGACTGGATCGAGCTTCGGGATTTCGGCACGTTCGCGGTTCGACACCATCCGCTGAGAAGCGCTCACAATCCGCGAACCCAAGCCGTCGTCGCGGTACCGGCGAAGGGCAGCGTCCGGTTCAAGCCGAGCAAGGCCATGCGAGCAGTTGTCGATTTGCGTGAGCAGGATGACGCGGACACGTGAGAGCGGTACCAAGCCGGACCGCAGGATCTCATCCATCAGCGGTGCGTCGCGACACGGGCCTGACAACGTCGCAAGCAGCCCAGAGAGGCCGCCTTTGACGCTGAGCGACTGGATCTTCGGCCTTTTGCGGAGCAGGCCGCCTGCGACAGAATGAGGGCCGTGTCGTCGTTTCCACCTGAAGAGCCTTCATGAACTGATACGGTCGAAATGCTCGCTCCATCGAGGGGAAAGACGCCATTGCGCCGCCCTCTGGCCCACCTTTGGTTGCAGAAACGGCCGCCAGCACTACCTAGTGGAAACCTCTGCTAAGAGGCAAATGAAGGAAGTGAGTTGATGGCTGATCGGGCGGTTAGAAAAACCCGCAAGGATGCTCAAGGGGATATCACGGCTCTCTGTGACGACGGCGAGGTTTGGTCCCCCCGGGACAAACAGAGCGCAATTTACGACATAGAGAACGGGGTTCATACGTATTATGTCCCTTGGACAAGCGGCAGGACAGAAATCCGTGTCGTGCACGGTCAACACGGGAAATACCTACGCACTGATCGAGATCAGACAACCCGCAACAATCTGGATGATCTCCCGGATTGCTAGAAATTTTCACCATTAAGTGCCCCTCCTAAGGCGGCACCCAATGCCTCAAAGGATACACCAATGGTAGATGATCTAACAATCAAGCAGCCGCAAGACCCGACAAAAATCAACATTCACGAGAAATGGGAAGTTGCGTACTGGACCAAGAAATGGAGCGTTACCGAAAAACAACTTAAGGACGCTGTCGCTGCTGTCGGGGTTTCGACAGCCAAGGTTGCAGCCCATCTGGGTAAGAAGGTGTAATCATCCTCTGCTGCACCGCCACTTTTTGTTGGCGGTGCAGCTTGCCTCTGCGAAAGCGGAGCGGGTAGGGCCCGAGGAACGGGTCCTCAGCCGCTTTGCGCAGCCGGTAAGTGTACCGACGCTGGCACAGGTGCTCGGGCCGGTCATGCGGCAAATCGACGATCTGCTGTCCTAAAACTGGACCCCGCCTCAATCCCGGCTGATCAACCTGGCCGCCGAGCATCCGCCGGCGATGATCAAACTCAAGGCGGCCGGGGTAAGGCTCGCGGGCCCCGCGGACCACGAGCGAACTCGGCCAAAGGCCGATTGAAGGCCTTCTTGGAGGAGGCCGGGCCACAGGGGCTCTCCCATGCTGAGATCAGCGATCGGCTGCAGGATGTAGCGCCCAACATCCTGGCGACGTACCTCAGCATGATGACGACGAGCGGTGAGGTCGAGCGGCACGGCGACGTTTACCGCGGCCTCACGTCTGCAGTCGAGCCAGCGGACGACACCCCTGAGGGGTGAGATCCCGAGGGCGCCGAATTCGACCAAGCCGAGGAGGCGTGAGCACTTCGCCTATGGAGAACGGAGGTGACGGACGTCTACCCGGAGATCATGCAGGGGGCGGCGTCGCCGGCTGGCCCGCGGATCTACGAATGGACCCGCCATGCCGTCTCCCCGAAGAAGCGGGAAGCGAAGGGGCCGAGCGCGCTGACACGGGCGGCATTCGCCGCGGTGGCGCGTGCCGTCGAGGTCCTGGATCTCGACGGGCTGCTCGTGCAGACCCACCCCGTCCTCGTCGATCGCGTCATGGACATGGGCTGGGACGTCGAGCCTCTGGCGCTACCGGCGACCTATGACGGGGCGCTCCTACTGCCGATCTACGCGCGCCTCGTCCCGCAGACGCTGACGGTAGCGCAGGCCGCATTCTCGGCTCACGGCTCGGGTTTGGAAGCGCCCGTCCTGCACGCGTCCTCGCCTCCAACAAATCGCCCCGCAACCGGGCTTTAGCCGTTCGGCTCTCCTCTCGACTGAAGCAGGCAGGACATGTCGACCACAACGAATGGGGCGAGTAGCGGCAGCGATCCCGTGGAGTTAGCGGCAAGCTTGGCGATCGATCTGCGAACTGAGATCGACCGGATCGCAGACCCCGACCTCCGAGAGTTGATAGACCGGATCTTGCTCAACCTTGGCGCGAGGCTGGCACTCCGCCTGTCTTAGCAAACGGCCCTCGATCGCTGCATTTCCAGACAGGCGGTTGCACTTCGATAAACGAGACGGCATCGCGTGGGCTATGATCCGATCCGAGCTCGTGGCCCGTATCGCGGCCAAGAACCCCCACCTCTACGTCCAGGACGTCGAGGCGATCGTCACCACGATCCTCGACACCATGACCGCGGCGCTCGTACGCGGTGACCGGATCGAGCTGCGGGAGTTCGGCACATTCGCAGTTCGACCTTACCCCGCGCGGATCGCTCACAATCCGCGAACCCAGGCTGTCGTCATGGTGCCGGCGAAGGGCAGAGTCGCGTTCAAGCCGAGCAAAGCCATGCGGGAGTTGCTCAAGGCGAAGCCCCTCAACGCCGAGCACGGACCTGCGCCCTCGCCACAGACCCGGTAGGGTCCGGGTCGACCATTAGGTGCCGGCTTGCGTGAACAGGTCGAGCTGGCCAGGCGTGACGCGAGCACGTGAGCGCGGTGCCGTGCCGGGACGCTTCGCTCGCGGTAACGGCAGGACTGGCAGAGCGACGCCCGGCTTGCCGTAGAGCACGGCACCGACGATCCGGCATCCGTCGCCGCGGTGGAACACGTTCGCCGTATGCGGCCCCGCCCGCAGGATCTCCTGCATCAGCGGCTCGTCGAGGCTGAGGTCGGACAGGGTCGCGAGCAGGCAGGTGAGGCCCGCCTCCTCGACAGAGAACGACTGGAACTCCGCGGCTCGCTGCCGCCAAACCTGGATGACCGCGCCGACGCTCGTCTCCGGAAATGGGTTCGGCGCCGGCCGCGTCGCGGCGTCAGCGACGAAGGCGGCGATCGTCTGCCGCTCGGCGATGTGGTCGGCAGCGAGCAGGGAGGCGGTGAGCTGACGAGGGTTGATCGGCATGGTGCTCCAGCTATCGGGCTCCGAGTCGGGCAGGAGAGCCACCAGGCTGCACCCCGACGCTGCAAGCAGCAGCTGGATGCAGGCTCTGACCGGGCCAGGTGCTCAGCCCTTAGAGGCGACGCTGTTGGCACGGGCACGGGGGAAGTAGCTATAGAAGGTGTCGCGATTGACGCCGAGGCGCTTGGCGATCTCGGCGACGCTGATCGTGCCGGCCGCCAGCATCGCCCGGCCCGCCTCCAAGTCGGCCTCCTTGAGCTTCCTCGGCCGGCCGCCTTTACGGCCGCGGGCGAGCGCGGCCTTCAGGCCCTCCATGGTGCGCTCGCGGTTGAGGTCGAGGAAGTACTCGGCCATGGCGCCGTGCATCTGCAGGGCGAACCGGCCGTGGGCGGTGGCGCTGTCGAACTGCTCGGTGAGCGAGCGGAAGTGCACCTCCTTCACGCGCAGGCCGTCGATGGTGCGCATCATCTCGACGAGGGAGCGGCCGAGGCGATCAAGCTTCCAGACCACGAGCACGTCCTCGGGACGCAGAAAGGCCAGGGCCGCCTCGAAGGCAGGTCGCTTGGTGCCGGCCTTGCCGGATTTCTTCTCCTCGAACAGGCGCTCGCAACCGGCCTTCGTCAGCGCGTCGCGCTGGAGGTCGAGGTTCTGATCCTGAGTGGAGACGCGGGCATATCCAACGAGCATGTCGGGACAGTGCCAAAAGCGCGTTTCTCCGGCAATAGAAAAGCCGACACGTTTCTCCGACAAAAACTGGGCCGTTTCAGGCCGCTCATCGACGGGTCCTGGCCATTGTCGGAAATACGATCGTTTTTCAGACAAAGAGCACAAAAGGACGAATGTGCGAGGAGTGTGGATTTCTGTCGGTCCTCCGCTAAGCGGCAAAGGCATCAGAGCCGGAATCGCGATCCCGCCCGCTCACGACCCTCTACAGAACCTGCCATTGCCCACCGCGTGGCTGGCATAGGTTGAGGCTGTCGTCTAATCACCCCTAACGATCACTTAGCCTGATCCATCGGCGACCTGCAGCTGTTGTTGCCCCCTAAAGACCGGACAGGGTCTCCTGGGTTGATCGGGTGATGAACTCGCGCGGCGAGCGGTAGCCGAGCGCGCGATGAGGATGAAGATCGTTGTAGTGCGCCAACCAAACGGGGAGCTGGCGCAGCACGCTCTCGGCATCCGGTAGAACCGAGACACGCACGTAGTCGCGTTTCAAGGTTCGCACGAACGCTTCGGCCATGCCGTTGCTCTGCGGGCTCTCCAGCGGCGTCGTCTTCGGTATCAAGCCGAGTTCGCGGGCGAAGCGGCGCGTGTCGCGGGCGACGTAGCAACTGCCGTTGTCAGTCAGCCACTCGATCAGGCTCGGTAGCTGGTTGACCGCCCCGAAGCGATGCTCGACGGCCGCCACCATCAGGTCTCGGACGTCCTCGCCCGTGATGCCCGCCGTGGTCGCCACGTAGCTCATCGCTTCCCGATCGCAGCAATCGAGCGCGAAGGCGACCCGCACACGCTCACCGTTCTCTGCCGCGATCTGCAGCCCGTCCGAGCACCAACGCGTGTTGCGCACGGCCACCGCCACCTTGCCCTTATGACGGCGCGTCTCGGCTCCGCCCGCATGTCGCTGGAGCAGGAGGCCGTGCACCTTCATGACCCGGTAAACCCGCTTGGCGTTCGGCGCAGGCCGCCCATCCCGCTCGGCCTGCCGGCGCAGAAGGGCATGGACTCGCCGATAGCCGTAGGTTGGCAGATCGGCGATAAGCGCCTGGATCGCGCCGAGCAACGCGGCGTCGGGTGCAGGCGGACGGCCGCGTCGGCCCCTGGGCTTCCAGGCGGGGGAGGCCTGCCTGGACGAGGCGAGGTGCGGGCGCGACACGCTCAAAGCTGCGGCCACAGCGCTCACCGGCCGTCCCCCGGCCACGAGGTCACGCGCGAGGGCAACTTTTTGGGGGCGGCAACCCGCTCCATCGCCTCGCGCAGGATCTCGGTCTCGAGCGTCTTCTTGCCCAGGAGCCGCTGCAGCTCACGGATCTGCTGCTGGGCAACACGAAGCTCGGAGGCTGGCACCACCTCTTCACCGGCACCGGCGGCCGTGAACGCGCCGCGCTCCATCAGCCGACGCCACGTGAACAGCTGGTTGGCGTTCAGCCCGTGGCGGCGGGCGACGAGCGAGACGGACTGGCCAGGCAGATAGGTCTCCTCGACGAGGCGCACCTTCTCCTGCGTGGTCCAGTGCCGCCGGCGCTGGACCGAGGTGATCACCTCGACGCGCTCGGCGCGGGGCGGGTCGTTGGAACTCACCATACGGTCGGTCATAGGCACACACTTCCATAAGCGTGAGCCCCTGTCCGGTCATTTAGGGGGCTACTTCAGCAGCACATCGTCCGCACCTCCAGGGCACGTGAGGCGATGGCGCGAGTGACGGAGCAGCCAGCCGACACCGGAACCGCCGCCGGCAAGGCGTTCATAAATATGCTCAGCGTGTTCACAGAGTTCGAGACGAACCTGCGCTGGGAGCGTAAGATGGAGGGCAACGCCCGGGCCAAGGCCGCGAGCGTCTAAAAAGGGCGACAGCTTTCGCTCGATCCCGCCCAGAGGCGATCACGCGCCACAGCTTCCGAGCGCAGCCTAAGACGGTTAGGCCACTCGTCACGCGCGCCGCTCCCGCATCAGGAATGCGCCAACCGGTAGTGTCTGAGCGTGCCGCCAAGAGCGGTGAACGCACCGCGGCTAGAATGCCAATATGTGTCCGAGTTGGTGGTTCGGCGGCGGCAACACAGCGTCGTCCCAGCGAAGACAACGCCACCAGCCGTGATCCCCTCAAGATGATGACGGCCAAAGCCAACAGAAACCGCATATTAAACCCTTCCAGCGCGCCCACGAATAAGTACAGCTCGAACAACCTCTTACGGCCAAATCGTCACGCGTAAGCTGAAGAAAACAGGCAGCGGTTCTGAAGCCAGAAACACTCGGTTACATAGACAGTTATAAATCTGTCATACGCGAGGCCCAAAAACCTAAGGTCGTCATGACAGCGATCACGAACGCTTTGGACCCTCGACAAGACGCACCGGTGTGCAGCGGACCCCGACGGGACGCACCAGCGATCTTTCCGAGAATTGAAGCAAGAAAGAAGTCTAGACAAAGGAAGTCCTATGATCAAAAGCGAAACTGATCACTTATCAATTGAATGGCAAGACGGACAATTGAGCAGGTACCACTGGGTATGGCTTCGGGACAACTGTCACAGCGACGTCTTATTTAACGCGTCGTGCAATCAAAAGTACTACGACACCGCGTTTATTCCGCTCGACGTAGTACCGACATCGACAACAATCAAAGATGGCGACCTACACATAACCTGGAGCGACAATCACAGCAGTGTGTATGACCTAGAATGGTTGCGCGCTAACGACTACTCCCGAAATACGGCCGCATACGACATCCCAGCTGGTCCATCTTGGAAACCCTGGACCGATGATCTGCCCAGCAGTATGGCAGCGTTCGATCAGTCAGCAGTCATGAACGACCGAGGCGCCTTAAAGAACCTGCTTGAGCACCTGTTCGAACACGGGATCGTTGTCGCAAAAGCCGGGTCGGCAGGCGGTATCAAATTTGAGGATCTTGTTCGACGTATTTCAGGCTTTCTACAACCATCCTACTTTGGTGACTATTTCGACCTGAAAACAAAACCGGACGATCAAACAGACAGCATATCATTCAGCACGAAAGAGTTACACCTCCACACGGATATACCTTATTACTCTAATCCGCCCGAGTTTCAATTTCTCTTTGGACTCGACGTTAGCGACGGATGCGCCGAAAATAACTTCGGCAATACTAGGTTTATTGACGGCTTAGAAGCGGCGAACTCGTTCCAAAAATCAGAAAAAAACCTCTACGAGGTGCTCTGCAATGAGGAAGTAATATACATCGCTGAATATCCAGAAGCACAGAAGTTGTTTGTCAATTCAACGCCTATAATCAAAAGGAATGCAGAAAATCAAATTACCGGACTGATAAACAACCCGTCTAAGATGTTTTTCAAGAATACCAAATTCAATGAAATGCCACGACTTTATGAGGCATATTCTAAGTTCAAGAAAAGCCTTCTTACCAAAAGCCCCTATTACACACATAAATGGCATCAAGATGATCTGCTGATCTGGGACAATCGACGCATCTTCCACGGGCGGGACGCGTTCAACTCGGGCACACATACTCGCATTCTACGAGGCGGCTATTTCGGGAAAAATGAACTAGAGGCCAAGTTATATTACGCCTCTAAGAAGGAAGAAACGAGCAACGCCTGAGCAGCATGGAAGACCAAGCCTAGCATTGGCTGCAAGACTCGTCTCGGACCTTTCAGCCGAGACGAGAAGGAGTTCAACGGTACCCAGAGTTAGCAGAGGCAAAAGTGCGCAGAGCTTTGATACTTGCAGCCGGCATGGGTACGAGACTACGGCCCCTTACGCTCTCCAAACCGAAGTGTCTAGTTGCAGTACACGGGACACCAATACTGGAAAGCACACTAAACGCTCTAGAAGTAAGTGGCTATGAAGAGGTCGCAATAGTCGTTGGCTACCTCGCCCACGAGATAATACAATTTGTCGGGCGCGACTGGAAAGGGATGAAGATACAGTATTATGAAGAGGAATACTATCAGGAAGCAGGGGTAGTGAATGCTCTATGGTACGCCCGCGAGTGGCTTCATTCGGATTGTCTGTTGGTCGAAGGAGACGTATTTTTCAGGCCCGTACTGCTCACCAAACTTCACGAAGACGAACATCAAAACTGCGTGGCAGTATCTCGATATGACGAAGATCGATCCGCTACCCTCATACTCACAAATGACAAACTTATGAGTTACAACGTCATAAAAGAACAGGATAAGAACGCTTCGATAGACTATACGTGCCATTATATATCATCCAACATATTCTGGATAAAAAAAGATACTTGGGACCTACTTAACGCTCACGTCGAAAAGTTAATTGAGTCCGGTGTAAAGCAGGAGTGCTATGAGACTATATTGAACGACCTCATCGGCGCCGATTTAGTTTCTCTCAAGGCGGTGCCGTGTGACGGGCAGTGGTACGAGATTGACAACGAAGACGACCTAGCTGCTGCGCACCAATTGCTCCCGAAGCAAGCGAAAGCCCCGCCGTAGGACCGGGCCGCTCAAGTTTTTTCACAGTCAGGTTTCGAGCACCTCCACGCACATACAAAACGATGCTGCACACCTGCAGCACGCAACACACTGCTGGGCCTATTATGACAGGGGATGCATTCCATGACTATGAAACTAATCTTCATGGGTCGGAAGGCAGCCGCATGCGCGGCCCTGCAGATCGCCTATGATGGCGGATCCGAAATACTAGTTGTGGCAGGGAAACAAGGCGGTGAAGAGCTTGAAGCGGGAGAGCACGAAGTGTTCTTGCTCGCCAAAAAGCTCGGGCTGGAGATTTGTACCGAAGACCTACTAAATGAAATGTTAGCAGACACCAAAAACGGCCGCCGTACAAGTTTAAACACCGTAGATTACCTGATATGCATTCAGTACGGCAGAAAGATAAAACGAGAAATAGTTGAGCTTCCAATCCGGGGTTCGATCAATTTCCATCCTGCCCCACTTCCGGCTTATCGCGGTTGGGGTACTTACAATGTCGGAATTCTTGAGGGTGCCACACGCTGGGCGACAAGCGCCCACTATATGACCGACCACATTGACGCGGGACCGATAATCGACACCGAATGGTTCCAGATAGATCCAGGACGTATAACAGCGGCTGATCTAGAACAAATAACAACACAGCATCTCATCTCGCAGTTCGGACGGTTGTACGTCGGAATGACTTCTCGCTCGCTTCCGCTTCCACAAGAGCAGGGAGCTGGCCGTACTTTCTATCGCGCCGAGGTTCTCGCGATGAAAAACGTCACCGATCAGGATACCGAGGATACCATACAGAAGAAAATCCGGGCTTTTTGGCGGCCACCTTACCCAGGCGCACAGGTCCTGATAGACGGCCGAAACTATACTTTGGTGAACGAGGAGATCCTTACACGACTCTGCACATAAATATTACGTCATATGCGATGGAAATCTAAATCGAGCATGTGAGCAGTCAGACTTGTAACTACAGCGCAAACGACCGCTCCATCCATCGGTATCAAACCAAAAGGTGTAGCTAAACATGACCAATCAGTCTCACGGTAATACCTCCGAGGAAGAGCGGTATACCAGACATAGTATCCTGCGTTCCGAGTTCGTTTATGGAAACGGTCTTCAGAGCCCAGACGTCTCTGAAGCGGAAATGTATTTAAAAGATACCGTCGGCAAGCTCGGGCGTGAGGTACGGTCTGTTCTGGATGTCGGCGCTGGGCTTGGAGGATGGTCCTTCTTCATGAAGGAAACGTTCGGCGTACATGTGACAGCCTTGGACCAATCCCCGGTCATGTGCTCTATACTCGAAGAACGCAACGCTTCTACCAAAACAATAGTTGACCAGATTAAATGTGGCAGCGCTCTTGACGGCTCGATTATGGACGGTGATGCATTTGATCTGATCTGGAGCCGTGACTGTTTCCTATACATCGCTGATAAACTCACCTTATGGAGAAACTTTCACCGTTGGCTGAAGCCGACCGGTGTTATTATTTTTACAGATTTTTTCGATGGTCTCGTAAAGGATCCCGGTTTTGAAGATTACAAGCAGAACTGTTCTTACCATCTTCTTCCTGCCGAGAGTTATGTGGACCAGCTTGGCAATGCAGGATTTCGAGAAATAGTTACGCACGATTTAAGTAAGCAATTCAGCCGTGCCAATCGCTTGGCACTCCAACGGTTGTCGGAGAACCGCCAGGAATTCATTCGCAAATACTCAGAAGAAGAATTCGATTTCACCTGCGATAGGTGGAGGAGCAAGATCCGATTTGAGGAATTTGGATCACTTAAGTATCAGCTTATCATCGCTTATCGCTAGCAAAAATGGTAATGAGATGAGCTATTCGGCCAAGTCAATATTGTTCATTAACATATCTCATCTAATTGACCACTATGCAATGCTTATATTTGCGACCGCAGTCTTGTTCATGGCAAGCCACTTTGGCCTTACATATTCAGAGTTGCTGCCATACGCAACCCCAGGGTTTGTTGCTTTCGGCGCCTGTTCACTAATCGCTGGCTGGCTCGGCGATAAATGGAGGCGGGACTACATGCTCGTGATCTTTCTTTTCGGCATCGGTGCATCGCTGATACTCACCTCCCTTGCCCGAACACCCTATCAGTTGAGTGCCGCCCTTCTCCTGGTTGGCGTGTTCGCGTCAATCTATCATCCGGTCGGTACCGCTATGTTGGTGGCGAGCTCCAGAAAAATTGGTCGCGATGTGGGCATCAACGGTGTTTGGGGGAACTTCGGCGTTGCCTCGTCCGCTCTTTTCACCTCGATGTTAAGCGAACTGTTCAGCTGGCGCGTCGCGTTCGCGGTTCCGGGACTCCTTTCCATCGTGATCGGAGCCGCCCTCCTCGCCCACTCTCTTAAAGCGGGTGAGAAGTCGGGCTCTTTTTCCTCACGGAGCACAGCACCCTTGGTAAGTAAGAGCGCAATGCGCCGTGTGGTTTTATGCTTGGCGATAACGTTGGTCGCGAGTTCTACCACGTTCAACGCCATTACGGTCTCGATGCCGAAGCTTATTAGCGATAAATCTTTGCAGATCGATGAGAACGGGCCGTATCTCGGACTGATCGTGTCGGGAATATATCTCTTCGGAGCTCTCGCGCAGTTTCTAATAGGCCGCCTTCTAGATAGATTTTCACTTCGCAATGTGTTCGTACCTTTGTCACTCATTGTAGTGACAACGTTTGTATTGGGTTCGTTTTTGTCGGGCCCGTGGTTTCTCGTTATCGCTGCATTGATAAGCATGGCCGTATTCGGTCAGGTTACGATCAACGACGCAATTGTTGCGAAGTACACCTCCGACGAATGGCGCTCACGTGCTTATGCGGCGCGCTACTTTGTTGGTTTTTCGGCCGCTGGAGCATCGGTCGGGATCGTTTCATACTTCTACACTGCTGGCGGGTTCAATTCTCTTCTTATCTTCCTCGGAGTCCTATGCACATTGATGTTAGTAGGATCAGTTGGTTTCCCACGAGATAAATCCGGGTTCGCTCATACAACCCCCGATGTTGCTACGGGCGTTTCAGCACCATGAATGACGATAATGGTCGAGAGATTGCCGGCCTTCCATGATCTAGCTTTTTGCCAACTAATCTTCAATCAGAGCGCCGCTCAAGCTCAGACCAGTAATGGAACCGAGAGCGCGTTAGACGGGGGAGGATCATCGGAGCTTGGCCGCTTGCAGATCGGGAAAACCCACCCTCAATAGGGTCTGAGATAGCCGTAATTAGGCGAGCCAAATGATAAATTGATGTGAGCTGCGCCGCCCGGAGCAGTAAATCAGAAGGAATGAGGGTCCATGCACAAAAATATCGTCGCGCCGCTTCAAGGTCTAAACAATCGGCCAAAAATCGACCGTACTCGTAATCTTAGAGAGCTTCTCAACGAGGGACGTTGTTTGCGTGTTATAGAGGCGCATAGCCCTATGTCTGCGGTCATCGCGGAAAAGGCGACCGTTCGCGATAGCAAGGGCAGCCGATCATATGATGCGATTTGGTCAAGCTCATTGACAGACTCCACTTTGAAAATGAAGCCCGATATAGAATATCTCGATGTACGCCACAGACTCGCGAATTTGATTGAAATCAGAGAAGTAACTAGTAAGCCAATAATAATGGATTGTGACACGGGCGGAAACATTGAACATTTTGCATTGAATGTCACTGCGCTTTCCAAGCAGAATATTTCTGCAATAATCTTGGAGGACAAGCGTGGTCTGAAGAGGAATTCGTTGTTCGGCAATAGCGTAGAGCAGCAACAGGAAGACGTGAATGATTTTGCTAATAAATTGACCCGGGGGAAGGAAATAGCGAAGTCAAGCGATCTAATGGTGATAGCGCGGATTGAGAGTCTCATACTGGAAAAAGGTATGCTTGATGCTCAGCGTCGCGCTGAGGCATATCTCAGCGCTGGCGCCGATGGTATTATGATACACAGCCGCAGGTCTGAACCGGCGGAGATATTTGAATTTGCGGAGTGGTACAAAAAGCTTGGACTGAAAACACCTCTTGTCTGTGTGCCGACAAGCTTCTTCGAGACAACGTTCGAAGAACTCGAGTTGCACGGGTTTGATATAGTTATATATGCCAATCATTTATTGCGCGCGTCCTACGCTGCGATGATGGCAGCGGCTACGGGAATTTTGCATAACGATAGGTCGAAAGAGATCGAAGGCATGTGCCTCCCTATTGACGAAATCATCTCGTTATAGGCGAACAGCATATGCCAGTTTCGCCCATTCAATTCGCCAAGGCCATAAGATTGGCCGGAGTGGATTTTGCAGCGGGAGTGCCTGACTCGCTCCTAGAAGGACTAAGTGAAAGCTTGCAGGAGGAGTTCGGGAGCGATCACCTTGTCGCGTGTAACGAGGGATCGGCGATTTCGATTGCGGTGGGCTCCCATCTTGGCTCGGGCAATGTGCCCGTCGTCTACATGCAGAATTCTGGAATAGGTAATGCGGTTAATCCGTTAGTCTCGTTGGCACACGAAAAAGTGTGGGGCATCCCGATCTTATTGATCATCGGATGGCGCGGAGAAATTTCCGACGATGATGTCCAGATAGCAGATGAGCCACAGCACTCAAAGCAAGGATATATTACTCTGCCGCTGTTAAAATCCCTCGATATTGACTATCTAGTCTGCGATAAAAGCACGCGTAATGTAAATGAATTAGCTTTTAAAATGGTGGAGGCAGCGAAGGAAAACGCAAAGCCCGTCGCCCTCGTATGCAGAAAAGGGTTTTTTGTTCGGGATAGAGCTGCCATCGCTTCGGAGCCGTCCAAAAGGCCGACAATCACAAGGGCCGAGGTGCTTACAGCTTTCATAGATGGCCTGCCTGACGATACAATCAATGTAGCTACGACAGGCTATACTTCACGCGAGCTATTTGAGCTGCGCTCTGGGCGAGGTAAATCCAGCAGCGCCGATTTGCTCGTAATCGGTGGAATGGGACACGCGTCCGCGATCGCCTATGGCATCGCGAGGAAGGCCCCGTCGCGAAGAGTAGTTTGTTTCGACGGTGACGGTGCATTGCTTATGCATATGGGTGGAATGCTTCACGCGGCAAAGGCTAAAAATCTAGTGCACGTTCTGTTTAACAACGGAGTACATGACTCTGTCGGCGGTATTTGGACCGACGCTAAAGATATCTCATTTTCTTCCTTAGCGTCGGCGGCGGGATACAACCGCGTGGCGACTGTCGAGTCGCTTCACGGCCTTTTCAGTGTGATCCAAGAAGCGGCGAGTTTTGAGGGCAGTTTCTTTATAGAGGTGAAGTGTAGCCCAAGTTACCCATCGAGTGCTGGCCGCCCCAATCGTGCTCCTCGCCATAATAAAGAGGACGTGATGCTAGATCTTGTTGGCCATAGACCGTCAATCAGAGGAAAGTCGGCACATAGCCTTCTTGAGAGTTAAAGGTCGGAGAGCAGAGATGGGGCACACCCTCTTCACGCCAGGTCCAGTAAACATATCCGCGCAGATACATAAGGCAATGTGCCGTGACGTTGGATCACGTTCTGAGGAGTTTGGCCGAGCATCACGTTGGATAGCGCGCCAAATCTTGAGTTTATGTAGTGCATCAGAACGGTACCGTACAGTACTAATTCAGGGAAGTGGCACGTTTGCCATAGAAGCGACGTTAGGAACTCTCGTAGGAAAAGAGCGCAGGGTGCTTATCCTGTCCAATGGTGCATACGGAGATCGCGCCGCATCGATAGCCGCGCGGCTCGGAATCTCTTATGATGTCCTTCGCGTACCCGAGACAGAAATGGTCGACGCGAGGCTGCTTGAAATATCTTATGACGCCCATCCGGCGGCGGACTACATATACGTCGTGCATTGTGAAACGACTACCGGTATCATTAACCCGCTTCCTGAGATTGCTCGATTTTGCAAGGCTCGGAACATAAAGCTTATTGTAGATGCGATAGGGACTATCGGCTCAGAGACCATCGACGTGGAGGCCGAAGAGATATGCGCCGTGATAGGATCGTCTAATAAGTGTATCGAAAGTTCGCCCGGTGTGGCTTTCGTCGTTGTCGATGCAAGTGAGCTGGAATGCAGCGGGGGTAATCCCTTCTCAGTCAGTTTAGACCTTTTCGAACAATGCCGGTCTTTTGAAAGCACTGGACAATGGCGCTTCACGCCACCAACACATTCGGTCCTGGCACTACAAGCAGCACTGGCGGAGTTGGAGGCTGAGGGGGGGATCTCTGCACGTCGTGCCCGTCACCAAGATAAACGGAATAGGATTTACGATGGTATGCGTCGACTCGGTTTTGAGACGTACATACCAATTGAAAGAACTGGCTGCCTGATATTGACCTTCAAAACGCCGTCTTGGCCCTTGTTCACTTTTCGGAGTCTCTTTGAATTTCTTTCGGCTCGGCAAATCGAAATATATCCCGGGAAGCTATCGGATGCCGACACCTTCCGTATAGGGTGTATCGGGAAGACGACATACACAGATGTCGATAAATTGCTTTCCCTTGTTGGTGACTATCTTTCAGATGCCAGACGAGAGTGATCTCCTCCCGACCAGGAGGTAGCTGGGCATAGGCTCAGACGGATGGTGCGGCTTTGCCGTTGACGGCGTCGAGAATGGTTACGGCCGGCTGGATCAGACGAAAGGCTTAGGCCTGTCGTTGTGCTTGGCGATGTAGCGGTTGATCGCGGCCGGAGATCCGCGATCCGGCCGAAGCTGCCGCGCCGCAGTCGTCTTCGTTCGAGGACCGAGAAGAGGCTCTCAACCGCGTTCGTCCCTGAGTCCGTGATCGGGGTGAAGTGGAAGATCCAGCGCGGAAGTCAGGCCAACGAGGCGCGGACCTCCGGGTGCTTGTGAGTGGCATGGTTGTCTAAAATGGCGTGGATTCCCTTGCTGGCCGGCACTGCGGCCCCCTGGCGGTGGCGCTGCGTGCAGCCGCCGACCACATTCCTGTCCACCACGTCGAGCGCGGCGAACAGCGTCGTCCTGCCATGCCGGACGTAGTCGTGCTTCTGGGTTTTGGGACAGCTTGGCCTGACGCGCCGGACCGGTCGCGTGCGCTCCAGCGCCTGGATCTGGGTCTTGTCATCGAGAGACAGCACGGCCGTGTGGCGCCGCGGGTCCATGTACAGGCACCCGATAACATCGATGTTCGCCGCGAAGGCAGGGTCATGGGAGCGCTTGAAGCTGCGCAGTCGGTGCGGCTGCAGGCGGTGCGCATCTCAGATGTGGCGGACAGGGCGCAGCGAGATCCCCGCCGCATCGGCCAGGGCACGGCCAGTCCGATGGGTGACCTCTCCGGGCGGCTCCGAGCAGGTCGGGGCCAGCACCTCGGCCACGGCGTCGGTGGAGTGGGGTGGCTTAACGGGCGGGCGGGTCTCAACGCCTTACTTGGCGTAGCACTGCTGCCGGCGCGAGTTGGCGGGTCGGCTAACACCTGCCCGCTCGGCCACCCCAAAGACAGGCAGATGCTCCGTCGAGAGCCGGACGATGCGAGTGCGCTGGATGTGCTTGAGAGGTCGCGTCCGATCAGCGACGATGGCAAACAGGCGCGCTTGCATATCGCTCTTATTGATCCCGCCTCAATGATCTTCCAGAAAGCTGTGATCGTGTGTGTTTGCTCCTTTTCACCGATGTGCGCCATCTCAAATCGACGGCGACAGTCGATATCCATCTAAAAGGACATACACGCTGAGCCGTTTGATGCTAGGCGTGATTGCGCAATCCCAAGTAGGTGAAGCCCATGAAATCCATTACGATCCTTGGTTGTTCCGGTTCGATCGGAACTAGTGCTCTTGCTTTCATGCGGCAGCATAAAGACGAGTTCTCTCTGAAAGCGGCTTCTTTTGCCTCTTCGTGGAAGGAAGCAGTATCTATATACAAAGAGTTTGCTCCTGAAGTTGTCGCTTTTGCCGACGGTGGCGCTGCGGATGAGTTTAAAGCAGCGAGCGGAGCCAAGTGCCACATCGTGACTGGCCCAAATGCGGCAGCTGAAATCGCCAGTATGAAAGCTGATGTTGTTCTCGCTGCAATATCTGGCTCGGCTGGCTTCCCATCGGTTCATGCTGCAGTAAAGGCCGGCAATCGGGTGGCTCTTGCGAATAAGGAGGCCCTGGTTTGCGGAGGCACGAAGCTGCTCGCTTTAGCTGAAGCTCATTCATCGGAGATAATTCCTGTCGACTCCGAGCACAGTGCGATCTTCCAATGCATGAAACTCGGCCAGAAAAGTGAGCTGCGTCGCATTCTGCTCACCGCGAGCGGCGGACCGTTTCGTGACTGGAATAAGGAGCGTATTGCGGCTGCAAGGCCGCATGAGGCGCTGCAGCACCCGAACTGGCGGATGGGACCAAAGAATTCTCTTGATAGTGCGACGTTGGCTAACAAAGGTCTTGAGCTCATCGAAGCATGCTACTTTTTCGGCGTACCTGAAAACCAAGTAAATGTTCTTATAAATCCATCCTCTCTGCTTCATTCAGCAGTGAGCTTCATTGACGGTTCTATGGTCGCGCTCTTAGGCCACAACGACATGAAAAATGCTATCGGCTACGCTCTAGCTTACCCGAAAAGGATGCGGACGGGTATCGATGATCTCGATCTAAGCGCAATCGGATCGCTCGAGTTTAGGGTAGTTGATCAGGATCGCTTCCCATGTCTTGGCCTTGCTCGTGCCGCCGTAGCTTCAGGACCAGGAGCAACCATGATGTTCAACGCTGCTAACGAAGCTGCTGGTCGCCTTTATCTGGACGGTTGCATTAGTTATTATGATATCAACCAGATCATATCGGAAGCATTGTCGTTGGATACGTCAGTGTTCGACGTAGATTTGAACGAAATAATGGATGCCGACCGTGAGGCTAAAGTTCTTGTCTCCGATATCTCCAGCAGTTTTGTCGCTAAGCGTGGTCGGTAACACTCTTAGCCAAGCTCCGATGTCTTTTGATTGTGTTTCTATTACGCTAGCTGTCGAAGAGGACAGATAGTTAGGTCTCCGTTGTGTCCCTAGGACTATCTTTTGATTGATGAGGAGTATCAAAAATGGACGGTCGCTGCCTCAATGTTTCATGTCAGCAAGCAGAAGAACGCACTGGGCCACCGCGGGGATGGGTTATCTTGGAAGGGGCGCCGGAAGTGAGATCTAGGCGCCTCTATGAGAGTGATGACGGTTTAATTTGGGCCGGAGAGTGGACATCAACTCCAGGGACCTTCTTCGTTGAATATGATAAGTTCGAATTCATACATATGATATACGGCTCTCTAGTTATTGAGCCGGAGCTCGGCTCGCCTATAGTTTTATCTTCCGGTGACAGTTTTGTTATAGAGCCTGGTTTTCGAGGAAGGTGGACTGTAAAGTCAGACATGAAGAAGCGCTATCTTTTCTGCGCGGGACACAAATCATGACGAGCGGTTCTGCGCACGTGACCGGTAAACAAAGAAAAGGATTTCACATCCATGTAGTTGGTGGCGGTGTAGCAGGCACCGGATTTCTTGTTTGTGCGGCAAGGAATAGGGTTTTGCAGCGTTGGCTCGCATCGGGAATATTTCTCTCCGAACAAAGTCCTGATATCGGGGGCGGTAGCCTCCTCCGGTATGGAAATGTCAAGTCCATCTCACAAGCCGGCGGATTTATCAAAGCGTTCGAATCGCCCGAGGTTGAAAAGTATCTACCAGACGTCTTGATGACGCCTTATGCCGAGTACTTAAAGGGTAGGAGAAATGAAGAAGTCAATCTCGACTTTGCGGGTAAATTTTTAGGCGTCGTCGGGTCGAGGATGAGAGCATTGATCGACAGTGAGGCAAATAGCAAAGCTCTGACCGGTGTCGAAGCGGTATCGATCAGGCAGACGTTGGACGAAAGGCTTGTTGTCAGGCTCGCACCTCGATGCGGCTCCGCTTTCGAGGTGCAAAGCAATTATGTTGTTATGAATTTAGGTGCACATCAGTCCTTGAGCGAAATCGCGGGGGAGCAATTCGCCGGAATATTTGAACTTAAATCCTTCTTATCAAAAATTATCCTTTCTGAATGCATCTTAAATGGGGATAAGTCTAGTACTGATCGATGTAGTCAGGCCTTGAGACAGGGACGCGGCGTCACAATTCTTGGCGGGGGGCACAGTGCCTGGGCATGTGCCGTTTCGTTGTTGGAGATATGCGACAGTTTGTCTATCCCGCAATCCGCGGTAGGTATCATCAGACTGGTTCAGAAAGGGCCGCTTAAACTTTTCTATCCTGATGCTGCATCGGCTCTGGAAGATGGTTATGTTTTCGACTTGGCTGCCGATGTCTGCCCGGTGAGTCGGCAGGTAAATAGGTATAGTGGACTTCGAGCTCACACTTTTGATTTGGCGCGTCGTATTCTCGCAGATGAGGGTGAACAGGAGAGGAGACTCAGTTTCGTAGCGGTTGATGGCGAGCAACATAGCTCCCGTGTTCGGCAGCTCGTGCATGACTCCGCCTATCTTATTCCGGCTTTTGGTTATAAGCCGAATATAATTCCATACATAGATGCTCGTGGTAACAGGACTGAATTTCTTTGTGATCGTCATGGATTGATAACTGATGAACAATGCCAGGTGCTTACGCGTTCTGGACTACCAATCAAAGGGCTTTACAGTTTCGGCATTGGAGCTGGGATGCGATCTTCCCCTGATGTAGGAGGCGAGGCTTCTTTCAACGGTCGAATCATTGGTGTCTGGCAGTTTCACCACAGCATGGGTGATGTTGTAGTGCAGTCGATACTGGCAGCGGACGCCCAAAGCTGATTTTGGACTGATCTTGGTCAATGCGCGGGAGGCTTTCCGTGAATGATTCTATAGAATTCCGTTGGATCCGAGAAATACTTGCTATTGCACAGTCGGGGTTGGCGCATTCGCAGGATCCGTTTGATGTCGAGCGCTTCCGTCGATTGGCGACAATAGCCGCGGAGATGCTGTGGTCCGACCATAAGTTCGAACGGGCAGATCTTGTGTCGGCGCTTCTTCGTGACAGCGGTTACGCAACGCCTAAAGTAGAGGTTCGCGGCGCTGCCTTCGATAATCATGGTAGGATCCTATTAGTACGGGAGAAGATGGATCGGGATAGGTGGACGTTGCCTGGCGGTTGGGCTGACGTGAATCTTTCGCTGAGAGAGAATATAGAAAAGGAAATCTTTGAAGAAGCAAGAGTGATGGTTCGATCCTATAAGGTTGCTGCCGTTCTAGATCGAAGATTTCACGCCCACCCGCCTTATCCATACCATATCTACAAAGTTTTTATGCTTTGTGAGCTGGTCGAGCAGTACGCATTTAATTCGTTCGAGTCGACTGAGATTAGTGATCTGGGATATTTTAACCAATTAGAGATTGAAGACCTTGATTTGTCTATTCAACGTGTGACTAGAAACCAAATCGATAAAATGTTCGAACACTATCGTGAGCCGAAAAGACCAACCGAATACGACTGATTGTGCTATTTATATTTTCAAAACGGTTCGTTACACGGGTTCGGTAAGTATCTAGCACGTACATTTTGCTGGTCGGGTGAGGCGCTGGCAGAAGCCTAATCTCACCTTATTGGGGTCACTGCAAGGAAGAGACGTCTGCGTACGCTAAGGCCGAACGGAGCAGGAACACGGTTCCTTACGCGGCGAGGAGCGAGGGTTTGCTCCGGAGCGGTCGCAGTTCGCCCGGTGCCGGCTGGTCATCGGCGTCCCAGGCATAGTCGCCCGTGAGCGAGAGGTGCTCCCAGCCGAGTGGTGCGACGTGCCGCATCAGGTCGGGTTCGACGCCCAGATCGGCCGCGGCGCGAGCGAGGTAGCGCGTGTTCCAGAGGATCACGGCCGCCACGATCAGGTTCAGCCCCGAGGCGCGGTAGGCCTGGTTCTCGAACGTGCGGTCGCGCAGCTCGCCCAGCTGGCAGAAGAAGATCGCCCGTGCCAGCGCGTTGCGGGCCTCGCCCTTGTTGAGCCCAGCCTGCACGCGTCGGCGCAGGTCGAGATCCTGCAGCCAGTTCAGCATGAAAAGCGAGCGCTCCAGCCGACCGACCTCGCGCAGGGCTAGCGCCAGCCCGTTCTGGCGCGGATACGCTCCGAGCTTGCGCAGCATCGCCGAGGCGCTCACCGTGCCGGAGCGGATCGAGGCCGCCACCCGCAGGAGGTCGTCCCAGTGCCGGGTGGCGTGGGCCACGTCGATCGGCCCGCCGGTGTCGACCAGGGGCGCGAGCAGGGGATCGACGCTCACGCCGGGCGGGAGATGGAGCCTGCGCTCCTTCAGGTCGCGCAAGCGGGGCGCGAAGCGGTAGCCGAAGAAGGGCATCAGCCCGAACACGTGATCGGAGGCACCTCCGGTGTCGACCGCATGCTCCGCGATGGCGAGGCCCGACTGATGGGAGAGTAGGCCGTCGAGCACGTGCGGCGCCTCGCCCGCGGTGGCCGCGATCACCTTGGTGTGGAACAGGCCGTACTGGTCCGAGACGTGGGTGTAGAACGACACCCCCGGCTCGTTCCCGTGACAGGCGTTCACGTCGGCGATGGCCTCGCCCGGGCCGCCGGCGAAGAAATGCTGCCCGTCCGAGCTCGCCCGGGTGCCGTCGCCCCAGAGCTGGGACAGCGGCAGGGCGCGATGCGCATCGATCAGGCGCGCGAGCGCTTCCGCGTAGGCCGCCTCGCTCACGTGCCAGTCGTGGACGAGGGCGAGCTGGCGCAACGAGGCGCCACGGCAGGTCTCCGCCATGCGGGTCAGGCCGAGGTTGATCCCGTCGGCCAGCACGCAGGTGAGCAGCGCGGCACGATCGTCGCAGGTTCGGCCGGTCCGCCGATGCGTGAAGCACTCCGAGAACCCGGTCCAGGCGTCGACGTCGAGCAGCACGTCGGTGACGCGCACCCGCGGCAACCGATCGTAGAGCGCCTGCCGGACGGTCTTGACGGTCGGTGGCGTGAGGGCGCGCAACGGCGTGATCGTCAGCCCCGCCTCGTCCAGGCGGATCTCGGGCAGCGTGCCGGCCCTGGCCCGCGCCGCGACGGCCGCGGCGGCCTCCTCGAGCCGAAGGCTGCGCTCGGCCAGGTGGTCCTCGAAGCGCAGTGCGACGGCGAGCGGCAGGGGACCGGTGTTCCTCAAGGCCTCGAAGGCCGGGCGGGGCAGGAGATCGTCGTCGAAGGCGCGATAGCGCCGCGAACCGGCGACCCAGACGTCGCCGGCCCGGAGCCGATCGCGCAGTTCCGAGAAGGCGCACAGCTCGTAGGCGGCGCGGTCGACGCGCCCCTGGTCGAGGACGAAGGCCCGCCAGCGCCGCGGCACGAACCGGAGCGGTGGGGCGGCCGGCAGCTTGCGCTTGCCATCGCGGTAGGTCGTGCGGATCAGATCGAGCGCGGCCACGAGGTTCTGGACCGCGGGCGAGCCCTCGAAGGCGAAGGTGTCGAGCAGCCGGGGCGCGAACACCCTGACGCTCTTGTGACGGGCGACCAGTTCGGCTGTCGGATCAATTAGAGCGGCATCCGATCAGGTTGCGTCGTATCCTGCAGCGGCGAGGTAGGCTCGACATTCAGCTGGCGCGAAGCGGGTTAAGCTGCGCCGTATGGCTTCCCAGAGGTCTGGGATGGTTCGCGCCGCCGCGCGACGCAGCAGCGCCTTCAGCTTCGCGAAGGCCATCTCGATCGGGTTGAATTCGGGCGAGTAGGCCGGGAGGTAGAGCGCTACTGATCCAGCCAGCCGTTCCTGCTCCGTTCGGCCTTAGCGTACGCAGAAGTCACTTTCTTGCAGTGACCCCCACTTGAGGGTCCCCGGATTTTGATCTGGCCGAAGGTGTCCTTCCGGATCCATTCGGCGGCCTGCAGGCCCGCCGCCAGGCCGAGTTCCTGGGGCGTTCGCCACCCCAGGGCGGTGTTGCGCGTCAGGGCTATGGGATCGGCCACGTAGGCATCGTACTCGTCTGCCGGTTCGCGAGGGCCTAGGCCGATCGGGTCCCACACGCTACGCAGTTCTGGCATCGTCGGCCGCGTCAAGCATCGCGCCCGCCCGGCTCGCCGGGCTCGAAGGCGATTGCGACCGAGCGGGCGCGGATCAGCCCGTCGAGCCCGTAGCAGGGCTCAAGCTCGATCTCGATATCGTCGGGTGTGGGGTCGAGGGCGAGGTAGTTCCGTCGCTCCGGCCGGTCGGGCGCGCGGCGCAGGATTAGGCCGCCGATGACGTTCTGACGGCTGAAGCCGTCGAGGCGCAGATCCATGATACCGTGTAGGGTGAAGGTAACGACGGCGTGCCGTCCGGGCCGACGCGGTCGGTGGTGATCCAGCCGTGCAAACGCAGGGTGCTCGGTCCGTCGCGGTTGAGGTGCAGGCCGAGGATCTCGCCATCGTGAAAGCTTGGCATCTCCCCGAAGTGCTGGAGCAATTCGAGGCCGCCGGGCACCTCGGCGAAGATGCTTTCCTCCGCCAACGCAGGCGACCACGGGCGGCCGTCCCAGTGGCGCATCTCCAGGGTCTCGCCCTCGCGTACCATGTCCGCCTCGAACGCGGGATGATCCATGATCCGGGCGTCCACGATCGCCTCGCCCTTGCGCCTGACGCCGACGACGGCGATCCCGCGTAGCAGGCGGTCGATGTACGCGCGGGTGGCTGCTTCGTCGGTGACCCCGTCGTCGCGGTCCAGCAGGTTGGGGTGGGTATGCCATTCGCCACCCTCGAACCCGAGCAGGATCACGCCGTCATCAAGGCGCGCGACGACAAAGGTCAACACGCCATCCGGGCTGACGTGGCGCTCGACGATCATGGCGTGGCAATCCTCGTACCGTCCGATCCGGCGTGGATAGGGGACGCGCCGCGCTCGGTGAGAAGAAGCCGCACCTCGCTGTACCGCGGCATGGCCAAGTCCCCGCATACCTCCAGAACACCGAGCACAACGAGCCTCGCGAGGCTCGCGAGGGCAGTCTCAAGAAGGGGGTCCGGCCCGTCATCGCCCATCTCGCCGTGCAAGCGCGCCGATCGCGACCTGTGGCCGATTGCCTCCAAGGCTGCCTGGGTGACACGCGCCACCTTCAGAAACCGCGGCCCGCACTCGGCCTGGACGATGCGGTCTAAAAGATCGTCGCGATCCATTCGGTCGAAGAGCCGGGCGCGGAGATCGCCAGCGCCAGTCTGGCCGAGGCGCAGAGCATCTGCGGTGGGCCAGCCGAACCAGGTGGGGTCGGTCGTCTGCGAGGGCAGTAGGTCGTTGTTCCTCCTGAACGCCGCTTCGACGCGCATGGTTCGATCAGTGAGAGCCATCGCCAGGAGGAGCGCCTGCAGCCCATCGAGCCCGTAGGCCCGCAACCGTGCTTCGTGGTCGGGCCAGCGCAGCAGGTACTCGCAGCACCACACCCCATCGCCGATCTGCGACGGGCGGAAATAGGACGCTTCGACGGTTAGGTCGGGCAGCAAGCTGAAGCTCTGCGCCAGCATCACCTCGCCGCGCGCGGCGAGGCCGGTGAACGCCTCTTTGCGAGTATCGGGGTCGGGATCGGTCAGGCGTGCGGCGAGCGCGGCGCGGATGGCGGGGGTGTCGCGGTCGATCTGCTGACCCAGGCCGAACGTCGCCCAGTCCCGCACGTGCGGCTCGGTATCGGCTGACAGCGCCATGAGGGCGGAGACCGCCTCGTCGGTATCATGGCCTGACACGCCGAGCGCGACTGCGAGGCGCACGTCCGGCTCCGGATGCGCACGCAGTGCGGCGAGGGGCGAGATGACGCGTGTCTCGTGCAGGTGACCTAGGGCGATGCAGGCGGCGGCCAGAACGCGCGCGTCGGCCGGACCGGCGACTTCGGCCAAGAGCAAGGCGTGCAGAGCCTGGAAGCGCTCCTCGCAAAACACGATGCTCGCCTGCCGATCGCGCACGCCCAACTGGCCGAGCACGGCCGCGGCCACCCGCCGTTCACGCGGGTCAAGGCTGACGCAGCGCGCCGCGCACATTTCGAGCACCGCTCGGCTGCCGGTACGCTGCAGCTTGCCGATAGCCTCCCAGGCCGGTTCATCGTGCGGCTCGCCCACCGCGGACGTGTCCACGCTGTCGAGGGTAGCGACGGCGCGCGCGAACAGCGCGCCTGGGTTGTCGATCTCCGTCTGGCTCACAGGCCGAGCCTCCATGTGCGCACGATCCGTGCGATGGTAGGCCGGTATGACCGACTGGATCGAGCATTTCCGCGCGGCGGCTTGTGGGCTGACCATCGCGCATGTCTGGCGCGGGCACGGCTCGGCGCTGTTCATCGAGCTGGGCGCGCTCACGCCGACGACGCGCCGCGACGGCTCTCCCGGCGAACCGAGGGGAGAGATCAGCCTGATGGTCGAGTGGAGTTGGCGGATTGAGGATGGGCAGTCGATCGCCTACGGCAGTTGGAGTGACGAGGATCTGTGGCCCCCGGCCTTCGCCCGTCTCGTCGGCCGAACGGTCGAGGAGCTCTCGACGTTCGGCCGCCCGCCGGAGGTGTTGCTATCGCTGGGTAGCGACCTGCGCGTGGCATCTTTCATGACGGCGGAGGGCGATCCGGCGTGGGCACTGTCCGACCGGCGCGGTTCTCGAACGATCACCGTGTGCTGTCGGGCAGGGATGATCCGTGTCGAATGATGTCTGCTTGGGGTCGTGAACTGGCGCGGCGGCAACATTCGCTCTTGTTGACGTCTGAAAACGGACTGGCGGAAATCCACCCACCCAGGCCATAGACCTCTGCCGCATCGACGACTTGGAAGGAGGCCTACTAGGACGCCCTGCACCACTCCGTAACCTGCCCTTATGCGAATGGGCCCAAGGCAGACAGATGTAGGGTATGGACAAGGACCGGTGTCCCGTAGCCGGCGCCCACGTCCAGACCACCCTCGGCGCGGAGCGTATGAGACCCTATCTACCGATCACGAGGCCGTACCGGTCTGCTGCTTGATCGTCGCCGTGTGAGCTGCTGCCGTGAACTTCCTTCACTATGAGGTCGACCTTCGTCCTGGCGAAAGTGTCGAGGTCACGCTCGACACGCGTGCCAACGTCAAGCTGCTGGATGCATCCAACTTCGAGGCCTATCGGAGCGGTCGACAGCACCGCTTCTATGGCGGTCAGGCCATGCGCTCGCCAGTCAACATCGTCCCGCCCCATTCGGGGAAATGGCATGTCGTGGTCGATCTCGGCGGGTACGCCGGCACGGTCAGGGCGTCGGTGCGAACGGTGCGGGGTTAGAGGATGCCCCAGCACCCAGCCGATGCGTTCCTTCCGGCTATCCGGCGCGCTCGGTTCGGGCAGTTGGTCATCTACGAGATATCGGACACGGAACTCCAGCTGATCGAGCGCGGCGCTCCTGAGTCGCTGTTTCTTACGTTCGGCATCTTTCTGATCTCGATCGGTATGACCATCCTCGTCACGCTGCTCAGCACCCCAATCGCGTCGATCAGACTGTTCACGACCTTCGTGGTCATCTCGACGATCGGCTTGGTGATCGGATCGATCCTGCTGTGCCTGTGGTGGTGGTACCGCAAATCGCGCTCCGATATCTTCAGAACCATCCGAGAGCGCCTGCCGCCGGAGGGAGAGGCAGTCCCGCTCGTCATCGACGCCGAAGAGCGGCAGACGACCGAGCGCTCACCGTCCTTCCCTCCGGATCCAGCGGCTCCTGCGCCACCGGGCGGACATCTCGAATAGGGTGCCTGCTGTGACTCCGCCGGCGCCAGCACGATGCTGGTGCAGCACTGTTACTTGCCGGACTTCGCAGCCGCCTCTCGGCACGCCGGCACCGCCTCCTGGTTCGGTCTCAGGCTGTGCGGTAAAGTGAATGGATAAGGGGTGCATGCCCGCTCGCATGCAGAGCGGATGAGGTGGATCGCGATGGACGGCGAAGAGTTCATCGTGATCGCCGATCGCCTCGACCGCGCGCACGTTGCCTTTGCGCGTGAGCACGAGCCGGTCCTGAAGAGGATCGGCAAAGCCGTCACACCGTTCAACAAGGCTTGGAGTGGTTCCAACATCGGCTATCATGCCTGTGTCTACTACGAGGCATTCTCACTTCCTCCGACCGACGCACGCTTCAGCCAGGAAAGGGGATTGGAGCCCAGCTACATCGAGGGGACACGCGGATCCTGGGTTGAATACCGCTACGCGGACGTTGTCGAGGCTATCTACCAGCACGCCGGAGACCCCGACTTGTCGGCCGTGCAAGCAAGCGCAGGGACCATTCGAAGCATGGTTGAGGAGGCTCGGGGCGATCTCCTATCCAGCCTTCCCTCGCCGCTCGAGAGTCTCCGAACGACACCTACCTGGCTAAACTCGTCGACCGCACCGAGAATGCCGTCATCCACCAGGCCGATGAGTTCGCCCGCGCCATGCTGCCTTCCGGGCAGTTTGTGACCACTGATATGAGGGCGCTGTCACAAGGCATCCGCGTCGCCCCCATCAATCTGTCCTGGGCGATATCACCGCACTCAATGCACCGGCCGAAACCGCGAAGGAATTGGCCGGGGTCGCGCGCCAAGCCGGGTCGCACCTGACCCGCGCTGCTCGACGCAACCGCAGGGACCGGCTTGTGGGAACGAACGTGTTCATCGGCCATGGCCGTTCACCGGCTTGGCGGGTGCTCAAGAACTTCGTGAAGGATCGCCTCGGTCTTCCCTACGACGAATTCAACCGCGTCCCTGTCGCCGGCATCACCAACATCGCACGGCTGTCCGAGATGCTGGAGGCCGCGGCCTTCGCGCTGATCATCCTGACCGCCGAGGACGAGCAGGCCGATGGCAAGCTTCAAGCCCGCATGAACGTGATCCACGAAGTCGGCCTGTTTCAAGGTCGGCTCGGTCTCATTCCGGGACCTCGCTCGAACCCGAGCTGTCAGACGGTCATGGCCTCGCTCCGGCTCTGAAACGCGTTGAGGCGCTGTCTATGTAGTGCAGCTCGCCGCAGACCCATGTTGCCCTAACCCGACCTTCGGGTGGTAGCTATCGGCGAGCTGTGAAATATATAGTAGCTACTTAGTAGCATATTCCTGTTCCAGCAAGGCGGTGGCGTGCTCGAACGCCTCACCCAGGCCCCAGCCCTTAGCATCGGCAATGCGGGTAAAGGCAGCGATGGTCTCAGGCTTGGCCTTAAGGTTCAACTGGGCGTTCCGGCCAGTACGGCGGCGGCGCTGCGGCGGCTTAGCGGGCGCGGACTCGGCCTTCTGCGACTCGCGGCTCCGAAACCCAACTGCCTCGGCGGCCTTCCGGGAAGTCTCGGGTGCGGGTTTGGTCGCCTTGGGCTTGGTCGAGCTGAACTCGGCCGGGTCGAAGGCATCCAAGTCATCGCCAAAGCCAAGCGACGGACGGTCGGTCCTTGAAGCCATCAGGCGGCCTCCACACGGCTGGCGGCAGCTCGGAGCTTGGCGACAACTTCGCCCGCGAACTCCCGGGCGTTGGTCTGGGCCTTCCCGAGGTTCGATGTGCTAGCGGGATTGAGGCTCGCCAGCGTTCCGCCGTAGTCGAACAAATCTCGGAAGGCGGCCCGCTCCACGATAGTGGTCGCGAACATCTCGATGCCGCCGGCCTGTAACTGCTCCTGGACGTTCCGGAGAGCCCGAGACGTGACGGCCGCACCTGTACGGGTCAGGACAACAGCGTGGGCGATCCGGCGCCTAGCTGTCTTCTCTTGGGTCCGGATCAGCCGGATGGTCTTCGCGCCGCCCTTGGCGTCCATTGCAGAGCCCTGCACAGGGATCACAACCAAGTCCGCCATTGCGATGGCATTGGCAACCATCAGGCTCGCCGTACCCTCCAAATCGACTACGACAAACTGAGAGGCCTCAGCTGCGGCCTCGATCGCGTCGACCACAGAGTCTTCGGTCACATCGCTGATGATTGTGATGGTCTCCGGCTTTCCTGGAAGCTTGGACCACTGGCTGATCCAGCGCTCCGGATCCGCATCGATGATTGTCACCTTGGCGCCACGCTGACCAAGCTCAGTGGCAAGGAGTAGGGCAGTCGTGGTCTTGCCGGCCCCCCCCTTGGGGTTGGCAAACGCTATGACAGGCATGCGAGCATCTCCGAGAGGCGATACATCATATGCCTGATCGGCTACCGAATAGCTACCGGCTACTTTTATTTAGCTAGTAGCTACTAGTTAGCATGTCGTGGCAGATGGCAACCAGTCGGCAAGGCGTGAAGCGGTGCGCGGACGGATGATTGCCAGCTATCTCCCGCTACAAGAGTGTCAACATGTGTCCGAGTGAGCGATAAGAATTTTTGTGAAAAACGCTTATCCTGGATATGCTCAGGTCGAGGACAAGGCCCCCATGGCGACCATGACCATCTCTCTGCCCGACCCGTTGAAGGAGTGGATCGAGGCGCAGATCAAGCAGGGCGATTACGCCAGCACGAGCGACTATGTCCGCGATCTCGTCCGCCGCGACCGGGAGCGGCGTGCCCATCCCGAACTGACGCTCGAGGATCTGCGCCGGATCGTCGATGACGCTCGCGCCAGCGGACCGAGCCGGCGCAAGGTCCCTGAGATCCTCGCCCGGGCCAAGAAGCACGCGCAGGCCGCTCAGCCGCTGGATGAGTGACTACACCCTCACGCGGAAAGCCGAGGCGGATCTGTTCGACATCGCCGTTCACGGCTACCGGTAGTTCGGTGTCCGCCAAGCCGAAGCCTACGCCGCCGGTCTGGAGCAGGCCTTTCAGCTCCTCGCCGACAATCCTGGAATGGGCCGCAAGGCCGACGCGATCCGCCCGGGCGTGCACCGGCATGAGCATGCCTCCCACGTCATCCTGTACGAGGTGGTGACTGGTGGCGTCCTGATCCTGGCCATCATCCACGGCCGCAGCATGAGGCGGCTCGCGCTGTAGGGAAGGGGCGTCTCACGCTGAAGGATCGAGTGGGCCCATCACGACTCAGGCCGCCCCTGAAACCGGCAGGGCTAGATACGGCCAGTGCCGAGCCCACGGTTCAGCATCGTAGCAGCGCCGGCTACTCTGGGTGGCATCGCTACAGCGTTCAGCGATCCGGACGCAGCCTCAACGTTGACTTAGCCGTGCTCGCCAGCCGACATGCGATGTCCGGCTACGCATCGCCTCGCGCGAGTCGCCGGCACCATCAGGAGATCACGCCGCCGCAAGTCGACCCCTGAAAAGCCAACGGCCCCCCAGTCGCCAAACTGGAGGGCCGTCGAAACCCAAAGGGCCTGTGAGGCCGGATTTGCTGCCCCTCACAAGCCATGAGATGCCCCCGGGCGTCAAGCGAAAGCGCCAACTTTCGCGATGGTGAGGCTTTGCCTGTGGACCGGACGCCCTAACCGGCGGCCCGGAACGACCTGTCGTGGCCCGACGAGGGCCGAGAAGGGATGTTTGCAGACGAGATCCGCCGCGCCATCGAGGCGGCGAGCCGAATCGCCTTGCCGCAGGTCACGGCGCAGCTGTGGCGCGCTTTCGGGGATGGACACATCACCGAGGCTGAGGCCGAGCACCTGTCCGCGCTGATCGAGGCACGTACGCTCACCGGGAAGCCGGCTCGTTTCGCGCAGCCGTCGAGCCCGGCAGAGCCGCAGTGGGCCGAAGCGGCCGATACCCCTCAGATCCTCCCAGGAAGCTCCAGGCGGTCGGTGGGCTCACGCCCGCGCACGGACGCCTCGATGGAGCGTCGCCGCCGCTGGGCGGCCTCCGGACGGCTCCCGCCGGGGTTGGCGGCGCGGTTCACCCTGGCCGAGCAGGCGGTGCTGGCGCTCGTGGCGGCCGAGAGCACGCGCCGGGGCGATTGCCGCCTCGCCGTCGGCCACCTCGCGGCGATCGTCGGTGTGGCCGAGACCACCGTGCGCAACGCCATCCGCGAGGCGGCCAAGCTCGGGCTCCTCACCGTCGAGGAGCGGCGCATCACCGGCTTCCGCAACGACACCAACATCGTCCGCATCGTCGCGCCCGAATGGACGGCCTGGCTGCGCCTCGCCCGCAAGACCCATCCCGCGCCTCTGCCCCAGCAGGCAGCGGTGGCAGAGGGGGGAGGGTGCAAATCCCCAAAGCGCACGCATACTCAGGTTCTAAACCCGTTAGATTCGAGGATAACCCAACCGTCAAAAGGCTGCCGGAGGGCAGCGGGCGACCTCGAGCGTGCGACACCTTCGAGAATCCGGCAGGGTGGTGGAAAGGTCAGAGCCATGCGCTGAGGGTCTGAGCCCGGCCGATCTGACGAACGCCCTCCACCATCACGGCATCCTCGGCTCACCGGCACACAGCCGGCCGATCACCTGCGACCGCGCGATCCGCCGACACGCCGACGTGCGTCGACACGGGTGTATGGCTCGGCTAGACGCGCCGCTCCCGATTCCGGAGCGGCCCGATGCACCATGACAGGAGCGATGACCTGCCGGCCCTGCTCCTCGCCCTGGCTACGGAGAATGCCGAACTGCGCCTGCAGCTCGGCGAGGCCCAGGACCTGCTGATGGAAACCGCCATCGACGCCGGACACCTCCACGCCCGCATCGAGGCCGTGCAGATCGAGCGCGACGCCTGGCACACCCAGGCCGTGCAGCTGCAGACCCGCCTCCAACGGGAGGGCTGATCGGCGACAAGCCGAGCTTGGCCTGCTACACCGCGGCCTCTTCCCGCCACGTGCTCGAGGCGTTCGCGACACCGCATGGCACCGCGGCGGGCAAGTGCGCGACGACAGGCGACCGCGGGCCAGTTCCCCTCGGTTCGCCCGTGACCCCTCGGCCGGGCGGTCGCGTGAGGGTCGGCGCCGCGGTGGAACTGGTCACCGCACGCGCCGGCTCACGGCCCACTGATATGCCGGGCTGAACCCGCGCGGCATGTCCTTGGCATGGGGAGGCAGATCCGCCGCCAGGCCAGTTGGGCCCACGATGCACGTCGACCTCGATCAGGACCTCGACCAACCGGCAGAACTCACGCTCTGGCCCGGCCATGCTCCGGCTCATGCCGCCGAGATGCGCAGCTTCCCGACCCTGCGCGCCGCTCTGGCCGCTGCCGCTGCAGCCATCGATGTCCAGGATGCCATCCCGTGGATCATCACGGACAGCGGTGACATCCTCGCGCCCAACTGGATCCGCGCCTACACGGCGATGGCGCTGCCATAAGTAGCCCAGGCCGGCTAGCTACGCCCCCTTCGCATCATCTCCGCCGTCCGGCACTTGACCGTTGGTTGCGGCCACGCAACCGTAGCTTGACGGTTTCGAGGCGAATGACATGGCACGGCGCAGGAGAAGCTCCTCGCGAGGCGACGGCACGTTCGCGCTGGTCCTACTGGCCATCATCGGTCTGCCTCTCACGCTGCTCGGGTATGTTGGCGACTCGTCGAAGCCTGCAGCCGTCCCGACCACCTACGCCGCATTGCCGGGGAGCGCGGGCTCATCAACCGGCACGTTGACGTACTACGGTGGCTTCTCGTCCGATGCCGCCAAGCCTGCTCCGCAGGTCCCGCCTCAGCCTGAGGTGGCCGCACCTGAGACGCTGTACGTGTCGGGGCGCAAGGTGGCGTTACGCGCTGGGCCTGATCCGAAGGGTAAGATCTTGGACCGCTACGGCGCGGGACAGGCCCTCGAGGTGATCGAGCGCAGCGACGACTGGGTGCGAGTCCGACATGCCTTGACCCAGCGAGAAGGGTGGATCCAGGCCAAGCGGTTGCGGGATGCGCCGCCCGAGACAGAGACCGAGAAGCCGACGCCGACACGTGCGTCGCCAGCCTTGAGCGTGGCGGAGATTAGGAAGCGGCTGATCGCCGACTCCATCGCGTCCTACCCCGGCCCGTGCGCCTGCCCCTATCAGAGTGCGCGCAACGGCTCATCGTGTGGTCGGCGCGCCGCTTACGTCCGGCCCGGTGGTTATGCCCCCTTGTGCTATGCGAAGGACATCACGTCCGACATGATCCAAGAGTATCGATCGACCCACTGATGCTGAGTACAAGTAACGCGAGATCGAGAAGGGCGCACCTACTCATCAGACACTTCGATGGGGTTTGTGTCGCAGGAGGGACGCCGCAATGTGTTCAATCTGACAGCAAATTCTCGCGTTCGAGGACGAGGCGGATGTCCTCGAACGCGGCGGCGATGTTGTTTTTCGGGAACCGGATCTGGCCGAGGCCCTGGATGTTGGAGAACTCCTCACAGCCCTCCTCAAGCAGCACGATAGCCCGGGTGAAGCTCGACCTGGGTGAAGCACTCAAGCAAGCGGCAGTGCTCGAAGAGCCTGATCGTGCAAGCTAGTAGCTACCAGCAAGCTCTGTAACATCTGATAGCTACTAGCTAGCACGAATGCGGAACGGGAGCTACAGCAAGAGGCAGCCCACCGATGGTGGACTTCTAGCTTCCGACACCGTTCGCTTATCGGAAGCCAGAGGCGTGATGGTGCTGGCCGGCGAGAACCTGCAGATCACGGGATCGGCATCCGGCGTCGCAGCTCGTCAAGCCGTTCAGCAGGCGACTGGACTTCCGAGCGCTCCAGTCCAAGGTCGCGCAACAGCCAGTCGCCCTGCTCGTCGAGACGGCCTACCGGACGGGTGCGGAAAGCCACGAAGCCCCGCGCCCACCGGGCAATCCGCCCCAGCAGTCCGGCCCCGCGCTCGCCGACCAAGTCGCTCCGATCACCGAGTCCCGCCTCTCGGACAGCCGTGACCTCGATCTCGACCACCGCATCTGCGCGAGCGAGCGCGGCGGCAACAAGGACAGTCACTGCAGCCGGCGCCTTCGAAGCCCAGCGAGCCTGCCGAACCCGCTCAAGAGCGCAGAGATCGCCGGCGCAGGTCAGGATGAACGTCGCCTTCCTCACGTCGGCCAGCGCCATCCCGCCGGCGGCCAGCAGCGCCTCCACGTTGGCCATCGCCAGTCCCAGCTGCTCGGTGAAACCAACGCCCAATCGCCCGTCTGGCGCGATGCCGAGCTGGCCGGACACGAACAGGGCTCGCCCCAAAGGGGCTTCGCGGGCGTGGGCGTAGATGGTGCGGAGCCGATCCGGCACCGCCCAAACGGTCGGCGGATCGAGGGTGAGGGGATTGAGGGTCGTCACGGCTGTTCGCCTTGGTTGCACCCCGTGCCCCGAAAATCGGGCTCCACTGTGCGGGGCAGGTAAAGCCCCGGGCGCGCTCACGGCCGCGAGGCTCGGAGACGCGATCTGGTGTGGGTGCAAGCGAGCGGCGAAGACCGCTCAAGCTGGCCGGAGGCTACAGGCCCCCGTCACGCCGACCGCATCGGGCGGGGCGTTTCCATCGGACGACCATGGTCGGACGGAGGCTGCACATACCGTCACGCTAGCGTAGAGCGTGAGACAAGACAATCGTCAGTCACGATCCGCGGGGAGGGCAGGATCTCTCATCGGCTCGAAGAAGACATCGGGCAAGTCCGCCGCTGATCGGCGCGAGCTCGCCACTGTGATACCTTGTAAAGGCGAGGGCCGCGGGCCAACGGCTGACCGCTCGGCGGCCCGTGCGAAACTCAAGATTTTTGCACCGCATCGCCGCTCGCTGAAATCCTTGGGCTTTTTTGATGCATATTTCCGGTGAACTTCACATCAAACTGCCAGCTCAAACTGGGATGATGTATCCAAGGCTTGCAGGCCACCCATTTCCAAAGATACGGGGGCAACGCAATCGGAAAAGAACATCACTTCCTTGCCAACCCGGCCATTACGAACTGAGTAATTCAAATTGTATTCTAGTTTGTCATATGCCTGATACAGATCTACGATTTCAGGTTCATTATCGTACGATACGACCCATTTTACTTGGCCACTAAGACCAGATATGACGTCGCGAAGCCTCTCGTGATCTTTTGACTCGAAAAAATCATAATATAATTCGCGCCCTTTTCGGAAATAAGGCGGGTCGATGTAAACCAAAGGGGATTTTTCGTCGGCAATCGACTGGCAATTTTCTATAAGTTCAGCCGCATCGAGATTTAAAATACTGATGTTGTGTCGATTTTTGGCAATTCTGCGCACGCGGGCCGCAAGCTCATTTTTATTAAATCTAGCATCAAGACCATAGGCTGATTTCTGGCCATGTCCGCCGATCATGCCGCCGTTCAGAACCCCGGAATGGTTAGTCCTGTTCAGGAAGAATGTCGCGAAGCCGGTTTCGAAGCTAATCTCGCCATTAGCTTCCTGAAAAATCTTTCGCTGGTTAATCCACTCGTCGGTCGTGAGAGGGATATCCAAAATACGTTTTTGGAAACGCTCGGGCTCATCAAGAAGAGCCTTCCAGAACGAAAAAATAGGCGCGCTTAGATCGTTCAGGAAAATCCTATTCACATATCCGTGCAGTAACAAACATAAGCCGACGCCGCCGCCGCCAGCGAACGGTTCGATATATACACCGTCCAGCAATTTATTCTGTCGAACCAGGGCTTTAAAGTAGGGCGCTAGTTTTGCCTTCCCACCAGGATATCGCAAGGGCGACACATGGAAAGAGGCGCGGACGTTAGGGCTACTCATTTACACGTCGCCTGAAAAAAGGCTTCCACGCCGCTCCATGCCCCGATCAGATCGTTTTTCGAAGGAAACATATCAGGGTTGTGCACATATTCATGCAGACGCTGGACCGAGATAACGCTGTCCTTCGCCGTTAAGGCTGTCCTTGCAGCAGTCCCCTGCTGCTTCGTCAAACCCAGAGCCGGATGCTTGAGAACCGCCTCGACTTTTTCGGACAGACTGTAGGCCTTGCCCGCATTCTTAGGGTCGGTATGGACAGTTTTTATGGCGTTATCGTTGCAGTAAATAACGACAACAGCTTCAACGAAACTACGGAAAATACAAGCTCCAGCGATAGGGAATTTGTCAATGTTAAGCTTTTTCAGCTCCCAGAATAATTGAGCGACTTTTGTGTTTGAAATCGCCAGCCCGAACGAGGCTGGAATTAGGGTTTTTCGATCGAGTGGGCTTGGTGTCGGTGGTGCTGGTTTAGGCGAAGGCAGCGGAGACTTCAAAGTTTGAGATACCGGCTCGGCCGCCTTTAGCTTCGGACCGGACGGCATCGAACTTTTAGGCAGGCCATCGACGTACTTAACCTGCTGTTCAGCCGTTTTCACGGCATCGACCTTGATCGTTTTATGAGCAAGATCAAGAACGATTTGCTTCAGAATTTTTATGATTTCCGCCTGCGGATAGATAAAGAAATATTCGCCGTCCACGATCTGAATGCCGATTTTCTGCCGAACAGCGGGATTTGAAATTATTCGGTCTAGCGTCGTGATCGGAAAATTGTGAGAGATCAATGCTTTTTCAGCATCGGTCAAGTTTCCCTTCTGTTTCACAAATTCGATCAGGTCGAGTGTCCGGTCACCCCTGAAGCGTGCTGTTTGCACACCGTTCCAATCGACAATGCCTCGGCCACCATTTTGACCGGTATGGCGCAGCTCGATCCAGCGGCGGGCTGTCTCTCGATCCGACATTAAAACGCCTGAGATCGGTTCGACCTTTGACGGATCGAATTCGTCGGCCAAGTCGGTGAGTTTGCCTCTCAGGGCATCGGGAATTTTCAAATCCTCAAGCAAGGAAGGATTTGCTAAAATCTGCAACGCAGCTGTTCTTCGGTTTCCTTCAAGGGCAATATATTCAGTTTTTTTCGGATCGGTTCGCAACACCATCATGCGATCCATCGGGTTCAAGCCGAATTTAGCGATATCACTCGCTAGTTCGGCGATTTTTGAGCCTTGATCATCAAGTAATGCCTGACGAATGTTTATTTGGCCGTCTTCTGTCGAAATACGTGGATTGTCGTGATCGAGCCGAAGCTCAGAAATCTTTAGATCGACACCACCGGACATTGCGCGTTTGCCCCGTACTATTTAAGTTATTAAACCGCAGCGCCTAAGCCGCTACAAGAGCTAGAGTTGCAGAACACAGCTATAGATTGAAACGCGATGCTTGGAAGTGTCATTTCGGACACACAGTGATCTACCGTAATCACCCAGCTTGATGTCCCGCATTCAAGTGACGCCGCAGCGTAGCGGGAGCGACCCCCACCATGCGGGCAACTTCCGCTCGTCCCTTGCCGTCCTCGATGAGGCGAACGGCCAGGTCGCGTTTTTCGGGCGTGAGCAATGGCGGTCGGCCGGCCCGCCTGCCGCGTCGCCTGGCCGCCTTCAGCCCAGCCTTGGTCCGCTCGGAAATCAGGTCCCGTTCGAGCTGCGCCAGCACACTCATGATGCCGTACAGCGCCTTGCCTGTGGCAGTGCGGGTATCCATGCCATCCATGATCGAGTGAAACTCGACGCCGCGCCCGTGCAGCTCGTCCAGGAGCAGGGCGAGGCCGGCCGTGGTGCGGCCGAGGCGGTCGATGCGCCAGACGGTCAGCGTGTCGCCGGGCTGCAAGGCTGCGAGGGCGGCCGTCAGACCCGGCCGCTTCATGGCGGTACCGGAGATACCTTTGTCCTCATGAATTACCTCACAACCATCTGCGTGCAGCGCGTCGTGCTGCAGGGCGAGGGTCTGTTCGTCCGTCGAGACGCGAGCATAGCCGATCTTCATGCAAGGGCGCTTTCCCAATCCTGCCGGCCGTGCAGGACGCGGATGATCAGAACGCCTGGCCCGTCTTCGACATAGACGATCATGTGCGCCTGATAGGGATGCAGCCGCATGGGCGGCGTCAACTCGTGGCGTTCGCGCGCCAGGCGTGGGTTATCGGCGAGAAGCTGGAAAGCCGCGAATAGCCCGTCCTGATAGCGGTCGGCTTGG
>Ga0268288_10084_pt1 | contig 49555 bp, 43 predicted proteins | sample BraspS3V5C_FD_191349 | JGI IMG/M metagenome (GOLD analysis project Ga0268288, IMG submission 191349) | Soil microbial communities from Anza Borrego Desert, Southern California, United States - Bradyrhizobium sp. S3-V5C | ecosystem: Environmental > Terrestrial > Soil > Desert | place: USA...
CTCCGCGATGGCACCCTGTATCAAGATCCGACCGCCCCGCCAGCACCATCATCAGTCGCTCTCGCGGCTTGACGAAAACCATAGAGGCACCCCCCCCCCGCAGCGTGCCGGCGGACCCAGCACCCCTCAGCCCTTCGGGGCGTAGTACCGGCCGAGGGTCTCAGCCTTGAGCTCCGCGAACGTCCCGTCCTGCATGGCCGCGCGGATCCGGTCCACGAGCGAGACCGTGAACCGCTCGTTGTGGATGGAGAGGAGCGTGTGCGCCACCATCTCCTTCGCCTTGAACAGGTGCCGCAGGTACGCGCGCGAGTAGTGGGCGCACGTGTAGCAGTCGCACTCGGGGTCCAGCGGCCCGAAGTCGCGGCGGTACTTCGCCCCGGGCAGGTTGTAGCGCCCGTCGCGGGTGTAGAACGCGCCGGTGCGGGCCACACGGGTGGGGGAGACGCAGTCGAAGGTGTCGGCGCCGTTCTCGACGGCGGTGAACAGGTCATCGGGTTCGGAGATGCCCAGCAGATGGCGCGGCTTGTCCTCGGGCAGCTCCTGCGCGCACCAGCCCACGATGGTCCCGAGGTTCTCCTTCTCCAGGGCCCCGCCGACGCCGTAGCCGTCGAAGCCGGAGGTCACGCCGTCGAGCTCCCCCGCGGCCGGGAACTCTGCCCGCATCGCTGCGAGGTCGCGGCAGGCCTTGCGGCGCAGGTCCTCGTACTGGGCCCCCTGGATCACGCCGAACAGCGCCTGGTACGGCCGCGCCGCGCGGACCCCGGTGAGGCGGGCGTGCTCGTCGAGGCAGCGCTGGGCCCAGCGGCGGGTGCGCTCGAGCGCCTCCTCCTGGTAGCCGCGGGAGTTGTGCAGGGTGGTCAGCTCGTCGAAGGCGAACATGATGTCCGCGCCGAGGTTGTGCTGGATGCCCACGGACACCTCGGGGGTGAACCGGTGTCGGTCCCCGGTCAGGTGGGACTTGAACCAGACGCCGTCGTCGTCGACGTTGGCCAGGCGCTCCTTGCCGGGGGCGACGGCGTCGTCGGCGCCCTGCCCCTCGGGCGCGCCGGGGCCCTTCATGTCGATGACCTTCTTGAATCCCGAGCCCAGGGACATCACCTGGAAGCCGCCGGAGTCCGTGAAGGTGGGGCCGGGCCAGTTCATGAACGCGCCGAGGCCGCCGGCCTCGTCGAGGAGGTCGTCCCCGGGCTGCAGGTACAGGTGGTAGGCGTTGGCCAGGAGGGCCTGCGCGCCGAGCTCGGCCATCGACTCCGGCAGCACCGCCTTGACCGTGGCCTGTGTGGCCACCGGGATGAACGCCGGCGTCTGGATCCGCCCGTGCGGGGTGGTGATGACGCCGGTGCGGCCGAGCGGGGCGCCGTCCGCACCGCCGGTCTCCAGCCGGTGCGTCACCTCGAAGCCGAACTGCGAGGGATGCGCGGGGGCACCGGAGGCGGGCTGCGGCGTCGGGGCGGCGGGGGTCTCAGGCATGGGACCCAGGGTAGTGCGCAGGCACCGCAGGCCGCCCCGGCTCAGCCCAGCACCTCCCGCGCCACCGCGCTCGCCACCACCAGGTCCTGCCAGGGCATGCCGGTGGTGACGAACAGGGCGGGCGCGCCCTCCCGACGACGCGCGGTCCCGGCCACGAGCTCGGCCAGCGTCACCGTGTCCTCGATCCCGGCGAGGGCGCCGGAGTCGATCGCGAGGGTGACGTCGCCGGCCTCGCGGGCGGCCGAGTCCCGCGACTCCACCGCCACGGTCGCGCGGCGGGCCAGGGCGTCGTCGGTCTCGCGGGCGTCCGTGGTGTGCGAGCCCATCGCCACGACCGTCGCGTGCTCCGGCACGAGCGTCCCGTCGAACAGCGGGGCCGTCGCGGCCGTGCACGTCACCACGACGTCCGCCTCCGCCACGGCCTCCGGGCCCGCGGCGCTCGCGGTCACGCCCAGCTCCGCTTCGATGCGCGCGGCCAGGGCGGCGGCCCGGTCGGCGTCGCGGCCCACCACGGACACCCGTTCCAGCCCGAACACGTCCTGGAAGGTGAGCGCGTGCTCCCACGCCTGCACGCCCGTGCCGACCACGACCAGGTGCCGGGGCGAGGCGTCCGCGAGCAGCCGCACCCCGAGCGCGGACACCGCGGAGGTGCGCAGGCCCGTCAGCTCGACGCCGTCCAGCACGGCCCGCGGTGCCTGGCCGGGGGTGCCCGGGGCGCCGAACAGCACGTAGACGCCCTGGATGACGGGCAGTCCGCGCTCCGGGTTGTCCGGCGTGAGGGTGAGCAGCTTGGTGCCGACCTCGGTCCCGCGCGTCGAGGGCATCTGCAGCAGCTGCCCGGCGGCGGTGGCCACGCGGGTGCGGGGGGCGTCGGCCTCCGGGTCCAGGCCGGCGGCGAGGGCCGCCTCCAGCGCGTCGACGGCGGCGCGCGGGCTCAGGGCGGCGCGCACGGCGGGGCCGTCGATCCAGGGCAGGGAAGCGGTGGCGCGGTGCGTGTCCATGCAGCCACGCTACGGGGTGGGCCGCGCGGCTCAGCCGAACAGCGTGCGGAAGTTCGCCAGGATCCGGCGGGGGTGCTCGGGGTCGACGGCGGCCAGCCCCGCCACCGTGGGCTCGTACTCGCCCGGGGCGAAGTACCCGTGCTCGCGGTAGATCTCAAGGCGCTCGAGGATACCGGCCTGGTCCAGCTCCGGGTGGAACTGGGTGGCGTACTGGCGGGTGCCGAGCCGGAACATCTGCACGGGACAGTCGGCGCCCGCGGCGAGCAGCACCGCGCCGGGCGGCAGCGCGCTCATCGCCTCCTTGTGGCCCACGTACGCCGCGAACGTGCGCGGCACCCCGGCCAGCACCGGATCCGCGACACCCTCGTCGGTGAGCGTGACCTCGACGGGCGCGGCCGATTCGCCGTACGCGTTGTCCACGACGCCGCCGGCGTGCCGGCCCAGCGTGCCGACGCCGTAGCAGCAGCCGAGGAACGGCAGGTCGCGGCGCCGGACGACGTCGAGCATCCGGCCCAGCTCCGCCTCCACGGCGCGCTGCACGGGGGACTTGGTCTCCTCGGGATCGGAGCCCGTGAACGGGCTGCCGGGCAGGATCACGGCGGCGACGTCCGCGAGCTCCGCCTCCCAGTCCAGGCCGTGCGTGGCCACGTCCGGGCGCTGCACGACGCGGTCCAGGCGCAGCACCCGCAGCCGGCCCTCCGGATAGCCGCCCAGTCGCTGGACGGCCTCGACCTCGGCGGCCGCGGCGTCGTCTTCGGGGCGCGTCTGGACGAGGAGGAACGGCCGCGGATGCGGGCTCGGGATGGCGCCGGTCGGGGTGGTCATCTCGGCAGACTAGCGGGGCATCGGGCCGGGAGGGCGTGACGGCGTCGCGGGGCGTCGTCGGGGGCGGGTCGCGGTCAGCGGTCGGCCCAGGGGCGGGCGTCGGAGGCCCACGGCAGGGGACGGACGCGTTCCTCGGGCAGCGGGTCCGCGGCCAGCCGGCCGTAGAGGTGCACGTCGAGCCGCCGCCCGCCCGTGCGGAGGCGGCCGCGCTGCGTGCCTTCGTGACGGAGCCCAGCGGCCCGGGCGACGGCCCCCGCCGTCGGGCTGTCCGCCCGGTGGGCCAGTTCGATCCGTTCGAGCCCGCCCTCGGCCAGTTCGGCGTCCGCCACGGTGGTCGCCGCCCGCGACATGATCGCGTCCCCGCGCCAGCCCTGATGCAGCCAGGCGGTGAGCGCGCCGGTGCCGTGCGCCTCGTCGCGCACGACGGCGACCAGGCCGATCAGCGTGTCCGTCCCGCGCTCCACCACGGCGACGGCGTCCGTCCCCTCCGCCTGGACCAGTCCGTCGACGTAGGCGCGGGCGGAGGCGTCGTCGGTGACCTCTGCGGGATCGGCCATGCCGACGGTGCCCGCGTGGAAGGCCGCCAGGACGGCGGGCGCGTCCGTGGCGCGGAGGGGGCGGAGCTGGGCGGGTGCGGAGCCGGTCATGCCGGGAGCATAACCCCGGCAGGGGCTGGAGAGTGAGGTGCGCCACACGAGCCGGACCCCGGAGGGCGTGTCACCGGGGACGGGGCCGGCTCTCGACGCCCGTCCCGCGGCTGGGCCTCACCGGCGCGTGGCTGCCTTCGCCTCGAGCTCGTCGGCGAGGGTGCGCAGCGCGCCGAGCTCCCGGGCGATCCGGGAATCCAGGTCGGCGTCCGTGAGCGTCTCCGAGCCGCCGCGGGCACGCAGGTAGAGCAGCTGGCCGAACCGGGCCCGGCGCCACTGATACTCGGCCTCGGCGTCGCGGGCCTGCAGGGCGCGGGAGATCTCCCGGTCGTAGAGCGGCGGCTCGTTGAGCTGACGCTGGCGCACTTCGAGCACGCGGGACGCCCGGCCCGGCTCGGAGGGGACCTCGTCCGCCTCGAGCAGGCGCCGACCGAGGTTGGCGGCGGCGATGTGCTCGCCCTCCTCGCGCAGGATCAGCGACGCCAGGGACAGCGCGGCCTGGATGGACTTCCACCGCCCCACGGCCCCGTCCCACGGCAGGTTCGTCAGCAGGCCCAGGGTGGCGAGCGTGCCCTCGGTGTCCTCGTGCAGCAGGTAGAGCCGCTCGGCCATGCCGAACACGTCCTCCAGCTGGGAGCCGGAGCGCAGGTTCAACCCGTGGGAGAGCCGGGCCGCGGTGGCGGTCAGCTCGGTGTCGTCGAGGTGGCGCTTGCCGACGGCGACGATCCGCTCCTCGGGGGACCCCGCGTCCACGGGGGAGAAGGTGGTGTCCGGGACGGCCCTGCGCTCCTCCGGGCGGTCCGTGCGGACCCGGATCACGGAGCCGTGGGCGATCTTGACCTCCCGGCCGCCCTCGAGGGTGGCGATCACGAGCGCGGGGGTGCCGAAGTCGTCCCGCATCACCCGGGTCGAGGCCACGGGCGGGGCGGGCTCGCCGCGGCGGGTCAGGAAGCTGTCCCCGGGCTGCACGTCCTGGGACTTCAGATGGCGGAGGTAGCCGCCGACGACCGGTGCCATGCTCAGCGCCCCCATCCCACGTGGGCGAGGGCCTGGCGCACCAGGTCCCCGCGGCCACCGATGAACTCGGCCTGGATGTCCTCGCCGAGGGCCTCCTCGGGGGTGAGCCAGGTCAGCTCGAGCGCGTTCTGGCGCGGCTGGCACTCACCCGTCACCGGCACCACGTACACCAGGGCCACGGCGTGCTGGCGGTCGTCCGTCAGCCCGGTCTCGGACGGCGCCGGGAAGTACTCGGCGACGGTGCAGGGGACCACCGATGGCGGCAGCTGCGGGAACGCGAGCGGGCCGAGGTCCTTCTCCAGGTGGCGCATCAGCGCGGCGCGGATGGTCTCCCGGTACTGGACGCGTCCGGAGACGAACGTCCGCTGGAACGTGCCGGTCTCGTCCGCCACGTAGAGCAGGCCGATCTCGGTGACGTAGCCGAGGGAGTCCAGCCGCACCGGGATGGCCTCCACATACACCATGGGCAGCCGGCGCCGGGCCTCGTAGAGGTCCTCGTCGGACAGCCAGCCCGGATTCGGGTCGGGGGTGCGCACGCTCATGGTTCTGTTCTACCGGAGTTCCGCGCCGGGGGCACACCGGGTCCCGCGTGTTCCGCTCACCACTTGGCTCGGAAGTACTGCCGGGCCATCGGCACCTGCTCCGAGGGGACGTCGAGCGCGAGGGCGGCCGCGGTCGGCCAGTTCGGGTTCGCCAGGGCGGCGCGGCCCACGCAGACGGCGTCGGCGCGGTCCTCGTCCACCACGGCCGCGACCTCCTCGGCGCCGGTCAGCGAGCCGACGGCGGACACCACGATCCCCTCGGTGCCCTCCTTCACGGCGGTGGCCAGCGGCACCTGATAGCCCGGGCCCTGAGGGCCCTCGTAGGTGTCCCCGATGCCCGCGGAGGACAGGTCGAACCAGTGCACCTGCCCCTGCAGCTCCTGCGCCAGGCGGACGGTCTCCTCGATGCTCCAGCCGCCCTCGACCCAGTCCGAGCCGGAGATGCGGATGCCGAGGACCTTGTCCGCGGGCCACACCTCGCGCACGGCCGCCACGACCTCCTTGAGGAAGCGGGTGCGGCCCTCGAAGTCCCCGCCGTACTCGTCGGTCCGGGTGTTGGTCAGCGGCGAGAGGAACTGGTGGATGAGGTAGCCGTGGGCGGCGTGCAGCTGCACGGCGCCGAAGCCGGCACGGTCGGCGCGCTCGGCGGCGTCGGCGAAGGCCTGGACGGTCTCCCGGATCTCGTCCACCCGCATCGCGTGGGTGCGGATCTCCATGGAGTTGGTGGCCACGCCGGAGGGGGAGAGGGTCTCCCAGGAGTCGGGGCCCTCGAGGATCGGCTGCCCGGCGAGCGCGCCCGGGTGCATGGGGACGGTCGAGGCCTTGGCGCCGGCGTGACCGAGCTGGATGGCGGGCAGGGCGCCCTGGGAGGCGATGAACTCGGCGATCGGCGCCCACGCGTCCCGCTGCTCGTCGTTCCACAGGCCGGTGTCCCACGCGGAGATGCGTCCCTCGGGGGTGACGGCGGTGGCCTCGGCCACCACGATCCCGAAGCCGCCGGCCGCGCGGGCGCCCAGGTGCTGGAAGTGCCAGCCGTGGGGGACGCCGTCGCGCGCCTCGCACGAGTACTGGCACATCGGCGGCAGGATCAGGCGGTTGCGCACGCGCACGCCGTTGATCTCAATCGGTTCGAAGATCGCGGGCACGGCGGGGGCGTCGGTCTGCGGGGTGGCGGTCTGAGTCATGCACCCCACCCTACGAGCGGGTCCGGACACGGGAGGGCTCGCGTCCGCCGCGGGCGGAAGGGCGGGCCGGCCCGTGCGACGAGAGAAGTCGTCACCGCTGCTGCGTCCACCCCTACCCTGGGCCCATGCCCTCCTACCGCGCCCGCCTGCAGATCGGCGACCTCCTGCCCGGCCACCGGCCCGAAGAGGTCATGGACCTGGCCGAGGCCGCCGTCCAGGCCACGCACGTGCTCGCGGCCAAGGACATCGAGGTCGTCGCGCGCGTCCCGCGGATCGTGCTGCGCTTCACGGTGCCCGGCTCGCACCGGGCCGGCGAGGACGCCGAGGCCGCCGAGGTGGCGCGGCGGATGGCGGAGGCGGTGTCCGGCGTCGCCGTGACGGGCCGGCTGGACGTGCTCCGGCGCGACGGCGGTCGGTGGGTCCCGGTGCCCGCTGGGCCCGGGCGCTGAACGGGGCCGGGCTCAGGCGCCGGCCGGGTGCGGCCGGCGGGCGGCGTCGCGCTCGATCTGGCGGGCCCAGGAGCGGCGCACGGCCGCGGCCGTGACCAGCAGGAGCGCCCCGAAGGCGGCCGCGAGACCCACCCATGCGCTCTGCTGCGCCCCGAGCGGGCTGGGCAGCAGGCGGGGCAGGGCGAGGCAGAGCAGGGTCCAGGCCATGCCCAGGGCCACACCCAGGCGGCCGCGCCCACCGAGCACGAGGCGCAGGGCCGCCAGCAGCAGGGCCATCAGCACCAGCAGGGCGAGCAGCTCGGTCGGGAACCAGTCGACGTGCACGCCCCAGGCGTGGAGGGCGGCGCCCACCGCAGTGGGCGCGCCGGCGAGGAGGGTGCCCAGCAGCACGCCGAGCGCGCCGTCCTCGGCCACCCGTGCGAGGCGGCGGGCCGCCGGGCGGGCGCCGAGCCGCCGGACCACACGGAGCATGAGGACCAGGGCGAGCAGCCACGGGACGACGTCGAGGCCCCCGGGGGCCAGGACGGCCAGGGGGAACCACAGCGCCAGCGCCAGCAGGGTCCCCGCGACCGCGCCCCGGATGCGGCGGTGCCGCGGCGACGCGCCCTGGCCAGGCCCCCACTGCCGGAGCACGTACATCCCGGTCAGCAGCCACAGCACCGGCCAGATCGCCGGGTGCAGCGGGGACAGCCCGAACACGCTCGCGCCGGGGCCGTGTCGGCCGTCGGCGGTGAGCGGGTACGCGCCGGCATCGAGGGCGCCGAGCCCCGGGACGCGGCCGGCCAGACCGAGGCCCCACGCACCGGAGAGCACGAACAGCGCCCACGCGACGGTCAGCAGCGTCTGGCCGCGCCGGTCCGCGCGGGTCGGTGAGCCGGCCGGCTCCTCGGGCGGGGCGGGGGTGTAGCCGGGGATCAGGGGAAGGGCGCCCGTGACCGGCCCCGCCGAGGAGTGGGCGGTGGCCTCGGCCTGGACTGCCTGCGCCTTCGTGGAGAGCCGCTGCCGCCGCCGCCACTCGGGCAGGGCCACCCGGGCCCGGGCGAACAGCTCCTCATCGGTGAGCCGCTCCTCCGGGTCGGACAGCAGCGGCCGGTCGGCGGCGGCCGGGAAGACCTCGGGGCCCTCGAGCTCGCGCGCAGCCCGGGCGAGCGCGCGGGACTCCCGCTCCTCGTGCTCGCGACGGCGGCGGGCGGCGTCCTCCGCCGCACGGCGCTCGGCCTCCCGGGCGCGGTCCTCGAGGAGCCGGGCCTGGGCGAGGGCGCGTTCGGCGTGCAGCACGGTGTGGGCGCGGACGCGGGCGGCCTGGCGACGACGTCGCTCGGCCTCGAGGCGGGCGGCCTCCTCCGCCTCCCGACGGCGCCGCTCGGCCTCCTCGGCCCGACGGCGCCGCTCGGCCTCGACGCGTTCGGCCTCGAGGCGACGGCGTTCGGCCTCGGCCGCCTGCCGACGGCGCTCCGCCTCCGCCTCCGCCTCGAGCCGCAGCCGCTCCCGCTCGGCGAGCGCGGCCTCCTCGCGGGCCCGCCGCTCCGCCTGCACGCGGGCGCGCTCGGCGGCGACCTCCGCCTCCCGGCGGCGCCGTTCCTCCCGCTCCCGGCGGCGGGCCTCCGCCTCGGCGGCGGCACGTGCCTTCTCCTCGGCCGCCACCCGACGGCGCCGCTCGGCTTCACGCCGACGGCGCTGCTTCTCCTCCTCGCGGCGGCGGCGGGCCACCCGCGCGGCCTGGGCCCGGCGGGCCTCCTCGTCGAGGCGGGCCTGGAGGGCGGCGGCGTCGCGAGCCCGGGCGGCGTCGCGGGCCTGTGCGGCGGCGGCGGCCTCGGCGGCGAGCCGCTCGTGCTCGGCGGCCCGGCGACGGGCGACCTCGGCGGCGCGCTCCCGGCCGGCTCGCAGGCGCGCCCGCCGGCGCTCCTCGGCTGCAGCGCGGCGACGTGCGGCCTCCGCGGCCTTCTCCGGGTCCCGCCCCGGGGCGGGGAGGATGCGCTCGACCGTGCCGACGAGCGGATCGGCGAAACGGGCGAGGTCCGGGCTGCCGAGGCGGTCCAGGATCTCGCTGAGGTCCCGGCGTGGGCGCTGTTCGGCGGGAGCGCCCGGAGTGCGCAGGCGGTCCATGGCGCGGTGCACGTCCGCGCGGCGGTCCTCGCGCACGCGGCGCTCGGCGGCGGTCTCGGGTCGGCCCGAGCGCAGGGCGCGCTCGTGACGGCGCAGATCGCGGCGGGAGATCTCCCCGGGCGCGGCCAGGGCGCGGCGGGGGCGCGCGGCGGGGGCACGCGTCGCGTCGTCGTCGGGACGGGGCGCCGAGGCGCCCCGGAGGCGCTCGAGGGCGGCGCGGGACTCGGAGGACGCGTCCTGCATGCTCACCCCTTCCGGCCCCGGCGACGGTGGGCCATGATCCCCGCGATCATCAACCCTGCAAGGGTACCGAACACCATGCCGACCACCGCGGACGCCCACCACGGCAGGCCGGTGGCCCGGCCGGTGATCCAGCCGAGCCCCACCATGGACCCGGACCACGCAAGCGAGCCCGCCCCGGACAGCCACAGGAACACGGGCCAGCGGATCCCGCCGATCCCGGCCGCCGCCATCGACGCCGTCCGCCCGCCCGAGACGAACCGCAGCACGGACAGCCCCGCCAGGCTGCCCGCCGGGCCCACCCGCACCAGCAGGCTCCGGATCCCCCGGTGGATCCGACGCCACCACGCCCAGCGGTCCAGGCGGTCGGCGAGGCCGTGGCGGAACAGCGCGTAGAGGCCGACGTCCCCGGCCCAGCAGCCCAGCCACGCCGCCAGCACCGCGGCCACGGGGGAGACCCGGCCCTCGGCCGCGAGCGCCCCCGAGCCGATGACCACCACCTCCGACGGGACGGGTGGGATCGGGGCGTCCAGGGCCACGAGCAGCGCGGTGAGCGGGTGGAACCACACTCCGAGCGCGTCCATCAGGGCGGCCGGGTCCCCGCCCGTCACCGCGGTCGCTCCTGCAGCTCAGCGGGGGAGGTGAACTCCCGCTCCTCGCCCGTCACCGGGTCCGTGAAGCGCAGCGACCGGGAGAGCAGCTGCAGGGGACGCGTGACGTCGTCCGGGGCGAGGTCGAGCAGGTCCGGGTAGAACGGGTCGAACGCGATGCCCAGGCCCAGGGCGGCCAGGTGGATGCGCAGCTGGTGGGTGCGGCCCGTGCGCGGGGTGAGCCGCAGGTGCGCCACGCGCCGCCCCGCCAGCGTCCCGGCGGAGACGCCGACGCCCAGCAGCTCCACCCGGGACTCCGCGTTCGCCCCGGCGTGGGGCCGGTTCGACCGCCGGGTCCGCACCGGCGCGCCCGCCCGGCGTCCCGAGGCGGCCGGCGGGATCTCCTCCACCACGGAGCGCAGGATCCCCTTGTCCTTGCGGATCCGGCTGCGCACGGTCAGCGGGAATCGCCCCAGGACGGGGTCGGCCGGGGCGCCGGGGCGGCGGGCGCCGTCGTCGGGGGCGTCCGGCAGGAGCGCCACGGCCTCGTAGGTCTTGGCCACGGCACGCCGCTCGAAGAGCAGGTGGTAGGCGCCGCGGGTGGCCGGGTTCGCGGAGAACATCACGACGCCGGCCGTCGCCCGGTCGAGCCGGTGCAGGGGCACGAGGTCATCGAGGCCGAGCTCGTTGCGCAGCCGCACCAGCGCGGTCTCCTGGACGAAGCGGCCGCCCGGGGTGGTGGGCAGGAAGTGCGGCTTGTGGATGACCACGAGGTGCTCGTCGCGGTGCAGGAGCGTGTGCGTCACGGGCAGCGGGGCCTCGTCGGGGACGTCCCGGTAGTACCAGAGGTCGTCGTGCACGCCGAGCGGCGTGTCCGCCGGGATGGGGGCGCCGTCCGCGGCCACGACCTGCCCGGAGGCGAAGCGCCGCCGGATGCCGTCCGGGTCCACGTGGCCGAAGCGGTCCAGGACGTACTCCTGGACGGACGCCCAGGGTCCGGAGGCGGGCAGGCGCAGGCGGGTCGCGTTGACGCCGTTACGCAGGGGAAGGGGGGAGGGGACGGCCACGTTCCCGATTCTCCCAGGAGGGGAGGACAGGGAAGCGCGGCCGTCGTCGCGGGCGGCTACGGCGTCGCGGAGTGCGACTCGGGGGAGGCCGGCTCGGCCAGCGTGGTCGCCAGGTCCCGCTTGCGGATCTTGCCGGTGGCGGTCTTGGGGAGGCTGTCCACCACGACCACCTCGCGCGGGTACTTGTACGCCGCCAGGGAGACCTTGGCGTGCTCGATGACCCCCGCCGGGGTCACGCTCATGCCCGGCCGGGTGCTCACGACCGCCACCACCTCGCTGCCGAGGGAGGGGTGCGGACGCCCCACCACGGCCACCTCGGAGACCGCCGGGTGCGTGGCGATGACCTCCTCCACCTCGCGGGGGTACACGTTGTACCCGCCGCGGAGGATGAGCTCCTTCTTGCGGTCCACCACGTAGATGAACCCGTCCTCGTCCCGGTACCCCATGTCCCCGGTGCGCAGCCACCCGTCCACGAGGGTGGCCGCCGTGGCCTCGGGGTTGCGGTAGTAGCCCTTCATGATGGTGGGGCCGCGGAAGAGCAGCTCCCCCACCTGGTCCTCCCCGGGGCCGAGCAGGTGTCCCTCCGCGTCCACCACGCGGCACTCGGTGCCCCACAGCGGCTTGCCGATGGACATGACGCGGCGCTCCTCCCGGGAGACGTTCACCGCCACCGAGCTGGTCGACTCGGAGAGGCCGTACCCCTCCAGGATGGTCGCCCGCGGGAACTTCGCCTCGAAGCGCCGCAGCACCTCCTGGGGCAGGGCCGAGCCTCCGGAGACCACCTGGCTCACGGACGAGAGGTCCCGCCCGGTGTCGGGGTCCTCCACCATGCCGATCAGCATGGTCGGCACGGCGGAGATGCGGGTGATCCCGTGGCGCTCCACCAGGTCGAGCGCGGCGGCGGCGTCGAAGCGGGGGAGCAGGACCATGGTGCAGGCGTGGCGGACGCAGATGTTCAGCACGCTCGTGAGCCCGTACACGTGGAAGAAGGGCAGCACGGCCAGGACCACGTCGTCGGGCCGGATCGGGATGCGCGCGCCGGAGACCGTCGTGTTCATGTAGATGCCGAAGTGGGTGAGCTCGGCGCCTTTGGGGGGGGCCGGTCGTGCCGCTCGTGTAGATGATCACCGCGGTGTCGTCGGCCTGGGTGGGGGCCATGTCCACCGAGGGGCCGGGGGCCAGCAGCTCCGCGAAGTCCCGGGTCCCCGCGGGCCGCTCCCCGGCGCCCGTGGAGACCACGTACACCGTCGGACCGCCGTCGGACCCGCCCGCCTGGGCCGCGCCCTTGACCGCCGCCTCGGCCGCCGTATCCACGGTGATGAGCACGGCCGTGTCCGAGTCGGACAGGTGATGGGCGATCTCGCGCGGCGTCAGCAGGGGGTTGAGGGGGACCATGACGAAGCCGGCACGGACGAGGCCGAAGTAGGCGAACAGGAACTGCGGGATGTCCGGGAGCTGCACCGCCACCGAGGTGCCCGGGGCCAGGCCCAGCCCGCTGAGGTTCGCGGCCACCAGGTCGGCGGCGGCGTCCACCTCCGCGTAGATCCAGGCACGGTCGCCCAGGATCACGCAGGGGCGGTCCGGGTGCTCGGCGGCGCTCTCGCGCAGGAGCACGGAGATGTTGAACGTCATGACGCGTCCTTTCCCGGGCGGAGGAGGAAGAGCGAGTCCGACACGCAGGCCGGCTTCGCCACTCCCTCGATCTCCACGGTGGTGGTCACCATGGCCAGCGCCCCCTGGGGGCCGCGGTCCAGGCGGGTGAGCTCGGCGCCGGCGCGGATGCGCGCGCCGACGGGGGTCGGATGGGGGAAGCGGACCCGGTCCGATCCGTAGTTGACGACCATGGCCATCCCCTCCACCCGGTAGATCTCCCGCACCATCGAGGGCAGCAGCGCGAGGGTGAGGAAGCCGTGGGCGACCGTCGAGCCGAAGGGTCCCCGGGCCGCCCGCTCGGGGTCCACGTGGATCCACTGGTGGTCGTCGGTCGTGTCCGCGAACAGGTCCACCTGCTCCTGGGTGACGGTGCGCCAGCGGCTGTGGCCCAGGTGGGTGCCCACGGCCCGCTCGAACTCGTCCAGTCCGTCGAAGGTCTGCATGGCGTTCTCCTCGTGGGGGGCTCAGGCCTTGGGTCCGCCGGCCACGTAGAGGACCTGGCCCGAGATGAAGGAGGCCTCCTGGCGGGCGAAGAAGGAGGCCGCGGCGGCGATGTCCTCGGGGGTGCCGGTGCGGGCGACGGGGATCTGCTCCGCCGCCTTGGCCACGTACGTCTCGTAGGGGACGCCGATCCGCTCGGCGGTGGCCCGGGTCATGTCCGTCTCGATCAGGCCCGGCGCGATGGCGTTCACCGTGATCCCGAAGCGGCCCAGCTCGATAGCGACGGACTTGGTGAAGCCCTGGATCCCGGCCTTGGCCGCGGCGTAGTTCGCCTGCCCCCGGTTGCCCAGCGCGGACGTGGAGGAGATGTTCACGATCCGCCCCCACCCCTGCTCCGTCATATGGCGCTGGGCGGCGCGGGTCATGAGGAAGTGCCCGCGCAGGTGCACGTCCATCACCGTGTCCCAGTCCTGGGCGCTCATCTTGAACAGCAGGTTGTCCCGGAGCACGCCCGCGTTGTTGATCAGCACGGCGGGCGCACCCAGCTCGGCGACGACGGCGTCCATCACCTGGGCGACCGACTCCTCCCGGGCGACGTCGGCGGCGAAGGCGCGGGCCGTCCCGCCGGCCTCCTCGATCTGCCCGACGACGTCGGCGCACGCCTCGGCCGAGAGGTCGACGGCGGCGACGGCGAAGCCGTCCTCCGCCATGCGTCGGGCCAGGGCGGCGCCGATGCCGCGCGCGGCTCCGGTGACGACGGCGATGCGGGGCTCGGTCATGGGGTTCCTCCGGGAGGGTCGGTGCGGGTGCGGGTGCGGACGGGGCGGGAAGGACTCAGGACAGGCGCTCGATGACCATCGCCATGCCCTGGCCGCCGCCGACGCACATGGTCTCGAGGCCGATGTGCTTGTCGTGCTCGCGCAGCGAGTTCAGCAGGGTGGCGGTGATCCGGGCTCCGGTCATACCCCAGGGATGGCCCAGCGCGATTGCCCCGCCGTTGACGTTGAGCTTGTCCAGGGGGATCCCCAGGTCCTCGGCGGAGGGGAGCACCTGCGCCGCGAACGCCTCGTTGATCTCCACGAGGTCGACGTCGTCGATGCTCATCCCGGCCCGCGCCAGCGCCTGCCGGGACGCCTCCACGGGGCCCAGGCCCATGATCTCGGGAGAGAGGGCGGAGAGGCCCGTGGACACGATCCGGGCGAGCGGGGTCAGCCCCAGCTCGGCGGCGCGAGTGTCGCTCATGACGACGAGCGCCGCGGCGCCGTCGTTGAGGGGGCAGGCGTTGCCGGCGGTGACGGTGCCGTCGGGCCGGAAGACGGGGTTCAGCTGGGAAACGGCCTCGAGCGTGGTGCCCGCGCGCGGGCTGTCGTCCCGGGTGACCCGGATGCCGTCGGGCAGGACGAGCGGGGAGATCTCCCGGTCCCAGAAGCCGGAGGCCTGGGACTTCTCCGTGAGCTGCTGGGAGCGCACGGCGTACTCGTCCTGGGCCTGGCGGGAGACGCCACGCAGCTGCGCCACGTTCTCAGCCGTCTGGCCCATGGCGATGTAGACGTCCGGCAGCTCGCCCTCCTCGGCGGGGTCCGTCCACACGGGGGCGTCGCCCTCGGCCCGGCGGGCCGAGCGCTCCCACGCGGAGCGGAACGCCGGGTTGCGGGTGTCCTCGTCGGAGGCGCCGCGGTCCAGCCGGCTGGCCGACTCGACGCCGGCGGAGACGAACACGTCCCCCTCCCCGGCGCGGATGGCGTGGAACGCCATGCGGGTGGACTGCAGGCTGGATGAGCAGAAGCGGGTGATGGTGGTGCCGGGCACGGAGGGCAGGCCGGCCAAGACCGCGACCACGCGGCCGAGGTTGCCGCCCTGCTCCCCGCCGGGGGCGCCGCAGCCCAGGATGAGGTCCTCGACCTCGGCGCGGTCCAGCTCGGGGACCCGGTCCAGGGCGGCGGTGACCATCTGGGCGGCCATGTCGTCGGCGCGCAGGTCGCGGAGGGACCCCTTGCGGGCGCGGCCGATGGGGGAGCGGACGGCGGAGACGATGACGGCTTCAGGCATGGTGGTGCTCCTTCGGGAAGGGGGGCGGGGAGAGGGCGGGGAGGTCTCAGGCGAAGGCCGACACGCCGGTGATGGCGCGGCCGACGATCAGCGACTGCATGGAGTCGGTGCCCTCGTAAGTGTAGACGACCTCCATGTCCGTCAGATGGCGGGCGACGTGGTTCTCCAGCAGCAGCCCGTTCCCTCCCAGGATGTCCCGGGCCATGGAGGTCACCCGGCGGGCCTGGCGCGCGGCCGACATCTTCGCGAGCGAGGCCATCGGGCCGGTCAGGCGACCCTGGTCCTGCAGCTCCAGGAGGCGGAAGCACGTGAGCTTGATGTTGGTGACGTCGGCCAGCATGGTGGCCAGCTGCCCCTGGACCAGCTGGTGGCCGGCGATCGGCTTGCCGAACTGGACGCGCTGCCCGGCGTAGGCGACGGCGGCCTCGTACGCGGCGACGGCGTGGCCGAGCGTCTCGACGGCCACGCCGCCGCGGGTCGTGCTCAGGACGCGGTTGACGTCCTTGAAGGAGGAGCAACCGGGGAGCCGGTCCGCCTCGGGGATGCGCAGGCCGGAGATCACGATGTCCGGCTGGAGGATCGCGCGCTTGCCGATCTTGCCGGTGATCACGGTCGGCTCGAAGCCGGCGGGGAACTCCGTGTCCGGCTCCCGCTCCAGCACGAACGCCTTCACCTGGCCGTCGGCCACGTCGCGGGCGTAGATGACGATGACGTGGGCGTAGGAGGCGTTGCCGATCCAGCGCTTCGCGCCGTCGAGCACCCAGGTGTCGCCCTCTCGGCGGGCGGTGGTCTCGAGGGCCACCGAGTCGGACCCGTGGTCGGGCTCGGTGAGCGCGAAGGCGCCGATCATCTCCATCCGGGCCATCCGGGGCAGCCAGCGCTCCTTCTGCTCGTCCGAGCCGAAAGCGTTGATCGAGCCCATCGCCAGCCCGGAGTGCACCCCGAAGAAGGTGTTGAAGGATCCGTCCCCGCGGGCCAGCTCCATCGACACCAGGGCTCCGGCCATGCGGCTCATGCCGGGGCAGCCGTACCCCTCGATGACGGTGCCCGCCACGTTCAGCTCCGCCAGCTTGGGCACGAGCTCGAACGGGAACTCGGCGCGCTCCCAGTAGTCGTTGATGACGGGCATGAGCTCGGCGTCGACGAACGCGCGGACGCGGTCGCGCACCTCGCGCTGCTCCTCCGTCAGCTCGTCGTCGAGGAGGTAGATGTCGTGGTCGGGCAGGACGCCCGAGCGGGTCTCGCTCATGTCGGCTCCTCTGGGGGGGCTCGGGTGGGATGGGTCCGGGTGCGGACGAGGTCTCCGCCCACCGTATGACCGGCGCCACAGTGGCACTATGGGCACGGAGCACAGAGTCGGTTGTGCAGCCAGGACACGAGTCCCGCCCGGCCGGACGCCGCCGGCGGGGGCGGCGAGGAGGACGGCATGGTGCAGGAGGCAGGGGTCCCCGAGGAGTCCGGGGACGCGGAGCGCCGTCTGCGGGAGGCCTGGTCGGCGCTGCTGGAGGACGCCGACCGGATCGCCGACGAGATCGCCGCCGCCACGCTGGGCGGCGACCAGGGCGGGGCGTGGTCCACGCCGGAGCTGCGGGCCAGGCTGCGTCGTAGCACGCGGGAGCACGTCCGTCGGGGCCTGCGGGGCCTGGCCGGCGTGCCCTCCGGGGAGGGCGCGGGAGGGCGCCTGGTCGACACGTGGCGGGCCACCGGCGTCGAGCGCGCCCGCCAGGGGGTGCCCCTGGAGACCGTGATCTCCACCTACACCTCGGGCAACCGGCTGCTCTGGGAGGAGCTGGGACGGCGGGTCCGCGAGGGCAGGCTCGACATCACGACCGAGGAGCTCCTCGAGGCGGGGCGCCGGCTGTGGGAGGACCTGAGCGTCACGGGCGAGGTCCTCAGCGCCGCCTACCGGCGGGAGACCGCGCGCCTCACCCTGCGCGACCTGCGCCGTCAGGAGGACTGCCTGGCCGGGCTGCTGGAGGGGAAGGGCGCGGACCCCGTCTACGCGGAGCAGGCCGAGGAGATCCTGGGCGTCCGGGCGACCGCCCCCCTCGCCTGCGTCGTCGCCCTCGCCGAGGACCCGGGGAGCGACGTGCTCCATCACCCCGAGGACCGCATGGGGCGACTCGGGGCGACGTCCCGCTGGGCTGTGCGCGAGGGGGCGCTCTACGGTGTCGTCGAGCCTCCCTCGACGGACGAGGAATGGCTCACGGAGGCGCTGGGCCCGCTGGTCGAGGGCCAGGTGGGAGTGGCCTGGGCCCGGCAGGGGATCCCCGAGACGGCGGCGGCGTTCCGGCTGGCGACGCGGGCGGCGCACACGCTCCCGCCGGGCGAGCGGCGGCTCGCCTGGGCCTCCCATCGGCTGCCGGAGGTGCTGCTGGAGTCCAGCCCGGAGGTCGCCGCGCTGCTGGTGGAGGAGGTGCTGGGACCGCTCCGGGCGCTGCCCGCGGACCAGCGCGCCACTCTGATGGAGACCCTGCGGGCGCTGCTGCGCCGCTCGGGCTCCGCGACCCTCGCCGCGGAGGACCTGATCTGCCACCGCAACACCGTCATCTACCGCACCAAGCGCCTGGTGGAGCTGACGGGGTGCAGCCTGTAGGACCCGCGGGGACGCCTGATGCTGGAGCTGGCCGTGCTCGCCGCAGACCGGGCCGGCGGGCCGGTCCGGAGGGCGCGGCCGATCAGTCCCTGACGGGGGCGCCCGAACCGGTGGTCTCGTCCGAGGAGGCGGGCCCGCGCTCGCCCGGCTCGAGGACCACGACCTCGTCGGCCGGCTCCGCGCGCCCCGTGGCGCCCTCGGCCGGGATGGCGGCGCCGACGTCGGCGATCACCGTGTCCAGCACCGCGCCCGAGGGCACCGTGCACTCGCCCAGCAGGATGCTCCCGCGCACCACGGCGCCGGCCTCGACCACCACGCTGGGGCCCACGACCGAGTCGGTCACCTCGCCCGCGATCCGGCAGCCGGGGCTGAGCAGGGAGCCGGTGACGGTCGCCTCGGGGGCGACCCAGGCCGGCGGAGCGGCGTGCGGATTGGTCAGCAGCGGCCAGCCTTCGGCAGCGACGTCCAGGCCGGTGCCGTCGAGGATCTCCCGGTGGGCGCGGACGTACGCGTCCAGGGTGCCGATGTCCCGCCAGTACCCGACGAGGCGGTGCTCCCGCACGCGCCCCCGCGCCACGAACGCCGGGATGATGCTCTCCCCGTAGTCGCCGAGGGAGGAGCCCACGGGGTCGCCGTCCTCATCGGTCTCGCCCTCGTCCTTGGTGGCCGCCTCGTCCTCGCCCGCCACGAGGTCGCCGACCACCTCGGAGAGCGCGGCGACGTCGAACACGAACACCTCGGTGGCCACGAGCGTGCCCGCCGGGTCCTCCGGCTTGTAGGCGTAGTCGGTCACGGCGCCGTCGTCGTCCACCTGGACGACGCCGAAGCGCGAGGGGTCCTCGTCCGTCTCGGTGGTGACCACGGTGAGCTCGGCGCCGGAGCGGGTGTGCTCGGCCAGCACGGGGCGCAGGTCCAGCTGGTACAGGTGATCGGCGGAGAGCACGACGACGGTCTCGGCGCCGAACTGCTCCAGCAGCGGCAGCTGCTGGGCGATCGCGTGGCCGTTGCCGCGGGCGAAGCCCTCCTCGGCGCGGCCCTGCGCGGGGGGCAGGAGCCGCAGGCCGTGGCGGGTGCCGTCGAGATCCCACGGCCGGCCGCCGGCCAGGTGCTGGTTGAGCGTGAAGGGGCGGTACTGCTCCACGACCCACACGTCCCGCAGGCGCGAGTGGGCCAGGTTGGACAGGACGACGTCGATCAGCCGGTACTGGCCCGCCAGCGGCACCATCGGCTTGGCGCGGGCCGCGGTGAGCGGCATGAGGCGGCCGCCGGTGCCGCCGGCCAGCACGAGCGCGACGACGGCGCCCTCCGGGTCCTTCGGGAACGGGTCGGCCATGACTTCTCCTCGGGTCGGGGGCGGGTTCAGCGTAGGGAACGGGGACGACACGCGGCCACCGTTGGGGCGCGTCCGGCTCAGCGCTGGCAGTGCGGGCACCACCACAGCCGCCGCGCATCGTCCTCGGGGGAGCCGTAGTCCTCCTGGCGGACGGGGCCGCGGCAGCGCAGGCACGGGGTGCGGTCGTGCCCGTAGACCCAGTACGACGGCGTCCCGCCGCCGCGCGCGCCGGGCGCCCGCGGCGGGGGCGGCGGGCGGGACGTTGGCGCGCAGCAGGTCCCGGGCGAGCAGCACGAGTCCGGCGACGTCCTCGACCTCGCCGATCGGCCGGTGCGGGTCGATGCCGGCCAGCAGGAGGGTCTCGCAGCGGTAGATGTTGCCGATCCCGGAGACGAGCCGCTGGTCGAGCAGGGCCAGGCCGACCGGCCGCTCGGGCCGGGCCGTGAGCCGCCGCACGCCCTCGGCGAGCAGCGCGGCGCCGTCGTCGGGCGTGTCCCAGGCCGGGTCCAGCAGGTCGGGGCCGAGGTGGCCGAGGACGGCGGCCTCGTCGGCGGTGGGCACGAGGGTGAGCAGGCCCAGCTGGGCGCCGAGCACGCGGTGCTCCGCCGTCTCCAGCACCGCCCGCACCTGCCAGGCGGGGGCGCCCCACCGGGCGTCGATGGCCGAGACGAGCCAGCGGCCCTCCATCTTCAGGTGCGAGATCAGGGTGAGCGGACGGGCCCCGGGGCGGGCCGTGGGCGGGGTCAGCCGCATCAGCAGGTACTTGGCGCGCGGCAGGACCTCGGCCACCGTCCAGCCGGTCAGGTCCGCGGTGGCGTGGCGGGGCACGCGCAGATCCGCGTGCGTCAGGACCCGGCCCTCGAGCACGGGGCGGAGCCGGTGCGCGACGCGGACGAGGGAGTCGCCTTCAGGCACGGGCCGTCACCGGCTCAGGCCGCGTTGAGCTGCCAGGTCACGCCGAAGCGGTCCCCGACCCATGCGAAGCGGCGGGAGAAGCCGTCGTCGTCGGGCGGCATGCAGTCACGGCCGCCGCCGGCGAGGAGCGCGTCGTGGATGGCGTCCACCGCGGTGGCGTCCGGCAGCTCGACGAACAGGCTGATGGCCGGGGTGAACGTGAACCCGTGCGGGGTGAAGGAGTCGAAGAAGCGCAGCCGCTGGCCGGCGATCTCGAGCTCGCCGTGCAGGACCTTGCCCGCCCAAGCGGCGCCGCGCGGGGAGGATTCGTCGAAGAGGTCGCGGCGGACCTCGGTGACCGGCAGGTGCTCCACGAACGCGGTGAGGTAGGCGTCCATGGCCGCACCGGCGTCACCCTCGAACAGGAGGAACGGGGTGACGGAGGGGTCTGAGGGATGCGGCAGGGAGTCCTCCAGGGCCTCGGGGGCGGGGGACGTGCCCGTGGGGGCGGTGCCCACGTCCTCGGGCGGGGCGGCGTCGATGCTCATGGGCCGAACCTACCCCCGGGCCCCGCCTCCGCGACAGGGCCACCCCGGGCAACGCGGGTTGAGTTGTCGCGGGTGTCCGACGGCGGGACCCGTGACAACTCAACCCGCGTTGCGGACGGGCGGACGGGCGTGGGTTCTCAGTTCCGGAACCGAATGCCCGATGGGCTCGAGTAGAACCCCGCGGCCAGCAGCGCCTCGGCCAGCGGCGTGCCGAGCACGGGCCCGCCGTTGACCTTCTCCAGGCTCAACCGCTCGGTGCGGCCGGTGCGCAGCGCCCACACGAGCGCCTCCGCCGCGGCCCGCAGCTCGCCCGGATCCTCCGTGAACGCGAGCAGCGTGCGCCCGCCGCGCTCCATGTAGAGCGCCAGCCGCCCCGCGATCAGCACGACGACGGCGCCCGCCTTCCGGCCCGGGCGATGGCCCGTGGGCACGACGCCGTCCGGCCCGGCCGGCACGGACGGCCAGTCCAGCGCGGCGCCGTAGGGATTCGCCGGATCCGTCGCGGCCAGGGCGAGCGCGAGCGGGGCGGTGTCGACGGCGGCGTCCTCCTCGTCCCGCTGGAACCCGCGCAGCCGGTCCACGACGGCGCCGGTGGAGAACTGCGCGCCGCCCAGCCCGTCGACGAAGTGGCCGCGGCGCACCTGGCCCGCGTCCTCCATCCGGGTGAGCAGCCGGTACTGCCCCGCGAATCCGCCGGGGACCTCCTCGGCCACCACGGAGCCGCGCGTGATCACGCCGTACCGGTCCAGCAGCAGCTCGGCGGTCGCGTGGGCGCGGATCGTGGGGTCCTGCTCGGCGGCGGGCAGCAGGGACCAGCGGCCGGCCGAGCGGGCCTGCTCGGCGGCCGAGAGCCCGACGGTCCCCGCCGTGAGGCCGGCCGAGCCCCGGGCGCCGCCCTCGGGCGAGGTGAGCCCCGCGTACCGGCCCCGCCCGCGCACCCCGGCCAGCCGCCCGCCGAGCCCGCGCCCGGCCGCCGCCCCCGCGGCCCCGCCCGTCCGCGCGGTGCGGGCCCGCGGCGTCTGCCGGCCGGTGCGGTGCGCGGTCTTGCCGAGCGAGAGCAGGCCGCGGACGGGGGCGAACGTGTCGTTGCCGACCCGGCCGTCCCACACCAGGCCCCACAGCGCGCCCAGCACCGCGGGGCCGCGGGCCAGGTCGGCCGGGTCGCGGTGCGGGTCGGGGCCGCCCGCCCCGCCTGCGCCACCCGCGTCGCCGTCGTCGCCCGCCGCCTGCGCCGCCCGCACCCGCTCCACGAGCTGGGGGAAGAACCAGGCCCCGCCGCCGGCGAGCACCTCGAGCACGGCCGCGCGCAGGGCGGCGTCGGCCGGTGTCTCCTCCGCGGGCTCGGGCAGGCGCAGCGTGAGGTCCACGGCGTCGGCGGGGTGCAGGGCCACCCAGCCGTCGTTGCCGGTGGCCTCCCCGACGCCCGACCACACGTATTCGCCCGTGGCCAGCAGCTCGTCGAGCAGGGCGGGGGCGTAGTCCCGCACGCGGGCGGGCAGCACGAGGGACTCCCACGCGCTCGCGGGCAGGGGGGTGCCGGCCAGCTGGTCCAGGACGGTGGCCACCCCGTCCACGCCCTCGAGCGTGGCCGGCGGCCGCCAGGCCCCGTCGCGCCCCGTCCGCGGCCGCAGGTGCTGCCAGTCGGCGAGGAACCGGGCGTACGCGGCCTGGTCCACCGGCTCGACCTCGGCGCGCAGCGCGGCGAGGGAGCGCATGCGGATCCGCCGCAGCACCTCGGCGTCGCACCACTCGGCGTCCAGGCCGGTGGCCCCGGGGGTGCCCTCCGGCCGGAACGCGCCCGTGCTCACGCGGCGCTCGGTGGCCAGGCGCTGCAGCACCGAGAGCACGACGGCGCCCCCCAGCCCCAGCGCGGCCCCCGCCTCAGCGGCGGTGAAGGGACCGTGGGTGCGGGCGTAGCGGCCCACGAGGTCCCCGAGCGGGTCCTCGACCGGGTCGAGGAACGCGGTGGGCACTCCGTGCGGGATCGGCGTGCCGAGCGCGTCCCGCAGGCGGGCGGCGTCCTCGGCGGCGGCGAACCGCTCGACCCCGTCCTGGCGCAGGCGGAACGCGCGGCCGGCGCGCTCGAGCTCCGCCAGCATCCCGGCGACGGCGTCCTCGTCCGCGGACTCCTCCGTCTCCCCCTCGGGGCGTGTGCGCCGCGCGGCCTCCGCCACGGACAGCGGTCCCAGCAGGCGCAGCAGGTCCGCCACGCCCTCGGTCCCGCGGGCGCGCCGGTCGGGCGCGAGCCGCTGCAGCTGGGCCTCGACCTCCGCGATGACCTCGGCGTCGAGCAGCTCACGCAGCTCCTCCGTGCCCAGCAGCTCGGACAGCAGTGCCGGGTCGAGGGAGAGCGCGGCGGCGCGGCGCTCGGCCAGCGGGGAGTCGCCCTCGTAGATGAACTGGGCGATGTAGCCGAACAGGATGGACTGGCTGAACGGCGAGGGCGCCGTCGTCGTGACCTCCACGAGCCGGACGGCCCGCGAGGACACCCGCCCCGCGAGCTCCTTGAGCGCAGGGAGGTCGTAGACGTCCTGGAGCACCTCGCGCACGGTCTCCAGGATCACGGGGAACCGCGGGTGCTTCCGTGCCACGTCCAGCAGCTGCGCGGACCGCTGCCGCTGCTGCCACAGGGGGGTCCGCCGCCCGGGATCACGGCGCGGCAGCAGCAGGGACCGGGCCGCGTTCTCCCGGAACCGGGCGGCGAACAGCGCGGACCCGCCGACCTCCGCCGTGACGATCTCGTCCAGCTCCTCGGCCGTGAACTCGAACAGCTCCGCGCCCGGCGGCTCCGCGTCCATCAGGGGGATGCGCAGCACGATCCCGTCGTCGGCGGCCATCGCCGCGCCCGAGCCGGTCTCCAGCCCGTACCGCTGCGCCAGCCGCGCCCCCACCGCGAGCGCCCACGGGGCGTGCACCGCCATGCCGTAGGGGGAGTGCAGCACGACGCGCCAGTCGCCGAGCTCGTCCGTGAACCGCTCCACCACGAGCGTCTGCTCGGTGGGCAGCACCCCGGTGGCCTCGCGCTGGTCCTTCAGGTAGGCCAGCAGGTTGTCCTGCGCCCACGGGTCCAGGCCCGCGGCGGCCAGGCGGGTGCGGCCGGCCTCGGGGTCCGCGTCCAGCTCGCGGCGGAAGCGCCCGACGGCGTCGCCCAGCTCCGCCGGCCGGCCCGCGGCGTCGCCCCGCCAGAACGGGAGCTTGCCGGGCTGCCCGTAGGCGGGCAGCACCAGGACGCGGTCCGCGGTGATGTCCACGATGCGCCAGCTCGTGGCGCCCAGCAGGATGACGTCCCCCACGCGGGACTCGTAGACCATCTCCTCGTCGAGCTCGCCGACCCGGCGCCCGCCGGAGCGGGCCGAGCCCGCGGACGCGGAGCCCGCCGACTCGGCCGTGTCCCCGGCCGCCGCGCCGCCGGGGGTGCCGTCCGCGCCGCCGTCGGAGGCCAGGAACACCCCGAACAGGCCGCGGTCCGGGATGGTGCCGCCCGAGGTGACTGCGAGGCGCTGCGCGCCGGGGCGGGCGGCGAGCGTGCCGTTCTCCCGGTCCCACAGGATGCGCGGGCGCAGCTCGGCGAACTCGTCCGAGGGGTAGCGGCCGGCCAGCAGGTCGAGCACGGACTCGTAGGCGGAGAACGGCAGCGTCGCGAACGGCGCGGACCGGCGCACGAGGTCGAACCACTCCTGTGCGTCCAGGTCCGCGACGGCGACGGCGGCCACGGTCTGCTGGGCGAGGATGTCCAGCGGGTTGGCGGGGATCCGCAGCGACTCGATGCGCCCGGCCGTCATGCGCTCGGCCACGACGGCGGTGTCCACGAGGTCGCCCCGGTGCTTGGGGAAGAACACGCCGCGGGAGACCTCGCCCACCTGGTGGCCGGCGCGGCCCACGCGCTGCAGACCGGAGGCCACCGAGGGCGGCGACTCCACCTGGATCACCTGGTCCACCGCGCCCATGTCGATGCCCAGCTCGAGCGAGCTCGTGGCCACGACGCAGCGGATCTGGCCGGTCTTCAGCGCCTCCTCGACGATGGCGCGCTGCTCCTTGGACACGGAGCCGTGGTGGGCGCGGGCGAAGTCGGAGACGGTGCCCGATCCGGTGCCGGTCTGCCCGGCCACCTGGGCGGGTCCGTGGAAGCCGGTCGGGTCCGGTGTGCGGAAGCCGGGGACGGCGTCCGGGTGCTCGGCTGCGGCGGCCGCCTCGGCGCGGGCCTCCCAGATCTCGTTGAGGCGGCCGGTGAGGCGCTCGGCCAGGCGCCGGGAGTTGGCGAACACGAGTGTGGAGCGCCGCTCGGCCACCAGGTCCACGATCCGCTCCTCGACGTGCGGCCAGATGGACCCGCCCGTCACCGCGCCCTCGTCGCCGAGCCCGCCCGTCGAGGAGCCGGGGCCCAGGTCGTGGACGGCGGCGGGGGAGGAGAGGTCCGTCAGGTCCGGCACCGGCACCGTGACCGTCAGGTCCCAGCGCTTGGCCGAGGCGGGCCGCACCACCGTCACCGGCTGCGTGCCGCCGAGGAACCGGGCCACCTCGGCGGCCGGCTCGACCGTGGCGGACAGGCCGATCCGCTGCACCGGCGTGTCCAGCAGGGTGTCCAGGCGTTCGAGGGAGACGGCCAGGTGGGCGCCGCGTTTGGTCCCGGCCACGGCGTGCACCTCGTCCACGATCACCGTGCGGACCCCGGCCAGCGCCGCGCGGGCCTGCGAGGTGAGCATGAGGTACAGCGACTCGGGCGTGGTGATGAGGATGTCCGGCGGATCCTGCTGCAGGCGCCGTCGCTCGGCCGCCGGGGTGTCTCCGGAGCGCACACCCACCCGGACGCGCGGCACGGGCCTGCCCTGGTGTGCGGCGGTCTGTGTGATGCCCACCAGCGGGGCCCGCAGGTTCCGCTCCACGTCCACGCCGAGCGCCTTCAGCGGCGAGACGTAGAGGACGCGGGTGGCCGCCGTCCCCTCGGCGGCGGGCTCGCGCACGAACGAGTCGAGCGCCCAGAGGAAGGAGGAGAGGGTCTTGCCTGAGCCGGTCGGCGCGATCACCAGTGCGTGCCGCCCGGAGGAGATCGCGTCCCACGCGCCGAGCTGGGCCGGCGTCGGGGCCTCGAACGCGCCCGTGAACCAGGCGCGCGTGGGCTCGGTGAACCGGCCCAGGACGACGTCGGCCGCGGGCGTGGCCGAGCCCGCTGCGGTCTCCGCGGGCCCGCTCATGCGTGGTGGTATGGTCGGCCGGCGGAGATCTCCTGGGCTCGGTAGACCTGCTCCGCCAGGATCAGCCGCACGAGCTGGTGCGGGAAGACGAGCGGGGACAGGGACCAGACGCGGTCCGCGCGGGCGTGGACCCGGGCGTCCACCCCGTACGCGCCTCCGATCACCATCGTCACCGGGGCGCCGACGTCGAACCGGCTCTGCAGGTGCCGCGCCAGACCCGGCGAGTCGAACGCCGGCCCCCGCTCGTCCAGCAGGATCAGGTGCTCGTCCGCGCCGACCGCGCCCAGGATCCGGTCCGACTCCTCCGTGCGCGCCGCCTCCTCCTGCCGCGCGGAGTGCGGCAGCAGGCGCCACGAGAGGTCGTAGGGCCTCTTGAGGCGCCGCTCGTAGCGGTCGATCCCGTCGACGACCCACGCCTCATGCTTCTTGCCGATGGCCAGCACCCGAACAGACATGGCCCCATGATCGCACCGGCGGCGGACAGGGTACGGGGGTCGGCCCCCGCCGCTCGGTTACGCTCGCCGGGGCGGGGTGCCCGGCCCCGCACCGGAAGGGGGCCCATGACGTCGACGGCTCGCTCTGCGCGGGTGTCCCGCCGCGCCGCGCTCGGCCTCGGGGTCGGCGCCCTCGCGGTGGGCGGGGTGGCCGTCGTCACCGACCTGGCCGGCGCGCCCGCCGGGCCGCTGGGCGCCAACGCGACGGCCCTGTACGGCATGCGCAGCTCCACCGGCCATACGTACGCGGCCCTGCCCGGGCGCGCCGGACGCATCGACGTGTACCGGCCGCCGGGCCAGGGGCCGTTCCCGGTCCTCGTGTGGAACGCGGGTTCCGGCTGGCGCAGCGACCGCGGCTACAGCGACGGCGCCGACGTCGCCCGCGGCCTGGTCCCGCACGGCTACGCCGTCGCCGCGTTCTCGGTGCGCAGCTCGAAGCAGGGCACGTTCCCCGCCCAGGTGGAGGACGCGACGGCGGCGGTCCGCTGGGTGCGGCGCAACGCCCCGGGCCTGCAGCTGGACGCGGGGCGGGTGGCCGTGGCCGGCTCGTCGTCGGGCGGCTGGAACGCCCTCATGGCCGGCCTCACGGGTGGCCAGGACCTGGACCGGGAGCAGGTGCCGCCGCCCGGCCGGGAGGTGCCCGACGGCGGCCACGCGATCCCGGAGGAGGACCGCGTCCAGGCGATCGTGGACTTCTTCGGCCCCACGGACTTCCTGACGATGAACCGCCAGATGCTCCCGGGCGCGTGCGCGGACTACAACCGCGCGAACCGGCTGAAGCACTGCCACCTCGACGACCGCAGCACCAAGTCGGACATGCTGGGGGTGCCGGTCCTGGCTTCGGGCGGCCTGACCCGGCTGGCCTCCCCGATCACCCACGTGCGCCCGGACTCGCCGCCCCTGCTGGTCGTCCACGGGCGCAAGGACGTCACGGTCCCGTGGGGGCAGAGCCTCGAGCTGTACCGGGCCGCCGAGGCCGCCGGACTGCGCACCGCGTTCTACTCGGTGGCCGAGGGCGGCCACGACCTGGGCATGATGACCGCGAAGACCCGCAGCGCGGAGGTGCTCCGCAACGGTGTGCCGGCCAGCGCCGTGCACGCCACCATCTCGTGGTCCGCGGTGGCCTCGTTCCTGGACGCCGTCCTGCCGCGCTGAGCCGGCGGCCGGACCCGCCCCGGCATGGCGAAAGCCCGGGAGCACGAGGCTCCCGGGCTTCACATCTGGCGGTGACGGTGGGATTTGAACCCACGGTACGGGGTTACCGTACACAGCATTTCGAGTGCTGCACCTTCGGCCGCTCGGACACGTCACCAGACCAGGACACCCTACCCGAGCCGCGGCGGCGCGCCCAAACCAGCCGCCCGCCGTCGTCGGGCGCGGGCGCGTTCAGTCGCGCTGGGCGGCGAAGAACCCCCGCAGCAGCGCCGCGCTCTCCTCGGAACGGACGCCGGCGCGGACCTGCACCCGGTGGTTGAAGCGGGGGTCGCGGACCACGTCCAGCACCGAGCCGCACGCGCCCGCCTTCGGGTCCCACGCCCCGAATACGACGCGCGGGATGCGGGCCAGCAGCAGCGCACCGGCGCACATGGGGCAGGGCTCGAGGGTCACCACGAGGGTGCAGTCCGTCAGGCGCCAGCCGTCGCCCGCCCCGGCGGCGGCCCGCAGCTCCGCCCCGCGGCGCAGCGCGAGGACCTCGGCGTGGGCGGTGGGGTCGTGGTGCTGCTCGCGCTCGTTCCCGACGACGGCCAGGACGGTCCCGTCGCCGGCCACGAGGGCGGCACCGATCGGCACGTCGCCGGCCGCTCCGGCCGCGCGGGCGGCCCGGAGTGCCAGGCCCATCCACGCGTGCTCCTGCTCGGCCGTGGGCGCGGGGGAGGGGACGGGGGAGGACACGCGGCCAGCCTAGCTGTTGTGGGTCATGAGGTTCTTGACATGGGTACCGGGCTGAGATGAGACGAGTGGGCCTCTCCCGCAGGATGGAAGTTCCTACACCACCGACCTGCCAGAAGAGACCCGCTCATGACTCACGCTAACGCACCCCTGACTCCCACCGGCCGTCTCAGGATGGTCCACCGCCACCTGCACGACGGGATCCCGCAGGCACACGTGGCCGCCGAGTTCCGGGTGAGCCGGCCCACGGTGGCCACTTGGGTGGCCCGCTACCGCGCCGAGGGCGAGGCCGGCCTTCAGGACCTGCCCAGCCGGCCGCACCGTTCACCTGCCCAGCTCGATCCGGTCTTGGTCGCCCAGATCCACGCCCTGCGGCGGGAGCGCAAGTGGTCCGCACGGCGCATCCATCACCACCTCGTCTCCGAGGGCCACCGGGTGTGTCTTCGTACCGTGGGACGGTGGCTGCACCGACTCGGGATCTCCCGCCTACGGGACCTGACCCCGGCCGGAGAAGACCTGCGCCAACGACCCCAGAAGATCACCGCGAGAGGGCCGGGGCACATGGTGCACCTGGATGTGAAGAAGATCGGGAAGATCCCAGACGGGGGCGGCTGGCGCACCCACGGACGTGAAAGTGAAGCAGGCCGTGCTTCCAAGCGCGGGCCTGGCCGGCGGGTCGGCTACACCTACCTGCACTCGGCGATCGACGGGTTCACCCGGCTGGCCTACACCGAGGCGTTGGAGGACGAGCGGGCGGCCACGACCGTGAGCTTCTACTGCCGGGCGAGGGCGTTCTTCGCCGCGCACGGCATCACCGTGGACCGGGTGATCACGGACAACGGGAACAACTATCGGGCTGCGGACTTCACCGCGAAGGTGGTCTCGCTCGGGGGCCGGCACCACCGGATCCGGCCCTACACCCCGCGCCATAACGGGAAGGTCGAACGCTACAACCGGCTGATGGTCGATGAGGTCCTCTACGCCCGCCCGTACTCCTCAGAGCAAGCTCGGCGTGAGGCCCTGGCGGTGTGGGTGAACCACTACAACTACCATCGGCCTCATACCTCCTGCGGAGACGCTCCTCCGGCCTCACTGGCCCCGGCCCGAGTCAACAACGTCATGCCCTCCTACACCTAGGGAGCGGGGCGCATGCCGACGTCCACACCGGGTCCGGCCCCCGCTTCCGGGCGCGATGCGACACACAGGACCCGAGGATTTGTGGCGACGGCGCCGCGCGCGGCATGCTGAGGCGGGAGACTAGTGTGGGACGCGTCACATCCGCGCCACGCACCGACCGCACCACCCCGAAAGGACCCCGTCGATGGACGAGCAGATCCCCACGTTCCCGCCCCCGGCCGAGTTCGCCGCCCAGGCGGTGGCCGGAGCCGGCCTGTACGAGGAGGCCGCCGAGGACCGCCTGGCCTACTGGGCCCGCCGCGCCCGCGAGGTACTGCACTGGGAGCAGGACTTCACCGACGTCCTGGACTGGTCCGACGCACCCTTCGCGAAGTGGTTCGTCGGCGGCACCACCAACGCCGCGTACAACGCCCTGGACCGCCACGTCGAGGCCGGCCACGGCGACCGCGTGGCCATCCACTTCGAGGGCGAGCCCGGTGACACCCGCACCTACACCTACGCCGACCTGGCCGCCGAGGTCCGGCGCGCCGCCAACGCGTTCGAGTCCCTCGGCGTGACCAAGGGAGACCGCGTGGCCGTCTACCTGCCGATGATCCCCGAGGCCGTCATCACGATGCTCGCGTGCGCGCGCATCGGCGCGGTCCACTCCGTGGTCTTCGGCGGCTTCTCCTCCGACGCCCTGCGCTCCCGCGTGGACGACGCCGAGGCCAAGCTCGTCGTCACGGCCGACGGCTCCTTCCGCCGCGGCAAGCCCTCCATGCTCAAGCCCGCCGTGGACCAGGCCCTCTCCGCGCCCGGCCACACCGCCGAGCACGTGCTCGTGGTCCGCCGCAACGAGGCCGAGGTCGAGATGACCGAGGGCCGCGACCTGTGGTGGCACGACGTCGTGGACGCCCAGTCCGACGAGCACGAGCTCGTGTGGCACGACGCCGAGCACCCGCTCTACATCCTCTACACCTCCGGTACCACCGGGAAGCCGAAGGGCATCCTGCACACCACCGGCGGCTACCTCGTGCAGGCCGCGGCCACCCACCACGACACCTTCGACCTGCACCCGGAGTCGGACGTCTTCTGGTGCACCGCCGACGTCGGCTGGGTCACCGGGCACTCCTACGTCGCCTATGCGCCACTGGTCAACGGCGCCACCCAGGTGATCTACGAGGGCACCCCGGACTCCCCGCACCAGGGCCGCTGGTGGGAGATCGTGCAGAAGTACGGCGTGAGCATCCTCTACACGGCGCCGACGGCGATCCGCACGTTCATGAAGTGGGGCCGGCACATCCCGGACGAGTACGACCTCTCCAGCCTGCGCGTGCTCGGCTCCGTGGGCGAGGCCATCAACCCGGAGGCCTGGCGCTGGTACCACGAGGTCATCGGCGCCGGCCGCTGCCCCATCGTGGACACCTGGTGGCAGACCGAGACAGGCGCCCACATGCTCACCCCGCTGCCCGGCGTGACCACCCTCAAGCCCGGTTCCGCCCAGAGGCCGGTGCCCGGCGTCGTGCTGGAGGTCGTGGACGAGCTCGGCGAGCCCATGACGGACACGAGCGCGGGCTTCCTCGTGGTGCGCGAGCCGTGGCCGTCCATGCTGCGCGGCATCTGGGGCGACCGGGAGCGCTTCAAGGAGACCTACTGGTCCCGCTTCCCCGGCATGTACTTCGCCGGCGACGGCGCCCGCTACGACGAGGACGGCGACATCTGGCTGCTGGGCCGCGTGGACGACGTCATGAACGTCTCCGGCCACCGCCTGTCCACCACCGAGATCGAGTCCTCCCTCGTGGCGCACCCGTCCGTGGCCGAGTCCGCGGTGGTCGGCGCGAAGGATGAGACCACGGGCGAGGCGGTCGTCGCGTTCGTCCTGCTCACCGAGGACGCCGCCGCGGCCGATCGCGACGTCGCCGAGGTCGAGGAGGAGCTGCGGCAGCACGTGGGCAAGAACATCGGCCCCATCGCCAAGCCCAAGCGCGTGCTCGTGGTCCCCGAGCTGCCCAAGACGCGCTCCGGCAAGATCATGCGCCGCCTGCTCAAGGACGTGGCCGAGGGCCGCGACCCGGGCGACTCCACCACGCTGGCCGACCCCACGGTCATGCAGCGCATCGTGGAGACGCTCGCCCCGAAGGCCTGAGCCGGCACGACGACGCCGCCCCGGTCCGCACGCTGTGTGCGGTCCGGGGCGGCGTCGTCGGTGGGCGGGCCCGGCTCAGGCGCGGGCGGCCGCGTCCCGCCGGACCAGCTCCACGGCCTCGTCGGGCGTGTAGCCGAGGCGTTCGAGCAGGGTGTCGAGACAGCGGCGCACGGCCTGGTGCGCGGCGTCCGCGCGGGCGTCCGCCGAGGCGGCCACGAACGTGCCCGCGCGCCCCCGGGTGCGGATGGTGCCGTGCGCCTCGAGCTCCTTGTAGGCCCGGGCCACGGTGCCCGGTGCCACGCCGAGCTCGGCCGCGAGCGCACGCACGGGCGGCAGTCGGTCCCCGCGGGCGAGGGATCCGGAGGCGACGCCGGCCAGGACCGCGTCCACGATCTGCCGGTAGGGCGGGGCCGGCAGGCTCCCGTCCACCGCCACGACCGGCAGGGAGGCGGAGACCACGCCCGCGGCCCCGTCGGCGACCGAGGCCGCGGACGGGGCCGCTGCGGACGGACCGGGGGCCCTCATCGACTCACCGGTGCTGCGCGTCGAGACGGCCATCCTCGCGCTCCCACACGGCGGGGGCCAGTTCGTCCTCGATGGCGAGGTCGCCCGAGGAGTCGTCCGGGTGGCGGAGCAGGTGGACGGCGGAGACCGCGAGGCCGCCCCACACCAGGAGGATGGCCAGGGACATCATGACGATCGCTGCGGTGCTCATCGGTCAGAGCTCCTTCCGGGTGGCGGCCGCGGGCACCACCGGCAGGGCGCCGGTGGGGACGGTGCCCTCGGGCACGGCGTTGTGCGGGATGAGGTCGCCGTGGATCTCGCTGTCCAGGTCCTCGGCGTAGAGGTTGGACTTGCGGGACCACGGGATCAGGGAGAGCAGGATCGCCAGGGCGACGGAGCCGAGCGCGATGCCCCAGCCGAAGACGCCGAGGAAGTCGCCCGGGTAGCCCTCATAGCCCTCCGCGATCACCTTCATGATCCAGGAGAGCCAGATGTAGGCGAGCACGATCGGCATGAGCACGCCGATCAGCAGCACGTACCCGCGGCCGACCTTGAAGGAGGAGACGGCGTTGAGGTGCGCCGTGATGCGACGGGCCGAGCCCAGCGCACCGGTGACCAGGAGCACTGACAGGAGCGCCGCGCCCACGATGCCGAAGTTGTTGGCGAACGCGTCCATGGTGTCCAGCATCTGCAGGCCCGTGGTGGTGGAGAACAGGGCGAGGGAGACCACCCCGGACAGGCCGATCACCACGATCGTGGCCGTCCAGCGGCCCCAGCCGAGCTTGTCCTTCACGGCGGAGATGACGACCTCGAGGATCGAGATCAGCGAGGTGAAGCCGGCGACCACGAGCGAGCCGAAGAACAGCACGCCGATCAGGGCGCCGAGCGGGGCCTGCGAGATCAGGGTGGGGAAGGCGATGAACGCCAGGCCGATGCCGCTGCCGGCCACCTCGGCCACGGACACGCCGGAGGCCTGCGCCATGAAGCCCAGGGCGGAGAACACGCCGATGCCGGCCAGGATCTCGAAGCCCGAGTTGGAGAAGCCGACCACCAGGCCGGAGCCGGTGAGGTTCGTGCGGCGGTTGAGGTAGGAAGCGTAGGTGATCATGATGCCGAAGCCGACGGACAGCGAGAAGAAGATCTGACCGTAGGCGGCGATCCAGACGCCCGGGTCCGCCAGCGCGGCCCAGTTCGGCGTGAACAGCGCGTCCAGGCCCTGGGCGGCGCCCGGCAGGGTGAGGGCGATGCCGACGAGGATCAGGAACATCACGACGAGCAGCGGGATGCCGACCATCGAGGCCAGGGCCACGCCCCGGCGCACGCCGAAGCCCATGATGAGCAGCGTGATCACCCAGACGGCGAGCATGGGCCAGAAGACGCCCGAGACGACGTCGAAGGACGGGGACGGGTCGTCGGCGACCTGCAGGTAGTCGCCCATGAGGAAGGTCTCCGGGTCGTCGCCCCACCGCTGGTCCACGGAGAACCAGGTGTACATGATCGCCCAGCCGATGATCGCGGCGTAGTAGATCCCGATGACGACGCAGATGAGCACCTGCCACCAGCCGACGGTCTCGGTCCACCGGGACAGGCGCCGGAACGCCAGCGGCGCGGAGCCGCGGAAGCGGTGGCCGATCGCGTAGTCGAAGAACAGCAGCGGGATGCCCGCGGTGAGCAGCGCGATCAGGTAGGGGATGACGAACGCGCCGCCGCCGTTCTCATAGGCGACGTAGGGGAAGCGCCAGATGTTGCCGAGGCCCACGGCGGAGCCGATGGCCGCCAGGATGAAGGCCCACCGGCCGGTGAACTCCTCCCGGGTGCGCTTCGGCGCCGACGCGGGCGCGGAGACGGTGCTGGACATGCAGGACCTCCGGGGGTCGGGAAAACTCGAGTGTGACGGAGGACACAATAGTCGACACGGGCCGTTGCCGGACAGTCCGGTCCGGAATGCGGGCATCAGGCGCGTGGCGCGGCGCCGGCTCAGCCGCCCGGGACGCAGTCCCCCGAAGGGACCGTGGCCGTCATTTCCGGGGCCGCGGCGACGACGGGGGCGATGGTGTCCGCCGTCAGGGCGTAGCCGACGGCGTCCGAGCCCGGGGCCCGGGCGAACACCAGACCGGCCAGGTTCCCGGCCGTGTCCACCACCGGGCCGCCCGAGTAGCCGTGGCGGATGTCCGCCGCGAGGGTGTAGACGTCCACCATGCTCGCGGCACCGGTCAGGACGTCGCCGAGCGGCACCTCGCCGACGGCCTGCACGGTCGCGGGGGTGGAGGCGAACGGGCCGCCGTCGGGATAGCCCAGGACGGAGGCCGACGCGCCGCCCGTCAGCTCGGCGCCGACCGGCATGACGGGCAGGTTCGCGTCGTCGACCGCCAGGACGGCGAGGTCGTGCGCCGTGTCCAGGTGGACGATCCGCGCCGCGTGCACGCCGCGGGCGCGGTCCGTCACGGTGGGGGCGTCCACGCCGAGGACCACGTGCGCGTTCGTGAGCACGCGGTCCGGGGCCACGGCCACGCCCGAGCCGCTCTGCACCTGGCTGCACTGCGCGGCCGTCCCGGTCAGCCGGACGACGGCGGCCGACGCCGAGGAGGCGGCGGGAGTCGAGGGGGCGGCCGTCGACGTCGACGAGGCGGGGGCGGTCGTCGTGGCCGACGGCGCGGCGGCGTCGTCGGGCTCCTCGGGGGTCGCCGAGGCGGACGGGGCGGACGTCGCGGTGTCGGACGGGGAGGAGGCGGCCGAGGGCAGACCCGGCGTCGCGGCCGGGGCCGGGGCGGCGCGGACGCCGTCGTCGGACTCCGGGACGGGGGCGGGCAGCTCGAGCTCCGGCAGCACGTCCAGGTCGGCGACGGCGGAGCGCGAGCGGGCGGCCCAGGCCAGGAGCGAGTCGGGCATCACGGTGTCCAGCGCCGTGATCACCTGCGAGCGGTTCACCTCACGGGTGACCGCGGTGGAGCCGGAGGCCGCGATGGAGAACGCCACGAGCCAGAGGACGAGGGCGCCCGCGAGACCGGCGGCGAGCGCGCCGAGCAGGCGGTCGACGAGTCGCAGGGCCGGCAGGTTCACGCGCAGCCGGATCGCCTCGCCGATGGCGGCGCCCACGTACTGGCCCGCCGCCACGAGCAGGACGAGGGTGGCGATCAGCGCGGCCCACCGCCACTGCGGCGCGGTGACGAACTCCGCCACCTCCGGCAGGGCGTAGAACGCGATCGCGGCACCGCCGACCAGGCCGACGAGGTTGCCCAGCACCACCCACAGGCCGCGACGGTGGCCCTGGACCAGGAGCATCGCGAGCGCGACGATGAGCAGGACGTCCAGCCACGTCAGACCCAGCGGCATGGGCGACCTCCTTCGGATGCGACGGCACCGGCCACGCACGGGGACCGCCCGCGCGCCCGGTGGAGGATCCAGGGTATCGGCCCGCGCGGGGGTATGGGGCACAATGGACGCCAGTGAACCGGGCGGCTCCTCCGCCGCGGTGTGAGGAACTGGCCACAGAGAGGACACGCACACATGGATCTCGAGGTTCTGCGGAAGGCTCCGCTGTTCACCAACCTGGACGACGAGGTGTTCGCCATCCTCACCTCGGAGCTGACCGAGGTGGAGCTCTCCCGCGGCGCGTCCGCGTTCCACGAGGGCGACCAGGGCGATCAGCTGTACGTGATCATGTCCGGCAAGATAAAGCTCGGCCGCACCGCTTCGGACGGCCGCGAGAACCTCGTGGCCGTGCTCGGCCCCGGCGAGATCTTCGGCGAGATGGCCCTGTTCAACCCCGCCCCGCGCAACGCCACCGCCACCGCGGTCTCCGCCACGCGCCTGGCCGGTCTGCGCCACGAGAACCTGCGCCGCGCCATCGCCTCGTCGCCGGACGTGTCGGTCCAGCTGCTCCAGGCCCTGGCCCAGCGCCTGTCCAAGACCAACGAATCCCTGGCGGACCTGGTGTTCTCGGACGTGCCGGGCCGCGTGGCCAAGGCGCTCCTGGACCTCGCGGACCGCTTCGGCCGCCCGGCCGCGGACGGCCTGCTGGTGGCGCACGACCTCACGCAGGAGGAGCTCGCCCAGCTGGTGGGCGCGTCCCGCGAGACCGTGAACAAGGCCCTGGCCGAGTTCGTTCAGCGCGGCTGGATCCGCCTGGAGAACCGCGCCGTGGTCATCCTGGACCTGCAGCGTCTGCGCCAGCGTTCGCGCTGACGCCCCCCGCCGCCGTGGAGCGGGCCACCCCGGTCAGACCCGGGTGGCCCGCTCCACGCGCATCCGGGGGGTGCCGTCGTCGCCGGCCTCGGTGACCAGGTGGTATTCCGGCACGGGGCCGCGCCGGGCACAGGGCGTGACGGAGAGCAGGAAGGCGGCGGCCGTCCGGTGTGCCGCGACCCGACGCACGATCACCTGCGTCAGCGGGGTCGCCACCTGGTCGAAGGGTGCCGTGCCCTCCGCCCCGGCGGGTCCGGGCAGCCGCAGCGGGCCGGCGAGCGCGCGACGCGCGGACACCCACGCCTGAAGTTCGGGACCGGGTTCCTCGGATGCCGGCGCGGACTGCAGCGGTGGGGTCATCGTGGCGAACACGGCCGTGTCGAAGCGTCGGTGGACGTGGGGCGCGGATCGCCAGCGCATGACGGGGCGCAGCAGGTCGGCGCGCACCCCGAGGCCACGCGCGGCCAGCAGATGGGGCAGACTCTCCGAGCCCTCCTCGAGGGAGCTGCGGCCCCCGCCCCAGGTCTCGATGCGCGCCGTGGACACGACGTCCGTGTCGGAGCGACCGGCGAGGAGCACTCCGGCCTCGTCGTGGAGCTCACGGACGGCGGCCACCACGTGCTGCCGCGCACGCCGCCGGTCCGTGGTCCCGAACGTGCGGGCCCACTGGGAGGGCTCGGGCCCGTACCACGGGCAGGAGTCGGCGTCGGACTCGATGAGCGCGCCGCCGGGCAGACCCACGCGGCCGAGCGGGGTGCGTCCCGCGCGGTGACGGAGGAAGACCTCCGGGCCGTTGTCGCCGTCCCGCACGAGCACGACGGACGACCCGGGCCGGGCGGGGCGGACCTGGCGGAAGCGCCGGTCCAGCCACTGGCGGGTGAGGTCCTCCTCCTGCCCCGGGACCGGCAGCAGCAGGCCGGCCGGGTCAGCGGACACGGACGGTGATCTCCACCTCGACGGGAGCGTCCATGGGCAGCACGGCCACGCCGACGGCGGAGCGCGCGTGGCGGCCGGCCTCGCCGAAGATCTCGGCCAGCACGTCCGAGGCGCCGTTCACCACGCCGGGCTGACCGGTGAACGCGGGGTCGGAGGCCACGAAGCCGACGACCTTGACGACCTGGGCGACCCGGTCCAGGTCGCCCACCAGCTCGTGCACCGCGGCCACCGCGTTCACGGCGCATGCCCGCGCGAGCTCCTGGGCGCGTTCGGGGGTGACCTCCGCGCCCACCTTGCCGGTGGCGGGCAGGGCGCCGGCCACGAAGGGGAGCTGGCCGGAGGTCAGCACGAGGTCGCCGTCCCGCAGCGCCGGGACGTAGGAGCCGACCGGCGCCGCGACGGCGGGTCGGTCGATGCCGAGCTCCGCGAGGCGGGCCGCGACGGCGCCGTCGCCCCAGGTGGGGGCCGAGGACTGCTCCGTCACGTTCACGCCGCCTTCGGACGCTTGAGGTAGGCCACGGGGTTGTTCCCCTCGGGGCCCGGGATCACCGTGACGAGCTCCCAGCCGTCCTCGCCCCACTGGTCGAGGATCTGCTTGGTCGCGTGGATGAGGAGGGGGATCGTGGCGTACTCCCACTGCGTCTGCTGAGTCATGGGACCCACCCTAGCCACCGGCGCGGACCCCGGAAGAGGTCCCAGGCGCCCGCGCTACACTCGCGCCCATGGCCTCCCGCACGACCCGCTTCCCCGCGCCCTCGAGCGCCCTCGGCCGCCTCCTCGCCTTCGTGGGCCTCTCGGCGGTGGCCGGCCTGCTCGTGGCGGCCCTCCTGCTGCCCGTCGCGGGCCTGGCCGGTGTCGCCGCCGCGTCGGGCCGGGAGATGCTGGACGAGCTGCCGGACGAGCTGCCCACGGAGCCGGTCTCCGTGCCGTCGCGCATCCTCTCGGAGGACGGTGAGGAGATCGCCGTCTTCTACGAGGAGAACCGCACCCCGGTCCCGCTGGACGAGATCTCGGAGCACATGCAGCACGCGATCGTGGCCATCGAGGACGAGCGCTTCTACGATCACGACGGCGTGGACGCGCGCGGCCTCATCCGCGCGACCGTGAACAACGCCACCTCCGACTCCACGCAGGGCGCCTCCACCCTCACCCAGCAGTTCGTGAACAACATGCTGGTGAACGTGCAGCAGATCCGCGGCGACTCCCGCCTCACCCTCTCCGGCTCCAAGAACATCGCGGACAAGGTCAAGGAGATCAAGCTCGCCGTCGCCGTCGAGAAGCAGATGTCGAAGGACGAGATCCTCGAGGGCTACCTCAACATCGTGCTGTTCTCCGGCCGCGCCTACGGCGTCGAGGCCGCCTCGCAGTACGTGTTCGGCAAGTCCGCCGCCGACCTGGAGAGCTGGGAGGCCGCCACGCTGGCCGGCATGGTCCAGTCCCCCACCCGGTTCAACCCGGCCCGCAATCCGGAGGAGGCCACGGAGCGGCGCAACCTCGTGCTGAACGCGATGAAGGACAACGGCTACCTCTCCCAGGAGGAGTACGACCACGCCGTCGCCCAGCCGATGGAGGTGGTGATGGAGTCCCGCCCCTCGGGCTGCCTCTACGCCAAGTTCGGCGCCTACTTCTGCGACTACGTGGAGCGGCAGATCCTCGCCGACCCCACGTTCGGCCCGGACGTCCAGTCCCGCCAGGCCCTGCTGGACCGCGGCGGACTCACCATCCGCACGACGATCGACTCGACGCTCCAGAAGGAGACCGAGAAGAACCTGCGCGCCTCCGTGCCCAACAACGAGTCGCTGGGCGCCGGCCACGCGCTCACCTCGGTGGAGGCCGGCACCGGCAACATCCGCACCATGGCCCAGAACACCGAGTACGCCATCCAGGACGAGCTCGGCCACACCTCGCTGAACTTCAATGTGGACAAGCAGTGGGGCGGCGGCCAGGGCTTCCAGGCCGGCTCCACGCTCAAGCCCTTCGTGGCCCTGACGTGGCTGCGCAACGGCAACCGCCTGGTCGACTCCGTGGACGCCTCCCGGAACGTCTACCCCACGGGCACGCGCTTCGCGGCCTCGTGCCGCCCGGGCGGCTACACCACGATCGGCGGCACCTGGCAGTTCAAGAACGTGATCCCGGGCATGCTGCGGCAGGTGCGCGTGGACGAGGGCCTCTTCTGGTCCGTGAACACCCCGACCGTCGCCACCGCGTACCAGCTGGACCTGTGCGACATCACGAGCCTCACCACCCAGCTGGGCATCACCCGCGCCCTGGACAGCTCCCCGCTGCAGCCGGACGACCCGTCCTTCCTGCTCGGCAAGGACTCGGTGGCCCCGCTGTCCTTGGCCGGCGCGTACGCCGCCATCGCCGCGAACGGCCTGTACTGCGAGCCGCGCGCCATCCTGGAGGTCACGGACACCGCCGGCAACCAGTACGACGTCGCCGACCCGCAGTGCGACCAGGTCATCGACCCGGACCACGTCCGGGAGCTGATGCCGGTCCTGCGCCACATCGGCGGCTTCAACATCGCCGAGGAGGGCGCCGGCTACGAGTTCGGCGGCAAGACGGGCACGAACGACAACGTGTCCTCCACGTGGTTCGTCGGATTCACCAGCGAGCTGGCCACCGCCGTGTGGACCGGCCGCTACAACAACCTGAAGTCCATGACGGGCGAGACCGTCAACGGCGAGGTCCGCAACCCGTTCTACTCGACCTCCATCAACGGCCCGTCCTGGCTCGAGTACAACCAGTTGGCCAAGGAGAAGTTCCCGCCGGGTGAACTGCCCGAGTGGGACGGCCCGCAGTCGGAGGACCCGGGCGAGGCCGGCGAGCACCCGGACGGACGCCAGTTCACCATCGACGACCTGGACCGGGGCGGGCCGCAGCCCCAGGCGGTCCCGGGCTTCTGACCGCGATGCGCCCCGCCGCCTCCCCCGCCCGGCGCATGTTCCGCGCCGCAGCGCCTGCCGCCGCCGGGCTGGCCGCGACGGCGGGCCTCGGCCTGGCCTGGGGCCTCGCCGAGGCCGAGGCCCGGACGGTGCGCACGCACCGACTGGCCGTGCTGCCGGCCGGGTCGGCGCCGCTGCGGGTGCTGCACCTCTCGGACATCCACCTGCTGCCCCGGCACCGGGCCAAGCGGGCGTGGCTGCGCGGATTGGATGCACTCGAGCCGGACCTCGTGGTCAACACGGGTGACAACGTGTCCGCCGCGGCGTCGGTGCCGCTCGTGCTCGACGCGCTCGGGCCGCTGCTGGCGCGGCCCGGCGTGTTCGTGCCCGGCTCCAACGACTACTACGCGCCCAAGGCGGCCAACCCCCTCCGGTACTTCGCGGGCCCCTCGCGCATGGACGCGGACCGGCCCCGGCTTCCCTCCGACGTCCTGTTCGGCGCGTTCCGCGCCGCCGGCTGGGCCGACCTGACGAACCGGGGCGCCGCTCTGGCCGTGCCGACCCGCGCCGGGACCACGCTCGAGGTCCTCGCCGCCGGCACCGACGACCCGCACCTCGGTCTGGACGCCTGGGCCGGCTTCCCCGGCTCCGCGCCCGACGACGGCGCCGGGCGGCCCGGCGACGACGGGCGGTTCCGGCTGGGCGTCACCCACGCCCCGTACCGCCGCGTGCTGGACGCCATGACCGCCGACGGCGCCGACCTGCTGCTCGCCGGCCACACCCACGGCGGGCAGGTGTGCGTGCCGTTCCTCGGCGCGCTCGTCACCAACTGCGACCTGCCCCGCCGACAGGCCTCCGGGGTCTCGACGTGGACGGCCGCGGGGCGGACCGTCCCCCTCGAGGTGTCGGCCGGCCTGGGGACCGCGCCGTCCGCGCCCGTGCGGTTCGCGTGCCGGCCCGAGGCCGTGGTGCTGGACCTGGTCCCGCGGGGCTGAGCCGCCTGTCCCGTCCGCGGCCGCGGGTACAGTGGAGCCCCGTGACCCGCGCCACCTCTCCCGCCGCCTCGTCCCTGCGTGACGCCCTGGGCGGGATCGCACCGTACCTCGAGGGCGTGCGGGCGCGCTGGGTGCTCGGGCTCGCCTCGGCCACGGCGGCGGGCCTCGTGGCCCTGGCCATCCCGCAGGTCATCCACCTGCTCGTGGACACCGTGTTCACGCAGACTGTGCTCGCCGGGCCCTCCTCCCCCGACTCCCGCGCGGACGTGTGGCGGGCCGCCGGCCTGCTCACCGTGCTCGGCCTCGCCGAGGCCGCGTTCATCGGCCTGCGCCGGTACTTCATCCTCCCGCCGGCCGCCGGGGTGGAGAACCGGGCGCGCATCGCCCTGTTCGAACGGCTCCAGCGCCTGCCGGTGGCGTTCCACGACGCGTGGCCCTCGGGGCAGCTGCTCTCCCGGGCCCAGGGCGACCTCTCGCTGCTGCGGCGGTGGATCGCGTTCGGCTCGGTCATGCTCGTGGTGGACGTGGTGACCATCGCCGTCGGCCTCGTCCTGCTGTTCCTGCTGTCCTGGCAGCTGGCCCTGCTCTACCTCGCCGCGGCCGTGCCGATCATGTGGGCGTCGTTCGGGTTCCGCAACGACTTCCGCGCCGCGTCCCGGCTCTCCCAGGACCAGGCCGGGGACCTCGCCACGTCCGTCGAGGAGTCGGTGCACGGCATCCGCGTCCTCAAGGCGTTCGGCCGCGGCGCGCACGCCCTCGACGGCTTCCGCGGGCGCGCCCGCACGCTGCAGGGCACCGAGGTGCACAAGGCCTCGGTGCTGGCCCGGTTCATCGCGCTCATCGTGGCCCTGCCGGAGACGGTGCTGGGCCTGGGCCTCGCCCTGGGCCTGTGGCTCGTGGCGACCGGGGAGCTGACAGTGGGCGCGCTCGCCGCCTACTTCGCCACCGCGGCCGTGCTGGCCGGGCCGGTCGAGTCGGTGGGCCAGCTGATGGGCATGACGCTCTCGGCCCGCACGGCGATCGACCGCCACGTGGACGTCCTCGCCACGCCCGTGGACATCGCCTCGCCCACCGGGGAGGCCGCCGTCGTGCCCCCGGCCACCGGCGCGCTCGCGTTCCGCGGGGTGCGCTTCCGCTGGCCGGACGCGGACCCGGGGCGCGGGGAGCGCGACCTGCTCGACGGCGTCGACCTCGAGCTGGTGCCCGGCGAGACGATGGCCCTGGTCGGCGCGACCGGCGCCGGCAAGTCGACGCTGCTGCAGCTGGTCCCCCGGCTGCTCGACGTCACGGCGGGCTCCGTCTGCGTGGACGGGGTGGACGTGCGCCAAATGCCGCTCGAGGAGCTGCGCCGGCGGGTGTCCGTGGCGTTCGAGGACGCCACGCTGTTCTCCGCGACCATCCGGCAGAACGTGCTGCTCGGCGCCCCGGCGGACGTGCTCGCGGACGGCCTCCACTCCCCCGCGGCGGACGCCCTGCTCGACCTCGCGCTCGAGACCGCGCAGGCGGGCTTCGTGGCGGACCTGGCGGACGGCGTCGAGACCGAGATCGGCGAGGAGGGCCTCAGCCTCTCCGGCGGACAGCGCCAGCGGATCGCCCTCGCCCGCGCGATCGCGGCGCGCCCGGACGTGCTCGTGCTGGACGACCCCCTCTCCGCCCTCGACGTGCGCACCGAGGAGGCCGTGACCGCGCGCCTGCGCGAGGTCCTCGACGGGACGACCACCCTGATCGTGGCGCATCGTCCCTCCACCGTGGCCCTGGCGGACCGGGTCGCGGTGCTGGCGGACGGGCGGATCGAGGACGTGGGGACGCACCCCGAACTGCTGGCCCGCAGCGCCGTGTACCGGCACATCATCTCGAGCCGACCGGAGGAGCAGGCATGAGCGCCGCCGACGTGAGCCGCGTGCGCGGCGTGGGGGCCGAAGAGGACCTCGACTACACCCGCGCGGAGCGCCGCTACATCCGGCGCCGGTCCTTCCGGCTGCTCGGCGAGCTCGCGCGGCCGGTCCGGGGGACGCTGCTGCTCACCGTGGTCTTCGTGCTCGTGTCCAACGCGGCGCGGGCGGCCGGGCCGCTGATCATCGCCTGGGCGATCGACGCGGAGCTGCCGCGCGTCGTCGAGGCCGTGCGGGCCGACGAATCCGTCTGGCCCATCCTCGTCCCCGTGGGCGGGGCGTACGTGGCGGCGGCCCTCATCTCCGGCGGCCTCCTGGGGGCGTACACGTGGCTCACCGCGCGGGCGAGCCAGGCCATGCTGCTGAGCCTGCGGCTGCGCGTGTTCCGGCACACGCAGCGGCTGAGCCTCGGCTTCCACGAGCGGTACACGTCCGGGCGGGTGATCTCGCGGCAGACCTCGGACCTGGAGGCGCTGCGGGAGCTGCTGGACCAGGGCGTGTCCTCGCTCGTGTCCGGGCTGATGTTCATGTCGTTCACCGCGGCGTCCATCCTGCTGCTGGACCCGCCGTCGTTCCTCGTGCTGCTGGGTGCGGCCGTGCCGGTGGCGATCGTGACGCGCTGGTACCAGGTGCGGTCCGAGGAGGCGTACCGGCGGTCGCGGGTGTCCTCGGCGCGGTCGATCGTGCACTTCGTGGAGACCATGACCGGCATCCGCGCGGTCCAGGCCTTCCGGCGGGAACGGGACAACGACGCGCGGTACCGCGACTTGGCCACGGCCTACCGGGACGACATGGTGGCCACGCTCAACCTGTTCGGCATCCTGCAGCCGGTGCTCGTGGCGACGGGCAACCTGACGGTGGCGGCGCTGCTCGTGACCGGGGGCCTGCGCGTCCTCGACGGCGACCTCGAGGTGGGGGTGCTCGTGGCGCTCCTGCTGGCCGGACGGCGCGTGTTCCAGCCCATGGAGATGGTGGCGATGTTCTACTCGTCGCTGCAGTCCGCGACGGCGGCGCTCGAGAAGGTCTCCGGCCTGCTCGAGGAGGAGCCCACCGTGGTGGAGGCCGCCGAGCCCACGCCGCTGCCCGGGGCCGACGCTCCGGGGACGGGCGTGGCGTCCGGGCGGGTGGAGTTCCGGGACGCGGTGTTCAGCTACGGACCGGACCGGGTGGTGCTGCCGGAGTTCGACCTCGTGATCCCGGCCGGGCAGACCGTGGCCGTGGTGGGCCAGACGGGTGCGGGCAAGTCGACGCTGGCCAAGCTCATCGCCCGGTTCTACGACGTCTCTGCCGGCTCGCTGACGCTGGACGGGGTGGAGCTGCGCGAGCTCAGCCAGGCGGATCTGCGGCGCAACGTGGTGATGGTGACCCAGGAGGCGTTCCTGTTCTCCGGGTCGATCGCGGAGAACATCGCCCTCGGCCGGCCCGACGCCACCGAGGCCGAGATCCAGGCGGCCGCCCGGGCGGTGGGGGCGCACGACTTCATCCTGGGGCTGCCCGAGGGCTACGCGACCGACGTCGCCAAGCGCGGCGGGCGGCTGAGCGCGGGACAGCGGCAGCTCGTGTCGTTCGCGCGGGCGTTCCTCGCGGACCCCGCCGTGCTGATCCTGGACGAGGCGACGTCGTCGCTGGACCTGCCGAGCGAGCGACTCGTGCAGGCCGGGCTGGAGCGGCTGTTGGGGAACCGGACGGCCCTGATCATCGCCCACCGGCTCAGCACCGTCGAGACCGCCGACCGGGTGCTCGTGATGCACGACGGCCGGATCGTCGAGGACGGCAGCCCCGCCGAGCTGGTGGCGGCCGACGGGCGGTTCGCGGCGCTGCACCGGGCCTGGGAGGACTCGCTCGCCTGACGGGTGGCGCGCCCGACGCGCTTTCGAACGTGGCAGAGGGCCTACCCCACGTTCGAAAGTGCGGGTCAGGCGTCGAAGGGGCGGCCCGTCAGGCGCTCGTACGCCTCCACGTAGCGGTCGCGGGTCTTGGCCACGACGTCGGCGGGCAGCTCCGGCGGGGCCTCCCCGCTGGTCTTGTCCCAGCCGGAGTCGGGGCCCGTGAGCCAGTCGCGGACGAACTGCTTGTCGAAGCTCGCCTGGGGGCGGCCGGGCTCGTAGTCCCTGGCGTCCCAGAACCGGGAGGAGTCCGGGGTGAGGACCTCGTCGCCCAGCACCACCTGGCCGGTGGCAGGGTCCACACCGAACTCGACCTTCGTGTCCGCCAGGATGATGCCGGCCTCGCGGGCGATCGCCTCGGCGCGGGCGTACAGGTCCAGGGTGAGGAACCGCAGGCGCTCGGCGGCCTCGGTGCCCACGCGCTCGACCATCTGCTCGAACGTGATGTTCTCGTCGTGCTCGCCGACCTCGGCCTTCGCGGACGGCGTGAAGATCGGCGGGTCGATCCGCGAGCCGTCCACGAGCCCGGCGGGCAGCGGCAGGCCGGCCACCGTGCCCGACGCGCGGTACTCGACCAGGCCGGACCCGGTCAGATAGCCGCGGGCGATGCACTCCACGGGGAACATGTCCAGGCGCTTGACGATCATCGCCCGCCCGGCCACGGCCGCGGGCACGTCCGTGCTCACCACGTGGTGCTCGACCGGCTCGGCGTGGGCCCCGTTGTAGCCCTCGGCCAGCTTCTCGAACCACCACAGGGTCAGCCGGGTGAGGATGGCGCCCTTGTCCGGGATCGGCGGCTCCAGCACGTGGTCGTAGGCGCTGATCCGGTCGGAGGCCACCACGAGCAGCGTCGCGGACCGCCCCGGCTCGGCGTCAGCGGGCTCGTACAGGTCCCGCACCTTGCCCGAGTAGACGTGCCGCCAGCCCGGCAGCTCGAGGGCCTCGGCCCCCGTGAACCCCACGCGCTCCCCGCTCACTTCGCTCCCTCCGTCCCCGGCACGGTGATCTCGCCGCGCTCGGCCTTGAGTCCGATGTCCGTGCGCCACTGGGCGCCGTCGAACCGGATGCGCTCGACGCCCGCGTAGGCGCGCTCGCGCGCTTGGGCCAGGTCCGCCCCGCGCCCGACGACGGCCAGCACCCGGCCGCCCGCCGTCACCACGTCCTCGCCCTGCGCCGCGGTGCCGGCGTGGATCACGTGCACGCCCTCGAGGGCGGCCGCGTCGGCCAGCCCGGTGATCACGTCGCCCCGCGAGGAGGAGGCCGGGTAGCCGGCCGAGGCCATGACCACGTCCACGGCGACGTCGTCGCTCCACTCGAGCCGGCGGTCCGCGCCGAGCCGGCCGGCCGCGGCGTCGGCGAGCAGCCCGCCCAGGGGCGTCTCGAGGCGGGCGAGCACGGCCTGGGTCTCGGGGTCGCCGAAGCGCACGTTGAACTCGATGACCTCCACGCCCTTGGCGGTCACGGCCAGGCCGCAGAACAGGACGCCCGTGAACGGGGTGCCGCGGCGGGCCATCTCGGCGAGCACGGGGCGGGCCACGCGGTCCATCACCTCGTCCGTGAAGCCCTCGGGCAGCCACGGCAGCGGCGTGTACGCGCCCATGCCGCCGGTGTTGGGGCCGGCGTCGCCGTCGTGGATGCGCTTGAAGTCCTGCGCGGGGGTGAGGGCGACGGCGTCCTCGCCGTCGCAGATCACGAAGAGGGAGACCTCGGGACCGTCCAGGAAGTCCTCGACCACCACGGTGCCGCCGACGGCGAAGCAGGCCTCGGCGTGGGCGAGGGCCTCGGCGCGGTCGGAGGTGACCACGACGCCCTTGCCCGCGGCCAGGCCGTCGTCCTTGACGACGTGGGGGGCGCCGAACTCGTCGAGGGCGGCGGCGGCCTCCGCGGCGGTGGTGCACACGCGGGAGCCGGCGGTGGGCACGCCCGCGGCGGCCATGACCTCCTTGGCGAAGGCCTTGGACGCCTCGAGCTGCGCGGCGGCCTGCGAGGGGCCGAACACGGCGAACCCGGCCTCGCGCAGGGCGTCGGAGACGCCGGCGGCCAGCGGGGCCTCGGGACCGACGACGACGAGGTCGGCCCCCAGCTCGCGCGCGAGCTCCACGACGGCGGCCGGGTCGGTGGCCTCGACGGCGTGGAGGGTGGCGAGGTCGGCCATGCCGGCGTTGCCGGGCGCCGCGTGGAGGGCGCTGACCTGCGGATCACGGGAGAGGGCGGTGAGCAGCGCGTGTTCGCGGCCGCCGTTGCCGAGCACAAGGGTCTTCACGAGCCTCAAGCCTACGCGGTGGCCCTGGCCCGGCCCGGCCCGTGGCCCCTACGGTGGAGCGCATGACGATGCCTCCCCTCCACCACGGTCAGCCCGGCGACGACCGCGATCCCCGCGACCCCCGCCACCGGCCCGGTGCGGGGCTGGGACCCGGGCTGCGGTCGGTCTGGACGTTCGTCGGCGTGATGTTCACGTGCGCCCTGATCGTCTTCTGGACGCTGCGGGGGCTCGGCGTCCAGCGCGGCGACCTCAGCCTGCCCGCCGCGCTCGGCGTGCTGGCGCTGGCGGCCGTCGCCGCGGCGGTGATCACCCGGTACGTGCGGCGCCGCTGAGCGGGGCTGGGCCCTCCAGGGTCGGCCGCCCCGGCCTGTCCGTCAGCGGATGATGCGCCGTCGCCGGGCCTCGTCGACGGCGCGGGTGCGGTTGTCCACGCCGAGCTTCTGGAAGATGTGCACCAGGTGCGTCTTCACGGTGGCCTCGGAGATGAACAGCTCCTTCGCGGCCACCTTGTTCGTGGCGCCCCGCGCGATCAGCTCGAGCAGCTGGATCTCCCGCTCGGACAGCACCTCGGAGCCGCCGGACATGCGCCCCATCAGCGTGGCCGCGACCTGCGGGGCCAGCGCCTTGCGTCCCGCCGCCGCCTGCCGCACCGCCGAGGCGATCTCCTCGCTCGGGGCGTCCTTGAGCAGGTAGCCGGCGGCGCCCGCGTTCACGGCCGCGAGGATGTCCGCCTCCGTGTCGAAGGTCGTCAGGATCAGCACCTGCACCCCCGGCCACCGCTCCCGCACGGCGCGGGTGGCGGTCACGCCGTCCATGCCCGCACCCATCTGCAGGTCCATCAGCACGACGTCCACCGCGGGCTCGCCCGCCTCCAGGACGCCGATCGCCTCCGCCCCGTCGGCGGCCTCGGCCACCACGGTCAGGTCCGGGTGCGCCTCGACGACGGCCCGCACCCCCGCCCGGACCACGGGGTGGTCGTCCACCAGCATCACGCGCACGCTCATGCGGTCTCCTCGCTCTCGGTCTGCTCGGGATCAGCGCTCCGGCCGGCCCCGGCGGCGACCAGCGGCACCCGCAGCGCCACCACGGTGCCCTCGCCGGGGGCCGACTCGACGGTGGCCTCGCCGCCCACCGCCGCGAGGCGCTCGCGCACGCTCGCCAGTCCCACGCCGGTCCCCACCCCCAGGTCGGCACCGGCGGCTCCGGCCCGGGCGCGGGCCGCGACGACGGCCGGGTCGAACCCCGCGCCGTCGTCGGCCACGTCCACCGTCAGCTCGTCGCCGAGGTAGCCCAGCGTGACGCGGGCGCGATGGGCGCCCGCGTGGGCGCCGACGTTCGCCAGGGAGGCCTGCACGGCTCGCAGCACGGCGGTCTCCACGGCCTCGGCGACCGCGACCGGCTCGCCCACGACCTCGACGTCCGCGGCCACGGGTGTCCCGGCGGCGGCCTGCCGGTCGGCGAACCCGGTGACCGCTCGTTCGAGCGCCTCGATGAGGGACGGCGCCCCGGTGCCGCGCAGGTCGCGGACGAAGCGGCGGGACTCGGCGAGGTTCTCGGCGGCCGTGGCGCGCACGGTCTCCATGCGCTGCCGGGCGAGGGCGGGGTCGGCGGCGTCGAGCGCGTCCTGGGCCGCGCGCGAGACCAGCACGATCGAGGCCAGCCCCTGGGTGAGGGTGTCGTGGATCTCGCGGGCGAGCCGCTCCCGCTCGGCGCTCACCCCCGCCCGGTGCTCGGTGCGCGCGAGCTCGGCCTGCGCGGCGCGCAGCTGCTCGGCCACGGCACGCTGGCGCTCGGACTCGGCGTGCAGGGCGCGGTACGCCCCGGAGAGCACCACGGCCACGGCGGCGCCCACCAGCGGACCGATCACGGCCGGCACCCGCACGCCACCGGCGCCCGCCGCCATCCCGGCCACCACGACGACGGCCATCGCCACCACCAGCGCGGGCCCGACCACGTGGCGCACCCACGCCTGCCGGGCCACCCGGTCGACCACGTGCAGGACGACGAAGAAGAGGGGGAAGGCGACCCACGCGAAGTCGCCGTGGTGGGCCACGAGCAGGCCCCACAGCAGCAGCACCAGGGCCAGCCAGGCGACCGCCGGACCGCGGCCGACGTCGTCGCCCCGGGCCCACCGGCGCCGCTCCAGCACGGTCCCGGCCAGGTAGACGCCCGCCAGCGCGGCGGTCAGCAGCACCAGGGTGGTGGCCGGGAACGGACCGGAGGACGCCTCCGGGGACCGGTCCGCGAGCGCGCGCGCCAGCCCCACGGTGAGCAGCGCGGCGAACGTGACGTGCAGGGCCACGCGCAGGCCGGCGAGCACGGCAGTGGTGCCGGTCTCGGTGGGCGCGGCGGCGCGGGGTGCGACGGACATGGCTCCACCCTAGGTGTAAGAGGTCATGACGTTGTTGACTCGGGCCGGGGCCAACGAGGCCGGAGGGGCGTCCCCGCAGGAGGTATGAGGCCGATGGTAGTTGTAGTGGTTCACCCACACTGCCAACGCCTCACGCCGGGCCGTCTCT
>Ga0268288_10086_pt1 | contig 48819 bp, 49 predicted proteins | sample BraspS3V5C_FD_191349 | JGI IMG/M metagenome (GOLD analysis project Ga0268288, IMG submission 191349) | Soil microbial communities from Anza Borrego Desert, Southern California, United States - Bradyrhizobium sp. S3-V5C | ecosystem: Environmental > Terrestrial > Soil > Desert | place: USA...
CTTGAAGGCCGCTGTGTGGTTCCGGCGCGGTCGTCTGTTCATGGTCTCTCCTGTTCACGGCGATTATCGCCGTTGTCAGGCAAAAATTCCACTTATCGACCTGTTCAAATTTGCGGGGCCGGCTCTCAGGAACCCGCGCGCAGCATTGGTCAACGCGGCAACGTCAGTGCCGGACTTCGCCGATATAATAAGGTGCATCGTATCTCGCGCGGATTGCGACCGGAGCGACGGCCCCCATTCGCGCGCGGCGAGCCGCGCATCCGCCACGTTGGAAACGCTCTTGCCGTGGTCGTCGATTGCCGCGCCCTTCTCGATCAGCTTGTTGAGCCTGTAGGTGACGCCGTCGCGACCGTGACCGGTCGCTTCCGGCCGGAGAACCACCGCCTCCGCGCCAATGCCGGAGGCTGCTTCGACCCTGGCGAAAACGGCCGCACTGGACGCCGAATCAAGACGGCGCGGTTTGGCTCCATGCTCCTGATTGGCCGCCTGGGCTTCTCGAATCCGGAAGCGCTCTTTGCCGCTGCCGGCCATCGCCGCGACGACGCGCGCTTCCAGTTCGCCCGCACCATCGGCATCGATGCGCGCGGCGTGGCGATGGCCGGAGAAGGCGGCGGCGATCACCCGCTCGTACGTTGCGCGGCCTTCGGGAGTGTCCGGGACGCTTGTCAGCTTCAGGCGGAACGCCCCCACATCTTGACTTTCGGCACGCTTCGAAAAGTCCGCCGACCACGCCTTGATTTCCTCCGCGACAGCCTCCCGATCCGTCAACATCCGCCCGTCGTGCGTCTCGAGCGGGACGTCCTCCCGTTGAACATACTGCCCGGTCGCGGTCGCACGCGCGATGCCGCGCGCGTAGGACACCACTTTTATCACTGCCGGCTGATACCCGGCCGCAAGCTGCCGAGCACGGCCGAGCGCTCCGCCTTGCCTTGCCCGGTCGGCGCTCATGCCTCCACCGGAAGCGCCGCCGCTGAAACCGCCGTCGATTGGATTGGGCGCTGCACCGCGCGGGGTTGCGGCGCGGCTGCCGCCGCTGCCACCAGCGCCCGCGGCGGGCAGCGACCTCGATCGCTCCTCGTCGAGTTCGCCCGTAATGGTCGCGCCTCGAATGATCTCTTGGGCTGGCGGCGACTTCGGAAGAGGTGGAAGCCTTACCCGACGGCGAAGCAAATCATCCTCGATTCCACCGCCCGGCCCTGGACGTCGTCGATCCGCGCGTGCTTGAGCAACCGTACGGCGCGTCGCCTCGACCTGCTCGAGCCACCAGGTGATTTGCGCGGCGCGGTTCACGAAGCCGCCTCGTCGGTCAATTCGGGAGGCAAAATGAGCTTCGCCTCCCGCCGTAGCTTCGAGCCATAGGCGACCGTCATCTCGGTCAGTTCGTCATTGATGGAGGCGACGACCTCATGCAGCCCGCGCCACACCGGCTCGGTGTCCTCGATCCGCACGGCCTGGCCGCGATGGATGGCCTTTAGCACCTGCGCCAAATTGCGGCCGACCATACGCACCTGTTGTGCAAGCTCGATCACCACTTTCGTGTTTTCGGCCGACAAGGCCGGGCCGGCCTGAACCGACGCGCGAATTAGCCGACGAACCACTTCGGCTTTCGGCAATCCATAGAGCTCCACCGCACGTTTCAGGTGCGCCTCGTCGGCATCGGACAACTCGGTCCGAAGCCTCGGCTTCCGTCGTGGGACTGCTATGGAGCGAGCCATCCGCCCCTCCCCCTTCTCTTCCCGTTCGCACGGCTCAGCGGTCGCAGACCCGAGCCGACCGCTGGCGATCCGATTAGGATCGACAGCGAAGCGCGACAGCGCCCTTCGGCTGCGTCCAGCAGCCGTCCCCCGGTTTGGCCCACAAACCGGTATCTTGTCAACCAATATCTAATACACTGAATGTTAGATACTCAGCGCATGAAGAGCGCTTGCGTTCAAAAGAGGTGTCCGAATGAACTCTCCAACCTTATGGCGCGCAGTGCCTTCCACAAGCTCCTGATTGCGGCAATACCGCAATTCGTCAATGCCGCGTTTCGCCATGTCGTGACGGCCACAGCAAAGAAATGCCGGAATAACGCAATTCGGCAAGACCGTAACCCGGCAGAACGCGAATACCGCAACGCCGTAACAACCTCTTTCGACATCGCGGCAATGCGGCATCACCGCACTCGCAAAATCACCGATTAACCAATGCATTGCGACAAAACCCCAATCACGATCTACCGAAAAGAGATAATGCGCGATTGCCGCAAGTTCATTATGTTGTATGTTGTCATTCCAACGACGGAGCTCACCGCCTAAGGAGGACCAAGTGCCGAGCATCTTCGCCGTGGCAAACCCGAAAGGCGGAAGCGGCAAGACGACCGTCGCGATCATCCTCGCCGGCGAGTTCTCCAAGCACGGTTATTCGGCCGCCATCGTTGATGCCGATCCGCAGGGATCCTCTTACCAATGGCATGCGTCATCGGTCGCGCGCGGCTTGAGCCCACAAGGCGTGGACCTCGTGCGCGCGCCTGATGAAAAGGCCCTCGCCCAGGCGATCGATCGGCTGGACGGCTATGACGTCGTCGTCATCGACACCCCCGGCTATTATGGCGATGTCTTGATCCAGTCGGCGCTGCGCGCCGACCTCGTCGTCTTGCCATGCAAGGTGCATACCTTCGATGCTTCCCAAGTCGTGCGCACCATCCGCAATCTCGAACAGCATGCAGCAACGTCAAAACTACCGATGAGCCCGCATCGTGTTCTGTTCAACGAATACGACAGTCTCGACCGCAACACCCGGCCTCTCAAGGAGGTCGTCGCCTATCTCGACGCAGAAAAGGTTCCCGTCTGCGCCAATGCGCTGTATCGGCGCGTCACCTACCGCACCATGACCAGCGGACACGGCACGTTGTACCAGATGAACGACAAGGACGAATCGATCCGAAAGGCCCGTTACAACGCCGATCAGGTTGTCCGCGAATTGCTCGCGGCAAGCCAAGGCGCCGGCGAGGGCGATAGCGCCGCATGACGGACCCCGCCTCTGCACAGAAACCCGATCGCCCTCCCCTGCCCCGCGACGCGTTCCGCGCTCATCGCGTGAACACGGCGCCGACCGATACCCCAGCGGCAAAGCCGGTCGTGGTGACGCCCGCCTATGAAGATCAGGTCAACGCGCCAGCGGCACATTCTACGTCGGCGGATAGCGCGTCCGCACGTAAGCCGGCGCGCCCTCAGAAAGCCCGCGATCGAAATCCATTCGATGCCTACGGCGAGCGATCCTCATCTCGGCCTTACGCGTTGCGCTTCCCCGATGCGATCGACCTTGTGGTCCGTCAAATGGCCGCCGAGGAGCGAACACACCCGCTTCGGATCATCGACCGCATTGTCCACGACCACCTCAAACGGATCGGCCGCCTGCCGCCGACGCGCGAAACCTGACAGAAATGTCCGCGCTGAGGCCGCATATTCGCGGCCACGCGACGCACCGAATGATGGGGGCGACACAAGCAGGATCACGTTTACGAAAAGTCGTCCGGGAAGGAAGATGGAGGTGGCTCCCTGTCACGGGCAGCTTGCCCTTGCCGCCGGAGTGCCATGAGCATCGGCCAGACCGAAAATTTCCCCGCTGCGGCGCGGCGGGCCAGGATTCTGAGATAGCCTCCTGGATTCTTGATGGCGTTGCCCCGTTGCAGGATGGCCGAGAGCACCACACTCGCCTGTCCGTCGCCCATGGCGACGCGGGCTTCCTCCCAGGCGCTTGGACTGATGCCGAGCATGGGGCGCACGGTTGATGCCGTCGCAATGAGATCTTGCGGGGTGCGGATGCCGCCGCGCGCGTAGTCGACGATATCGGGACAGAGTTCGACCACCATGCGAATTGGGATGGTGTCGGGAACTCGAGAACGGTCGGGGTCGATCATCTCCCCGCCGCCAGGTGCCGGGTCAGGTTCGGATGGGTTGGATTTCTCCGGGCCTGAGTTCTGAAGCTGATCGGCTGGCAGTTCTGGTGGCCGCGGCTCAACGGCATCAAGCTGGCGTTCAAGGACCACGACGATGGCCTCTCTAAGGTGCACCAATTCGACGATGATCGGCTCTAGGACGTCGCTCGTCGGGACGCGAGGGAGCCGGGCCATGATCTCGCGGAACGTTCGATGATAGGATTCCCAATCAGCCGGTACGTGCTGCTCCACGCCCATGGCAATCATCTTGGCGATGTCACGCCGCGCCAAGGTTATCCGCTCGCGGAGAATGGCGAGCGCCTGGCGCGTGGCGATGGCGGCCTCGGCCTGAGCCGCGAATTCCTCGGCCCGGGCCACGATCGGTCCGAGATCGAAGCCAAACGCCTGTTCGATATCGCCCGAGCTCGTCTTTCGCGCGTAGCGTTTCCCGTTCGGGCTGTCACGCCGGAGAACAAGACCGCTATCGACAAGCGCCGCGAGATGACGGCGCAAGGTCGAGGCCGCTATCCCGTGGGCGCGCAAGGCGAGAAGTCGATTTGAGGGGAATACGACCAGATCGGCGGCGCCGGCGGTCAACACCGTGTCAGGATGAAACGAAAGCAGCGCATTGAGGACCGCGAGAGCGCGGTCAGAAATGGCCAGCGATGCCCGCGCCTCGCAGATGTTCCGGAACACCTGCCATTTGTGCGCGGGCTTGCCCTCGGGGCATTCTCTCACGCCGCGTTGCGCCTCGACGGTACTGAGCGACAGCGGTCGCTGCCCAAACGGCGTAATCGGATTTTGGTCAAGCATCTCCATTCGCGTCCTCTCGTTATCGAGAGCGCGGGCAAACAAAGACCGTGGCGTAAAACCGCGAGTCCCCTTGAACTGTCGGATGGCGCGGGCTAAAATGCCTCTATGCGATAGGGGGGATTGTTGGCGATTGGCGTCGCCAGCCCGCTCATCCTCATGAGAGACCCGGCTCCGCCGGGTTTTTCTTTGTCCGAACGCACCTCTCCTGGTTGAATCGAATCCGTCTATTATATTGAATGTTGACGGGCCGTCCAACGTGTAGGCTCAGAGGATCGACGGAACGATTTGCAGGGAATTAGCGATGAGCGAAAAGCGTTGCCGCCGAAAGGCGGCTCACGCGGCGCAGGGCGGCACCTTGCGACGTGCGTTCCAGGCAGGATTGGAAGCGCTCCGGCTGGAATCGGGGCTAAGCCGACGGAAATTTGCGGAGCAGCTTGGCATTCCGCGATCAAGCTACTTTCACTTGATGACGTCGGCGGCGAACCCGAGCCTCGATTACATCGAACTCATCGCCGAGCGGGCGGGCGTCGATCCCTTGCGATTGCTCCGCCAATTGGCCAATTCGGCCGGCGCCCGCCGCCCGGACATCAGGGATGGCCGCGCGGCTAGGTGAGTCGTTTCAAGGACTTGCCTGTGAAATTTTCCAACATCCAATATACTGGACCTCGGGCTTGGTGTATGGTCCCGCAGTTTTTCGCTATGGACCCGAAAGCCAGTCACCGATGCCGCCTGTTCGCAAGCCGCTGCCCGTCGATCATTCGATCCTGAATGAGATGCTGGCGATCCGACTGCAACAACTCGAGATCGAAAACGGCGGCATGGAAGCCTTCCTGCCGAAGACGGGACTGGCGCGCGGCACTTACTACACGATCGTGCGCGGCATCGGGAATCCGACGCTGAGGACGATGGAGCGGATTGCCTCGAGCCTGAACATGAGCGTGCTCGAGCTCTTAGGTTTCGAGGCCGCGGATGCGCGCCGCGCGCTCAAGAAAAGCGGCGTCGACTATGACGAGCTGGTCTCGGCGATCGGCAAAAAAAATCGGGCCGACCGCGGTCTTGCGCGGCAGACCCGATCGCGAAAACTTCCTTCGTAGCGGTCCGGATTCGCCTCCGGCGCCGCCCTTCAGGCGAGAGCGATGGGGAGGCCGAAGCCTCCCCCGCTGTTCGCTATGCCGCGGCGCGTTCGCTGGCTTGTGCCAACCGGCCGAGCTCCAGAGCGATGAGATCGACGGTGTAGACCCGCTGGCCATCGCGCTCGAAGCTGTTCTGGCGGAGCCGTCCGCGCACGTGGACCAGATCTCCCTTGCTGACGTGCTCGTTCACGTAGGACTGGATCGCCTTCGTAAAGATCGTGACTTCGTTCCAGTGCGCGTCGTCCTTCCACTGACCTTTGTCGTCCTTGAAGGGGTAGTTGGCGCAGATGCTGACGCGAAGGGTCTTGCCAACCTGCTTGATGGTTCCGACCCGACCGATGAGGGTGAATTCGGCGATGTTACGCATTGTCTTTCTCCATCTTGTGGGGCTGTGCCCCGTTGCGATGGCGATCCGTTCATGGCCGGGAAGACGAAACAGAGCCGGAGCCGCCTGAGGCGAGCGGAGGGCAAGCGCAGCGCTGCGCCCCGGCCGGAGCCACGAATTTTGGCGCCGCAGGCGCATGCGCGAGGAATGCCGGTCGGGGTCCCCGCTTGCGGGGGGAAACCGGCAGGGGAAAATTCTTGGCTCCAGGGGCCGACGTGCCGTCGACGGCCATAGGAATCCAGCCATGCAACCGGGAGCGACAGCCCGAACGGGAGAACGACCTGCCATCGCCGCCAGTGCCCGGATCTTCGGTCGGCGCAACCAAAAGGACGGCCATGTGAGCATCGCGGCGTTTCGCACATTTGCCGACGGACGACATTTCGGAAGCGCCGACCTGTCCTGACGAGTACGATCGTCTTGGCGATTCCCAGGACGCGTGCGGCCCGCGCGGAGAGACCGAGCACTGCGGAACGGCCGCGCAGTTTCAGTTTTCCGCGACTCCCGGGTCGCTCGATCACCTGCTCGCAGCCAAGTGCGTCCATGGCTAAAGCTCAAGAACGCCAGGCAAAGCGAGGAGGTGAAGGTGAGGTCGACCATTACGTCACGCCCGCCGCTTTTCGTTGAGGTGCGAATTGATCTGCGACATCAGGATTGGGCCAAGCGAGAACTCTCCGGCCTCGGCTTTTCGTGTCAAACCGCGCAGATAACCGCCGGCGGATCTGATCGCGGCGCCGCGCTGCAGGATGCACGCAACAACAATCGCGGCCGGAGTTTCGCCGAGAACCGTTTGCGCCTCTTCCCAGGCGCTAGGGCTAATCCCGAGCATCGATCGAACCACCGCGGCGGTGGCGAGGAAATCCCGCCAGTTCGAAATCCCGCCCTTGGCGTAATCGACGATATCGGGGCAAGCGCTCAGCACCATTCCCAACGGATAGGTCCCTTCCGCCACCCTCGGTGTTTGAGGTTTCGGCTGAGCCCTCGCCGCCCTGCCTTTTTGAAGGCTAGGTTCAAGATCAATAAAGGGGTCTGTATTTGAATTCTGTATGTGGCGCTCAGTATGGGACTCATTGGCGCTTGGATTCGTGGATTTGATATGTGTTTCCAGAAGATTGAGCACGTCGTCCGCCAGCTGTGACAGCTCTTCGGCGATCGGCTCGAGTTCTTGCCTCGTCGCGGTACGTGGAATCTGGTCGACGATCGAGCGGAAGGCGGCATGGACTTCCTGCCAGTCGGCCGGCCCCTGCCCTCCCTGACGTGTCGGGACACCTTCCTCGATGCCCGTGGCGATCATCTTGGCAATGTCGCGCCGGCAAAGGGTGATCCGCTCGCGGACAAGCTTGAGCGCCCGGGCCTCTGCGTCGATGTCGGCCGCCAGGCTCTCGAACTCTTCCGATCGGGCAACCAGTGGCGACAGGTCGAAGCCGAAGGCCAGCTCGATCTCGCCGGCGCTGCCCTTTCGGGCGTAGCGCTTGCCGTTTGGACTATCCCGCCGCACGACCAGGCCCGCGTCAACGAGAACGGCAAGGTGACGCCGCAGCGTCGACGCCGGCATCCCATGCGCCCGCAGCGACAGTTGGTGGTTCGACGGAAAGACAATCAGATCGTCTTCGCCGGTGAGCGCGGTCTCAGGATGGAAGGTGAGAAGCGCATTCAATACCGATAGCGAGCGTTCGGAGACCCCCAAGCGAGGCCGCGCCGTGCAGATGGCGTGGAAGATTTTCCATTTGTGCACGACCTTCTCGGGTGGCCGCGCGGTGGCGACCATTTGGCTTGCCACATGGGCAAGCGTCAGCGATCGCCGCCCAAAGGGCGTCGTTGGAGCGTGTGACTGCATGTCTTTGCCTCTTCAGGGCAAAGGAAATCGGCTCGCCAAAACGACGCCGTCTCTCACGAGACACTTGACTGCGATTCGCGGAAGTGATTCTCTGTCAGTCGCCAAACAGACGAGAGAGGGCTTCCGGACGGAAACGTTTGGGGGCCTTTTCTTTTGCCGCTATGAATCCTTCTTCGTATTGCGGGAACGCGGCTTACGCATCGGCGCGGCGTCGAAACGCCGCGTAGATTTCGGGTAGCTGTTCAATCAGGTAAGACCCGAAAGCGGGCGCTGATTTCTCTTCGATCGTGAACTGAAGGCGATCTTTTCCCTGCACGATCTGCGCGAGGGGGACGCCGGTATCTGACTTGATGACCTGCTTGGACTTTTTGGCCTGACGAGGTGACAGTGCCTTGAGAGCTCGGGCGAACCGCGTGTCGCTCTCCAGTGCATCGAAGCCAGGTGACGCGATCGCTTGGCGCCATCTGTCGCCGGTCTTTGGGAGAAGTTCTGCCAACTGTTCCCACCGTGGCCGGCCAACCTTTGGGGCCGGACCGATGGCGACAATGAGCTCTTCGGGAACGCTGCGCGCGACTGTGATCATGGTCGACAGATTACCCTTGTGGACTGCCAAGGCGGCCGTCAACGCTGACCGAGCGAACCCGTGATCCTCAAGCCGCGCTGCGAAGAGCGCGCGCTCGATGAAAGAGAGATCGCGCCTTTCGAGGTTCTCTCGGCCCTGGGCCACCACGAGTTGCTCGTCGCTCAGGTGTTTGACAATTGCCTTAACTGGTCGGCCAAGGCGCTGCAGCGCTTCTAATCGCCGATGCCCATACGCAACTTGATATCGCCCTTCCGTTTGAGGGCTCGGCCTCACCAGGATCGGGACTTGTTGCCCATGCTCAGCAATGCTCGCCTGGAAGGCCTCAAACTCCGCAGCCTTCGCATCGTCCAACCGGTCGCGAATAAAGGATGGATCGATCAGCGCGGGATCGAGCTCCACTACGTGATCTCCACCAGCGAGCTGCTCACGTAGCGCTCTCGCTTCGTCGGCATCCTGCGATAGGCTCTGCAGAGAGAGTCCCATAGCCTTGAGCGATCCCGATTTGACCGGCGTGCGAGTTTGCCGGTCATCGGATGATGGCTGCGCGGTGATTGGGGCCATCATGGCTTTGAGCGCATCACGTCGCTTGTTCACACCGCCCTCCCCCATGCCTCTTTGACAAGATTTTCGATCTCGGCATGCGCGCCATCGAGGGATTCAAGAGCGCGGTCGTAGGTGCTTCGAACGAAATTCTCGCGGCCGACTTCGTACAGCGTTTGTTTAGTCAACCCTGCGTCGGAGATAGCCGTCGACTTCAAAATTGCGGTCGTAAGAACGCGTTCGCCGAACAGACTTCGCATGAGCCCAACGATTTGGCCTTGGGGACCATCGGTGGGCTCAAAACGCGTAATCACGTAACGAAAGAAATCGTAATCGGCGTCGCCGCCGGCTTGCTCGACCACATCGAGAAGACTCGCGGTCATGTGTAAGAACTGGGACATCGATGCGACGTCGAGCATCTGAGGATGGATCGTCACCAAAACGCTGCGAGCGGCACATAGCGCGGAGAGCGTGAGAAAACCGAGAGATGGGGGGCAGTCGAGAATGACGACGTCATAGTTGTCTTCGACTGACGCGAGCGCACTTGCGATGCGCGAGAAAAACATCCGCTCGGAGCCGCGGTTGCGTTCGGCCAGGACCTTTGGCGTATCGTGCTCGAACTCCTGGAGTTCCAGATTGCCCGGAACGATATCGAGGCCCGAGAAATAGGTTTTCCGGATGATCTCGGACAACGGTCGGCGAGCATCATCGTATCGGATTGCGCCATACAGCGTTTCGTTTTCTTGGAGATCAAATTCTGGCTGGAGGCCGAACAGGGCAGAGAGCGATGCTTGAGGATCGAGATCAATCGCCAGAGTGCGATAGCCCCTCATCGCGAAGTGTTGCGCCACGTGGGCGGCGGTCGTGGTTTTGCCGGAGCCGCCCTTGAAGTTCGTGACAGCGATGACCTGGAGATGCTCACCCTCGCGACGGTTCGGGGCGTAGCTCTGTTTGGTCTTCGCAAGTGTGCGTCGGATCTCGTGCACTTGCTCCAAGGAAAACAGGCGGCGCCCACGGGCCGTCTTCTCTGCCTCAGGGGCGTCGCCGGCAAGTGAGAGATGGCGAATATAGGCGTCGGTAACGCCGATCAGCTTTGCTGCTTCGCCGGAGGTGAATTTGCGGAGCTCTTTCAGAGACGACGGTGGAAACGCGCGTAGCCGCAACTCCTTGAGCTGGGCGCTAAGAAGATCGGCGTCCGACTCCACAAGCCGCGTTAAAGAGCGGACTTTCTTGCCGGTTCGGTGGCTGGCATCATTTGCTGCTAGAGCCGTCATATACGCTCGGTATCCAAATTTTCCACGTTGAGCGTAAATTCGGCGACTTCTCCGAGTCGGTCAAGCAAATAAGGGTTAACGGAAATTAACCACTTGACCCAGCGGTAGTGTTCTCAGCTGAGAACTTTTCGACTCGCCGCTGCAGTTCTCAGCTGAGAACTGCCCCGTGTGCGCAAGGCCTGCCGCTGGGTGGGCCATGGCGCATCAGAGAATCAAGCGCGCTGCCTGTCCCAACGATCGCTCTGCCTCATTGTAGTAGCTCGCCGCCTGCTGCACCGACCTATGCTGGGACTGCTGCATCGCCTCGGGCAGGGCTACCCCTTGGCGGGCCGCCTCGGTCAAATACCCCGACCTCAATCCGTGCGCCGAAAACTCCCGCGGCTCCAGCCCAGCCATTGCGCAGCGCCGCTTGATGATCAGGTTGATCGACTGGGGGGTCAGCGCTCGTTCCTCGGTCGCCTCCCAGCGATCGATCGCGCGGAAGATCGGTCCCTTGGAAATATCAGCCCGCTCAAGCCATTCGCGCAGCGCCTCGACCGGCGGACCCACCAGGAGCACCCTCCCCGCTTCGTCCGCGACGCCGGTCTTGGTCCGGCCGAGCTGGATCGCGACGCACGCCAAGGTAGGTGAATGGGGATTCTTGGGGTCGAGCGGCACCACAGGCTCGTCGCTGATCTGCTCGACTCGGAGCCGCGCCACCTCGCTGCGTCGACGTCCGCCGGAGGCGAAAGCCAGCAGCAGGATCGCGAGATCCCGGGTGTCGACGAGCCGGTCGGAGCGGCAGGTCGCGAGCAGCCGGTCAAGCACGTCGCGAGTCATTGCCCGCTTGCTCTTGCGCTGGCGCGGCCGGACGCTGGCCCGGACCGCGAGCCGCAAGGCCGCGCGAAGACTGGGGGCGTGGAACGGACCCTCCTGCCCTTTCCAGCGATGCAGCGTGCCCCAGTTCGCCAGCCGGCGCTTGACCGTCGACGGCGCATGCGGCCCATCGGTCCGAAGCAGTAAGGCCTCTCGCAGCTCCGTCGCGACCTCGGCCGGCATGCCGTGTTGCGGATCGGTTTCGCGCTCGGCTGGATCCCACAGGTGATGCGCGACGTATTTCAGGGCCAGGCTTTCCGGCGCCGGCCACGGCAGGGACGCGCCGGTCGCGGCTTTCGCCCAACCCTCGAGGTAAGCCAGATCGGAAGCGAGCGCCCGCAGGGTGTTCTCGCCCATGCCTTCGCGCGCGAGATGCTTTAGCGTCGCGACGTCGTCGTCGGTGAGCAGTTCGGCGAGCCGATCGCGGCGCTCCATCGGCAGGATCGCCGAGAGCGCATCGAGCTGGAGCGCGCGCCGGGTTTCGGGGTCGGAGACCAGCGCGCGGGAGGTGATGTCGTCCATCGGCAGCGCTCCGTCAGAAACCGTAGCTTCGATCCGCCCAGCGCAACAGCACGCGGGCGTCGGGGTCGGGAAGGCGGACGCGCTGGGCCTTCAGACCTCCGGCGATCGCAAGCCCCACGTCGGGATCGACCCAGTGGCCGTGGGTCATCAGGAAGAACCAGCCGAAGGACAGGCCGACCTCGCGGTCCACAGCCTCGATCCGGTCCATCAGGAGATGAACCGAAGCCTCCGGCGTCATGAGCAGCCGCTCCTTTGGCGGGTTCAGCGGCCGCGGGATGAAGCCGACCTCGCGCTCGCCCTTGTGGGTGTAATCGCGCGCATCGAGCGCCCAATGGGCGAAGACGCGTTGCGGCCTGGCGCTGGATTCCTCCCAGTCCTGAAAGAACCGCAGCTCTCTCGGCACAAAGTCAAAATAGTCCGGCAACGCCTCGAGGAACGGCGTTTCGCGCGTCGTCCCCCCAGGCCCCACTTCGCGGATGACGCGCCGCTCCAGCTCCGGCCTTTTGGCCTCCCGCTTCTCCCGCTCGACGCGGCCACAGCGGTCCAGAAAACTGCGGACGTGGATCACCGCGCCGCCCGCGCGGCCGAGGAGCCGATAGACCGGGCCGGCAAGGCGATCTGAGTCGGGGAGCTGATCGGTGCGAGGCCAGCTCGGATCGAGCAGTTCCGATTCTCCCCAGGGTGGATAGTCCGGGTTAACGATCGGGCCGGCGCGCCATTCGATCTCCCGTCCAAGCGCGATCTGAAGATAGTCGGCCGCGCCGGGCCCGGTCGGCGCCGACGCGAAGGCACTGCTGCCGCGCCATTCGGTAATCTGCAGATCAGTCTCTTTCAGGCGCCGCCACACGGCCGCGATGTCGCCGTTGTCTTTCGCGAGCTCGGCCGCCATCCATGGCCGCAATTCACCAATCCGCGTGCCGTCCGGCCGGAGGACCGACCTTGTGTCGCGCCAGTAATCGTCGTCGATCGGCGCGACGCCAAAGGCAAATCCCGGAAAGGCGGCGGCCAGCGCAGGGATGAGGTCGGCGTCAGCCGAGGCCGGATCGAGCCCGGCCAGGACGGTTTCGAGCGAGGCGGCGTCCGGGAGGCGGGCAGGGGCGGTCATCCCGGCGCTCCATCATCGGTCCAGGGGTTCAGCAGCGGCACGCCGAGCGGCGCAAAATCCTTGGTGTTGCGGGTCGCAAGCACCAGCTCGCGGTCGAGTGCCGTCGCCGCAAAAAATCCGTCCATAACCGAAAGCGCAAAGCCGCTCTGGCGGGCTTGCGCCATTACGTCGCCCCAGCGTTCGGCGATCGCGGGGTCGATCGGCAGGATCCGCTCGGCGAAGCGCGCCGGCAGATCCTCCGCGAGCCAGGCGGAGAGCGCTTCCCGGCGGCGGCCATCGTCCATCAGGGCAATGCCGCGCCGGAGCTCGGCGATCGACGCCACGCTGATGAAGGCCCGGTCCTCGTCGATCGTATCGAGCCAGGCGAGCACCTTGGGGTCCGGCGCCGGCCGGCGAACCTCCGACAGCACGTTGGTGTCGAGCAGGACGTTCATAGATCAAGGTCGCGCGGCTGATCGCGGACCCGATCGAGATCGACGTCGGCGTCGCGCAGAGGCGAGGCCATCAGGAACTCGGCCAGCGTGCCCTTGCGGACGGTCTTGCGCGCCCATTCCTCGGCCGAGACGATGACGACGCTCGGCTTGCCGTGGCGGGTGATGATCTGCGGGCCGCTCTGGGCGCGCTCGATCACTTCGGAAAGGCGCGCCTTGGCTCCGGCGACCGTCCAATGATCCGATTCGTGGGTCGGGATCTTGCGAGAGATTGTCACGCTTGGCTCCTGTGACCATACTGACTATCGTGACTATAAACAGTCTCGCTGCGGCATTCAACAGACCCCGCGCGTGAGGCGTGCCGTTTTGCTATGATCGAGCCGGACTCAAGGACAGCGCCATGGGCAGTCGCGAGAAACAGAATCAGGCGGCGGCCGACCAAGCCGGCGCGGCCGGCCGCGATCGTCGAGCCGTTCGGGCCGTCGATCTGACCGAGGCGGATCTCGCCGCGATCAATGCCAGCGAGATGACGCCCGGCTTTGAGCACCTCGATGCCGAGCTTGAGCCAGAGCCGGCCTTCCTGGTCGAGGAGGGCGTGCGCTTCGCCCGAGAACTCGGAGAGCGCGGCGAGAAGACCGAGGGTCGGCCGGCCGACAAGACGTTTCGCGACAGCCTCTACGACGACGGTTGAGCTCGGCCGACACGGACGTCGACCAGCGGCACGACATCGAAGGCGCCAGGCGCGTGCGTCCGGAGGAGGAGAGGGGGCGGGCAGGGCGGCGTCCTCTCGTCGATCGGAGGCCCGGCGGGGATGATTTTCCGGGCTGCGGGCGCTCAGAATCGCTGATTTGCGAATCCATGTCCAACACTATCGATAAGGGGTGGTTATCGATAGTGAGAAGGGTGTCGGAAAAGGCACCGCTATGACGGAAGCTAATGCCGTGATAGCTTCCGTTTCACTGATTCCCGTTAAGGTTATCAAAGCCTTGCATTCCGGCTACCAGATCCCCGATCCGCTGCCCTGGACCCAGATCGCCGCCTCGCTCGCCGCGGCCGAGGATGCGCTGGCCCGACTCGACGAACGTCTCGCCAAGAGCCCGATCCGCGACGGCTGGATCTCCCGCACCCACTTTACCGATGCCTGCGCCAGTCTGTGGCTGGAGGGCGAGCTCGTCCATCTCGAAGATCTCGTTCTCCACGACGCCGACATGGACGTCCGCACCCCGACCCACGAGCTGACGCGGGCGCACGCCGTGCTGCGGACCCGCCGGCGTATCACCGAGGCCAAACCCGACTGGGCGCTGTCAGCGTCTGGGCTTGCCGGGCTCCGAGGCCGGGGAGGGCAGAGCGACCGAGAAGAGGAAGTCAGCGATCGGAAGGGGAGAGGCGACGAGGCGTTTGAGCCGGACGATGTCGACGGTGAGGCGGATCAAGCCGAGCCGTTTCGCGTGACCCCCGCCGACGACCGGCTGGCCGGCGTGTTCGCCGCGGTCGACGCCGCGATCGCCCAGGCCAATCGCACCCTCGCCGGCGAGATCAACAGTCAGCGCCAGGTACAGCCGGAGCGCGACCCGCTGGTCTACGACCTCGACTGGGACGAGGATGAGCGTCTCGCCGAATGGCGCGCAGTCGTCGACCAGACACACAACCTGCCGCCGGCGCTGGCGGCGGCGATCGCCGCCGACGCCTGGCGCGCGCTCGAACCACTGCAACACTCGCCGTGGCTCGGCCGGTTGCTCGCCGCCGCGCTCCTGCGGGCGCGCGGCAAGGCGCGCTCCCACCTGCCTTGCCTCCATGACGGCCTGAAAGCGATACCGCGCGAGCGGCGGCGGCCGCACGATGCGGCCTCCCGCCTCGCCCTGCAGCTCGAGGCGATCGCGGCCGCGGCCGAGTCGGGCCTGAAGGACCACGACCGCTGGCTGACCGCGCGCAGCCTCTTGGCCCGCAAGCTCGATGGCTGCCGTTCCACCTCCCGGCTGCCGGCGCTGCTCGACTATGTGCTGACCCGCCCGATCGTCTCGGCCGGCATGATTGCGGAAGAGCTGGAGATCACGCCGCGCGCCGCTCAGGACCTGGTCGGGAAGCTCGGGTTGCGGGAGGCGACCGGGAGGGGACGATATCGAGCGTGGGGGGTTTTATAGCCGTTGGCCATTCAACAGCCATTTGCGTTGTTTAAATCAGGCAGTAACCCCATCGTGAAACGCTGCATTTGCGGTTATGATTCGCGGAGCAGGAGAAAGTAAAGCACAGCCATGGCCCGCGGGGAGTTGATGAAAAAATTGCTGGCCAGCTACGGTCGGGACGATGAGTTCCGCGCCGTGGCGGAGCAAATCATCGGCGAAGAGGAAAAGAAGAACAACCGCGTGCTGGCGCGCAGCCTGCGCAAGACCCTTGAGGCCGGCCCAAGCCGCCCGAGCGGTCCGAAGGCGCTCGCGCCCTTGCTTCCCTTCCCCGAAGCGGCCGCCGACTTCATCGAGCGGATCGAACCGCGGCACACGCGCAATGATATCGTGCTCGGGGCGACGAACGTCCGGGTGCTGCTCGGCCTCGTCAAAGAGTTTCGCCGCGCCGATGAAATTCGGCGCCACGGCCTCAAGGTCCGGTCCAAGCTGCTGTTCTGTGGCCCGCCGGGATGCGGCAAGACGCTGTGCGCGGAGATTTTTGCAGCCGAGCTCGGACTGCCGCTGTTCCTCGTCAAACTCGATCGGCTGATCTCGTCCTACCTCGGCGAGACGGCGGGCAATGTGCGCAAGATTTTCGAGTTCGCCCGCAAACAGCCCTGCGTCCTGTTCTTTGACGAGTTCGACGCCCTGGCGCGCTCGCGCGACGACTCGAGTGAGCACAACGAGCTGCGCCGGGTCGTCAACAGCCTGCTGCTGTTCATCGACCACATCCAGCCAAAGGGCTTTCTGATTGCCGCCACCAACCTCGATCAATCGCTCGATCCGGCGGTCTGGCGGCGCTTCGACGAGGTCGTCTGGTTCGACAAGCCGGATCGAGCAATGATCGCCCGGTTCCTGCGGCTCAAGTTCAAGAACATCGCCACCGCCTTCGATCCGCTGCAGCATGCGGCAGCGCTGGAGGGCTATTCCTATGCCGAGATCGAGCGCGTCTGCACCCAGGCGGTCAAGACGATGATCATTGATCGCCGCAAGCAGGTGCAGGCACGCGACTTCAATCGCGCCTTGGACGACGAGGCGCGGCGCCGGGCAGGACAGTCACGCCTCGCGCCGCCGAGCTAGGCGCGCCGTGGCCCGATACGATCACCTCGAACTCGTCCGGCTTCCCGAGCAATTCGAGCGCCGCAAGCACGGCGGCGGCGGTCCGCCGCCGCCGCGCGATCGCGACCAGCACACCACCAAGCTGCGCGACGAACTCACCGCCGCGACGCAGGAGCAAAGGCGGCGGCGCAAGCCCGAATTCGTCGACCCCACCCTGATCCTGCGCGTGCAGATGACCGGCGCCCTGCTTGAGGAGGAGTGGGAGCGGCTCGGGCTCACGGTGCTGTCGAGCGACGCGGACCGCACGCTCGTGCTATTCGCATCGAACGAAGACATGCGGGATTTTCGCGCGCGGCTTGACGCCTATCAGGGCGGCCCGCCCCCCGGGCAGAAGCATGCGCCTTACATCAACTTCGTCTCTGGGATCGAAAGCATCGGATCGGTCGAGCCGCGCGATCGGATCGGTCCACGTTTGCGGGAAGAAGGGTTCGCTGATGTCGATGATTTCGTCGCGCAGACATCCTATCTGGTCGACATCGAACTTTGGGACCTGGGCGAACGTCGCCTGCGCGAACGCAAGATCGAGGACGTCATCCGCTACGTCGAGGCACGAGGTGGCGATGTCTTCGATCGCTATGTCGGCCCCTCGATCAGCATGTTCCGCACGCGCCTGACGGGCGAACTGCTTCGCACGCTGCTGACGATCGAAGAGATTGCGGCGATCGATCTGCCGCCGGCGCCGGACGTGACGACAGCCGAGGCGCTCGACATGGTGCTAGCGGAGGCGCCGCCACTGAACGCCGTCGCCGATGATGCCCCACTGATTGGCATCATCGATAGCGGAGTCAACGATCACCCCTTCCTGGCGGATATTCTTGTGGGTTCGATCGGCGTTCCCGCCGAGCTCGGCACCGCAGACGTCTGGGGCCACGGCACCCGCGTGGCCGGCGTCGCCGTGTTCGGCGATCTGCGGGCGCAGCTCGACGCCGGCGCGTTGCAACGCGGCGCGCGCCTCTGTGCGGCGAAGGTGGTGAACGATGAAGGAGGGTTTGACGATCGGCGTCTCGTGCCCTCGCAGATGCGCGAGGCGGTCGCGACCCTGAACCAGCGCTTTGGCTGTCGGGTCTTCGTGATCGCGCTGGCCGACCGCCGTCGCGTCTTCGATGGCGGCAAGGTCGGGACATGGGCTGCCACCCTCGACGAATTGGCGCGGGAGCTCGACGTCGTCATCGTCGTCTCCTCTGGCAATCGCAGTCCGCGCGGCGGCAATCGTCTTGAACAGGCGGTGACCGAATATCCGCGCTATCTGCTGGAGGATGCCAACCGGTTGTTCGAGCCGGCCGGCGCCTTGAACGTCATCACCGTCGGCGCGCTCGCGCACGGCGAGGGTCTCGATCCGGATCGCGCCGACGACGTCCGTGTCCGCGCCATCACGCGCCTGCATGAGCCGGCACCGTTCTCTCGAATCGGGCCAGGACCGGGCGGCGCAACGAAACCGGACGTTGTCGAGATTGGCGGCACGTTGATCTTCGATGCCGTCGTCGCGCGGCTGCGGGGCGGAGAGGATGTTGGCAGTGCCGGCGTTCTGACGCTGTATCACAGCTATCTCGACCGCCTCTTCACCGCGGGCTCGGGCACCTCCTACGCCGCGCCGCGGGTCGCCTTCAGCGCCGCTCAGATTCTGACGCGCTTCCCGCAGGCCTCAGCCAATCTGGTGCGTGCGCTCATTGTGGGATCCGCGGAAATCCCGCCGCCCGCCAGCGAGCGGCTTCAGCTGCTTGGGGGAGACGCGACCCGGGCGATTGTCGGTCATGGCCTGGTGGATCTCGAACGCGCCGCATTCTCGGACGACGCGCGCGTCACCCTCTACGCGGAGGATGAGCTCGCCCTTGATCATTTTGCCGTCTATCGGATTCCGATCCCGGAAGCGTTTCAGGCGGGAAACGGCGAGCGCTGCATCCGCGTGACGCTGGCGTTCGATCCGCCGGTGCGTCACACCCGGAACGACTACGCGGGCGTCGGCATGAGCTTTCGGCTGGTTCGCGGATGCGATCCCGACTTGATCTTCGATCATTATCGCAAGCGCGAACAGGACGACGGTCCATTTCCCGAACTTGCAGCGCGATACAATTGCAATCTCGTTCCCGGACCGCAATTGCGTGAGAAGGGGACCGTTCAGCGTGCGACCGTCACGTTCAAACGCGGGGTCGAAGAATACGGCGACAGTTACTATCTCGTCGTGCGCTGCGAGAGCGGCTGGGCGACCCATGTCGATCGGCAACGATTCGCAATCGTGGTCGAACTTCTGCAGAAGGCGGAAGTCCAGCTCTATGAAAGAGTTCGCCAACGAATTCGCGTTCAGGCTTGACGCTTTTCGGCCGACGTTCGACGCAGTTGGAGGCGATCGACGTAGGCGACTGCTACCGGCACTATCGTTCCTGCATGATAGCCAATGGAATGTTGATCTCGCAGTTTACACCATCGGGTTCAAATCTGAGACGTGCTTCGCCTGACAATTGCCCAGGCAACGCCTGTTCGATCAATCGAGAGCCAAAGCTCTGTCGGAGCGGAGGTTCGACCGGCGGGCCCCCGCTTTCTTTCCAACGCAGTTTGAACCGGTCGTCCGCCGTCATCCACTCAATCGCAACACGACCATCAGGCACCGACAATGCGCCATATTTAACGGCGTTGGTGCAGAGCTCGTGAATCACCATCGAGAGCGAAACAGCAGGGCCGGACGACACCGCGATGTTCTCGCCGACGATTTTGAATTGTTCGAGCCCCTTCGATTGGAAGGCCTTTACGGCGCTTTCAATCAACGTACGGCATCCAGCGCCCGTCCAGCGTTCGCGAACAAGGAGGTCTTGGGCAACCCCAAGCGCCTGCAGCCGATCACCGATCGTTTTGAGCCTGTGCATCGATACCGGCCTTCGCCAGGAGCACTCTTGGGTACTCGGGCTCATCTTCCGGTCGCCGTGGCGCTGTTTTTTCCATTTGCGGTGCTCGTACCAAGATTTCCGCCTGCCCTCTGCTAGGGATATGGGTTCCAAGATCTTGGCGGCCCATTGGGATTTGGCCGCGTGTATAAAGCAATCTCTCAATTCGGGGAGGATTACGTCGTGCTGACAACTTATCGTGAAACCAAAGATGATTTTCGGGACCAAGCAACTCTTCCCGACACGATCATCTGGCTGGACCTGCTTGATCCAAAAGAGGACGAGCGCCTCTTGGTTGAGCGCCTCACAAAAATACGCGTGCCCTCGAAGGAAGCGCTTAGCGAAATCGAGGCCTCCAGTCGGCTGATCAGCGAGCATGGTGTGCTGTACCTGAGCACGCCAGCGGTTTCAAAAGGTGAGGTGGAAAACACAGACCTTTCCCCGGTCGGCTTTGTGCTCACGCAGCGTCTTCTGGTAACGGTGAGATATACGGAGCTTGCGTCGTTCGACAGCGTCGTAGAACGGGTTCGCGCCGATAATGCGCTCGACTCCAGCATCGGAATCTTTGCAGCGCTTCTCGAAGCAATGGTCGATCGCGGCGCCGACGTGCTGGAGCATCTCGGCGCAACGATTGACAAGGTCTCCAAATCGGTATTTCGCGGCAATCAAGCCAGTCCCAAGCATCCGTCGCGATCGACGGCGCGGCTCCGTCAGGTCCTCACCGATATCGGCGTGAGCGGTGACCATCTGGCCCAGGCCCGGGACGCCCTTCTGGGTGTGGGCCGACTGGCGACCTTCGTCGGCGACTCGGGTCAGGACTTGATACCGCAGACGTTTCACGCCCGCTTCGACTCGATTTCCAAAGATGTAAGCTTGAGCGACTACGAAACCCACTTGTCCGACAAGGTGCAGTTCCTGTTGGATGCGGTGCTCGGATATATTTCCATCGACCAGAACGATCTGTTCAAAGTCCTGACTATCGTTTCGGTCGTCGGTGTACCGCCGACGCTTCTGGCTGGCATTTGGGGAATGAACTTCAAGAACATGCCGGAATTGAGCTGGACATGGGGATACCCTTTGTCGTGGCTCGCCATCGTGCTTAGCGCCATTCTGCCGCTCATATGGTTTAAGCGCCGTGGTTGGTTTTAGTCGCCGCTGGTTCGAACGGCGACCGTGCTGAACGGCCGTGTCGCCTCGACGGCGCTCGATCGGACCGAAGCGGCTGGCGTCGTTGGGTGGGTCCATTCGTGCTCACGCAGAAAAGGCCCCGCCCGATGGCGGGGCCTTTGCCGTAGGCGAACTCAGTCCCGATTGGGACGGGACCAGATGAGCTGCAGACCTTCCTGGCCTTCCACCTCAATGAGAGTGGCGTAGATCGGTGCCGGGAAGCTCGGGTCGTCCAGCTTGACGGAGAGGTAGTCGCGTTCGGTGTCCTTGGCGGTCTTCTGCCAGGCCGCGCCCAGCTCGACATTGCCGGCGAAGATGCGGAAGTGCGGCCCCTTGTCGGAAGGGTTTTCGACGCGGACCAGTTTGGCCTTGGCGTTGAGGGCGAGAGTGCGGACAGTGCCGGTGAAGCCGTTGCCGCTCGAGGTGAAGGTGCCGATGGTTGCCATTGTCGTGTCCTTTCAGTTTTCGGGCCGCGCCTATCGCGACCTCGATGGCTGGCGAGAGACCGGGGGCGCTCGACCCGCACCCCGTAGCGGCCGGCACGAAGTAGAGGGCAGCCAGGGCGCGACTTTCTTGTCTTCCGCGAGGAATGACGGCGAAGCCGGCAGGGGAAGAAAGTCGAGACCGGCTGTTGCGGGGATAAGAGCGAGGCGAAGCGGAAGCGACGACGGCCTTCGGTCAGACATGCCAAATCGAGGACGTCATGGGCGAGTTTCAAAAACGGACCGTGTGACACGACGTCGACCGAGTGCCCCGACACCGGGCAACGCATCTCGTCGAACGCAAGAACTCGATCCGCTCCACGCTCGTGTCGCGATCAACCCCTATAGCGACCGGCACGCGCTTCTTCGCAGGCCCGGTTGCGAGCGGCCGACTGATCGAGACCGACGGATACAACGCCGACTGTGCGAGGAAGCGACGGTCGTGCCCGGCAATAAGCCCGCAGATTCAGAGGGACGGTAGGTGGGCGGATGATCAGGTCACGGTTCGCGGCGGGACGCACGCAGGGTAACCGCCCGGCGGCTGGGCCGTTGCGCGTTAAGAAATGGGGCATGGACAACAAAGCAACGGCATTGCAATATTCGACCGCCGCATTTGACTCCGCTTTATTCAGCGGGTAACTCAGCGGCATCTAAAGGGATGGAGTTCCCTTCTAACCGCCGTTCCTGGCTGATGACTCCTACTTCGCCTTTGTGCAGGTGGGTTATCCATGCCGATTGAACGCCGATACTTTGTTTCTCCGCGATCTCGCAAATCACAGACGCTCCGCTGCTTAGTCGCGTCTTCGCAGTCATCGCAGCCGTTTGAACGGCGCCTTGGTCCAAATCATCCGCAATAGCCGCCAGCTCTCGTCATGCGAGTCGTCGCGAGATTGCTGGCGCACGCCGAGAGCATCTCGCGAAGAAAGTTCGCGGGCGACGTGAGTTTGAACTCATCAAACATGATCAGACGATGGCTGGCCTCGGCCAGATCGCGAGAAGGAATATCATGAAAACCGCTGAAGACGTACTCAAGGCAATCAAAGACAACGACATCAAATACGCGGATCTTCGATTCACCGACCCACGAGGAAAGTGGCAGCATGTCACTTTCGATGTGTCGCTTGTCGATGAGGAGATGTTCACTGAAGGCGTCATGTTTGATGGCTCGTCGATCGCAGGATGGAAAGCAATCAATGAGTCGGACATGACGCTGCTGCCTGACGCGGCGACCGCCGCGCGCGATCCTTTCTTCGCGACCGCGACCCTGTCGATTGTGTGTGACGTTCTTGAGCCCACAACCGGCGAGCCCTACGGCCGCGATCCGCGCGGCATCGCCAAGAAGGCGGAGGCCTATCTGCGGTCGACCGGCATCGGCGATACGGCATATATTGGCCCGGAAGCCGAGTTCTTCGTGTTCGACGATGTGCGCTTTGCCGCTGATCCTTACAACACGGGTTTCCGACTGGACGCTGCCGAGCTTCCGATCAATTCGCATAGGGATTATGCCGACGGCAATCTGGGGCATAGGATCGCGACGAAGGGCGGATATTTTCCAACACCGCCACAAGATCCCGCACAAGATCTGCGCTCCGAGATGCTCGCTGCTATGGCCGACATGGGCGTCACGGTGGAAAAGCATCACCATGAGGTGGCGTCAGCACAACACGAACTAGGAACCAAGTTCGGTGCATTGACGACGATGGCCGACCACATGCAAGTTCAAAAATATTGCGTGCATCAAGTCGCAGAGCGATGGGGCAAGACCGCCACGTTCATGCCGAAGCCGGTCTACGGCGATAATGGTTCGGGCATGCATGTGCATCAATCGATTTGGAAGGACGGGAAACCCGTCTTCGCGGGCTCGCAATACGCTGATCTGTCCCAGGAATGCCTCTGGTATATCGGAGGGATTATCAAGCATGCGAAGGCCATCAACGCCTTCACTAACCCGTCGACGAATAGCTACAAGCGATTGGTTCCGGGCTTCGAGGCGCCAGTGTTGCTGGCCTACTCCGCACGAAACCGCTCCGCATCGTGTCGCATTCCCTATACAACCAGCCCAAAGGCGAAACGCGTGGAAGTGCGTTTTCCTGACCCTACCGCAAATCCCTATCTCGGATTTGCAGCGATGCTGATGGCGGGGTTGGAAGGAATCACGAACAGAATTGACCCAGGTTCTGCGATGGATAAGGACTTGTACGACCTGCCACCGCGGGAGTTGAAGAACATCCCGACCGTGTGTGGCTCACTTCGTGAGGCGCTTGCCGAGCTCACCAAGGATCGTGCCTTTCTAAAGGCAGGCGGCGTTTTCAATGATGACTTCATCGACGCCTATATCGAACTAAAGATGCAGGAGGTGGTCCGCTTCGAAATGACTCCTCATCCGGTCGAATTTGAGATGTATTATTCGAGCTGATGATGATGCTTGGCCGTCGCAAACGACGTCCGGGGCGGGTACGGTTTACCGCTTGGAACGATCGGCAGACATAAGGCGAGCCACGGTATGCCCACGATCGAGCTTTCCGCCACACCGAAAGGTAATGGCTATCAGGCGACTGTGACATTTCCGAATGGCGTCTCCATAAGCTCGGCGGAGACCTATCCCACGATCGCCGGGGCGATTGCCGCCGCGGCACGAAAGCTCTTAGATATGCCGGATCGCTTGGACGCGCTGGACAAGTCAGCTTCATCAAGCGCCTCTTGAGACGCAAAAACGGCCCCGCCTTTCGGCGGGGCCATTGCCTCCGAAGCCATCAGTCACGGTTCGGGCGAGACCAGATGAGCTGGAGGCCCTCCTGACCTTCGACCTCGATCAAGGTCGCGTAGATGGGAGCCGGGAAGCTCGGATCATCGAGTTTCACGGAGAGGTAGTCGCGTTCGGTATCGCGGGCCGTCTTCTGCCAAGCCGCGCCGAGTTCGACGGTGCCGGCGAAGATGCGGAAGTGCGGACCCTTGTCGGAGGGATTCTCGACGCGGGTCAGCTTGGCCTTGACGTTCAGCGTCAGAGTGCGGATCGAGCCAGAGAAGCCGTTGCCGTTCGAAGTGAAGGTGCCGATGGTCGCCATTGTCGTAGCCTTTCAGTTGTTCGGGCCGCGCGCCCATCGCGACCTCGATGGCTGGCGACAGACCGGAGGCGATCGACCCGCACCCCGAAGGGGCCGGCACGCAGTAAAGGGCAGCGGCTGTTGCGGGGATAAGAGCGAGACGAAGCGCAGCGACGTCGGCCTTCGGTCAGACATGCCAAATCGAGGGCGAAGGGGGCGAGCTTGAGGTCTGAATGCAAGGATACGACAGAGACCTCGCACATCGCTGATGGCAGCGGCTCATCGATCAACACCAAGACCAATGCGGTCAAGGCTTGGGATGGACGGGAGCCCTACAGGGCGTCGCATCACGTTCCTGCAGCAGTGCGGCGCCAACGGCAGGCTTGAGCAAACACCCGCAGACATGCGCAACCTCGAAGGTCAAAAGACTGAGACGACGTACCGTGGGCACGATCATAGCGGCATCGAGGTCGGAGATCGTGCGGCTGCAGAACGTCAACGCCAGAGGCCGACGCAGGACAGAGGGGCATGGACCTCCCGTGGGCGGGCCGCTCGCGGGTAGCGGCTCCATTTGGTATCATCGTCGCTGCGTGCCAACGTGATCGCAGGCGCCTACAAGCCACACATGCCTTCGCACTCGTTCGCGAAGAGATCGAGTTGGCCGTAATCAGCGTCTGTCGAAAGGTCGACTTCACTGAGCGGCACGGCCGATCGATGCAAAAACACCTCGCCGCGAATGCAGCGCGTGCCGTTTCGAATAACGCGGTCGACTTCAACCGCGTCGGCCCGCGACCGCGGATCCGACGCACGCATATCCCGCCAGACGGCATCGGAGTGATACGGGCCTCCGATGCAGGCGCTTTTGGGAGGAACGGGATAGTCGTGCTCGCTGAGCCAAGCGAGACAATCCCGACGCGTCATGCGCAACTCGATGAGAGGCCAGCGGTTGATGCGCCAGCTCTCGAAGCTGGGCTTCATCCGAATCGCCTCATCCATCGAGATGCCGATCCATTGTTTGACGACGGGGTCCGCCGGCGAGCGCCGCCGCGTGAGGTCCGCGAGTTCGCGCACCTTTCGGCGAATCGGGTCGATCTTATAGTCGCCGGTGCATTGTCGGCGGATCATGCCGATCGACATGCAGCCGCGATGATCGACCGTACGGGTATAGGCCGGGATCGACGCCCAGCGTTCCCCGGCCGCTGCGCGGACAAGATCGTCGCGAAGATTGCCCGCCGAGACGATGTAAACGGGGAAGGGCAGCAGATTCGGCGACATCATCCAGGCGAGATGATCGTATACTGCTTGAGGCTCCCATGCCGTGTCGGCAAAGATGGCGCAGTCCGGCATCGGCCCGATGACGCCATGGGCGGCGAGCAACGCCAGCGTCGTGGATTGAACTCCCGCGCCGAGGCTCAGCACGCGCAGCCGAATCGGGGATGGCGCAAGGCCGTCCCCTCGAGAGAAATGCTGCCGTTGCATTATGCCGCCTCCCCGATCTGGGCGGCCTTCGGCTGCTGGTCGTGGAGATAGGCAACGGCGCGCTGCGCATGTGCGGCGGCCGAGAAAATGAACCGCTTGTCGTTCGCAAGCACGTCAAGTAATCGCGAGGTGTGGGTAATGTGAAGGAACGCGGCCGGATGTGCGGTTTTGCGCCGTTCCCGCCCACATTCCTTCGCATTATTTCAGAGCGTGTCGAGCCAGGCGAGCAGGCTCGCATCCCGCTTCCATGACGGCGGATGGCCCATTGTTGTGGGAGCGTCGACCTGTTCCAGCGCCTTCCGCTTCGTTTCCAGATTGGCCCTGGCGTAGTGGTTGGTGGTGTCGAGGCTCACATGACCGAGCCAGCTACGGATGACCGTGACGTCGACGCCTGCGGAGACGAGGTGCACGGCGGTGGCATGGCGGAAGCTGTGCGGCGTCACATGCTTGGTTCGCAGCGTTGGCGCGGTCACTGCGGCCGCCTTCACATAGGCCGCGAGCTTGAACCGAACGCCCGAGGCGCTGAGCGGCTCGCCGTAGCGGTTGACGAACATCCGCTCGTTTGGCGCTCGCGGCTGCCGCTCCAGCAGCTTTCTCAGCAGCAGTACGGTTTCCGGCCAGAGTGGGCAGATGCGCTCCTTGCGGCCCTTGCCAAGGAGCCGCACGCAGCCGGGCGCGTCGAACCGGATGGCCTCGGGACACAGGTCGAGCGCCTCCTGTATCCGTGCCCCGCTGTTGTAGAGGAACGAGAGCAACGCGTGATCGCGCATGCCTTCGAGCGTCGAACGGTCTGGCTGGGCAAGGATCGCCGTCACCTCTGCCGGATCTAGATAGCAGGGTTCCGATACCGGTGCCCGCTTGACCGGGATGTTGAGTATCTCGACGCACTGCGCGATCGATGCGGGGTCTCTGGTCGCCACGAAGTTGAAGAAGCTGCGGATCGCGGCAAGCCTGCAGTTGCGCGTCCCGATCGTGCCGCCGCGTTCGTGTTCGGCGTGCCTCAGGAACGCAGCGACCTCGCTGGCGGTCAGATCGGCCAGCGTGATCATCGCAACCTTCTTTGCTCCGCGCTGTGCGACGAACCGCAGGAACAGCCGCCAAGTATCGCGGTAGGACCGGACCGTGTGGATGGACGCGTTGCGTTGCTCGACGAGCCAGTCGTAGAAGAACGCGCGCATCAGGTTCGGGAACGGGTTGGCCTTGCTCATGGCCGCACCTCCCCACCTAGGTTGAGGCATGGTGCGCCCACCGCCCGGAACCGCTCGTTGGCATGATGCAGCAGATCCTGCGTGACGGTGATGTATACCAGGGTGGAGTTGATATCCCGATGGCCGAGATAGGTTGCGAGGAACGGCAGGCGATCCTGCGGGTTGATGCCCGTCCGATACCAGTCGAGGATCCGGTTCACGACCATCGAGTGGCGGAGGTCGTGTAAGCGCGGCCCCGTTCGTCCTTGCGGTGGCTTCAGCCCGGCCCGGCGGATGACGTCGACGAGCAGGCAAGCGATGGCCTGGCTTGTGTAACCTGCACTGCGCTGCTCTTGCCAGAACAGGCCGGAGCGCGCATCCTGCGATGCTCCGACGCGACGGCGTGCATTGATATAGGCCCGAAGCTCGGCCATCACGCTGTCGGGAAGCGGCAGGATTCTGGTCTTGAAGAACTTGGTCTGCCGAACCGTAATCGTGCCGCCCTGAAGGTTGACGTCACCCAGATCGAGACGGGCAAGCTCGCCCCGCCGCAGACCCGCGCAATAGGCCAGCAACAGCATGGTATAGATGCTCAGCGGCCGAAGCGGTGCCCGTGGCGAAGGATAGGAACGGGCGATATCGAGCATCCGACGCACGTCGGCGGGCGTGTAGATGTGAGGTTTGCGCCAGTGCTTCGCCACTTCCTTTTGCGGGCGCGGGTCCGGTCGGCGCGGCGGGATCGACGGATTCCGGTGACGGAGTATCCTCGTAAGGAGGCGCTTCAACTTTTCGCATTCGGCGGCGTGATTGCGTGTGGCTTTCGCCGCCGCCCAGTGTTCGAGCATCACCCCGATGGACCCATCCTGCAGCGCCGGGTTCAACTGCAGGAACCGGTCGAACCGCAAGAGCCACACGGGCTGCGCCGTGTATTTGTATCCCCTGTTGCGCATCAGCGCGACGTGCTCGGCCATGATTCCGCCCAGCACGCTGCCAAACGGCTTGGGCTGGTGCAGTTCGGCAAGAGCACGGACCGGACTGTCCGACGCCAAGGCCCGCCAGACCGGTTTGCACTGCTTGATATTGCACGCCTCGCGCAGGACGGCGACGGGATTGAGGTCGATCGCCCCGGTTTGCAAAAGGTCATCGAGGAACCGGTCGATAATGCGGGTGCGGTGCAACCGCGTCGACGCTGCCCAACTGTCGGACGATATCTGCAACCAGGCCACCAGCACGTCCTGGCCGAGTTCGGCGTGGCGCTCGGCGACGTCCTGGAAGCTGTGGAGCACCTGCTTGTAATAGGTGCGGCTGTTCGTGCTGCGCAGGCCAAGACCTGCCAGATAGCGCGCGATCAACAGCCGTTCGGGATCGGGCCATGTCGTCATGACAGCACCTCCGATCCCGGCACGTCGAGTGCGATGGCCCGGAGGTCCTCGGTGGCGAGCTTGAGGTAGGGTGCCGTCGACTCGGTCGAGCGGTGCCCGAGCAGATCGCCAATGACCTTCTGCGGCACCGACGCGCGCAGCATCTCGACCGCGCGGGCATGGCGGAAGATGTGCGGCCCGGACTTGCCCGGCGGCTTGACGCCTGCATTGCGAAGCCGCCGCCGTACCGCACTGGCCAGCATCCCGAGCTTGCGATAGGGCGCGCGCGTGCGGATGAAGATTTCCCGGGCGTCGGTCTCAGGCCGTCCGGAGCGCAGATAGGCGAGCACCGCTTCGCCCACCCGCTCCATCAGGGGCAGGAACGAGCAGGCCCGTGTCTTAGTGTGCCGGACGCGGATCGATTCCGCCCGCCAGTCGATGTCGTCGAGTCGCAGATTGCGTACCTCGCTCGACCTCAAGCCATAGGTCGCGAGCAGTTGCAGGATCGCATGGTCCCGCAGCCCAACCGGTGTCGTATCCTTCCTCGCACTTTCCAGCACGGCAGCGATCTGGCTGCGCTCCAGGATCGAGGGCACCCCTTCATAGGCGTAGAGCAGCGGGGCGATGACGTGCGGCGACAGGTCGATCGCGGTGCGATCGGTCCGGTGCAGATACCGCAAGAGCGAGCGCAGGCGCTCCGCCACGTCTTTCAACGATTTGCGCGTCAGTTTCGGCGCGCGCAAGTCCATGTAACGGTCGATGTCGCCGACACTCATCTCCATCAGGCTTTCGACGCCACATCGTCCGAGCTGCCAGGCCAGGAAGTGCTGAGCCTCCCACATCAGCGCCGCAATGCTAGGCTTGGCCAAGCCACGCTCCTCGTGAAGCCAAGTCTCGTATTCGTCGCAGATCGCGAACCGCGCCGCATCGGCGGCGCATGTAACTTTCGGAGTGGGTGGCCACTCGCCCTGGGCAAGCCGCAACAGCGCGTGGATTCCGGAGCGCGGGATCGAGTGCCAGTACGGCCCCGGAGGTCGACCATGGCGTTTCCGGAACAGCGCGATCGCATGGCGCAGATATTGCGCCACCTGCGCTTCGCTCACATCTGCGACTGCGATATTCCGCCGCGCAAGATGGTCGAGGAACCAGCGCGCATAGGCGCAATAGTTCCCGACCACCACCGGGCTGTTTTGTTGGCGGGTCAGCATGACCCTGAGTTCGGCGATCAGGTCGCGATCGGTATTCGACATCGATGTCTCCTCTGCTGGTCAACGACCACAGAGGTTCATCGCAAAATAATGCGGAGCAAAGCCCGCCGCCCACTGGCGGAACTATGCGGGATTCACGCGCTGAAGCTGCGTTCCTTCACATTACCCACACCTCGCGATTACTGGATTTATGGCGAGGTGAGCATAACTGGAGCCAGGAGGCGAGGTAGCTTGCGTGATCAGAGCGCGGTTCAAGTTCCGGCACGATGCCGAGATCGGCGCTCAGGAAGCAAGCGCCGAGGTCCGCGATCAATTCCTCGCGGGCCCTTTCGCTGCGGTCCTTGTGATAGCGGCTGAGGTCTCTGTTCAGCCGCTGCGGCGCACCCGTCCAGTGCACGCATTCATGGCCAAGCGTGGCGTAATAGCTCGCCGCGTCGCGGAAGCTCTCGAACGGAGGCATCTGCACGACGTCGAGCGCGGGGGCGTAGTAGGCCTTGTCGCCACCGTGCCGGATGACGGCGTGGGTATGCGCGAAGAACGAATCGGCATGCGCGATACGTTCGACGGGGTTACTCTCCGGCTCCCCCGCAGGCGTATAGAACTGCTCCGGCAGGCCGTCGATCTGATCGACGCAAAAGACCGTGTAAGCTTTGAGGAACGGGATGTCCCGTTCAACCTCGTCGCCATGCGCATCGGTTTGCGTCTTCGTGAACCGGCTGGCGTAAACGACGAGGCTCCCGCTTTCGCCCTTGCGAACATGCGCGCCAAGCTCGATGGCTTGCTTGAATGTCATCCAGATTGGGGAGCGAAAGCCGCGCGCGATAGCCTCGGACCAGAGCAGCACAACGTTGATGCCGGAATAGGGCTGGCCGTTGTGGCGCAAGGGACGGGTAATGCGGCCAACGATGTTCGCGGCGCTCCAGGGCCTGACCCAAGGACGGACGCCACGTTCGAGATCGGCGACGATGCGATTGGTGATGCGCGAGTAGATGTCCGCGCGGGGGTTTTCTTCCTTCCTGCTCATTTTCAGGACCTCCGTTTCGGAGGCCGCGCCTGTCGCGGCCCCTCACGGGGCCGTCGCGGCGGCGCCAGGCGTTCGCGCACCCGAAAGGGCCGCAGCGCAGCGTAGGACGGCGAAGCCGTTGCGCGTGCGCCGTACCCGCCGCAGGACCCCGATCGTGAGGGGCCGCGCTGGCGCGATGCGTAGCTCTTTCTTTGGTTCCGCCGGCGACATGAAAATGGGCCGGTCTCGCGACCGGCCCTGGACGTTGCAAGGGTGGAAAGGCGGGGCCGAAGCCCCGCCGCGACGGCTAGTCGAAAGCCGCCATCTGGACAGCGGCGGCCTTCTTGCCGACGGTTTCACCGGCGGGTTCGACCTGCCGCTCGAAGGGCTTCCAGGCTTCGCCGATGACCTGCTCGTAGGCGGCGACGGCGCCCTCAGCCGCCATGCGGAGCGCGTGTGCCTGCAGACCCATGTCGGCGGCGAACTCGCGCTTGCGCTGCGACTGGCTGTCGAAACCAACAGGCCCGTCGAGGTCCTCGTCGCGCATGTCGTTGGCGAGCTTGGTGGTCGCTTCGCGGGCCTCGGTCACGGCGCGAGAGTAGAACTGGCCAGCGCCGTGGGCGGAGCCGACATAGGCGCCAACGATGCGCTGCAGATGGATTTCCATCGCGCGGTCGCTGAGCCCTTCCTTGAGGGCGTCGGCGGTCTCGACGACGAGCCGTTCGTGCAGGTCGCGAATGCCGTCGCTGTCGAGGGTCGCGAGGCCGAAGCTCTCGGAGATGCGGAGCGCCTGGGCGGAGTCGGGGCAGGCGTGGCGGACCATTTCGAGGGTCGTGCTGCGGCGAAGCGGGATAACACGGGCAGAGGTGCGAGGAGAACGGGCGGTCTTGGTCATGATGAGATCCTTTCTCGGTTTCACCTTGGGAGCGATTGGGTCCTTGACCGTCGCCCCCTCGGGTGCGGTCGACCAGAACCGGCTTGAGCGGGCCGCTTCAGGGGGCGGCGGCTGCCAAGGCGAGCATGGGTGGGTTGCGGACAAGCGGGCCTTTTGGCCTGCGAAGGACGCGCCCCCCCATGACGAGACGGCGGCCGCCGCTCGCTTGCGACTTGCCCTTGAAGCGGACCGCGGCCGGTTCAGACCGCAGCACAAACCGAGGGGGTGACGGTCAAGGGATCGGACTGCCCCCGAAACCGTGACAGGTCGCGTCATGCCGGCGTTCTCTCTGCCGACGCCTTGCGTTGCGCCCACGTGGTTCACCCCCGGACTGGTGCAGCTCTCCGGCTCTTCACCGCCGCGCAGCTGAAACGCGAAGGCGCGACCGAAACTCCGCAAGCGCCTTTTCCTGCCGATCGAGCTTGCGCGTGAGAGCGTCGATCTCGCCATGACGGGCCAGCGTGAGACCCGCGACGTGTTCCTGCAACAGCCGTTCATCGGCGGTCGTCCAGCTCGATGCGCTGCGGCCATGCTGGCGACGTTTCGCCCGTTCAGTGACCGTCAGCCGTTCGGCGCGCGCTGCGATCTGACGCTCGATGATGCCGAGATGACGCTGGGTCTCGGCTTGCGCGACTTCCATGCGCGCGAGCAGGATGCTCCTTTCTGAAGGCTCGATCATCGCACCACCCCCATGGGCCATAACGGGAAGGCCGATTCGTCCGGCATGTAGTCGTCCGGGAGAGAGACGGCGGCGATGGATGACGCGATGTCGTCACCGGCGATCGCCCAGTCGAGCAGCGCCGAATTGCTGCCGGCGTGCTTGCGCATATCGGGTGTCAGGATGCCGTTAAGCGCGTCGGCGATGGCGCTCTCGGGACGATGATGCGCCTGCACGAGGAGATTCACGGCGACAAGGTAGGCCTTCATGACTGACTTTCCTTTCCGTCGGCGTTAACCGGATAGGGTAGCGGCGCGTGGATGGAGAGACGCACGGCGCGCTTCCAGGCTTCGGAGCCGGTGAAATGCCGTCTGAGGCGCGGGTGCCAGACGACGAGGGTCGGGGTTTCGGCGTCCTCGTCCGTGGCCGTGCGCCAGCCGAAGGCTTTGGCGATGAGCCGCCAGGGCATGATTCACCTCCATCCTGCGAAATTGGAGGGGCCGGCGTAGAGCTGGTGGCGCGCGGCATCGATCACGAAGCCGAAGCGGCCGACGTGATATTCGTTGGACGGCACGAGGTACCGGCGCTGCTCGGCCGCGCAGCGATCACCACCGAGCGTAGCGACGCATTCCGTCATGCCGGGACAATGATCGGAGCGAATGGCCGAGATCACGACCCAGTCGCTGGCGTGATCGCGCTCGAAGGTGCGTTGGTCCTTCTCGTGCGATTCGCCGGGCAGGAGGCGGCGGGCATGAATCGCTTCCCACGCGTCGGGATACCAGTTGCGGATCGTTTGATCCGCGCAGCGCCTCTCGTAATCCGTGAACAATTCGGGAAGCGCCTGCGCGACAGCCGCCCACGCGCAATCCTCTTCATACCAGCCGCCACGAGCGCGAAGGGCTGGGTGGACCTTTGCGTTGTGCGCGGCGTCGAGATGAAAGCCGCCGTGGCCCGCGGTTGAGTGCGAGACGACGCCGTCGGCATAGACGGTCGCGCACTGCGAGGCGCCCCAAGGCGTATGCGCGCCGGAGCGGATCTCCCGGCGCCCGAGGGCCGCGCGCTGGTGCTGGTGCTCGGCATTCTCATGGACACGGGCGCGGAACGCGGCTTCGTCCGCGAGTTCGCCGTCGTAACCGCAGAAATCACGCCGTGACCATTCTTCCATCGGCCGCGACATGAGCCAGGCGGAGGCGAGATAGTACCGGCCGTCTGTGGCCGGCATCATTGCGAAGGCGTTGTCGCGCACCTTCGCGACAAGAAGGCCGTCGCTGGTGCGGGCAAACAAGATTCCCGGCTCGGCGGGGGTGGGATTGTTGGCCTGGTCTGTGGGTCCCGGCGCTGTCATGCTGTCCTCCCTTCGCCAGAGGCTGCCGCCGCATCGTCATCGGCGATCACGTCGAGGATAGCTTCGGAATAGCGATGCGAAGCGAGCCAGGATTGCGCCGCGCTACGATCGGCGGCGAGATGCAGCAGCTCGGCATCTTGGCCGGCCCGATCAAGAACCCGCACCATGCCAGGCCTCGGTCGTTCGACGATGGTGAACGTTAGCCGCGACCCCACGGAAAAGGTCTTGAAGACCTTGAGCACTACGACGCCGGCGCTGCCGAAGTCGCCCTGGTGCAGTGTGAAGCTCGCGGGCGTCGTGTGGTTGCCGATCGTACGGGATCCGACTTTGCGGACGAAACGCCCGACGTTGTTGTTGTTCTCCCAAGCTGCAAGCTTGTGCTTGAAACGCTGCGGCGGCCGCGGCGTGCCGTCCGAATAGCGGATGAGTGCGCCGATCGGCGCTTGGTCGTAGATCGATTGTGCGGACATCATGTCCTCCTCTGCGGATGGTGAAAATGAGCCGCCGCCGGAATGGACCGGCGGCGGCTGTGGTTCGGGAGGCGAGAAAGCCGGTCTATTCCGCGGCTTCGCGGAAGGCTTCGTCGTGCGCGGCTTCGCCGCCATCCTCGCTGTCTTCCACCGGCTCGTCGGACTCGTCGTCGTCGACGACGGCGTTGGACGCGATCCAGCTCAGAAGCGCGGTCTTGTCCGGCGTGAACAACGCGGCCGGATGCACGAAGCGGCCCTCCTTGAAGTGCTCGACCAAGGCGGTGCGCGTGTCCTTCACCTTCTGGCGCGGCAGGACCGGCGTGTCCTTGCACGAGCCCTCCAGTGCGCTGCGAGACAGGCACGACAGGAAGTCATCACTGCCCATATTCGGCAGGAAGTTGTCGGCGCCGACGACATCGCCGGCGACGCGCGCGACAATGCCGCTGTCGGTGCGGTTCTCGCGGCACGACAGCACCTCGGCAAGGATCGACCGTGCCGCGACGCGGAGTGCGTCGTTATCGAGGACGAGCTGGCCCTCCTGATCGAACAGGTTCACCGCATGGCGAGCGATCCGGCGATTGCCGTAATAGGTCCCGCCGCTGGCTGATGCGACGGAGACGTTTTGGCCGGCGAAGGCGAGGATCAGCAGCGCCATCAGCGCGTCGTCCTCGATCGGCGCGCGGGCGAGCGCCTCGTGCAGCGCGTCCGTGCGGAAGTCGCCGATCATCTCGACGCCCTTGCGCGTCACGTCAGGACGCGGCTTCGAGATCGCGCCAGTCTCATCCGCCGCATCATTGCCGACGGATGCACCCTTGTCCTTCGACTTCTTCGCTGCGGGCATGCGGTAATGCACGGTCTGCACCCGACCGTCGCGGTCGAGATACATGGCCGTGCAGTCGCTCTTCGACGGCTTGCCATAGACGCGCTCGGCCTTCGGCGGCAGCTTGACCTCGCCATAGTTCGTCGCTTCGGCGATGATGCCCTTCTTCGGCAGGTTCGCGGTCATCCACTCCTGCTGGGCGCCAAGGAACGCATCGACGTCCGTGGTGTAACGGCTGTCCTCGTCGGCCGGCGCGAACAAGTCCTCGACCCACTGGATGCCGTAGGCCTGGGCAAGGTCGTCGCCGAAGCTCGCATGGCGTGCGTACATGCGCGCCTTGGTCAGCGCCTGCGCGACGCTCCACCACGACACCTGCGGATCGGCCTTGGACGGCTTGTGCTTCTTCCAGACCTCCTTCTGCTCATCGGGCGACGCAGATGCGATCGTGCGGAGCTGGCGCTCGTCGGGCATGTCGCCCTTGGCCATGTGATCGAGCATTGCCGGCAGCACATTCGCGAGCAGGCGGAGCTTCCTGACCTGGCGGACCGGCAGCGTCAGCGTGACGCCGATCGCCTCCTCCGTCCAGCCGAGCGCAACCAGCCGTTCGATCGCGCGCCACTGATCGACCGGGTTCAGCGGCTCGCGCGCTATATTCTCGACAAACGAGCGCATGGCGCCGTTGTCGTTCGTCGCGTCATCGACGAGCACGTCGATTTCCTCGAGCCCCGCCGCGATGGCAAGGCGGACGCGGCGCCGGCCGGCGTTGATTAGGAAGCCGTTGCCGCCATCGGCCTGCTGCGACACGACGGGCGGCTGCACGATGCCGACGGCCTTGATCGACGCCAGCAAGAGCGCGTCGGCCTGCGGCGCCGACTTGGTCTGGCGCGAATGATCGGGACTCTCCACGAGCGCGCGCGGATCGACTTTCAAGAGATACATGGGATGCTCCTTTTCGGGGTTGGCGGACCGCGCCTCGCGATCCTTCCTCGTCTTCTTTCCGAAGACATCCCCCGGCCCGCGGAGCGGTCGGGCCGGCACAACTGCGGCCGAGCAGCCCTGCCCGACCGGACGAGCGGGGCTAACAGCCCTGCGAAGGACGACGGGCCGGGCTCGCGCAGGCGGCGGTTGAGCTCAAGCGTTGCCGGCCTGGCCGATCTGCGAGCGGGCTTTCCTCATCACCTTTTTTATCTTCACGCCGCGGCGGCCTGTTCGCCGCGTCCCTCGACATCGCTCGCCAGGGCTTTCTCCACCTCAGCCAATTGTCGGCGCTTTTCCGCCAGCTCGCAGCCGAAGGCGAAGTCGCCGTCATCGCGCGACCGGTACGAGGCGAGCCTTCGGTGGGCATCGGCGAGGCGCTGGCGGTACCGCTCGCGCTCGCCCTCGAAATCGTCGAGCGCGTGCTCGAGACGCGAGATCGCGCCGAGCGGCGTGACCGTGACCGGAAGTTCAATCTCGCATTCCGAGCCGGTGCGGACCAGCATGGTGCTGAAGCGATAGCCGTCGCGGCCGAAGCGCTCGCCGCAATATTCGAGATCGAAGCCGCCGGTCGACGCGATGATGCTCTCGCCCTCCTGCTGAAGCTGGACGAGGGTCAGGATTTCTTTCATCAGCGCGCGGCCGGCCTCCTTGCGCTCGGTATAGCGCTTGCCGGCGACGCTCGCGGCGAAGGCGTCGCCCGACGTCGGCGCCAGGCGCTGCATATCCTGGCCGATCTCGGCGACGCGACGGGTGCAGAATTCGATGTCGCGCTCGGCGTCGCGAAGCTGGCGGCGCACCGCATGTTGATCGTCGATATGGGCGGCGCGGAGCCGTTCGAGCCGCGCGATGTCGGCTTCGAGCCCGGCCTTGAGCATCAGGCGCTGGTCACCCGATGCGATCGCCTTCGCCATCGCGAACTGGTTGGCCTGGCCTTCGCCGAGATCCTCCAGGCGGCGGATCGAGGTGTCGCCGGACAGCGCGGCCGCGATGAAGCGGGCCTTGCGCTCATTGTTCTGCCACATCGTGGCATCGAGCGAGCCTTCGGTCGCATAGGCGAAGATGTCGATGACGTCGTGCTGATTTCCCTGACGCTCGATCCGCCCTTCGCGTTGAGCGATCTGCGAGGGGAGCCAGGGCACGTCGAGGTGATGCAACGCCTTCAGGCGGAGCTGCGCGTTGACGCCGGTGCCCATCGTGTCGGAGGAGCCGATCAGGAAGCGAACCTTGCCGGCGCGCACGTCGCCGAACAGGCGCTGCTTCGCCTCCGACTTCTTGTAGTCCTGCATGAAGGCGATTTCGCCGGGCGGCACACCCATACGGACAAGCTCGTCCCTGATCCAGCGATAGGCCGAGAAGCCGCGGCTTTTCTCCACGCTGATCGTCCCCAGATCGGAGAAAATCATCTGCGCGGCGCCGGGCAGCTCATAGGGCTTGCCGTCGGCACGCACATAGGCATTCGCTGCTGTTTCGCGCCAGATGCGAAGCGCATTGCCGATCATCAGGTTCAGCTTGTTTTCCGCCTCGTTGTCGTTGTCCGGATCGACCAGGCGAAGGTCGATCGCGGCATGACGGCCGTCGGTGATCACGGAGAGCAGGATGTCGTCGCCGGGTTCCGGCGGACGGTCGCGCATCTCGATCGCCTTGATGCGCGCATCGAGCTGGAGCTGGTAGCGCCTGAAGGCGGCCGTCGGCTTCGCCGTCATGATCTGGCGCTTGCCGGTCGAGATCGCTGGAATCTTCACATATCGACGCAGGTCCTCCGGCATCACCACGTCGGCGAAGGACCGGAACATGGCGATCAGCTCGGGGACGTTGACGAAGGTCGCGAAGCGCGTGACCGGCTTGTATTTGCCGGACGGCTGAAGCTCGAGCTCGGTCGAGACATCGCCGAAGGTCGAGGCCCAGGCGTCGAACTCGTGCAAGCCGCGCTCGAGGAGGGCGGCGTAGCCGAGATAACGCTGCACCGAATACATTTCGCCGAGCGTGTTGGTGATCGGCGTGCCGGATGCCAAGATGAGCGCGCGGCCCGGATTCCTCGTCTCGATGAAGCGAGATTTGACGAACAAGTCCCAGGCGCGCTGCGAACCATTGGGATCGACGCCCTTCAACGTCGACATATTGGTCGCGAAGGACAGCTTGCGAAACTCCTGCGCCTCGTCGACGATGATCTGGTCGACACCGATCTCGGAGATGGTGAGAAGATCGTCCTTGCGGGTGGCGAGCGACTCCAGCCGCTCCTTCAATCCCTCCTTCAGCCGCTCGAGGCGCTTGCGCGAGACGCGATCGTCACTTTCGACCTTGGTCAGCAGCGTCTCATAGAGCTCCAGTTCGTCCTGGATCATCTCCTGCTCGAACGCGGAGGGTACGCCGATGAACCGGAAGGCCGAGTGCGTGATGATGATTGCGTCCCAGGTCGCCGTGGCCGCCCGCGAAAGGAAGCGTTGCCGCTTGTCCTTGATAAAGTTGGTCTCGTCGGCGACGAGGATGCGGGCGTTCGGATAGAGCGCGAGAAATTCGCGCGCGGCCTGCGCCAGGCAATGACCGGGCACCACGAGCATCGCCTTAGCGATCAGGCCGAGACGCCGCTGTTCCATGATGGCAGCCGCCATCGTCATGGTCTTGCCGGCGCCGACGGCGTGGGCGAGATAGGTCGCGCCTGCCGCGATGATGCGCCAGATGCCGCGCTTCTGGTGATCGTAGAGGACGAAGGCGCCAGACGCGCCCGGCAGTTTCAGATGCGAGCCATCGAAGGCGCGCGGCACGATGTTGTTGAACTTGTCGTTGTAGATGCGGGCGAGCCGATCGGTCCGGTCCGGATCGCTCCAGATCCAGTTTTGGAATGCGGTCTTGATCCTCGAGAGCTTTTCCTTCGCCGCCTCGGTGTCGACGACGTTGAGGACGCGGCGCTCGCTGTCGCCGTCCCTGATCGTGTCGAAGATCTGCGGCACGGACGAATTGAGCGCATCGGAGAGAAGCTGGCCCGCATGCCGCCGCTCGGTCCCCCATTCCGACGTGCCGGCGGCGATCCAGCCGAGTTGGCGGGCCTCGACCGTCCACGACGCCAGTTCCGGCATGTGGTGGATCTTGATGTCCGCGCCCATCGTCTCCTTGACGAAGGCGACGATGTCGTCGGCCGGGATCCACGGCGCGCCGAGCCGCGCCGTAATGTCCGAGGGCCGAAGATCGGCGGGCAGCACATCGCGCAGCGCGGCGACGTTACGCTCATAGGCGGGATCGAGCGCCGCTGCGGCCTCGGCCGCGGCGAGTTTTGCGCGGACGGCGCCGGAGAGATAGGCGTCGGCGCACTGCCAGGAGCCGTCCGTAGGATTGCGGAAGATGGCGCTGCCGAGCTCGGCGATCACGTCCTCGACATCGCGATGCAGAAGCTCCGCGATATGGTCGGGATCGACATGGCCGCGCTCGTTGAGCACGACAGCCAGCGCGTCGACCGCGCTGGTGATGACCGGCGGCGCCGGCGGCGCGATCACGCGTTCGGTGAAGATCGGACCTGGCCGCGCCGTATCGGATTCGAGATCGTAATCCTCGATCGAGGCCACGAGCCAGCAATCGGGGTCGTCAAGGAAGGGCTGAAAGTTGGGACGACGATGCGTCTCGCGGACCTCTCCGGTCTCAGGGTCCTCCGTCGTCGAGACGACGGTCGTGTTGATCGGGCCGAAGCTGCGAACGAAATTCGACCACGCGATCCGCAGCCTGACCTGCGCATCCTTCCATGGCCGGTCGAGCTCCTGGCACTTCAACACCTCCCGCACGACCTCGCGGATCGGGATCAGCTTGCTGATAATCCGGACGTGCTTTTCCGGAACGCCGTCGGCGCTGCGGCCCTTGCGGACCCCGACGGGGACGGGAGCACCATCGATGACCTGCATCAGGCCATGGCGGTTATCGAGGAGGTAGCTCCCTTCGCGCGCCGTGAGACCCGCAGCGCCGGTCGCATGCGTGGGCGAGGCGTCCTCTTCCGCGTCGAAGTCGATCGCCTCCGGCTCGCCGTCATAGAGAGCTTCCGGAAGGCGAGTGATCGCGTCGGAGAGCGCGGTTTCGAAGTCGCTGTCGTCATTCAGCAGACAGGTGTAGGTCTCGCCGAACGGGCCGGAGGTCAGCGCGTGTGTGCCAAGCACCATATCGGGATGGCGGGCGAACCAGCGATTGACGCGAATGGCGCCCTCGCCCGCGGTCGCGGGGCGCACCTCCTCGAGATCGAGCCACGCCAGGTCGCCTTCCGCTTCGCCATGCTTGCGCCGGCGGAAGAACAGGATGTCGACGACGACGTCGGTGCCGGCGTCGGCGCGGAAGCTGCCCTCGGGCAGCCGCACCGCGCCGACGAGATCGGCGTGCTTTGCGATTTCCTCGCGCGCGCCGCTGTCGGCCTTGTCCATCGTACCGTGCGAGGTGACGAAGGCGGCCAGCGCGCCGGGCTTCAGCAGCCGGATTGCCTTGACGATGAAATAATCGTGGAGCCGCAGGCCGAGCGAGCGCAGCGCGCGATCCGAGCGCACGGTGCGATCGGAGAACGGCGGATTGCCGACGACAAGATCGAACCGCGCCGGCAGCTCCGTGCGCGCGAAATCGCCCGTGACGATGCGCGCCCGCGGCTGCAGCAGCCGGGCGATGCGCGCGGTGACGGGATCGAGCTCGACGCCCGTGACATGGCTGGCATCGCGCAGGCCTTCCGGCATCAGCGCGGGAAACAGGCCGGTGCCGATGCCCGGCTCGAGCACGCGGCCGCCGCGCCAGCCGAGCCGCTGCACCCCCGCCCAGATTGCTCGGACGATGAACTCTGGCGTGAAATGGGCGTATTGGGTGCAACGCGCCAGCGAGGCGTAGTCGGCATCGTCGACGGCGTCCTGCAGCTCGGCGCCGATCTTGTCCCAACCTTTCGCAAAGGCGGTCTCGCCCGGGCGGCGGAAGACGCCATTGGCGAGCTCCGAGGCGCCGAAGCCGGTGAAGCGGATCAGCCGCTCCTGCTCGTCGCGCGTGGCGGGCCGTTCATCGGCCTCGATCTGCGCCGCGAGCCTTATCGCCGCGATGCTGTCGCGGGCGCGCTGCTTCCAGCCTTTGGCGAGGCCGCGGTCGCCGGCAAGATGAAAATCGACGGCACGCTTGCGTGAACCTGATGGAGTGGGCCGCGGCGATGCGGTCGTCGACGCCGAGGGGGACGGCGTCGACGACGGCGGATCATCATGAGGATCGTCATCGCCGGTTGCGTCAGCGGCGAAGGCGGTGACGCCGAGGCCGAGACCGGACGAAAGCGCCGTATTGCCGAAGAGGTCGAGGGTGAAAGGATCGTCTTGCGCCATTGGAGAAGTCCTTCTGCTGGGCGCGCGCGACCGCGCCGCCGCCGCGGAGAGCGGTGGTCGGCACGGCGTTGCGGGATTGACGGGAGGGCCGGCGCGACCGGCCGGCTGCGGAAATGCGGAGCCCGGCGCGTGGCCGGGCTGTTCGCGGGTTGAGGCTGACGGAGCGCGGTTAGGCCGCGATCGTCTGGGGCAGATGCCGGAGCTGAACCGGCAGCTTCGCCGCGATCTCGGCGTCGCTGAGCTCGTCAAGCAGCTTCAGCACGGTGCCGTGCCGGCCGGCATAGACGAGCACGGTGCGCCGGCCGCGCATGGAGGCGGGCCAGCGTTCGCCGGCATAGCCGCGGTATTCGTCATGGGTGCTCGACCAGATGTGCTCGAGCCGTTCCTGGCGCGTCATGGCGCGGACCGGGCGGGACTCGCGCTCGATGATCGCGGCCTTCATCCGGTCGGGCGATGCGCGGTCGGAGAGGTCGCAATAGCCGTGAAACCAGCGATGGCGACCGTCGATGACGAGCGCGAAGAAGATGCTGGTCACGCTGTCCGTCATGAACTCGCGCATTGCGAACAGATCGCCGCGCATGAACAGCGGCGGCAGGATCTCAAGCATGTGATCATGCTCGGCCTCGGCGATCTCGAACCACTCTCCCGCGAAGAGAGGAGCGGCGTCGCCTGCGCCATAGCTGGGATCGCCGCGATGGCGGTTGAACATGCGGTACATTTCGTGGCGCGTGGCGACGCCCTGGAAGACCTTGCGGATTGTCGGGACGGCGTGCATGGCGGCTCCTTTCAGCCTTGCGGGCCGAAGCGCGAGCGATCTCGTGATCCCTCATCATTTCAGCCCTTCATCACGCCTTCCGGCGGGCCGCCTCTCCGGTCCGGCGGGTCAAGGGCCGCGGCACGCGGGCGAAGCCTCCCTTGACGCGCCGGCCGGGCATGCGGCATCGCGCCTTCATTCCTTTTCTCTCCTCCCTTCTTTTCCCTCCTCGGCGAGACGCCGCGCGGCATTGCCGATCGCGCCGAGCGCCGCCTTGAACAGCGCCGAGCCGCGCTCCTCCGTGAGATCCGTGGCGGCCACGACGGCGAGGCACGCGGCATGGATGTCGTCGCAGCTCACCGCGTCCGGCGACAGTCTCGTGAGCGCGCCGTCGCAGGCGACGACCTCGCCGATCATCGTTCCCATCTTTGCTTCGTCGAAGCGCAAGAGAACGTGACTGCGCGGCGCGGTGGTCGCGGCGGCCCCCTCGCGGAATTGCGCGATCATCTCGTCGGTCGCGCAGGATCGGATCGCGTCGGCGGTGATCAGGGTCGCCATGCCTCCGAACCCGTCCCGTAGCATCCGCGAGCACGTGAAGGCGGCGGCGACGGCGACCTCCTTGAGGGTCGGCGATCGCCGAACGACGTCCTGGAAGATGGTCGCCCACGACGTCACGGTCAGGTCGAGCTCGATGTGGGTGTCGGCAGCGGCGCTCTCCGCCAAGCGCTCCGCGACGATGGAGTCGAGAGAGCTGTCGAAGCCGACGGAGTCCTGGTGCGCGGCGCGCAGCTCGACAGCGTCGACCTCGATGCACTCGTCCGGGCTTTCCTCGGCGAAGAAATAGAGCCCGTCGCCGTCTGGCTCGGCGTCGAAGATGTGCGAGAGCACCAGCCGCTCGAGCGGCGTCATGTCGGTGTTGGGAATCGTCGTCTGCACGACGGTCGGCACGAAGTAGCTGGCCATGTCGGCCTCCTGAAAATGACAAAGCCCGGCGGCGCCGGGCGGGATTGCGGGGATGGTGGCTGCGGGCGCCAGATCAGTCGGGATCGCGGACGCCGGCGAGGATGGCCTCGGCCTTGGCAATCGCGGATACGGCGCGGTCCTGCCAATAGGAACGATCCGACGCCTCGGCGGCGCCGCTCAACACTTTGACAAGGCCGAGCAGCACCTCGAAATGATCGGCCTTGCGTTGCACGGTCTCGCGACAGTGCGAGGGGACCGGCACGGACGGGCCGCTATAGGCGGTGTCGCGGCCTTCCCAGACCCCGGTGACATAGGTCTCGCCGGCGCTCTCATAGTCGCGCTTCTCGTTGTCCCGGTCGTCGTCCTCGACGGCGAGCCGGCAGACCTCGTCGAGGCTTTCCGCCTCGTAGCTGCGCTGCCGATAGACTGGCAGGCGATAGGTGGTTTCGATCGTGAAGATGGGCATCGGAGTCGTCCTTCCCTTCGGGTGTTGAAAACACTCTCGGGGCGGCCGCCTCTCCGGTCCGGCGGGTCAAGGGCCGCGGCACGCGGGCGAAACGTACCCTTGACGCGTCGGCCGGGCATGCGGCAGCGGATTTCCCTTCATCTCTTGTTTCCTCCGCTCTCTGCACGTCACCACCAATCGTGCTCGCCAAGTCTTCGACAAAATCGCCATCACAATCGAAGAGGATGTCAAAGACGGGCTTACATCCGACCGGCGATCGGGACGTCCTGGATCATGGCACTCTAAGGGACCTCAACGAATTCAGGTTACGAAGCCGAAATGAAGAGCGGCAACATAGATTCCAGATCCGGCGGAGAGCGCCCAGAGAGGATTACGCTTGCTCAAAACGACAAACGCAGCCGCAAACAGACTAACTAGAGCCGCTAGAACATCATGATCCGCAGTTCGCATCATGGATACGCCGCTCGCCAAAATAAGACCGAGAGCCACGGGAATGACGCCTTCCTTGGTCAGAGCGAGCCAACGCCTGTCAGACCATCGGGCGACAGCGCGGCTGGCGAGGAAGGCAAGGGAGCACGAGGGGACCATGATCGCCAGCGTGGCCACTAGCAAACCAGCGAAACCCGCTAGCTGCCACCCGATGAGGCTCACCATGATGATGTTAGGGCCGGGCGCCGCATGGGATATCGCAAAGAGATTGGAGAACGAGGTATCGTTCATCCATCCCTGAACATCAACGACTTGCCGTCGAATTTCGGGAAGCACGGCGTTCGCACCGCCGATCGAGACAAGAGAAAGAACTCCGAAAACACGTGCGATCTGGATGAGCAATCCTAAGCTCATGGGCGCTGATCCAGCACGGCCGCCGCGATGCTTAGTGGCATGACCACCAACACCACCGGCACAAGCGGCCATCCCAGTAGGCCGATCAAGATGAAGGCGATGACTGCGATCAACAGCGCGATCGGAGAGGGCCGTATCTTCTGGGTCATTTTCAGTGCGGTTCCCATCACCAGCCCTGCGGCGCCCGCAGCCGCGCCGATCAAGGCGCCTCGAACCTCTGGAACCGATGCGAAACGCTCATAGACCATCGCTAGCGAGGTGACGATTACAAGCGGCATAATCATCTGACCGAGAAGACAGAGCAGCACCCCAATAACGCCTTGAAAGCGGTCGCCGAGCATGACAGCCGCATTCATCGTATTCGGGCCCGGCAATATCTGGCCAACTCCAAGGATCGCGGCAAACTCCTTGTCCGTTACCCACTGTCTTTCCTCAACGATTATGTGTCGTGCCCAGGGCGCGATACCACCGAAACCAAGTAGCCCAATTTTTAGAAAGCCGAGGAAAAGCTCGCGCTTACTCACAGCACGGCTTCCAATTTCCTCCTTGCTCTCCTTCCGGTCAGTCGTATCCAATTAGTATGCCTTTCAGTCGCCGCACGCCGACAGCGAACGTTGTCCGCTTGGACAAAGCATACGAACCGAACGAAGACCCGCTTTCAAAAGCAGGCCATAATATTCTATAATTGGGCCATGGCCCGAAATATGCGCGCGCAAGAAATTGAAGGGGTCCGCAGACCGATCACGGCTGTCGGCAACGACTATCCGGTGGGGCACATACATCCCCCACATCGGCATCGCCGTTCGCAGCTTCTATTCGCCGAGATCGGGACAATGTTGGTACGGACTGACGAAGGAACTTGGTTGGTGCCCGCCCAGCAGGGAATCTGGATTCCTGCAGGTATTGCACACAGCATCACCATGTTGTCCCAAGTAGCTACACGAAGTGTCTACCTGAACAACGAAGCTGCAGATGGCATGGCACCGCTGTGCCAGGTTGTTGGGGTAGCACCCCTAATGCGGCAACTTCTGATCGAAGCGGTAGATCTCCCATCGGAATATGACCCGGCGGGCCGCGCCGGCAAGATTATGTCGCTATTGATTGACGAGATTCATGCGGCACCGGTGCTTCCTCTCGGACTTCCTGTACCCAATGACGCAAGGCTTGCGAAGCGATGCCAGTTATTTCTCAGCCGCCCGACGGCGCAAGACACGGTTGATCTCTGGTCCCGGGACCTCGGATTAAGCCGCCGGACATTCACACGCCTGTTCAGGCTCGAAACCGGTCTGACGTTTTCCGCGTGGCAGCGGCGCGCTTGTCTAATGTGGGCCTTGCCGCACCTGTTATCGGGAGAGCGAGTGACCACGATCGCCTTCGATCTTAGCTATTCAACTCCTGCCGCATTTACAGCCATGTTCAAACAACAAATGGGCGAACCGCCCGACTTGTATCGGAGAAAGCATGGCCGGACCGTGCGGTGATCTTGGTTGAAGTAACCAAGTCGCACTCGCGGCAGGTCTGGCGAGGAGGGGGATAATTACCCGGTAGCCGCCAGCAGCTCTGCCGCAAACCTAGCAAGTAGAAACCTGAGATCCTCATTCCAATCGCCGGCGCGCGGACAGGATCGCGCGTAGAGTGCGGTTGCTTCCGCTGCGATTTCGCGAATGCGATCAGCATAGACGTCGCCCTGGCGATTATTGTCGGTCGCCGCAACAAGCCTTGTATTGTCGCGCCTGACCAAACTGCGGATGGCCTCGTCGGTGGCTGGTGACCAGCCCCCTCCGGTGCTGACATACAGCGTATCAGGCCGCAGCACCTCGATCGCCGCGAGGCTCATGGCATCGATCGCCGCCTCGGTGATGCAGACCCGAGGTGCCGCCGACGGACCCAGCCGAAAGAGCTCCTTCGCCCCACCGGACGCAAACCCACGCCATCGCGGGCCGCGCTCTTCCCATCCGAGCAGGGCGCCGTCAGTACGGCGATGCGCAGCCCACATGCTGCCGTGGGGACCTTCGCGCAGGACGTCCTGCCGGACTGCCACTTCGATGATCGTCTCGGGAATACCGCGCTCCTCCGCCAGGTATCGCCACGTCGCCGAACCGGGCCTCGGAGCTGTCCGGTACGCCCAGCGATCAGCGATGGAGACCGCCGCCGGCTTGGCCTCCCGCTTCCAGACCGGCATCGTCGGAACGAAACCGACAAGGGCGGCGACGCGATTGCAGGCCTCTGGAAATCCACGCGCACCAAGATGCTCGGCAAGATCGAACACATCGCCCTTGGCGGGCGATAATGGATCGAACCAGCCGCGCCCGTCATGGATGACGATGATGATATTGGCATCGCGGCGATACTTGAGCGCTCGGCGCGTGCTCTCCTTCAGGTCGATTTTCCAAGCTTCCTTTTCGAGTACAGCCGCGCAGCCCACCTTGGCGCGCAGCTCTTCAATATCCTTCTTTTCCATCTGTGCGTACCGAGCGCGCTCCACGCGCCACCCGGCCCTTTCTTCGGTTATCTTCTTCGTCCCGCAAGCTTCGGAACTGGATCGACCGGCCGCGAAGCCTGCCGGATGCAAGGGCGCGCTGACAAGCCGTCCAAGGTGTCGGACTTCGGGCGCGGCGAAGCTTCCCTTGCGACCGGCACGGCGCCAGCGGCACTCCGTTCACCCGGCTCAATGAGCCGGGGACCATGGGTCGTATTCGTGCACGATGGCTTCCTCTTCGCCGTCGTATTCGCTGGAAACCATGACGCCGAATTCGTCGTCGACCTGAAAGAGAACGACCGGCACCATCAAAGTGCGGGCGAGATCGAAGGCGTGATCCTGTGCGAGGGTGAGATTCTGCGACATCGTGAGGCTCCCGTCTTGGGGCGGGGACCATCCCCGCTCGACAGGCGCCGATGTGTTCGGACGTGGCCGCGGTCACCTCGCAGGCGAAGCCGAAGAGGTCGCACGCTTGCGTAGCGAACCCCTTGCGGGTTGATCGTGGAAGGCTGCGGCTGAACCAAGGAAAGCCCATTCGAGAGCGGGGTGGTCCTTCCCCGGAAGCCGGATGCTGAATGTCAAAGTCTCAGCGACGCCTCATGCAACATTATGCGCGACCAGGGCCGACCTGATCGGACGACGGAGGATGCCGTTTGACGGGGCGAATATGCTGGGCCACGTTCTCAGCGCGCCACAAATCGATGCCCGGTCGTGGCGAGCTATTCCCGCCGCGACGATGCTTGATCGTGGTTCGCTAGATCGAAGAAGCGGGTGAATTCACCCTGAAAGGTCATGGCGACTGTTCCTGTCGGACCGTGCCGCTGCTTCGCGATGATGACTTCCGCTTTGCCGCGCGCGTCTTTCATCTCCGATTCCCACGCGAGATGGTCTTCGGTGCCAGGCCGGGGCTCCTTGTTCTTCAAATAATATTCTTCGCGATAGACGAACATGACGACGTCGGCATCTTGTTCGATCGACCCGGACTCACGCAGGTCGGCGAGCTGCGGCCGCTTTTCGTCGCGGTTTTCCACCCCGCGCGAGAGCTGGGAAAGCGCGATGACCGGGACGTTGAGTTCTTTCGCCAGCGCTTTCAGGCCGGTTGTGATCTCGGTGATTTCCTGCACGCGGTTCTGCGCGGCGCGCTGGGTCTTTCCCTGCATGAGCTGAATATAGTCGACGACGATGAGGTGCAGGCCGCGCTGTCGCTTCAACCGGCGGGCGCGGGCTGCGAGCTGGGCGATGGAGAGCGCGCCGGTCTGGTCGATGTACAGCGGCAGACGCCGCATTCTCTGGCGATGCTGGATAAGCCTCTCGAAGTCGGTCTCGGCGATCTCGCCGCGCCGGATATTGGAGGAGGCGACCTCAGCCTGCTCCGAGAGCACACGCGTGGCAAGCTGCTCCGACGACATTTCCAGCGAGAAGAAGGCGACGATGCCGCCGGCGTCTGGCCGAGACGAACCGTCAACTTGTTGGGTCGGATCGTAAATGCTTGCGACGTTGAACGCGATGTTGGTGGCGAGCGACGTCTTCCCCATGCCGGGACGGCCGGCGATGATAATCAGGTCGGTTGGTTGCAGACCGCCCATCTTGCCGTCGAGGTCCCTGAGCCCGGTTGCGAGACCCGAGAGCCTGCCGTCCGACTGATAGGCCTGCGCTGCCCGGTCGATGGCGCTGTCGAGCGCGGTCTCGAACGTCTCGAAGCCGCCGCCGTAGCGTCCGGTTTCCGCGATGTCGTAGAGCAGTTGCTCGGCCTGCTCGATCTGATCTTGAGGCGCGCAATCGATCGCCGAGTCATAGGCGGTGCTGAGCATGTCCTCAGCGACCTTGATGAGTTCGCGGCGCACGGCGAGATCATAGACAGTGCGGCCGTAATCCGGTGCGTTGATGACGGTGGTCGCTTCCGCGGCGAGACGCGCAAGATATTGCGCGACAGATAGTCCGGCAATGTCGAGCGTCGCGGGAAGGAAGGTCTTCAGCGTGATCGGACTGGCAATTCTGTTCGAGCGGATCAGCTCGCCCATGAGCTCGAAGATGTGACCGTGCAGGGGCTCGAAGAAATGATTCGGCTTCAGAAAATCGGCGACGCGGTAGAAGGCGTCATTGTTGATGAAAATTGCGCCGAGCAGCGCCTGCTCGGCCTCGATGTTCTGCGGAAGCTCCCGGTGGGACGGAGCGTCCAACGCTGCTAGTGTCCTGATTCACAAGTTCGCAATCGCAGATTCGCAGTAGATTCGCGTCGCCGTGGCAAGGATAGAGGCTGCAGCAGCGACGGAGGATCTGATGGCGGTCCAGCAACTTGCGCCCCTGACATT